>Ga0102953_1000439_pt1 | contig 29032 bp, 21 predicted proteins | sample SalPon2A_C_D2_MG_FD_78509 | JGI IMG/M metagenome (GOLD analysis project Ga0102953, IMG submission 78509) | Soil microbial communities from South San Francisco under conditions of wetland restoration - Salt Pond MetaG R2A_C_D2_MG | ecosystem: Environmental > Terrestrial > Soil > Wetlands | place... | reverse complement strand
TTTTGGACTATGCCGTGCACTACAGAAAGTCCAAGACCGGTCCCTTCATCAATATCTTTCGTCGTAAAAAACGGATCAAAAATACTGTCAAGGTCATGCTCCTTGATGCCGTGGCCATCATCGCTGACAACAATTTCGGCATAGTCGCCAATTGGAATATCCTGGTAGGGAGCCGTTTTATCCATGTCAACCTGAACATTGTTAAGAGAAACAGAAATGGTACCGCTTTTCTTGATGGCATGGGTGGCATTGGTACACAGGTTCATCAGAACCTGCTGTATCTGCGAATGGCCCGCTAAAACGGGGCAGACCTCTGATGATATATTTTGTTCAAAGCCGATATAGGATGGGATTGATGAGCGCAGCATTTTCAGCGTTTCTTTGACAATGGGCTGCAAGGTGATGACACCCTTTTTATGCTCCTCCTGCCGGCTGAAGGCCAGAAGTTGTTTCACAAGGTCCCGAGCCCTGTAACTTGCCGTGAGTATCTGCTCAAGGGCATTTTTACAGGTTGGATCATCGTTTATTTTAGCTTGCAGCAGTTGACTGAAGCCGATCACTACAGTGAGAATATTGTTAAAGTCATGGGCGATGCCGCTGGCAAGAGTACCCACAGATTCAAGGCGTTGGGACTGATGTAGCTGGTAGCGAAGCGCGTCCGTTTCCTTTTGTATTTTGTGTCTCTGGCTGATATCAAGGACCAGGCAGACAAATCCGAGTTTATTGTCAATATCATCATCATCGGTGAGGGCGTAACTGAAGAACTGGACTGGCACAGTTTTCTGAGTAGAGGTTGTAAGGGTTGTTTCAACTCCTCCGCTGTCGATTTGTTTTTCGCTTCGTAGAAACGAGTATATCTGTTCTTCCTGCAAAAAAAGGTTTATCGGCTGACCGATAAAATCAGCAGCAGAGATTTCCAGCAGATCAAGTATTTTCTGGTTGGCAGATTGTGTTGTCCCGTTCAGATCGACAACAAACAGACCTTCCTGTAGAGAATTGAGAATATTATCCAGGTAGTCTTTGTTAATCGTTGTGTTTGTCAGATTGTGCAGCATTTTATTAAACGAGTCGACCAGACTATCAAGTTCTTTGATGGAATATTTCTCCACCTCTTCAGATTTCTTGTTTGAGGCAACTTCTGCAATAGCTTCAGTCAGGCGCCTGATGGGGGCTATGATCCTTTTGGAACCATAGAAGGAGGCTACGAGACCCAAAACTGACACAATGGTAATGCTTAACAGGACTATTGCTGCAAAGTTTTTATAGACACGGGTATAGCTTTTGTAAGGCATTACTCTGGTGATTCGCCAGAGGGGTGTGATCAGTTGCCGTGAGGTATAGAGTCCTTTTAGTCCAAGGTCTTTTTTTTCCCCGTAGCCAAGGTCGTTAAAGGTAAATTGTAATTGTTTGCCCAAGAGACTTGGGTCTGGGTGAAAAAGGATGGTCTGTTCTGCGTCGGTAATGATAAGTCTGTCGTGCAGATCTTCAGCAAAAGTCGACAGATGTTTTTCCAGAGCGGAACTGGAGCATGTTGCATGAATGAGGCAGATAAGTTCGTCGCCAAAATAATTATGCAGGCTGATGGCAAACTCGATTGTCGGGGATGGTTTCTCATCTGTGCGAATGACGTCATAAAATACTTCCCCGGAAGTTTCAATGGCTTTCCTGATCAATGGGTTAGCACTGAAGTCCTTCAAGTTACTGGCCGTTTCCTCATCTCCCATTCTGACTTCTTCAAAGCCGAGCGGTGAAATGTAGCGGAGTGTGTCAAATTCTTTTTTAAATCGATTTAAAAAGGCACGCAGGACAGGATCCTGATGTTTTCTGGAATAAGCTTTCACTTCGTTGCTGGTGATAATGGTTTTTAATAAAAATGATTTATTGGTGAAAAATTGTTCTGTCTGGAGTGAGTTACTTGTCACACTCCGCTCCAGCAGGGCAAAGGTCTCTCTTTTATGGAAATCTTCAAGGAGCATCAGGCTCGACATGCCCAGAACAGCAGCCGTTAGGAGTACAAGGCTGAGATGTGACAGAGCCAGTCTGGAACGAAGTGAAGAAAACATAAGAGACCTGAAGCCGGCGACGCCGGGAAGAATTAAAGTATATGCTTACTGGGCGGGTATGACGCGTGTCCCTGCATAGTATTGTTCTGGCAGAGAAATGAGGCCTTATACCATTATGAAGAAAAATGGTGGACTGGTCAAGGGAACTTGTCTGTCCTCTGTGACAACTGAAAATTCAAACTCTTATCCGGGGCTGGAACGGGATAGATATTGGTCTTCCTGTGAAGTATTTACGAAGACAATGATAATGGGGCATTTCTCCGGGGACCAATCCTATTCCGTGGCGGCTGTTTTCACCGCCCAGGAAATAGGTGATGAGCATGGCGCAGAATAACAGAAGGGCTAAAAGCAAAATGTAAATATCGTTTTTATGCATTGAAAATTCTTTTGTCCAAGGCCTTGGCGTGCTAGGATATATATTAGGCCAAGCGCTTAAATATGCTTCATTCACTTTGGCCTGGCACTTTTGAACTGAGTACATAGGCCTTTGTAATGCTAATTGACCGATTTGCCTGGCATCATATACATTAATGTTAACTAACTTCTAACTTCTGGCTTCGTAAGATAGAGTGCGACTGCAGCCGGACAAGGTGACACGCATGGATGAGAAGACCCTGCAGAACAAGATTCAGAGTAAAGTCAGCTCCCAGTTAGCTCCTTTGCTTAAAAAATATGATACGGATATTACTGAGTTGGAGTCAATGCTTAAGTGGAAGCCTTTAGTGCTGATTCTTGGTAATTATTCCTCTGGCAAATCCACCTTTATCAATGAACTTGTGGGTAAGGATATCCAGCGGACAGGCCAGGCCCCGACTGATGATTCTTTTACAGTTATTACCGCCCCTGAAAGTGGCAGTGCCGAAGGGGATGTCCCGGGTGCGGATGTGGTGAATAATGCACAGCTGCCCTTTGCCCCATTTAAGGTATTCGGTGAACAGTTTATCTCCCATTTGCGGATGAAAAAAATTGCCTCACCGTTGTTTGACAACCTGGCTGTAATCGATAGCCCGGGGATGCTGGATTCGGTTTCGGAAAAAGATCGCGGGTATGATTATGCCTCTGCGGTTAAGGAGTTTGCCAAGTTGGCGGATTTGATTGTTTTGATGTTTGATCCCCATAAGGCCGGCACCATTCAGGAAACTTACAACACCATTCGCAATACCTTGCCGGTAGCGACCGGTGAGGACCGGATTCTGTTTGTGATGAGTCGGATTGATGAGTGCGATAACCTCGGAGATCTGGTTCGCTCGTATGGGACATTATGTTGGAACCTGTCGCAGATGACCGGCCGCAAGGATATCCCCCATGTATATTTAACCTTTTCACCTGACATTGTGAACATCACCAGTGAGTTGGAAGTGTGGGCTGCGGAACGTGAACAGTTGAAGCGAAAAGTCCTGGAGGCTCCGGAACTCAGAATTGGTCATATCCTGCAGAATGTCGATAAGAAATTGCAGGACCTTATGGTTGTGGCTGAGGCGATGAAAAATTTTGCTGAAGGCGGCAAGAAACAGTTCAGTACAGCAATGAAAAACGGTTTGCTCGTAGGAACGCTGTGTTTTCTTTTTCTTGATGTTGTGTTGCGCGAAATCTGGGGGATCCCGGAAAAAACATTTATCTCGACAATTGCAACAGGCATTGTCGACTTGCCTCAGCTCATTGTCCCCGTGGCCGGCCTTCTGGTGACAATGGCAGTTTTCGGTCTGTTCTTCTTTAAGTTCCGTATGCCGCGTTATTTTAAACAATGCCGCTCCAAGCCAGGCGCTCTGGTGGAGGTGGACACGACGTACAGGAAGAATGTCTGGGACAGAGTAGAGCCAAAGGTGGTGCAGTTGCTTGCCAAGGCTAAATTCAGAGACCTGTTTGTTGGTCATGCCGGTAATGTGCGCAAACTTGAACGTTTTTCGGAAAAAACGCTGAAGAAATTTTACCAGCAAATCGGCTAACCCGAAATATCAAGCCTAACCAGAATCTTGGATGGACAAAAAAACCCGGAGCGGCTGGTTCGCCACTCCGGGTTTTTTATATGAACTGTCAACCTCCAGCCTAGCCGGTGGTTCCGTACTGACTGAGCAACAATATCATGATAGAGACTAGAGTTCTTTCATGATGGCGTCGCTGACGTCCTGAATGGATGCGGTACCGTCTACGGAGATTGTCTTTGGTCCAGACAAGGACTTGAAATAATTAACGGCTGCCATGGTGCCGGTGGTGGTGTCATAGTAGATATCATGTCGTTTGCCAATAGCGGTATCATCCTGATCGTCAGGTCTGGTTTTTAATTCTCCGCCGCATACACGACAAACAAGGACTCCGTCCTTTTCAACTGGTTTGATCGCATCAAAGGCAATGTGATTTGGATGATTATTGTCATTTACACAGAGTCTGCGTCCAGTTATTCTTAATTTGGCTATCTCACGATCAAGAACAATTTCAATAACATAATTGAGATCTATACCGGCATCACTCAATGCCTTGGCCAGGGTTTCAGCCTGGACCTTATTTCTTGGGAAACCGTCAAGCAGCCAGCCTTGTTTGCAGTCATCTTCCTGCAGGCGGTTGAGTATCATTGGAATGGTAATGTCATCCGGCACAAGGTCACCACGGTCAATAAATTCTTTTGCTTTTTTACCAAGTTCCGTGCCTTCGCCAATGTTTTTTCGGAAAATAGCGCCAGATTCGATATGAGGCATGTTGTATTTTTTGTGCACAATGGCGCCTTGAGTGCCTTTGCCGCTTCCATTTGGTCCGAAAATGAGAATGTTCATGAATGTACTCCTCCTTGAAGTGAATATGAATAGGTATAAAAAAAAGAAACTTCCAGTAGGCTTGTTGATGCGATTTAAGTGGCAGTTTCTCCATGGAATTAACTTCTTATGTAAAGGCGGAAAAACTATAAACCAATATCAAAACCTTTGCCAACAAAATATCTCTTCATCTGGTTTCTATACCTTGACAACTACCTGCATTTATTGCCAAAATAAAAATATCGTAAATTTAAAAATACGGTGTTGGAGTAATTACCAAAGAGGGTAAAGAAAAGGGCCGGTTACAATGATCCTAGGCAATAGGTGTGTTGTCAGCCCGGGAATAGGGCTTGGCTTGAACTGAACTGGCTGATGCTGGTGTTTTTCGGCCAGGGGACATGTACAATCAGCTGGTCCTTTTTCTGTTCAGAGAGCAGAATTCTTTGATCAGTGTTTTTCTGGCTACAAGATCAAGCTTGAAATAGAAGGGGCTCATCATCAGGACTTTAATGGCTTCTCTGGATGTCATGGTAGTACCTTCCTTGGTTATGACAGGTGAGATGTCGTCTCTTGTCGGGATACAAATAACAATTTTGATGGTCTCGTAAAAAAACACTCGACATCCCCTGAACACTACGTAAGTGTGTATCTTACAAGGTGGCGCTGGAACTATTGAGGCTTTTTAGGAGTTTGTCAATTTTGCCTTAATAAACATATCGGCTTGAATTGGAAAAGTAATAAGAGCTTCTTGCAAGAGGCTCATAATAAAAACAGGTTGGCTAATGGGTTCTATTCAAAGAAGCGTATGTATTTTGGTGGCAATTCTGCTCATGGGGGCCTTAGGCTACATGGGTATTGAAGGAAGTACGTTTCTTGATGGTCTGTATATGACTGTTATTACCATTACCACAGTCGGCTACCAGGAGGTAGTCCCTCTGAGTAACGGTGGTAAGATTTTTACAATTTTTTTGATCTTTATCGGAGTAAGTTTTGTTTTATATGTGTTTGGAAAAATGACCGAAGCCGTTGTCGAGGGTGGACTGAAAAAGACATTTGGGAGAATCAATATGGACAAGAAGCTAGCCAAACTACAGAATCATTACATAGTCTGTGGATTTGGACGGATCGGGAAGGTAATCTGTAAAAGTTTGGTTGACAGCAAAAAGGGATTGGTAATCATTGAAAATAACCCTGAGGAGATTAAGAAGATTGAACAGGAAGGGTATATATTTCTCGAAGGTGATGCCGCTGACGATGAAGTCTTGATGCAAGCAGGGGTAAAGCACGCAAAGGGGTTAATTGCAGTCGTCTCTTCTGATGCCGAAAATGTCTATATCACCCTGTCTGCAAAGGAGTTAAACCCCTCCCTTTACGTTATGGGTCGTACCAGCGGGAAAGCGGGCGCGGAAACAAAACTCCTGCGGGCCGGGGCGAACAAGGTAATTTCTCCCTATGATATTGGTGCGCGTCAGATGGCGAATATTTTATTGAAACCGACGGTTGTTGATTTCCTGGATCTTACAGTTCATGCCGGTGATTTAGGGTTGCGACTGGAGGAGTTAATTGTGCCGGAGACCTCGCGGTATGTCAATCTAACCCTGATGGATTCCGGAATACGAAAAGATTATGACATTATCGTAGTGGCGATCAAGCGCAAAGGTGATAAGGCCCAGATGAGTTTTAATCCAAGTCATCTTACTGAAATCAAGGCTGGTGACATTATTATTGTGCTGGGTGATTCGGCCAATATTAAACGCTTTGAAGATGAACTGTAAGAAAAATTTGCTCTTTTTTTTTCTAACTACTAGAATAATAGGTACTAATGAACTGTTTTTACGATAAGTTTTAATGGTTTGGTTTTCTATGTGATACTACTTTGGGGTAGCTAATGAGTTCAGACCTGGTCAAACACGGTGTTGACATCTGTGACGATAAATTTGTCCTTAGGGTCAGCAAGGATAAACTGCAGGCCTCTATCGTTGTAAAGGATCCCCAGAGTGGTGTTACTGTTGGTGATTATGACGTAAATGAGCTGATGGCCGAAGTCCGGAAGAGTGGGGTGAGTTTCGGAGTGCTTGGCTCCCCGCAGCCTAAAGATGACGGGTCCTATTGTGTTGCTAAAGGGGTAAATGTTGTGCACGGTGAAAATGCCAAGGTCAGGGCTTACGTGAAACCGTGTGTTGTCAGGGCTCCGAAGATGAAAGATCCGGCACGGGACAAGGTGGATTTCCGTGAGCTTGGGATGATCGTCAATGTGCCGAAGGACAAACTGCTTCTGGAAAAGGTCTCTCTGACGACCGGCATACCTGGAAAAACTGTGACCAGTGAGGTGATCAACCCAAAACCTGGAAAAGATATTGTGATCAAAGTCGGTCCGGGGGTCCGCCTCTCTGAAGATGGCATGAAGGCCTTTTCTGATGTCGAAGGCAAGTATATGCTGGTTGATGGAAAAGCTGCTGTTATGACAGAGCATCTCATGAGCGGTGATGTCGACATGAGTACCGGAAATATTGTTTTTGTCGGCGAGCGTCTTTCTATAAATGGTTCAGTCGAACCTGGTTTCAAGGTAAAGGGCAAGAAAGATGTGTATATTGCCAGGGGTGTCCAGAATTCTGCAGAGATCATTGCCGGTGGCGATCTTGAAATCAAGGGCGGTGTTATTGGTGAGGACATTGTCATTCAATGCTGGGGTAATGTTAAAATTGACTTTATCGAAAACGTTCGCCGTATTGAGGTGCGGGGGAATTTCTCTGTCTCAGATACCATCATTCAGGCCAATGTGCGCGTTGGTAAAAATGTTATGGTCACCAGTGGTAAGGGGGTCCTTATTGGCGGGAAATATGTTGTTGGCGGCTCCCTGCATGCCAAGGAAATAGGCTCAGAGGCTGAGGTAGTTACGGAAATTGAGGTCGGGATCAATCCTGATTTAGAGGACCGCAAGCAGAAGTTGGAAAAGGAAAAAGAGATCTGGCCTGCCAAGATGAATGAAATCATCAAAACAACCACCGCGCTTAAAAAACAGCAAAAGGAAGAGGGTAGTCTGGCGCCGGCGAAATCAGAGTTGTTGAAAAAATATAACGAGATGTTGCCGGAGGTCATGGAAAAGGTCAACGCTCTTACCGAAAGATCAGATGCCCTGGAGCTTGAAATCGAGCAGACCATCAATGAATGCGTGTATGTCTACGGTAAGGTGTTTCCCGGGACCCGGGTGACGATAGGCAGCCTGTCCAGGACCTTGACCAGCCTGGAAGAGTGGACAGTTATCCATTTTGATAAAGAGACCCGCCAGATCCATTGCCGGGCTATGACTCCTGAAGAGCGCCAGGTCATTCCAACCTAGAATCCATTCGGAAAGAGAATATTACCCATATGGATACTATCTGGCAGCGTTAATTACAATAGCTCTCATCTCCCGTACGGCTTGGTCTAATCCGACAAAGAGAGCCCTGGCCATAATTGCATGGCCAATACTTAACTCCTCAATGGTATCCAGGGCCGCAACCCGTGCTGTGGTGAGGTAGTTTAAGCCGTGGCCCGCATTCACTTTGAGGCCCAGCCCGTACGCCATTTCTGCTGCAGACGCTACCAGATCAAATTCTTTATCTGCTGCCTCCTCAGAAACAGCATCACAATAGCGGCCTGTGTGGATCTCCACAAAGGTCGCACCCACTTCAAGAGAGGCCTTGACCTGTCTGGGGTCGGGATCAATAAATAGACTGACGGGGATGTCGGCCTTGGACATTTGTTTGATAACGCCGGCAATTTTTTTTTGCTGTCGACTCACATTTAAGCCCCCCTCGGTAGTCAGTTCCTGACGTTTTTCCGGGACCAGGGTGATCATGTCGGGCTTAATATCCAGGGCAATGCCGATAATTTCCGGCGCGGCGCCCATTTCAAGGTTAAGTTTGGATTTTACTGTCTGGCGGAGCAGGTAGACATCACGGTCCTGTATATGGCGTCGGTCTTCCCGCAGGTGGACAACGATGCCGTGTGCTCCGGCTAATTCACAGATCCCGGCAGCCAGGACCGGGTCTGGCTCGGTAATGCCTCTTGCCTGACGCAAGGTCGCCACATGGTCCACATTAATTGCCAACTGGCTCATTTGTTTTCTCCCTTTGTACTGTTTGTGCTGACGGCACAGCTCTTTTTCTTTATCTGTCATTATAGCATGGTCGCGGTCAGAACGTTCATGGTCGAAGCCCAGCAAATGGACCAGGCCATGCACCAGTAGGCGCGTGACCCGTTCCTGAACAGTTGTTTTGTCACGTTTTGCCTCTCGCGCTGCGGTATCCGCCGAAATTACAATATCACCCAGCGGAATAGAGGTATCGTCAATATCGTTTGACTCCCTCATCGGAAAAGAGAGGACATTAGTTGGTTTATCCTTTTGTCGATATCTTTGATTAAGCGCCTGAATTGCCTGGTCTGAAACCAGCAGGATACTTAGTTCACTGGCGGCTTGTCCGCAGATCGCGAGCAGAATGTCGGCTGATTGAACAAGGCGTTTGAGGCTGATGCCAAACAGATTGTCTGCTTCTGAGCGGATGAGGGCGGGCATGATCAGTTACCGATTGGTGGACTTTCTTTTGCCGGCAGTGTCATAGGCTTTAATAATTTCCCGGACCAGCTGGTGCCTGACCACATCGGTTTCATCAAAATAGTTAAAATGAATTCCGTCAATTTTACCGAGGATGCGAGAGGCGTGCACCAGGCCGGAGTGTTGATTCCCGGGTAAGTCGATCTGGGTAATGTCGCCGGTAACAACGGCCTTGGAATCAAAACCCAGACGGGTAAGAAACATTTTCATCTGCTCCTTGGTGGTGTTCTGGGCTTCATCCAAAATGATGAAGGCGTTATTTAAAGTCCTGCCGCGCATAAAGGCTAAAGGAGCTATCTCAATTATCTGTTCCTCAATCAGAACATTTGCTTTTTCCCGACCGAGCATGTCATTTAAGGCATCGTAAAGCGGACGCAGATAAGGGTCGATCTTCTGGGCAAGATCACCGGGCAGAAAACCCAGTTTCTCTCCAGCTTCAACAGCAGGACGGGTAAGAACGATTGAGCTGACTATATTTTTGCTATAGGCAGCAACAGCCATGGCAACGGCCAGATAGGTTTTGCCGGTTCCGGCCGGTCCGATGCCGAAAACGATGTCATTACCTTTAATGGCATCGATATAATTTTTTTGATTGACGCTTTTAGGTGAAATGATCCGTCTGTTGCCCGTTATGTAAACCTGGTCAAGAAAAATATCTTTGAGGTCGGCCGCCGGTTTTTTTTCCAGAATTTGAATAGCGTAGGTGATATCAGCCGGGTAGATGGGGTAGTTTGCCGTAAGCAGCCCGTAGAGCTGTTTAATCAAATTGGCAACCAGTTGGGCCTCAAAGGCGAGACCTGTGATAGCGATTCGGGAACCCCGAGTGTTGATTGTGACCCCGGTTTCTTTCTCGATGGCCGCAAGATTTCTGTTTTGCTGGCCGTACAGTTCAGCAAGCCACTCTGAACTGTCAAAGTCCAAATTGATGGTTGTCTGCTTCAGGGCCTTCTTCACTTAAGCTCATCGCTGATAATATTTTGGATGGCATCAAATGAACGGTCTCGTAAGCGCCGGCCATTAATAAAAATGGTCGGTGTGCCGGAGACTCCGATTTCTCTGCCTGTCTGGTAGTCGTTGGTGACCATTTCTTTGGCCTCTGTTGAACTCATCTGCTTGTTGAAAAGTGGCAGGTTGAGGTTCAACTGCTTGGCAAAGTCAGTAAATGAGTCGTTTGACAGATTTTTGTAATTTTCAAAGATGAGATCATGGTATTGCCAGAATTTCCCCTGCTGTTGAGCGGCATAGCTGGCCAGGGCGGCAATAGCCGAGAAACGATGGCTTTGAAGCGGGAAATGTTTGAAGACGATTTTAACAGTTTCAGGGTTATGTTCGAGCACCTGCTCGAATAGCTCACCGAGCTTTGCGCAGTGAGGTCATTGGAAGTCGCTGAAAGCCACTATGGTGACAGGAGCATGCTCATTGCCGAGAAAAGGTGACCCTTCAATGTTGATGGTTTGCACAAAATCTACAAGAATCTCCTGGACCTTTTTTGACGTCTTACTGGTCAGCCAGAGTTTTTCACCGGTGGCGGAGGCGTAAATTGCATCAAATTCAGGTGAAACAGTAAGCTCGTCATGTTCACCGTTGTCGCTGTAGATGTCAATTTTTCCACCCTCGCTCAAAACAAAGGTGTATTTACCGTCCGCAGACCCTGTGACAGCCAGCGGGGGTGTTTGGGTTTGGTAACTTTTGGCCGGTGTCTGATACACCTTGGCACCAACAAGGCCCGGCGCATTCACAAAGATCAAGGTCAATAGGAGGAAGGTGGTCAATCGTTTCATGATATCTCCAAAAGATGATAAAAAATCTACAAAGGTTTTTATAATAAAAAGTATTGAAGATGTATACGGCCTTTCCCTGACTTTTTCAAGTTCGGGAAGTCAATTCTTGATGAATTCCTGAAAAAATCGAAATATACCGTTTTATGTGAGACAAATGTTGTAATATCAACAATCTAACGCTCCGTCCAGAAGACTATTGTGAAAACGGCGGCGAGTCTTCCGGTCAATTTCTTAAGCTGCGTGCACTTGGAGGACATGAACTTCGGTTTTTAGGCGGTTCTTTAGTGCATCTTCTGCAACTTCTAAATCATAACGGCTTTGGAGATTAAGCCAAAATTGTGCTGTCATACTGAAATATTTCCCGAGACGAAGGGCGGTATCTGCTGTTATTGAACGTTTGCCATGCACGATCTCATTAATGCGCCTTGCGGGAACACTAATATCTTTAGATATACGATATTGACTTATCCCCATTGGGTGCAAAAACTCTTCCAACAAAATTTGACCTGGGTGAATAGGGGGCATTTTTTTTGCCATGATATTATCTCCTAATGGTAGTCCACAATTTCAACATTATATGCGTCGCCACCTTTCCATACGAAGCAAATTCTCCATTGGTCATTAATACGGATGCAATGTTGACCTTTTCTGTTATCTTTTAATTCCTCAAGGCGATTTCCCGGAGGAATATTTAAATCATTTACCTCAGTAGCAGCATCAATTAAGACAAGTTTCTTCCTTGCGTTAAGCTGAATATTTTGTGGCAGCTTTTTTGAAAATGATCTACCGAATATTTTTTTTGTTTCTTTACAGTTAAATGATTTGATCATGACGAAAATAATAACACAACACGTTATTAATGTAAAGCGTTACTATGTTAATGTCTTACTTTGGGCTTTGATGGTTAAAATGCGGGAGCATCTGATCGTTGGAAACATTTGCCGGCCCTGGCAGTGCAGGTCATCGGCTAAAAAATGGTAATCGAGTTTTTCATTTGTTCTGACAGGGTTGAGTAAAAAAAAGGCACTGGATGCTGGTCAAACAGATTTCAGCGTCCAGTGCCTGGAGGAAAAATTGCTAATTATTTTTGATTATTTGATGACTTTAGCTGTTCCTAATAATTCAAAAGGAATGTTTAAACCAAGAGCCTTTGCTTCCTTCAGGTTGATGGTCATCTCAACCTTTGGTGTATTATTGGCTGTCGGACTACCACCTTTTAATATTTCAGCAACCATTTTCGCTGCTCCCTTCCCCTGGTCATCAGGATCGGCGGAAAGAGAAATAATAACCCCAAGCTCGCAACTACCGCTTAAAACAGAGGCGGTTGCGATTTTACCTGCACGTGCACTTGCAACAATGACTGGTAATTTTTTTGAGGTATTAATGTTAGAGGCAGAGGTTAGAAATAAGGCATCTGCTCCTTGAAGATCAACGGAATCTCCCATGCCGGAGGAGTCAATTTTGACGGCTGTCGCCCCGAGTTTTCCGGCAAGATCAGCGGCGGCATCCATCTGTTTGACAGAATCTTCCTCGCCGGGAGAATAAAGTATTCCCAGCTTTTTGAAATTAGAGATCTTTTTTAAGTTTCCGATCAGCCCTTTTAGGGGGACGGTACTGCTCATACCGGTGGCTTTGCCACTTAAGCCACTGCCTGCCGGGTCATAGGCGCCGACATAGACTACCGGGATTGCTCCATTTTCGGTGGTAACCGCCAGGGCTGTAGCTGTCCCGTAAGCCACAATGACCTTTGCCTCAAGGGTCACCAGCTTTCTGGTGGCGTTTTTCCAGGCCATCTCTTCTGGCGACGGCTTCTGAAGAAGTACCTCTGCGCCTGTCCCCAGAGCACCCAATTCCTGTACCAGAGATTGATGGACGGCATCAAAAAAGGGAATTTTTCTGGTTGGCATAACCGCACCAACAGTGGCGGCCACTGCCTCCATTGAGGCAGCGACCAGTATAAGGGTTATTAAAAAGCCGGTGAAGAATTGTTTCATGCTTGCTCCTCTCCGTTACAGGTTCAGCTCTTTGGTAATTTTGAAAAGTCCGCCGATATAGGTGCCGTCTGAGGGATTGTCAAAGGAATCGTCACTCCAGTCGGTGTAACGGAGCACCAAACCGGTTCCCCAGCCGTTGCCCAGATCGTATTCACCATCAAAACGCAGGTTAAACTCTTCGGTTTCGGTATAGGCGTTTAGACCGATTTGCCTTACGGAGACATCATTTCGAATTCCTCCATGTAAAGTAAAGTCTATCTGTGCTTGAGTTGGATCATAGGTGCCTTTGGTAGAGGTATAATCAACCGTAGCATTGAGATCAAGCATTGGTGTAGGCATATACATGAAATTGAGAGCCAGGTTATGAGTTTTTTGTTCATTTTCGTAGTCTCGGTCGATAATATGCGCACCACTACTGTCTTCCCATGCGATATCCTGGTCCTGCTTCCTGGACATAAAGGTATATGCCGGGGAAACTGAAAACTTCTCATTAACCTGGAAAGAGAGGCTAGCAAGGTAATGTTGATTAATTGTTTTTCCAGAGAGATCATCATTTGATTCGCCAACGATCCGATTGTCATCGGTTTTTTCCTTGGACACATCTGCATTGAGAAATGCAGCTACGCGTGGACTAATAGTCCACGTTACTCCGACAACGCCCCGGGTTGTTTCCGCAGGATCAATGTTACCGACATCGGTAGGACCGAATTCAGTTCGGATATCCCGATAGCTTAATTTTCCTTTAACCCTCATATTTGGCATGGCACGCCAGGTGCTGCCTAGTGCGTAGGTGTCTTTTACGGTTTTTAACGGCCGGCTATAATCAGAAGATGATAGGCTCGAAACGTCTTTAATATCTTTGATATATTCGGCCTTCAAGTTGAGAACCGGACTAGGGACATATCGGGCAGTCAGGGATGACATCGTGTAATCGGTTTCCATCCCGCAATTAATGTCACTACTGGCACCATAGGATATTGGCCCGGCCGGGCCGTAGACTGATACTGTATCAGGCCTTGACGCCCGATTTCTTTGATACCTCATCTTAGCGGCAAAGGAGAGATTGGCCTTCGGTAGCCATGATACTTCACCATAGCTCAGGGTGTTTGTAGCTTTTGCGCCACTGTACTCATTGGATTTATCAATCTCTGACAGGGTGGCTGAGGCAACGATCCTGCCGGTATGGGAGGTATGAATCTTCAAGGTGTTGGTATCGGCCTTCAAGGTCGGAATAATGTTGTGGTTGAATAAGCCCGCTGCGGTTCGATGACTACTCGCTATATCATAATAGTTCTGTGGTGCGGCCTTATCGTTTTCGAATTTCCTATGGGTGAAGGAATAACCGACTTCAACAAGCCCAAGGTGAGCATTGGTGCCAAGGGTGTATTCCTTATTTTTCTGATCAATGTCTCTGGCCTCAGAAACTCTCCAATTTCCACTGTGATATCCAGTTCCCCCTATGAAACGGAGCTGCTGTTTACCTTTTCTGCTAACGACTTCTCCTTCGGAGTAAACATGCAGTGGAAAAGTAGGTGTTTTTATTTGAAGGCGGTATTTGTCGATATCAATTCGTAGGCCATAGTCATCAACATTAAGATCCTTGACTTGTATATTGCTGTCTGCATCATAACCGACGCCATAGGAGCCACTGAATGCTGGGCTATCATAGTTGCCGTCATAATCAAAGATTCTGATATTGTCGAGATTATGATAAAAGCGCCTCGGCTGAAAACGGGCCAGAAAGATATCCTTGTAAGAGTAGCGGAAATCACCATAAATGTCATCTTCACTCTCCACATCCATCTCAAGATGAAGGCGATGCGGCACAAAATTGGCCTTGTAAAAAAGTCCAAGGGACGGGGAATTCTCCAGTGAATAAAATTCGGCAGCCTTCTTCGTTCCTTTCCTGGTTGCAGCTTCAGGAATAGAGTATAATTCAGCTGCACTGGGATTCAGAGAGTCACTGTCATCAGCAAAGTTAAATCCTCCCCAGATTTTTGCAATCGGCTTTGACACTTCCGGCAGGTTAGCCATGTCGGCAAGACAGACCTGGCTGTTGAAGCCGGTTAGCAATAGCGTTGATGTAAGTAATATCGTTGTTTTTTTCATAATGTAAAAGCCCCCCCGCTGCTTGTTCCAGGTGTGTCGGAACCATGAACCATTGAATGGCAATCTGTACACCGTGTATATCTTTCAGCCCGATCTGCCAGCAAGGATTGAGCGTCTGCGACATCATTTCCATTACGGTGGTGTGGGTGACATTGCTTGCACAAAAACGGTTCTCTCAATTTTAACAGGTTGTTGGTAATGGCGCCGTGGGGCATATGGCAGTTGGTGCACTTTTCGGTGACATCGCCGTGTTCATAGAGATAGGGTCCGGCCTTTTCGGTATGGCAGCGGCCGCAGGTCTCTTTCTGGGTCATTTTGCGCAGGAGTTTGCCGTTAGGAGAACCGTGGGGTTCGTGGCAATCGGTACAGTAGAGTTTTTTCTCCTTAAGCGGGTGGTGGCTCGGCATTGAGAATTCTGCACTAATCGCCTGGTGGCATTTCAGGCAGAGGTCGGTAATGTGCCTCGGGTCGGTGATCAGGTCGGATCCAGCATGGACATTATGACAATCAACACAGGAGACTTCACTTAAAGCGTGGGCGCCGGCATTCCAGTTATGAAGATTAAACTCGGCGTTCTGGGTGTGGCATTTGAGGCAAACCAGGGATTTGGCCCCGGCCGGCAACGTTTTGTAATTCAGCAGGTTGCTTTTGTGGGACTCAATGACGTCATCACGGTTTTTTACCTCGTCAAGACCTTCCATTTCAACCATCAGTTCACTGGCCGGGCCATGGCAGGATTCGCAGTCAACAATCATCATCCCGTGGGAGGCGTCTTTGAGCTGGTCTCCCATGGTGCTCGCATTGAAATCAGCGGCAAGTTTGTCATGGGTATGACATCTTTTCAGACAGTTTTCATTGCCGATATAATCGGCAACCAGATTCCCCAGAAGCATTTTCTCATATTCCTTCATGGGAATAAGCGGTTTTGTCTCCTTGAGTTTTGCCAGCTTGGTGTTACAGCCGGCCAGCAGCAGAGCCGTCAAAGACAGCCCTAGCAACAACAGTTTTATAATTTTTTTGTAATCTTCCATCTACTTTGTTTCCCCCTCCGTGATTTTTTTATTTTGGTTTTCTCTGTTTCCAGAACACCATTCATAACTTTTCCCCTGCTTCATGCAAACGAGCTGTACCCGCTGTTCCTTTTATTGCGATGAAGGCTGGGGTACCGTATCCCCCTTTTAAATTTGTAGTACCTTTTTTAAAAATTTAGATAGATTCGCGAAAAGTCCCAATAAGTCCAGCGCCACCATGTAAAATCGTCTACCTACAAAGTGCCACGGGGATGTCGAGTAAATTTCGCGAAGCCATCAATTCTTCTCCTGGAGCAAAAGCTGCTCTGGGTCTGATTCCTGTATATCTTCGTGATGTTCCCAAACAGTGGAGTCGTCCATATCTTCTTTGCCGACAACGAGAATAGTTAAGTCTCGGCTCACTTCTTTCAGCCTGGCTGCCTGCTCGTTCAGTTCGGCGGCAGCACTGGATGTGTGATCGGCCTGGGACGCATTCCCCTGGGTTATCTTGTCAATACTGGCAACACTGATATTAAGCTGTTCAATTCCTTGCGCCTGTTCCTGGGAGGCCTTGGTGATCTCTCCGACCAGGGTGGTTGTCTGAGTTGCTTTTGTGGTTGCTTCGGAAAAGGCGTCAGCCGTTTTTCTGACGATCAGATCACCTTCGTTGACCTTGGTGACTGTCCCTTCTAACAACTCTCCGGTATCTCTTGCCGCCTGGGCGGCGCGCATGGCCAGATTACGAACTTCATCAGCGACAACAGCAAAGCCGGCGCCGGCTTCACCTGCCCGGGCTGCCTCGACAGCAGCGTTGAGTGCCAGGAGATTTGTCTGAAAGGCTATCTCATCAATGGTTTTGATGATTTTTGATGTCTCCTTGCTGGCGGTGGATATCTCTTCCATGGCTTGAATCAGTTCGTGCATGGAATCGTTGGCAGAAGAAATAACTTTACTGACCTCATTCATAAGGGTATTTGCCTGGCCGGAGTTGTCTGCATTCTGCCTCGTCATGGCAGACATCTCCTCCAGCGAGGCTGAAGTCTCTTCAAGAGTGGATGCCTGATTCGCGGCGCCATCAGCCAGGGTTTTGCTCGACGAATAGATGACCCCCCCTGCCTCTCCCACCAGCTTGCCACTTGTGTTCAGCTGCTTGATTGACTGGAACAGGGGCTGGGCAATGCTCTTGGCAATGAACATGGAAACCACAATGAAAATAATCAGTGAGACGATACCTATCAGGGTAAACCAGAACTGCAGGTCATGCTTTGTCTCAGAACCATACTCTGCTGCTTTAATGAGTTTTGATTCTGGAAAGGTTACGCATTGGGCACCGATTTTTTCATTTTTTGAGGATATAATTGGCGAACAGGTGGCAAGATGTGGTTCTTCTGCTAATTCAAAAATGTTATTGCTTGACTCTTTTGAGGCATATATTTTTGTGAGTGCGTTGGCAGAGAGCGTGATGCTGTTTGAGTTGAAATCGCTCATGTCCTCGCCGTAACCCGCAAAAGCCAGTGGGAGGTCATGCATGTACAGAGCAAAGGAAGAACCTGTTGCGTTTTGAAGCTGTTTCAAGAATTTGTCATGGCCGTTGAGAAGAGTTCCTGTATAGGCAATGGCAACAGGCGAACCAAAACTGTCCATAATAGCGACCGCACCTGCAGCAGCTATACCGCCTTTTTCAGTGAAGGGACGCGACGAGTCGAGTCCTGCGCTTTTTAAAAAGTTTGAAGTAACCAGGGAGATTTCTGAAACACCTTTTTGTGAATCGCCTCCCTGGGACTGCATTTTCTGTATTTCCCCGCACGCATAGCTCTTGGCAAATGCTTGACTGGCTGCGGTCTGGTTGGTGCTTTGGGGGTAAGAAGCAAGAAGTTTCCCATCAAGGCTGAAAAGCATTGCAAAATCTGTTTCGGTGGATTGAAATCGTGCCGAAAGGAATTCTCCAAGTGAGTCGTACATCTGGTTATCGAGAATGGTCTTCAAAACCGGGCTGTTACTCAGCTCCTTGGCACTATTTAAGGCGTCATCTTCAAGATTATTATTGAAGACCTTAAGGATGTCATGATGTCCTTTCAAGGTTGTATATGTATTGGAGACAACGTCCTTGTTCAACATTTCAGACTGTTTGTTGATACTTAAATCGAGCCGCCAAGTGGTAATTGCTCCAGTGACAATCATGATCAGGCCAACTGTAATGCAAAAGTTGGTCAGTATTTTTTTCTTGATGCTTTTAATCTCACTCATAATGTTGTTGGTCCTCTTACTTAGGTAAAAGTGGCAAAACTAAATCAAATAGCCGATTTTTTGCGTTAATGAGCTGGCACAAATTGCTGTCCTAGTTACTAGCTTATTATAATTCGAAAAAAAATTACCAGTAAAAAGTTACGACAGTGTACATTTTTTTCATAAAGCTCATTTAAAACGCTGCTGTTGAACAACACTTTTAAACGAGGAAAAGAGCTACACGGTTAACTACTTAAATTAATGAATAAATTGAAGACGATTGGGTCTCAGTCTGGTAATGCCACGAGAGATTCAGGCTAAGGCACAATGAATTCTGCGAGGTGATGGCATTGGACATGAGAATCGGTTTTTAGCAGAGCTGCTTTCCATCGCAGGAGGCAGCCGGAGCAGGTCGTTACGACGACATCCGCATGAAGCGCTAGAAAATTTGTAATGAGAGCGTTGCCTATTTCGTTGGAAAGGGCAGAGTGGCTGAGATGAAATAGGCCCCCCTGGCCGCAGCATTGCGGGCCATTTTGAAGTTCCGCCGGGGTTATGCCGGTGGTGGTTTGCAGCAGCTTCCTGGGTGGTTCGGTTATTGGGGGATAGGGTGCCGGGCCGTGAAGGTGTCCAAAGCGGAGATGGCAGGGATCATGGTAGAAAACTCGCAGTTGACGGGAGGGCGGGAAGGATGGGGAGTTCCTTGATTGCTCTCGCCTGTTGTCCATAAGAAATGAGGAAAATTCGCAGACCCGTCCGGCAAACTGCTCAGCTTTTTTTTGCCAGACCGGATCTGCTTCAAATAATTGGGGATATTGTCGCAAGGCAGAAAAACATGTCGAACAGGAGGTGAATATGGGCAGCTCAATGGTGTTGCTGCTGCTGAATGCTTGAATATTGCTTTTGGCGAGTTTCTGTGACTGTTCCCGGTCCCCAGCGCTTAAAGCTGCCATTCCACAGCAGCCTTGGTTTTTGGGGAGGATTGTTGCTTGTCCGCAGATCATTTTTATAAGGTCAACAGACGCCTTGGCGATCTCTGGTGCCAGGTGATTTGCCAGGCAACCGGTGAAGTAACAAACGGCATCGCCTGGGGTACTGCTCAGAGAGGGACCGGTTTGTGAATCAACAAAGCTCCTGGTTGGCAGCTGCAAAGCAACATCGAGCCCTGCCAGGCGTAAATGCAATCCACTCTCCTTGGGAAGTGTCGGCAAGCTTAAGCCTATTAATTTGGTAAAGCCGGTAACTGTTTTGAGCAGGCCTGGCTTGGCGAGGACCTGGCGGATGAGCTTTTTTTTGAAACTGTTTCTGCCGTACTGTTTTGTTTCAGACCGGGCGGCAATAATTATTGATGGTATATCAATGCCCCGAGGACAGGCTTTGCGACAGGCACCGCAGAGTAAGCATTTCGACAGGATATCACCAAATTCACTGCTGCTCTCGGGGGCGGTGAGTTTGGCAAGCAGGTGAATACGGCCCCTGGCCGTTAAGGTTTCTCGGCCTGTTGCCCGAAATATAGGACAAACCGGGACACAGGCCCCACATTTGGCGCATTGAACTTTTTCTGTCTCAGGTGTTTCTGGAGCCTGGCCAGAGGGTATCATGGTCCTATCCTGTTTTCTTTTAAAGAGGCTGACGTGAAGCGCCAAGAATGTATTAGGCTGGAGGTCAGTGTAATCATTTTTTTTAATGAAAGCGGCAAGATATGATGTTCTCGCAAAAAGTTGTTTGTTGTTGCCTTATATGTCGGTATAGTCTGAGTCATGTATATCCGGACTTATTGATGATCCAGAAATATGCCATTTGTTACTTAAGGGCCAAAAAGTGCAATCACAAACTGACCGATGCAAGAACTCTGTCTTTTGCCGCATTATGGTATTCATGCTGCCTTGCCTTATGCTGCTTATCTGGTGGCCCCGTGTCGGCGCCGGGCACACTGCCGGAGAAGATCATGCCCCTCATGGACAACATCAGCACAATGAGGCTGATTCCCCTGATCCTTTAAGCCCTCTCGGGGTAGAGGAGCATCTTGGTGAAACGATCCCCTCAGACCTATCTTTTTTAGATGAATATAATACCCCTGTTCGACTGACGGAACTGATTAATAAACCGACACTCATTCTGCCGGTCTATTTTCATTGCCCCGACCTCTGCCCTCTGCTCATGGCAAATCTGGCCGCTGCTCTTAATGATGTGGTCCTGAAGCCCGGGAAAGATTTCCAGGTTATTGCCTTCAGTTTTGATCCGGATGATACTCCGGAGTATGCCTTAAAGGCAAAAGATAACTACGGCCAGATTTTACACAAGACCTTTCCACGCTCAGCCTGGAGGTTTTTAACCGGCAGCCCGGAGGCAATTAAAAGATTGACTCAAGCTATGGGGTTTCACTACCAACAGACCGCAAAACATTTTTTTAACCACCCAAGTGTGCTGCTGATAACTTCAGAAAGCGGGAAAATCATTCGCTATATTTACGGACCTGATTTTCTGCCCTTCGATATCAGCATGGCTCTGTCAGAGGCCGAAAATGGTACCCCCAGCGTTTCTATAAAAAAGCTGTTAACCTTTTGTTTCAGTTATGATCCTGCCGGGAAAAAATATGTATTTAATACCTTCAAATTAGTTGCAATTTCCACCCTGATCATAGTAGTTCTGTTTTACTTCTTTGTTTTGAGAAAAGGCAACAGGCAAAACTAAACGAATGAACCACGTATCTTTTTTTGATGAACCGCATCCGCACCACACCGGGGTACTTTCCTGGCTGCATACCTATGACCACAAACGCATAGGCCTTTTGTATCTGTTTTCGATCCTGTTCTGGTTTTTTACCGCCGTGGCCTTTGGCCTGACAATAAGAACAGAACTTATGAGTGCAGGCAGAACCATAATGGGGGCGGAGACCTATAATGCTCTGTTTACCCTGCATGGCGTCATCATGATTTTTCTGTTTATAATCCCTGCCGTTCCGGCCATTCTCGGCAATTTTATAATGCCAATCCAGATTGGCGCTAAAGATGTTTTTTTTCCGCGCCTGAATCTTCTCTCCTGGTATCTCTATGTCGGCGGCAGTCTGTTTGCCATCGCCTCGCTTTTTGCCAATGGGCCGCCTGATACGGGCTGGACGTTTTATGTGCCTTTCAGTACGACGACCCAAACTAATGTCTCCCTCACTGTTACGGCGGCATTTATATTGGGTATGTCGTCCATGTTGACCGGAATAAATTTTATTACCACGGTTCACAGGCTCCGGCACCGGGAAATGGGCTGGATGCAGATACCGTTGTTCACATGGACTCTTTACGCAACGGCTTGGGTACAACTCCTGGCAACGCCGATTCTGGCAATGACTTTGGCACTTATCCTCTTTGAGCGTATTTTCGGCGCAGGGCTTTTTGATCCATACAAAGGTGGTGATCCCCTTTTATATCAGCACCTGTTCTGGATATATTCACACCCAGCGGTCTACATCATGATTCTTCCCGGTATGGGAATTATTTCAGAGATCATTCCGGTGTTTTCACGAAAATCAATTTTTGGCTATAAGACCATTGTTGCCTCCAGCATGGCCATTGCAATAGTCGGATCATTGGTCTGGGCCCACCATATGTTTGTCAGTGGTATGAGTGATGTGGCGATTTTTGTCTTTTCCCTGCTTACCTTTCTGGTGGCTATTCCAAGTGCCATCAAGGTGTTCAGCTGGGTATCGACCATGTACAAAGGCTCGATTGTCATGGCGCCGCCTTTGTTTCTTGCCCTGTGCTTTATTTACCTGTTTTCCACAGGCGGGTTGACTGGTCTTGTGCTTGGCGCCGCCGGAACCGATATTCATTTGCATGATACCCATTTTGTAGTGGCCCATTTTCACTTCACAATGTTCGGCGGGGCGGCATTTGCTTTTTTTGCAGGGCTCCATTACTGGTGGCCGAAAATTTTTGGCAGAATGTACAATTTCTCTGCCGCCTACCTTGCCAGCGGCATGCTCACTCTTGGCTTCATGGTGCATTACACCCTCATGTTTGTGCTGGGCATGTGGGGGATGCCCAGGCGCTATTACGATTACCTTCCCCAGTTTGAAGCCGCAAATTTCTGGGCGGGCATTGGCGCCTATGTCATGGTAGCCGGTATTGTGTTGATGTTTATTAACCTGTTTCTCAGTCTTAAATTCGGTAAACAGGCATCCGGAGATCCCTGGGGCGGAACGACTCTGGAGTGGCAGACTCCGTCGCCGCCGCCACTGAAAAACTTTATTGCGACGCCTGTCATTGCCCACTACCCGTACGATTTCAGGCATATTCCTCCTGGCCAGGATGCAGATGAAAGATAAGTTTGGCATAAAGCTGGGTATGTGGCTGTTTCTCTACACAGAGATTATGCTCTTTGGGGCTCTGTTTCTTTTGTATGCCGCCTACTATAAAAAATATACAGCGAATTTTGCTGAGAGCGCCCAGGAGTTGAATCTGGTTTTCGGAACAGTCAACACCGTGATCCTGATCACTAGCAGCTTTACCGTGGCCGCATCCATTACGGCCATCCATAACAAGGCCAGGAAGCTCGCTATTGCCCTGTTGGCAACGTCATCGACACTTGGCATAATTTTTCTGATCAATAAATATTTTGAATGGAGCCACAAGATTCATGCCGGTATTTATCTCAACTCAGATATTCTAACCAACGGACCATTCGGGAGTAATATATTCTTTTCACTCTATTATCTGATAACTGGCCTCCACGGTCTGCATGTTTTTATCGGCATCATGCTGCTTATCGTTTGCGGCATCATGGTTGCCCAAAAACGTATCGTTCCCGGCAATTATGTTTTTCTTGAAAATGTCGGTCTTTACTGGCATCTGGTGGATTTAATCTGGATTTTCGTTTTTCCGCTCTTCTATCTGGTTATCTAATAGCATGATGACGACAAAGCTTTCTCACACAGGCCCACTTTCCTACGGCAGACTTCTGTTGGTGCTTGGCTGTTTATATATCCTGACCGGAATTACCGTTTTTTCATCCCAGGTTGATCTTGGCGCCTTCAATATCTGGGTTATTCTGCTTATTGCTTCGATTAAGGCATCATTAGTCTTATTGTTTTTCATGCACTTAAAATATGAACCACCCCTGCTGAAGCGGACGTTTATAGCTACTATCTTTATCCTGGCTATATTTATCAGCTTCATGTTCTGGGATGTCGCTTTCAGGCAGGCTCTATGAATGTCATATCTCCGGCACATCAGATAGATCAGGTCTTTATCTACATTTTAGGCATTTCAGTTGTTATCCTGATCGGCATAACTCTGACCATGATCTTTTTTGTGTTTCGCTACAGCCGCAAACGCCACCCCCAGGCTGAAGATATTCGCGGCAACTGGAAGCTTGAGGTGGTCTGGACTGTTGTACCGACCCTGATTGCCCTGTCGATGTTCTACTTCGGTTGGAAGTCGTATGTGGGCCTGCGGAACGTGCCGGAAGGAGCCATTCAAATTGAAGTCACTGCTGAAATGTACTCCTGGGAATTTATGTATGAAAACGGCAAGGAATCTGATGGTGAACTTGTGGTGCCTCTGGGCAAACCAGTCAAACTGAACGTTACCTCCCTGGATGTGGTGCACAGCCTTTTTATTCCTGCCTTCCGGATCAAGGTTGATGCAGTTAACGGCATGAAGACCTATGTCTGGTTTTATGCCGACCGGCTTGGCGAGTTTGTGATTCAGTGTGCTGAATTCTGCGGCATAGGGCATTCGCAGATGACGGCGGTTTTACGGATTGTTCCGGAAGAGGAGTATGAGGACTGGCTGGCAACGAAATCAAAAGATGAGTGATTTTTAAACCACTCATCCAAAATCGATTATTATCGTAACCTTAAAAAGAAAGCCCGCAAAACTGCGGGCTTTCTTTTTAAGCAAAACGCCTTGACGGCCCTATGCTGTGACGGTCATCAAACGTTATTGTTAGTTTACCATGTTTCGTGATGGCTCTCACCATGGCAGGAGAAATTGCTGCACCTATTCGTTGAATCATTCCAGCCGCTGGCAGGAATGCTTGTGCCTGTGCCTCCAATGGTAGCGCCAGGTGCCAACTCGAAGGTGGTTGTTTCCAGATTCTGGAAATGACCGGTAGCCAGAACCCCAGTGTTATGGCACTCGGTACAGCCATAGTTGCGATGTTTCCTATGCTCGCCGGAAGTATTGCCGTTGTACTCAGCTGTACTGCGTTGATGACAGGACGTACACTGGGTATTAACGTCAATGGAGCCGCTCGCCCAATTCGGTGTAGTCTGGCCGCCATGACACCTTGTGCTGGAGCAGGTGCCGTTTGCATTGGCAACGGCAGGGCCGCTCTTGGCATCGAAATTGGCCGAAATGCTGCGATCGACAGTGCCGTTGTAATGAGTTGCCCCGTCATGACAGGCCCCGCAGATTGGACTTACCGATCCAAAACCAAGTACGGCGTGTGCATCATGGGCCCCTTCAATGTTTGGTGAGGTGGTACCGTTGGGAGGCTCTCCGTGGCAGTATGTACAGCTGGGATGCACTGTCTGAACGTTGGAACCATGGCAAGTGGCACAGTTGCCGCCACCGGTCGGGACACCAGGCTGCAGGCTTGGGACTGTTGTATGGCAGAGGGTACAATCACTAAAATGTGTTACCTCAACCGTGGCATTTTCGGCACTGCCAGGGTCATGACAATCGCCACAAGGACTTACCTGAAGAGTCACATATCCCGCCGCTGCATGATCCACACTGCCGTGCGGGGTCAGCTCCTTGTCTAAGTGGCAGTCCAGACAATGGGTCGGGTTGGCGCCCAGGGCTATTGCATCAATAACTTCCTGTCTCGGACTGTTGTGACAGGTTGCGCAGGAACCGGCCCCGTTTGTATCGACATTGTGCTCGATTCCCTCAATTTCAGACCAGTCAGCAACTGTATGACAGTCAGTGCAGGGCTGGCCTGGTGCAGAATAAGAGAGGTCATTAGGACCTACTTCGATTGCATGGGCAACAGATGTGCCCCAGGTGGCATCTCCATGGCAGGAGATATTGGAACAGGTGCCGCCGGTGCTTGCAAAAGCATAGCTAAAGCTTTCACCATTGCCCGCCTGGAGATCGTAGCTTTCGTTCACATGGTTGGCAACATTGGTAATTGTGCTGCCGTCTGAAGTAGTGCCGTTATGGCAGGTGTCACAGCCAAAACTCTGGTGGGCTCCGTGGCTGTTGGCCTTGGGCGAACCATTGGCGTAATCAGGACCATCATTAGAACCTGCATCAGTATTGTGGCAGGAGTTGCAGTCCATGCTATCGTCGCCCCAGATAATAATAGAAGGCTTTTGTTGTACTATGCCGGTGGCAACTGTCGAGCCGTTGGAATGGCAGTAGACTGCGGTACAGCCCTTGGTCGCTTCTGCCTCATAGGCATCCGGAGAGATGCCGGCCAGAGGTTTGATGAAGACATCCTCAAGCCTGTCAACATGATGGCTGCTGGTAATACCGCCGGTCGGCGGGATATTAGTGTCGGAAAGCGTTTCGAAATGGCAGTAGGTGCAGTTCAATCCGGCGTCCACCACATGTGCTTCATGGCTATTGGCTGTAGTGGTTCCGACGCCGCCGTTGGCATAAGCCGGATGGGCCTTGCCGGCTCCGTCGCCGTGGCAGCCGTCGCAGGAAATCTGGGTGGTGCTATTCCACTCGATGGTCTTAAAGGCAGTTGCCGGGTCGGCGAGTTCACCTTCACCCCAGTGCTGTTGAGGATCGATGTCATTCACATTGGCGGCCAGGTTGCCATTGCTGTGACAGTAAACGTTTGAACAGCTGTATTTTGTTGAGGTATCCGGAACTACCTGAGCAAAATTGGTCAGCAGATCATCGCCGGCGGTATTCTGTCCTCCATAGGAAGGACCGGTGCCGCCATCAGTATCGAAGGTGATGCCATGGTAAGCATTCGGATTTTTTTCGAACTTGATTTCGACAAAACCATCGGTATGGTTCTCAGGAATACTCAGATCCATGCCGCCTTCGGTTGTAGCCCTGTGGCAGTAGCTGCAGCCCATGGTATCACCGATTTTGTCCACAGCGGCATCGCCGACGTGGGCCTGGTGAGCGTTGGTGTTAATGCCGCCATAGGAGACGTCGTCATAAGCACCATGACATGCTGAACAGTGTTCTGTTGGATTGTCAGGATGGCCGAAGTTGGTTGCATCCATCCCCCAGGTAAGTGTTCCTGTATAGTTAGGAGCCGGGTAGGGAGCGTTGACCGAGGTGCCCTGGCTGTGACAATAGGTGTTTGAACAGCCACCATAAGCTGTCCCGGGAGTTTTTCCAACTGGGCCAGCCGGTTCGCCGTCATAACTTCCTGTACCAGCCGGATCGGAGGTGTTATCAAAGGCTATGTTGACCTTTCGATTGACATGCTTGGTTTTGTCGATGATAGTGGCGTTGTCGGAAGTCCTGCTGCCATCTACGGCGCCTTCAACAGTTACATTATGACAACGGTAGCAATCCAACTTGTTGCGGGGAACGTAATTTAGGCCGTCATTCAAATTTTGAGGATTGGCCTCGTCGCCCCAAATATGTTGAGCGTGTGATCCAGTGCCCATAATTTCAGTGGTGGCGTAAGGAGTACCGTTGGAGTCAAGGGCATCACCGTCATGACAGCCGAGGCAGTCGGAAGATAAAGAGTCACCCCAGACAGGCTGGTTATTTTGCTGGTAAGGTCCGGAATATCTTGTGCCATCACTGTGGCAGTAGATGTTTGTGCATTCTCCTGAAGAAAAATTAAAACCGTTCGGGTCGGGGCTGTCAGGTGATTCTGGCCCCCTGCCGTAACCGAGGCCTCCTGCTGCACCGCCTGCAGTCACCGTGTCAAAGTAGATGTCCGCTACCTGCGGTGAGTTTACAGGTCCGGTTGCGTGCCCGGCATAACCGTTTCCGCTCTGGCTATGGCAGGTGCCGCAGCCATATATATAGTTGTCAGGTTCTGAGAAGTTGCCGGCGGAAAAATCCGTTGCATTGGTGGCAGAGCCATAATGTCCCACATGTGTGTGAGGGGTGAGATTTTCACCGTTCACCGCATGGCAGTCGCCGCAGACTACCGTGCCGCCCCAGGTGGGGGAACTGATACCGTGACAGTATACGGTTGAACAGGAGCTGTAGTTAGTAGCGATTGCCTTGTCTTCCGGATACCCCAAGTCGCCCGGATTTGTATCATAGACATCAATATTGCCGTCAAGATGCTGCTCGGGAGCCGTCAGGTTGATAATCGCACTGTCATGGCAATTGCTGCAGTCCATGTCGTTTAAGGCCATATGTGCCTGGTGACTGCCGTTAGTCGGGGAAGCTGCATGACAACCACTGCAACTCAAGGCATAGTCCGGATCACCCCATCCGCTTTTGATTCCGGTGACAGGATTACCGCTTGCATCTTGATGACAGGCATCACAGACAGTTGTGTTGTTGAGGTCTTGCCCGTCTGCGAAGAGAGGGGGAGAATTGGTTCCATGGCAGGTGGTGCAGGAAACGCCCGTCAGTGCAAGATGCTCTGGATGTTTGGCACTGGTGCCGCCATGGTTGGTGGCCTTATCGGTATGGCAGTCGGTGCAGGTTATCTGGTTGCCGTAAGTGCCTTCATAGATTTTCTGTTGGACGAGTGCCGCATCAACTTTTGATCCGCTGTAGGCGTGACAGAGGTAACAGTCGGAACGGTGCAGGGAATTAACATCGGCAGCGGTTTGAAGATTGCCGGTACCGGGAGAACCCAGCACGGTGGTGTCACTTGTATGGCAAGCCCCGCAGGCTTGATTTATCACCCTGTAGTCATGAGCATTGCCGTCCTCATGACTTGTATCAAGAAGTTCATGGCAAGTGTAGCAGGTCACATTATTATTAATGTAGTCAGGTTTGGCCTTGGCCCAGACGAAATTAGCGCCGTTTATTGCGAAGCCTGTATGTTCTTCATCATGCCAATCATGGCATGATCTGCAGTAGATGATTTCACCAGCTGCCATGTTGTTGCCTGCAGTCCTGACAATATCGCCGTAATGACCGGTCCTGACACTGTTCTCTCTTTCGCTGTGACAAGGGATACAGGAAGGAAACGGAGCGGCAGCGGCGGCGTGTCGATTGTCAACATGAGAAGGATTATGACAGGTGAAACAAATCTGTTCCGAAGGGGCGATGTCGGAGCCGTCGCAGTCTTGATCAATGCCGTCACCGTAAAGATCTATGGCGCCTGGATTAATATTAGGATTGTTTTCGTCGCAGTCATCGGCACTGCCTCCGCAGATTGATCCAAGGGCTGAATAACCGTCTCCATCGGCGTCTTCCTCTCCTGCAGGGCATGGTGGAGGGGCCACAGCTGCAATGTTATCGAAGGTTATTGTTCCTCCGGAGATGATGATTGAACCGGTAATTTCCGTTGATGAAGACTTGCTCGAAAAAGAACAGTCATCAAACCCGCCCTCAAGGACAACAGACAGATCGCCATAAAAGTTTACATCTTCTTCAAAAGAGCCAGACGCAAGC
>Ga0102953_1000437_pt1 | contig 29042 bp, 23 predicted proteins | sample SalPon2A_C_D2_MG_FD_78509 | JGI IMG/M metagenome (GOLD analysis project Ga0102953, IMG submission 78509) | Soil microbial communities from South San Francisco under conditions of wetland restoration - Salt Pond MetaG R2A_C_D2_MG | ecosystem: Environmental > Terrestrial > Soil > Wetlands | place... | reverse complement strand
GCTGACCGAAGCCTGCTCAAATTTTGCAGCAAGAAGACTTGCATTCGTTGTATTTCCCGTAACCTTCTTGCTATTCGCGTACCAGGTTCCCGCAAAGAAACCGCCCGCTGTCAACAGCAAAACAGCAGCAATTCTGCTGAACAGACGCCATCCATTCATCCTGGAAATCACAGCGCCCGGATTAACCACCGTTTCATTTTCGGGAAGCAAAGCATCTGTCTTATCCCAAAAATCATCAGGGGCCGCAAGCTGTTTCAATTCATTGTAGGAATGGAAGAGGCCGGCTATTTCATTAGACGGATCATCTTCATCTTGTCCGGCATAATGATCCCTGAGTTTATTCTCCTCTTCACGGGTGGTTTTTCCATCAAAATATTTTTCAAGCAGTCTATCCCAGTCTTCTGTTTTCATACTCCAGTCTCCTTTGGTAGATCTCACGTACTTTCTTCCTGGCACGAGACAATGTCACTCTGATCGCACCGGAAGTTATCCCGGTCAATTCTTCAATTTCCTGATAATCATACTGTTCTATATCGCGCAAATAGAGGATGTATCGCTGCTGATCAGGCAGTAGTTGTATAATATCATGAATGACTTTCGCGGTCTCACTCAGCTCCATTTGCCGGTCCGGAGCAACGGCGTCTGACGCCGGTTGCTGAACTGTTGTATCCATATGCGCAACATTGCGATGCCGGTACGATCTGAGTTTATCAAAACAAGCATTACGCGTCATCGTAACGGCAAAAGCCTCAACATTCCGGCAGACATTCAACTCCTGTTTTTTATTCCACAACTTCAGCATCACGTCCTGCAGGACGTCTTCGGCTTCCTGTTGATTACCGAGCAATACGATTGCCAGCCGGAATAAACGATTCCGGATTGGATAAATAAGTTTTTTGAATTCTTGTTTGTTCATTCTTCCCTGTAGACGTACGAAGGGCAAAAACGTTACAGCGAAAGTAGATTTGGTTTGACCGCCAACAGAAACGGATTGGACAGGATTAGCTAATTTTTGCCCACGACAGGAAGGTGGAATATGATACAAATTGCGTTTCGGGATATAGTGTTCAATGCGTGATGTCGCATTAGACCCAATTATTCCGGCGTGACGAATAACTCTCTATGGGGTTGACCATTTCGAGCGGTTGCTCAAATAGACAAAGAAGTTCCCTTCAGGGATCGAAAGAGGACTGAATTTTCAGGATTTCTTAGCCTTCTTTTTACTGGCCTTGCTCTTAGCATCAGACTTCGATTTGGGTTTTTTATCCTGCTCTTCTTCTTTTTCCTCTTCCTCATTATTTTCTTTTTCAGGATAAGGCTCATAAAGTTCCACCCGATTCCCATCCAGGTCGCGAAGCCATACAAAATGGCCGTGATCTTCTTCCTGTTCCTTGATGATTCGCACACCCAAATCGTTTATTTTGGCAACAAGCTGGGAGAGATCCTCAGCCCTGAAACTGATCATAAACGGTTGATCCCCATACATCAAATCAGGTTCATCCACCGGAATCTGCGTGGAGAACCGCCGCTGAGCCTTAATGATAAAGAATCGTGTTATCATCTCGCAGTTTTTGATTTCATCACTGCCAGAAAGAAATGTGCGATACACAGAATTGTATACATCTCCAGCTTCAAACTGCAGGCCGAGGTAGGTGTTGTACCAGTCTGCGAGTTGTTTGGGCCGGTGTGAAAAAAGAAACGCCCCTCCGATCCCGTTGATAAATGCCATAGACTCAGCTCCGCCAAAAAGTAATGATCGTAATATCTCGTCTGTAAGAGTTTACCGAAAATCCGGTTTCCCCAACAATGAACTTGCGATATCACGGAATGCAAACATAAACCTGATGCTTCATCTGCAATTTGTACCGCATGTCTTCTTTATGTATCGCGTGGTTCTGTTAAATATTAAAATTTTAGAAGCACTCCAAAAGCCCATACTCCTTGTGAATCACTCCCGGAGGGCTTTTTCAATACATCTCCAAACTTGGGTGCGTGAGTCCGATATTCAACAAAAGGATGTAAAAATGATAAAAGGGAAGCTTCTGTACCAAACACCCCTTCATAAATCGTCTTCTGAGTATTTTCCGGATTTACGGCACTGCCGACTACTGAAGAAATGCCATTCGACCCGGATTGGTTAACCTTATCAAAACCGATCCCAACTCCGATATATGGTTCTATGATCAATAGTTTTACTTTTGCCAGTGCATCGAGACCGAGTGTGTAATTATTTACCTTCCCGAATGATACCCCGCTTCCATCAAGCTTGTTACTCTCACTGTAGTAATCGAAATGAGCCTGCACTCCTAAGCGAAGAATTTTGGGAGTCACCTTAATATCATTCTCCATGCGAGCCCCGAATCCGTTTTGTGGAGCTTCCTTCCTTTGATAGTAAGCAGCACCGATACTAAACTGGCCATATCCAGATTTCAGCCCTGCAATCGCAAAAAATATCGCACCTATGACTACCCATCTTATGGTTTGACGCAACGACCCTTTCATAATGGTAACTCTTTAATTGTTGAATATGCTGACTGATTTTCACCTATTATCATCGCAGCACTGGGGTATTGCTTAAAACAATCCATTAAAAAAATCCAACCATATTCTTTTCCTTAACCAGGGACACATCACCAACCAGTAACCTTCTTTTCCACAAACAAAAAGGCAACAGGAACTACCTGTTACCTTTCTTTTGGGTCTGATCATCTTAGCTATTAAGATGTATCGAATTTTCTGCTAATTAGTTACATATCCTTTTCATTTCCTTGTCGATGTGACGTATGGATCCCATCTCAGATTTTCGATTGTTCTGTTTATTTACAATAACTTACAAGAAAGAAATATGTGACCATATTATCTGACGACATGCTTCTATTACATAAGCATCCGGTGTGGCGCACATCCACCGAAAGGCATGTAGTCAAATTTCTGGTGAGAGATGCAGGTTAAATCGACGTCGCTATCATCACAAATCGAGAAACCGGATCAAGAGCGCAACTTTATTGTAAAAACTAAATTCCCCGGTTAAAAGTCACGCAGGGACACAATCCGTTTCTTACCCCAGAAATAATGAGAATGCATGCTTGTATCGTTCATGCCGATTGAATGCTCATAATTCAATAAGCATCTCACAAAATGCATTAACATTATTGGTTTTTAGTCAACTATACCCGTGCCTCATACTTATAAGGAAATTAAGTAAAAACCGCAATCCTAATTCACGCTTATACTCCCTTAAATCCGGTTATTTCGAAAAACAATCCATTAGAATTAACAAACCTTTACAAGCGTGGTGATTATCATGGTTTTTTGTACCCATTAAAAAGGAGTCTGAAAAAATGGCACAACAGCGTCGGTATAAAGTCATTATTCCGTTTCTATTTTGTATGTTTTTATTTACCGGATTTTGGAGTTCGGCCCGTGCTTCAGGCAGTGATAAACCTGATACGACAGACGTCTATCGGAATTTAAAATTCCGCAACATTGGCCCCTCTATTGCAGGTGGCAGGGTTACCGTCGTGCTGGGTATCCCGGGAAAGCCTAATATTTACTACGTCGGTGCTGCAGGCGGTGGTGTCTGGAAAACCACAAACGGTGGCGCAAGCTGGGATGCCATCTTTAAAAAGTATCCCGGGTCTATCGGGGCCATGGCCCTGGCCCCATCAAACCCCAACCTCATTTGGGTGGGGACGGGTGAGTCAAACATCCGCACAGATATCATCGACGGCAGGGGCGTCTACTTCTCCCCGGATGCCGGCAAAACATGGACGTTCATGGGGCTAAAAGATGCCGGACAGATTTCCAGGATTGTCGTCTCTCCTAATGATCCCAATACGGTGTTTGTCGGTGCTATTGGTCATGCATGGGGGCCAAATTCGGAGCGGGGATTATATAAAACAACTAATGGTGGCAAGACATGGAAAAGGGTATTATTTGTTAATGATTCGACCGGCGTTTCAGATGTGATCTTCAAACCGGGCAACCCGGAGGTCATGTTTGCGGGGACCTGGCAGGTCATGCGCCGGCCCTGGACCCTGATCGACGGCGGAAACGGCACCGCCGTCTATCGTTCGACAGACGGCGGTGATACCTGGACCAAACTCACCAACGGGCTTCCCACGGGCAAGCTCGGACGAATTACGCTGGCACCGTCACCCAGCAATCCCGATCATATTTATGCCGAGATTGGAAGCAGCAAAGGTGTGCTCTGGGAGACAAACGATGGCGGTGGCTCCTGGCACCTGGTTACAAACAACCACGCGCTGAATGTACGGCCGTTTTACTTTTCTACCATGGAAGTGTCTCCAAATAATGATAAAAAGATCTACTTCCTTTCGTTCCGGATGTCCGTGTCAGAAGATGGCGGCAAGACGATAAAAAAACTTGCTCCCAGGGTGCATGTCGACTACCATGCCATTTGGATAGATCCCGCGAACCCGGATCGCATCATCGTTGGCAACGACGGCGGTGCCTACGCCTCGACCAATGCCGGGAAAAACTGGCACTACTTCAACAACATACCCATTGAACAATTCTACCAGGTGGCTACCGACACGCTTACGGCCTATCATCTTGGAGGTGGATTGCAGGACAATAACGCGTGGTATGGAAGAAGCCATAATTTGCATGGCGGCAGTGTTGACGGGTCCACTTGGTTTACCGTTTCCGGCGGCGACGGTGAATATGTCGTTCCTGCTCCAAGTAATCCGGATATCATCTACTCCGAGGCACAGACGGCTTATATAAAACGAACGAATCTCAAAACCGGTATCGCTCACTACATCCGCCCGGCTGTTTTGAGTGCTGCGGATATGCCGCCGGGCAAACTGCGCTATCGCTTCAACTGGACGACTCCTTTTGCCGTCTCTTACAACGATGCCAACACGGTCTATCTTGGGGGAAACGTTCTTTTCAAGACCACGGACGGTGGAAAATCATGGAAAACGATCAGTCCCGATCTGACCCGCGATGAAAAGAGCAGGCAAGTTGTAGCAGGCGGACCCATCATGCATGACATCAGCGGGGCCGAGAATTACGACACCATCCTTTCAATCGGCCTTTCGAAACAGGATCCCAATGTCATCTGGGCAGGTACTGATGACGGACTGATCCAGGTGACCCGGAACGGTGGAAAAACCTGGAACAACGTAACGGACAATATCCCACATAAACCCAAAGAAGGCCGCTTCTGCCAGATCGATGTCTCACCTTTTTCACCGGGCACGTGCTATGCCGCATTCGACCGGCACATGATGGACGATGAGCATCCTTACGTATATAAGACAGATGACTTCGGCAAACACTGGAAAGAGATCAATAAAGGGCTGCCGGATGACATGCCGGTGTATGTCGTGCGCGAAGATCCGAATCATAAAGGATTCCTGGTTCTGGGCAATGACGAGGGGCTCTATTACTCACGCAATGACGGTGAAAGCTGGACCAGGCTGAAGAGCAACTTTCCGAATGTATCGGTATGGGATCTCAAGTTCGTAAAGAAGAACCATGATTTAGTTGTGGCAACGCACGGCCGCGGCCTGTTCATCCTGGATGACATCCGTCCACTCGAAGAGATGAATGCTCACATCATGAATTCCGGTTTTCATTTCTTTTCCCTGCAGCCGGCTGTCATATTCAATACTTCATACCACGACAATGGGCTGGACACTCCGGAAACCTATTCCGCACCGAATCCACCGTCCGGTGCTGTCATAGACTATTACCTGAAACAGTCGATCAAACCGGATTCTACTCAAAAAAAGGATCATAAAACGGCCGTAAAAATCATCCTCACAAAAGCAAACGGAGATACGGTCAATACACTTTATGGTCCGGCAAAGCGTGGTATCAACCGGTTTACCTGGAACCTTAGCTATAAAGGAGCCACCCGGTTGAAGTCAGGCAAGAAACATAAGAATCCCAATGATACCAATGGCCCAGGGGTGCTACCCGGCACGTACACTGTGACAGTTACGGTTCATGGCCAGACCCAGAAACAAACACTCGCTGTGAAGCCAGATCCGGGTTTGCCGTTTGATATGGAAGCTGCACGTATGCAACAACAAGCGGACTTTCATGTTCAGGGTATTCTTTCTACGGTCAATACTATGCTAAACAGGATCAACAGCCTGCAGGGTCAGATAAAGAATATCCGGAATACCGTTCAGAATCAGGATGAAGATGGTCATTATGAACAGGTTTTGAACAAAGCAAATAAACTGGACCATGAACTTTCTGCTGTCAAAGATTCGCTTATGCAAACCCATAACCAGAAAGGGGTCGGCGAGGATGATATCCATCATTTAACGCGATTCCGCAGCTGGGTTATGAATGGCTACGCCTATGGCTATAACTGGGCCCCGACTCCATACCTGCGCGATTACATTGCCTGGCTTGATAAGAAACTTAATGAGTATTCGAGCATGTATAACAATGTGGTCAGCAAAAACCTCATGGCTTATAACCAGTCGGCTGCCGCATCCAATGCTCCTATCCTGATCGGAGGTCAGCCAGTTAACAGTAAGCAGTAAACAATGATCAGAAGCGGTCAGACGGTTTGTTACCGTCTGACCGCTTACATTATTGAATATTCATCTACACAGAGATCAAAGTGCCACTTTACTGAGCCTCATTGGTTGCCTATCGTATTTATTATCATCCTCCGAACTCATATCACAGAAATCAGACCCCATAATCTGTTTACTGATAACTGATCCCTGTTAACTGTCTTACTCATCATTAATTCGTATCTTTTACGTTCTATTAAACAACTATCTATATTCAGGACCCTTCATTTTCTTTGTTAAACAAATTCAATCGGTTCAGATGACTGCTTACAAACTCGGTACCAAAGCCAAACTCCTTCGTGAACAACTCAAATTCCGCATCCTCGTGTTGGATGGGGCTATGGGTACGATGATTCAATCCTACAAGCTTTCCGAAGATGACTACAGGGGAACCCGGTTTGCCGATCATCCATCCGACCTACGGGGCAATAACGACATCCTGAGTCTGACACAATCTCAGATTATCGAAGAGATTCATGCCGAATACCTGGAAGCCGGTGCGGATATCATTGAAACCAACACGTTCAATTCCAACCCGATATCGCAAACCGATTACCAGATGCAGGATCTTGCCTACGAAATCAATCTGGAATCTGCGCGCCTTGCCCGGAAACAAGCGGATCTGTTCTCGGAGAAGACACCCGATAAGCCACGGTTTGTAGCAGGGGCAATAGGTCCCACCAACCGAACGCTTTCTATTTCTCCGGATGTGAACGATCCCGGTTTCAGAGCAACCTCCTTTATTGAACTGGCAGAGGCCTATTCCGAACAAATTCGCGGACTGCTGGATGGCGGTGTCGATCTGCTCCTCGTGGAAACAGTCTTCGACACGCTTAACTGCAAGGCGGCAATATATGCCATCCATCAACTCTCAGACGAGAGGGGAATCGATATACCCGTCATGATTTCGGGAACTATCGTCGATCAGAGTGGGAGGACCCTTTCCGGTCAGACGACAGAAGCCTTCTGGATCTCGGTGGCACACACCCGAAATCTGCTAAGTGTAGGGTTAAACTGTTCTTTGGGTTCCGAGCAGATGCGCCCATATATTGAGGAACTATCGCGGGTTGCCGATGTGCATACCAGTCTGTATCCAAACGCCGGCTTGCCGAATGAATTTGGCGGATATGATGAAACGGCCCAATTCATGTCCGAACAGATTGACGATTATTGCAATGAAGGCTTTGTCAATATTGTAGGCGGTTGTTGCGGTACCACGCCGGATCATATCCGGGCTATCGTTGAAACGGCTTCGAAATACAGCCCCCGTAAGATTCAAAAGCAAGAGCCCTATCTACGCCTGAGTGGGTTGGAACCGCTGGTGGTCCGGCCCAATACCAACTTTGTTAATATTGGCGAACGCACCAATGTTGCCGGTTCCAGAAAGTTTGCACGCCTTATCACCAACGGTGAATACGAGGAAGCCCTGTCTGTAGCACGCCAGCAGGTGGAAAACGGAGCCCAGATCATCGATGTCAATATGGACGAGGGCATGCTGGATTCTGAAAAAGCAATGACTACATTTCTGAATTTGGTCGCCTCCGAACCTGATATTTCCAGGGTACCCGTGATGATCGATTCTTCCAAATGGTCGGTCATTGAAGCTGGTCTGCGGTGTCTCCAGGGTAAATGCGTCGTTAATTCCATCTCCCTAAAAGAAGGGGAAGAGGCATTCCTTAAACAAGCCCGCAAAGTGAGAGATTATGGGGCCGCTGTCGTCGTGATGGCATTTGACGAAAAGGGCCAGGCCGACTCGTTTGAGCGGCGTAAAGAAATCTGTGAACGCACTTACAGACTTCTCATGGATACGGTCGGATTCCCGCCACAGGATATCATTCTCGATCCCAATATCCTTACCGTTGCTACCGGGATCGAGGAGCATAATAATTATGCGGTCGATTATCTGGAAACCACCCGCTGGATAAAGGAGAATCTTCCTCTTGCCAAAGTCAGTGGCGGGGTCAGCAATATTTCCTTCTCATTCCGTGGCAACAATACGGTGCGGGAAGCCATGCATGCCGCTTTCCTGTACCATGCCATCCGGGCCGGAATGGACATGGGTATCGTCAATGCCGGCCAGTTGGAGGTGTATGAAGAAATTCCAAAAGATTTGCTGGAACTCGTTGAGGATGTTCTTTTTAACCGGAGACCGGATGCCACCGAGCGTCTTACTGATTATGCCGAGCATATTAAAGAAGACAAGACGGCAGAAAAGAAAAAAGATGAATGGCGTGAATTTGCGGTCGAGAAACGAATTTCACATGCCCTGGTAAAAGGTATCGTCGACTACATCATTGACGACACCGAGGAAGCCCGACGAAAATACCCGAGTCCGCTCGATGTGATCGAGGGTCCCCTGATGGATGGGATGAATATTGTCGGGGATCTCTTTGGAGAAGGCAAGATGTTTCTCCCTCAGGTTGTTAAGAGTGCCCGGGTCATGAAGAAGGCAGTGGCCTATTTGATCCCTTATATCGAAGAGGAGAAAAAGAACCAAAAGGATAATAAAGCTGCTGCCAAGGTGCTCCTGGCGACAGTCAAGGGTGATGTTCACGATATTGGGAAGAATATTGTAGGTGTAGTTCTTGCCTGCAACAATTACGAAGTGATTGATTTGGGAGTGATGACGCCCAGCGACAAGATCCTCTCGGAAGCCAAACGTCTGAATGTGGACGTGATCGGATTAAGTGGACTGATCACACCGTCCCTCGATGAGATGGTGCATGTGGCCAAAGAGATGCAACGGCAACACTTCACGCTCCCTCTGCTCATAGGCGGCGCCACCACATCACGCGTACACACGGCAGTTAAGATTGCTCCGAACTACGAAGGGCCAACCATCCATGTGCTTGACGCCTCGCGAAGCGTGACGGTCGTAAATAATCTGGTTGGAAAAGGCGATCGTGACAAATTCCTCAATGACATTCTGGTAGAATATGAACAGGTTCGTGAGAAACAGGAACGGCGCACTTCAAGAAAAGAATATCTCGATCTGGTGAAGGCGCGGGAGAACCGAACAAAGATCGACTGGGATAAGACACCAATTGTTGCCCCCAGGAAGCCGGGTATCACTGTTTTCCAGGATGTCGATTTGGGCACGATTCGCGACTATATCGACTGGAATCCATTTTTCACAGCGTGGCAATTAGCGGGTAAATATCCCCAAATCTTTGATGATGAGGTGGTTGGAAAGGAAGCACGAAAACTGTTTGATGATGCCAACGAGCTTCTTGATAAGATTATTGAAAATAAATGGCTCGAAGCCAATGCCGTAGTCGGCCTCTTCCCTGCCAATGCCGTTGGGGATAGCATTGAGGTCTACAAGGATGAACAACGGGATGAAGTGACTGCCCGCTTTCATATGCTTCGTCAGCAAGCAAAAAAACGACGTGGACAACCCAATAAGAGCCTGGCAGATTTCGTGGCACCCAAATCGACCGGAAGGGGAGATTATATCGGTGGTTTTGCAGTGACGACGGGACATGGTATTGAAGAAATTGTCGAACGTTTTGAAAAAGAGCACGACGATTACAACAAGATCATGACCAAGGCACTGGCCGATCGCTTGGCGGAGGCACTGGCCGAGATGATGCACGAACGCGTACGCAAAGAACTCTGGGGCTATACATCTTCTGAAAATTATAACAATGAATCGCTGATACGGGAAGAATACCAGGGCATTCGTCCTGCTCCCGGTTACCCGGCCAATCCGGATCATACAGAAAAAAGGACATTGTTTGATCTACTCGAGGTTGAAAAAAACACTGACATCAGCCTGACGGAGAGTTTTGCCATGTATCCGGCCGCTTCCGTAAGCGGACTTTACTTCGCGAACCCCGAAGCAGATTACTTCGCCGTCGGTAAAATTACAAAAGATCAGATCCTGGATTACCACGTGCGTAAGGGAATGACAGTCCACGAAGTTGAGAAGTGGCTTTCTCCCTATCTGAATTACGATGGGTCTGCGGCACAAAACGGCCGGGCGATGTCATGTGATTGCGGACGTGATCACCAGCGTATTCTCGCAGGTAATGTAAAAACATTGCAATAAACTACCATATTCAGAAACCTTATTTCTATAGCTCGATCTGCTGATCAGGCTTTTGTATGTGGTTGATTTGTTAAAAAGGCAGTGCTATACCGCTGAACCTTTTTTTTCAGTATAATCATATCAACACGGGTTGAGCTTTATGAAGAAGTACGCATCATTTCGCTGGATTCTTTTAGCAACGGGCATTTTGGCAATCATTGGCCTGACGGGTATGAACGTTTATTACCTGTACCGGTTGCATCAGAGTGCCATCCAGTCGAACAAGGAAAATAAGCGGCATCAGTTGGATGAGCTTACGGCAAAAGTACGGAACCGCTTCATTGAAGTACCCAGGGGAATCTGGAAACTCAATAGTATCAACCTCGAAGATGCCCTTGTCTCGCATGAACCGATTCCCAGGGAATTCAATAATTACCTGGAAAAGATCTCGGAAGATTCCCTGTATAGCGGTATCTATTTCGAATTCAGCCATATCGGTTCCTCACAATCTCCACTTCGTTTTGCATTCAGCGTTAAGAAAGACAGGCTGCAGCCAATTGGTCAATTCCCTCAAATCGTGAATGATGGCATTGGACTGGCAAAAACACGTATGAAGGTTTTTGTCAATGACTACCAGTTCCCCACCAAGACCCTGTTTGATACCAATCGAAGCATGACCATTACCATTTTCAATACGAACGATCATTCTATTATTGGCTATCTATGTCTTCCGATCAATAACGATTATCTGATTCACGATTATCTCCAGCCTTTATTGAGTAGGACCTTTGATCCGGATACTCAAAAGGGATTGACGGTATGGGTTCACAACTGGGTAAAAAATGAAGTGCTGGCATCCAGTAATCCCAGAGTTGCCTTTGATCATAAGAATGTGCAACTGACCGTCGACTTTCGCGGAATGTTCGACAACTGGAATCTCAAAGCTTCCTATTCCAATACGCCTGTTCTTGAATCGTCGAGCACACAATTCTTTAAGAACCTGGCTGTTTTGAGTGTGGGCGTACTGCTCTTGCTCGGAAGCATGGTCTTTATCTTCATGACGGCTCAAAAAGAACGAGACCTGGCAGAACGGCAGGCAGGTTTCCTGGCCAATGTAACTCATGAATTAAAAACCCCGATCTCAGTCATGATGGCTGCCGGTGAGAACCTCTCAGACGGCCGTGTCAGGGACCCCGATCGTATTATGTTATATGGTCGCCATATTTACGATGAAGCAATTCGTCTTCGAAAGATGATCGACAAGCTCCTCGATGTGGCCAGAGCTGACGCCGATCAACTTTCTGTCAAGCCAACAATAGTTCACCTCGATGAATTATTGCGTAAATATATCGAACAACACCATCATTACCTGACCACCGCAGGATATACTGTTGATATTGATATCGAATCAAAATTACCATCCGTCAGCCTGGATCCCTCGAGTTTCGAGACGATTATTGGAAATCTCATTGAAAATGCAGTTAAATATAGTGCTGATGATAAATATCTTGGGTTACGGCTCTATCAGGGTGAAAAAGAACTGTTGCTTGATGTCGAGGATCATGGCATAGGAATTCCTCCAAATGCCCAAAAACACGTTTTTGATAAATTTTTCCGTGTTGAAAATGCACTGACGGCACAAACAAAAGGTCACGGACTTGGATTGTCAATCGTCCAATATCTTGTAGAGCATAATGGCGGTCAAATAAATTTGACCAGCCAGCACAACAAAGGATCAATTTTTACATTACATTTTCCAATTATTGAACAAAATAACGAACCATCTGGAACGATCGATGGAAAGTCCCCAGTCGAATCCGAAACTTCTCAGTCGTATGTCATTCAAGAATAAGACTATTCTTATCGTTGAGGATGAGCCCAGTCTGATTTTCACCCTGCAGGATACCCTTGAAAACGAAGGGTATGAAGTTGCAGTAAAAAATAATGGACATGATGCTCTCTCATTTATACACCAGGCTACACCCGATTTGGTAATCCTTGACATCATGATGCCGGGTATGAGTGGATACGAGGTGTGTAAAAATATCCGCGAAGAAAAATACACGTTTCCCATCATCATGCTTACCGCACGCGACCAGGAAATTGACAAAGTCACCGGACTTAATCTTGGCGCTGATGATTACATCACCAAACCTTTTGGGGTGAAGGAGCTGCTTGCAAGAATTCAGGCCCGGCTAAGAAGAGCCAATTCTTATTCAAAATCGGGACCGATGGATGTCATTACACTTGGGCCCATCCGGATTGAACTCAATGAAGGGGATGTCGTTCGTCCGGAGGGTACAGCTGAGCTGACAACAAGGGAGGTCGAACTGATCCGTTACCTGGTAACACACGCTAACGAGCCAATCACCCGGGATGCGCTGCTCGAACATGTATGGCGCTATGAGTTCAGTACAAACACGCGAACCGTCGATGTCCATATTTCCAAGTTGCGCTCAAAAATTGAGCTTCAGCCTGATGACCCCCAATTTCTGGTGACACTGCACGGCGTCGGATACATGCTGAAGCTGAGTTAGCTATCCCTAAATTTCCGACCAGCCACCTGACCGGGCTTCTTCGGGACTCAGATCGTGATTTTTTACGTTCCGGACAAATGAATAGAAATTATGGATCTGATCCAATAACAGGGACTGCGTAAACGAATCCCTTATTCCGGCCTCTTTATCAAAATTCTGATTGACTCTGGCAATAAAAACCCGCTCAGGGAAAACATAGGCCTTTCTGTATCCGCACACTGTTTCAAACTGTTCGACCGCACGCAGAGCCCCAAAAGCACCGGATGATTCCCCTACCATACATACCGGCATCTTTTCCAATCCATTGGGATAGGGCAAATAATCAAAAAATAGTTTTAATATTCCCGGAAATGATCCATTGTATTCCGGTATCACAAAGATTAACCCATCTGTATCCAGAATATTTTTATTGAAATTATCAACAAGAGGGATCGATTTTCCATAACGCCCACCACCTACTTCCTCAATAGGAAAATCACGCATTGAAATAACTTCCACTTCAGATCCCAGAGATTCATACTTCGGCCTCAGGTACTCAGATACCTTTAATGCATTGGCACCGGGTCTGTCTGTGGAACTAATAATCTTGAGAGTAATCATGTCTCATTTAAGTAACAATCTGTTTTTCTGGATACCTATAAGTTATAAAGATTTAATCTCAATAACGATTAAGATATTGGAAGGGCTTTTTTTGAAAAAAATGAAGGTCATTATCATACATTCTTTTATTTTTTTAAGATATATAATATTTTTTACCTAAAAATAATTGACATATCAGCTATTTATATTATTTTGTTTCGTATTTATTGGCAAAAACAAAAAATATCACCATAAAAAAATTCGGCACTGACGGATATCCGGAATTCACTGACCCAAACCACTACTCACTGAAAAACAAACAGGCCCCCAGTTGCGGTGAGGGCCTGCATTCGAGCTTTGAGTAGAAACTCAAAACCTTATAGTACCTTAATATCATGAAAAAACACTACAGTCTGAAACTCAATATTGGTCTCTTTCTTCTCCTTGCCATTTTGTTAGTTCCAATGGCTGCCACCTTCGCACAAAGCCATTTACTCAACGTATCGACGGACCTTTACAGCCGGTATGTATGGCGCGGATTTGACTTCGGCGATTCACCTTCTATCCAGCCATCAATGGCATTCACTTCAGGTAATTTTGAGATTGGTGTATGGGGAGCTTTTGCTACCAATGCTCACGGAAATAACCCCGCATACAGAGAGACAGATCTGAATGTTGCTTACTCGATCCCACTTAATACCGGATCACTCAGTTTGGGAATTACAGATTATTTCTTTCCAACCCCCACAACAGACTACTTCCTCTTTAATGACAATCATGTATACGAGGCAAATATTGGTATCACTTTTGCTAAATCGTTTCCGCTTTCGATTTCAGGAAATATAAATTTTGCCGGAAAACAGGATCCGCAAGGTTCAACTTATATTGAGCTTGATTACCCTGTGTCGACCGCAACATTGACTTTTGGCTTTATTCCTATGAAGTCGGACTATTACGGACTCTCAAAAGCAGGAGTTGTAAATGTGGGAATCAGTGATACCAAGGATATACAAATCACTGACAAATTCTCACTCCCCCTGCATGGATCTTTATTAGTGAACCCGTATACAAAAAAAATATACTTTCTTGCCGGGGTAAGTTTCTGATCTGATTTATAACCCATCGAGTTTCGTTTCACGCGAGGTAAACACGTACCGGTACTCCACCGGTATCATCATGGTGAAGGCCCGGACCATCGACAATGGTCCGGGTTTTATTTTTTTTGCCAACCCCAGACAGCATGTCCCCTTAAGCAGGAACAATTTATGCGCTAAAAAGCATTATTCTTATATAACCATTGCGATTCATTTAACGCCAGGGGTCACGCTATGCTGATTGTATCACTAACCGCCGAGGAAGCCCAGATTCTCATTGAGTCTCTCGAGTGCCACATAACCGAACTCAGTCACGAAATAGCCGACACCGACAGCAAGGATTACCGCGAAAAACTCAAACGGAAGAAAAGCATCCTCAACAAAATCCTGAATGAGATTGAGAGACTTGAAGAAGAATCGGGTCATTAAACCCACGGAGGGTATGCAGGGAATAAGGGAATAGGAATGACAAATCAGGGTTTTCTAAATTTCCGATCTTTTTCTTCCCCTTCTACTCTTCATCCTTGATATTTTTCAAACGCTGCCAGTAGCGGGGCTCATATCCCTCTGTCCCGGGCTCGTACCAGTGTTCTCCAACTCCTTCCGGCAGGTACTGTTGCGCCACCCAATGTCCGGGATGATTGTGAGGATAATCATAGTCATCCGATGGGTTTTCAGTTTTTCGATACCTGGATTCGAGCGAATTGGCTGTCTTGTCTCGTAAATGAGCCGGCACATGTCCTATTCCCTTCTTTTGGATATTACTATGCACAGAGAAAACGGCTGAGGTACTGTTGCTCTTGGGAGCCAATGCACAATAAATAGCTGCATGGGAAAGGAAGTACCACCCTTCCGGCATCCCACACTTTTGGAAGGCTTCGTGCAGGGAGTTCACGGTCACGATCAGGCTGGAATCGGCCAGCCCGACATCCTCGGAAGAGAAGATGAGCATCCGGCGGAACAGGAAGTTCGGGTCATCTCCGCTTTCTATCATTGCCGAAAGCCAGTAAAGTGCCGCATCCGGGTCGGATCCGCGCAAGGATTTGATGAAAGCAGAAGCATAATGATAGTGTTCGTCGCCATTCCGATGGAAGGTCACCCTGCGGCGCTGCAGACAGTCTTTCACGATTTCCATTGTGACATGCCGTTTGCCTTCGTCATCCGGGTTCGAGGTTTTTACAGCCATCTCCAAAGCGTTAAGAGCCGTACGGATGTCCCCGCCGGTAACTTCTGAGAGATACTCTTTTGCCTCACCGTCAAGCTCAACATGGTATGAACCAAGTCCCCGTTCCGTATCCCTTATTGCACTGTCGATCATCTGACCGATGTCGCCGACATCGAACGGCAAGAGTTCAAAAAGCTGGCAACGGGAGAGCAAAGGGCCGACTAACATGTAAAACGGGTTCTCCGTTGTTGCGCCTATCAGCGTCAATAAGCCGGATTCGAGATGGGGAAGCAGGGCGTCCTGCTGGGCTTTGTTCCACCGGTGAATTTCATCTACGAAAAGAATCGTCTGTTTACCGTGTGCCTTCTTCCTGGCTTCGGCCTGGGCAACGACCTGCTTGAGGTCCTTCACTCCATCTAAAACCGCATTTAAGGTAACGAAAGCAGCCTCAACCTCTCGCGAGATGACGTAGGCAAGCGTGGTTTTGCCACAACTCGGTGGTCCGTAAAAAATGACAGAACCAAGAATCCCTGTCTCTATCATTCGCCGCAAAAGCCGGTCATCCCCAAGAAGATGTTTCTGACCCACAAACTCATCAAGAGAACGTGGTCTCATCCGGGTGGCAAGCGGTGCCTGGGCATCCGGTTCCTGCGTTGTTGAAGAATTGCTGTCGTTTTGTTCAAATAAATCCATATGCCAAAAATACGTAAAAAATACAGGTACTAAATCCTCCAATCATCAACGAATCAATCCAACAAATATGAAATTCGGGAATACGGTCGATGTCGGAGATTAACGGATGATGCACATTTCTTTCTGTTTACCTTTTGCCAGCCAGTAAATTGGAGAGACATGAAATTTGAATTTCATAATTCATTTTGTTCGAAAACAACAATTATGATATATTCCGTCTACAGTTATGCTTAGAACACTATACGACATATCTTATTTCTCTTTTACATCTGATCTTTTCGGGTCGGGTGGCATTTCTGTGTTTGCCTGTCTCTGTTGTTGTTGTCGATGTTGCTGTCCGGTTTGACCCGGACATATTAACCCTTCTTTTTCCGCACTGGTGATAGCCAACGCGGTCCAGCATCTTTTACGACACATACCATTCCAACATTTATAATCATTACCGTTAATCCTTAATAAGAAAAGAACTATGGGTAACTATGCAAATCCAGAAAAGCTGGTATCAACCGACTGGGTAAATGAACACAAAGATGACGCAAATATTCGTCTGCTGGAAGTAGACGTTGACACCTCTGCTTACGATCAGGGTCATATTCAGGGTGCTCTGGGAGTAAACTGGGAGACACAGTTAAACGATCAGGTTCGGCGTGATATTCTCACAAAATCCCAGTTTGAAGAACTGGCAGGCAACCTGGGTATCACCCCAGATACAACCGTTGTTTTTTATGGCGACAATAACAACTGGTTCGCCGCTTATGCTCTTTGGCAATTCCGGTACTATCAGCACGCGGAAGAGAAGCTGAAGATTATGAACGGTGGTCGGAAAAAATGGATCCAAGAGAACCGTTCACTTGTTAAGGACGTGCCTTCCGTAAAGAAGTCCTCCTATAAGGCCAAATTCCCGGACGACAACGTACGTGCCGACAAGGAACTCATCCGTCAAAATATTAGCACGAACCGGATCAACCTGGTGGATGTTCGCTCACCGGCCGAATTTACGGGTGAGGTTATTGCACCTGCCGGCATGACTGAGACGGCTCAGCGTGGTGGCCATATACCGGGTGCTGTGGATATCCCATGGGCATCAGCCGTTAAAGACGATGGTACGTTCAAATCGTACGATGAACTGAAGAACATTTACAAGGAGTCGGACGTTAATCCCGAGCGTGAGACCATTGCATATTGCCGTATCGGAGAACGTTCTTCGCATACGTGGTTTGTCCTCAAGTATCTGCTGGGTTACGACAAGGTTCGCAACTACGACGGCAGCTGGACCGAATGGGGTAACCTGGTTGGCTATCCGATCGAAAAAGGCAATGGTTCAAAATAGGGAACACTTTTATGGCTTATCCGAACCGGTCATCTGAACCGGGTTCGGATGGCCGCCAAATATCATCGTCATGACCAAGTTTATTTCCGTTCATATCACATCATGTATGACCAGACAAGCACTCACAAATATTATCAAAGGATTTGGTAAGAATTCGACGGATAAAGTGCGTCATATACATACATGGAGTGACACACTATCAGGCCGTATGGTCTGCGAGTGGGAAGCAACTGATAAGGAAACGTTGACCAACTGGCTGGGTGAGCAAATGATTTTCTTCCGGGGCGAACACGAATGGGTAATCCCTGTGGAGTTGGAATCTGCAAATGGTGAATTTACTAATAACTAAATACCAGGCTATAAGCAATTATATTACAACAGATTATGGCTGAATTAAAACTAAAAAAATACACCCCCGCCGAAAATGAACATTCCGAAATCGGGGAATCGGTTTGGTCGGCAATTGGAAATACGCCATTAATTCAGTTGCGGAATATCACGCGTGACCTTCCTGCAGACGTAAAAATTTTCGCGAAAGCCGAGTGGCTCAATCCGGGCGGATCGATCAAGGACCGTCCGGCCCGAGCCATCATTCTTCAGGCTGAACAGGATGGTAAACTGACGCAGGGAAAAACATTGCTGGATGCTTCATCCGGAAATACGGCCCTGGCTTATGCTATGATAGGTGCCGCACGCGGCTATTCAGTAACACTCTGCGTTCCTAAGAATGCCAACAAGGAACTCATCAAAACATTACGTGTTTACGGAGCCGAAGTCATTCTTACGAGTCCGATGGAAGGGTCAGACGGAGCCATAAAAAAAGCGCGATCCCTGTACGCCGAAAACCCGGATAACTATTATTACGCGGATCAATACAGCAACGCTGCAAACTGGCTGGCCCATTATCATACGACGGGTGTGGAAATATGGAATCAGACCCATGGGGAGGTCACCCATTTTGTTGCAGGACTGGGAACGAGCGGCACATTTGTCGGTACGGGTAGACGTCTCCGGTCCTACAATCAACACATCAAGCTTATTAGTGTCCAGCCTGACTCGCCGTTTCATGGTCTCGAAGGTTTAAAGCATCTGCCCAGTGTGATGGTACCCGATATCTATGACGCTGATCTGGCCGACGAAAACATGGAAATATCTACGGATGAAGCCCAGGAGATGACCCGGCGCCTGAGTCGTGAAGAAGGCCTCTTTGTAGGCATCTCGGCCGGAGCTGCGGCAGCCGCATCCTTTAAAATTGCCAGAACGATCGGGCAGGGTGTTGTTGTTACCGTGTTTCCTGATAACGGGCGACGTTATATCGATGAACCTTTTTGGGAAGAATAATGAGCATTCATATACCTAAATCATTAGTAGAACAAATCAATAAGCATGGCGAACAAGACTATCCGCATGAATGTTGTGGGTTTCTGTATGGCCATGTATCCGGTGAAGAGAGACATATTACGGAACTGCGGATGCAGTCGAACGAACGGGAAGATTCGCGTGAAAACAGGTTTCTGATCTCCCCGGATGAATTCATGCAGGCCGAACGCTATGCCCGGAAGACAGGGCTAGACATGCTGGGAGTGTACCATTCACATCCCGACCATCCGGCGATTCCTTCGGAATTTGATCGCGAACATGCCTGGCCGTGGTACACGTACCTGATTGTCAACGTGGGAAAAGGCAAGGCGGGAGTGCTGAAAGGCTGGCAACTGCGTGAAGACCGTTCCAGCTACGATGAACTCGAATTAACCATTGAAAAAGAATCAAACATACAGTCGTAAAAGAACATCTATTACTATGGCAAAAGTGAATATTGAAATCCCAACGGCTCTCAGACCCTATGCGGATAACCAGGATACCGTTCAGCTCGAGGGCGGAAACGTTGGAGAGGCGATTAAACAGCTTGCTACGAAACATCCAAAGTTGCAGAAACACCTCTATGATGACCAGGGAAAACTCAGGAATTTTGTCAATATCTACATCAACGACAAAGACATCCGGTATCTTGAGAAAGAGGATACCGGCATATCCGATGACGACACGTTGAGTATTATCCCTTCCGTGGCAGGTGGAACCGATGTCGCTGCCGAAACGGCTTCTCTCACCCAGGAAGAGATCCAGCGATACAGCCGGCATCTGATCATGCCTGAAGTCTCGATGGAAGGGCAGCTTAAGCTGAAAGAAGCTAAGGTACTCGTCGTTGGCGCCGGAGGCCTCGGCGCCCCTCTGATCTCTTACCTCGCGGCTGCGGGAGTCGGCACACTTGGCATTGTTGACTTCGATACCGTGGATTATACCAACCTGCAGCGCCAGGTCATTTTTTCAACCAATGATGTCGGCACCACAAAACTGAAGGCCGCAGCTGATCGGGTGAAGGCTCTTAATCCGCATGTTAAAGTGGTCCCTTACGAGACCCGCCTGACATCGGACAATGCGCTGGATATCATCAAAGATTATGATTTGGTTGTCGATGGTACAGACAATTTCCCAACACGATATCTTGTGAATGATGCCTGTGTGATGCTTGGCGTACCAAACGTGTATGGCAGTATCTTCCGGTTCGACGGCCAGCTGTCCATCTTTGGTACCAAAGACGGACCTTGCTACCGCTGTCTTTATCCGGATCCGCCGCCTCCGGGATTGGTCCCTAGTTGTGCCGAAGGTGGTGTTCTTGGCGTTCTGCCTGGCATCATCGGAACCCTCCAGGCTTCAGAAGCCATCAAGCTATTGATTGGCAAGGGAAAACCCATGATCGGCCGTTTGCTCCTGTTTGATGCCTTAAAGATGAAATTCCGTGAGCTGGAAGTGCGTAAAAATCCGAATTGCCCGGTTTGCGGCGACCATCCTACGATCACTCATCTGATTGACTACGAACAATTCTGCGGCATTCGCGGCGAGGAAGAAGAAGCCGATGACCTGGGTGAAGAGTGGGAAGTTGAACCGCTGAAACTCAAGGAAGAGCTGGACCACGGCAAAGACATCTTCATACTGGATGTTCGCAAACCCGAGGAATACCAGATCTCCCGTATCGAAGGCAGCACCCTGATCCCACTCAATGAGTTGCCGGAACGCGTAGCAGAATTGGATACCAGCAACGAGATCGTTGTTATCTGCCGAAGCGGCGCACGCAGTGCCAAGGCCGTCGAATTTATGAGAGATGCCGGTTTCCGGAAAATCAAAAACCTCGTCGGCGGTATCAATGCATGGGCGGCACTCGTAGATTCGTCGTTACCTGTCTACTGATTATCGATAAAACAACATCCGGGACGTGATGAACCTCGCAGGAATAAGCTTAGCCGCTTATTCCTTTTTTTTGTCCGCAATCAAATAGGCAGGTTATCGTGCTTCTTTTTGGGGACACAGTCCACCTTGTTACGGATCAATGCAAACGCCTTGATGATTTTATTCCGTGTTTCATGCGGATAAACGACTTCATCGATATATCCACGCTCAGCCGCACGATACGGATTGGCAAACGTCTGCTCATATTCATCCTGCAACTCTTTCTGCCGTTTCACCTGGTCATCGGCATGATCAATTTCGTGACGGAAGATGATCTCGACAGCCCCCTGCACTCCCATGACGGCAATCTCTGCTGTTGGCCAGGCGAGGTTAAAATCGGCGCGCACGTGTTTTGAATTCATGACATCGTATGCACCTCCATACGCCTTGCGCGTAATGACCGTCATTTTGGGCACGGTTGCCTCGCAGAATGCATAAAGCAGTTTTGCTCCGTGTTTGATGATCCCTCCCCACTCCTGGTCTGTACCTGGCAGAAATCCCGGCACATCCACAAATACGAGTAACGGTATGTTGAAAGCGTCGCAAAAACGCACGAACCTGGCACCTTTGATGGAAGAATCGATATCAAGAACACCCGCCAGCGAAAGTGGTTGATTGGCCACGATCCCCATCACCTCACCGTTCAAACGCGCAAAACCAACGATGATGTTTGTGGCATAATCGGCATGCACTTCCATAAACGAGTCTTTATCGGTGACCCCATTTATCACAGCATGCATATCGTACGGTTTATTCGGATTATCCGGGATGATGGTATCCAATGCTTTCTCAGCATCCGGATCGGGCTGTTTAGGATCGGCCCTGGGCGGGCGTTCTTCACAGTTCAGCGGAAGATAAGAGACCAGTCTTCGAATCTGTTGCAGACAGTCCGGATCATTCTCGCAGGCGAAATGAGATACACCGGACTTCGTGCTGTGAGTCGTGGCACCGCCGAGTTCGTCATGAGTCACTTCTTCGTGAGTAACTGTCTTCACAACATTCGGTCCGGTCACAAACATAAAGCTCGTTCCCTTGACCATCATGGTAAAATCAGTAATGGCAGGACTATAAACAGCACCACCTGCACAGGGCCCCATAATAGCCGATATCTGGGGTACAACTCCCGAGGCCATCGCATTACGCCAGAAAACCTCGGCATACCCCCCCAGAGACGCGACGCCTTCCTGGATACGTGCGCCACCCGAATCGTTCAAGCCTATAATAGGCACCCCGTTTTTGAGCGCCAGGTCCATGATCTTCACAATCTTTTCCGCATGTGTTTCAGAAAGAGAGCCGCCAAAAACAGTAAAATCCTGGCTAAACAGATATACCGGACGACCATCAATAGTACCAAACCCTGTCACCACCCCATCACCAAGGGTACGTTGTTTATCGAGTCCGAACTCAGTCGACCGATGACGAACGAAAGCACCAATCTCCTCGAACGATCCCTTATCGAGTAAAAGATCGATACGTTCCCGTGCGGTCAGTTTCCCTTTTTCATGTTGTTTTTCAATTCTTTTTGTACCGCCCCCCAAAAGCGCCTCTTCCCGGGTAGCCCTGAGGGTTTCATTTTTTGGATTATCCATCCCAACACCTCGATTTATTCCTATGATTTCTTTTGATACCATCGTTGTAACCGATCGGTAAATTCAATGGCTACGTCGGAATACAAACTGACACCATGATGCTTGAAAACCTCGCGATACAGATATGCGCTGGCCTCCCGCCAATTACTGATGCCATTGAGTCGATTTATCGTTTCGAAATATGCCTCTTCGTCCCCATGAAAAATATGCTTAATAAAGGACGGCTCATGGTCTTCGAGTATATGATAAACTTCACTGGTTTTCAGATCTGCCCTCTCCACTGAATCCCCACCTGTTTCCTGCTGCTCATTTTTGCCAATAAATGTATCCGCAAGCGTGGTATGGTTCTCTTGTTCGGATTCTTTATCATTATGCATCAGTGAATTATAGAATGTATCCTCCTCTTTTTGCTCATCTTCTTCAGCGCTGAGAAATTTTTGCCATATCGGTAAATCTCCCCCTTCCCTTTCCGACTCAAATTTCTCAGATATAGAAACATCTGATCTTTCTTCCTCATTCTTTTCATCCTCCGGAGTGAATTGCTCTTCTCCGGATTCTTGTTCGTTATGATTTTGTGCGGTGTTGTGATTCAGGGTAAAAACTATTTCATCTTCTTCCGGACTCTTTGCTACATCTTCTTCATCACTTACCGCTTCCGGTTGTTCATCTTCCGCCTCCTGAGTCTCTGATTCTTCGCTTGAATCTTCCTCAACAGGGAGTTCTTCAACCGATGGTTTAGCAATAACCGGGCCCGTCGTTAACAACTCAATGAAATGAGCCCTGTTCACCTTGTCGGGGGCCGACTCAAATATTCCGGCATATTTTTCCAGGCCTTTATCTTCAAAAAAACGACGAACAAAATCCGTATCCACCTCTTCACCCATCAGCTCGAACCACGGCTCCAGCAATTGCCCCCAATTAAGTGGAGTATAATGGCCGGTCACCCGTTCATCAACCTTGCTGATGATTAGTTCAGCCTTGTCCCGATTAATAGCGGGCTGGTTTTTGCGTTCGAGATACCGCGTCAGCGCACGTCCCAGATACGGATAGACGACGAACTCTTCAGACCGTTCCCTGATAGTGGCCAAATCACATGAGTTCTCATCCGTTCCAAAAATCAATTCTATTAATATCTTTCGCGGAGTCACCAACTGTTCCAGGACATCATCGACGGAATTTTCAATGACCGACCGTTTGTAGCTTTCCGGTAGCAACACTTCTGCTTCTATTGTGGTCAGAAATGCCTGCCAGGCAGCATGGACCCGGTCACTGTTCACGTTTGCCCACTCCGTATCCGGTAGAGACATCGAATCTGCCAGATTTCGTAGTAATTCCGAATGTATTTTTTCTACCAGGAAAAGTGGAAATCCGGCCTTCCGGAGTTCCTCAAGTGTATATGCGTCTGCATGTGAAGGCAGACGTTTAAGCAGCTGTTCGGTGATTTGCTCAACTATTCGAAGCATGACGTCGATTTTATTAATCACTTAGTGGTGGATTCGTAGAAATATATCGCATGAACAAGCGCAACACAAACCATATTATTGGTCATTTGGACAAGGGTACTTACCTTTGGCTATGATGAAATTACAGGCCCAAAAGCTGGCTAAAAAATATAACAACGTTCTGGTCTTCCGTGATGTTTCCCTGGAGGCCGAAACCGGTGTTGTAGGGATTGCCGGACCCAATGGCTCCGGGAAATCGACGCTACTAAAATGTCTCACTTATCTTCTGAGACCAACACGCGGCAAGGTTACCTGGACTGATGCTGAAAACAGCATACCTGTTCAGGAATTCCGATCACGAATCGGTTATGCAGCACCGTATATCAATCTCTATGCTGAACTGAGCTGTATGGAAAACCTCAAATTTCTTCTGAAGGTAAGAGACATTAAGCGTGAAGACCCGGAACTTGAGGATATTCTCGGACGTGTCGGGTTGTCCAGGCTATTTGATCAGCCCTTTGGTCAGCTCTCATCCGGGCAACAACAACGCCTTAGACTGGCTGCCGCCTTGTTGCCCAAACCGGAGGTACTCATACTCGATGAACCGGGTACCAATCTCGATAAAGTCGGTCAATCAGTCGTTCAATCCATCACGGAGGAATGGCGGCAGAAGGGAAGACTTCTGCTTCTTGCAAGTAATGATGCAACCGAACTCGATTGGTGTGATAAGGTGTTCAACCTCACACAGATATCAAAAAAAGAACCATCAGTTTCAACACCAAAATAATCGAAGAACATGCTCTATTCTGAAAATGATTATAAACTTGCTTCCAGCATCCTGAACTTCAGTGTGGCACTCAAAGAGGGTGAAAACGTTCTGATACAACTAAACGGGATTGATGGAATGGGTCTGACACGTGCTATGGTCAAAGTGGCGAGGGATCTTAATGCTAATCCTTTTGTACGGGTTCAGGATACGGAAATTGACCGAATTCTGATTGAAAAGGGAAATAATGCTTTTTGGAAGCATCAGGCTGAGACCGAGCAACTGCCCCTCATGAAACAAATGGATGCATTCGTCGGAATCCGCGCCACTCAGAATATATATGAGAACTCAATGGTCAGCAAGGAGGCAAACAAAGCTTATGGTGATGAGTTGCTGACGCCCGTCCATTTCAAAGAGAGGGTCAATAACACGAAATGGTGTATCCTGCGCTACCCCTCGCCCGCTTTTGCGATGAATGCCAAGATGCCGACAGAACAGTTCACAGAATTTTACTACAAGGCCTGCCTGCTCGATTATAGTAAACTCCGCGAAGCTATGAAACCACTGGAAGAGCGACTCCGAAAAGCCAAAGAGGTACACCTCAAAGGTGACGGTACCGACATAACTCTTTCAATAGAGGGCCAGGAGTGGATTCCGTGTTACGGGGACCGCAACATCCCGGACGGTGAAATATTCTCTTCCCCGATTCTCGATTCCGTCAACGGCACCATACATTATGCACCGAGCGTATACCAGGGTAAACCCTTTGAATTTGTGCAGCTCACTGTTAAGGATGGCGTCGTCACCGATTTCGATTCCTCGAACAACAACGCACTGGCCGATATCCTGAATTCAGATGAGGGTGCGAAGCGGTTTGGTGAATTCAGCTTCGGCACTAATCCAGTCATTGAATCGCCGATGTATGATATTCTTTTCGATGAAAAAATTTACGGTTCCAACCACCTGACGCTTGGGCAGGATTACGAGATCGCTCCAAACGGAAACAAGAGTAGTATTCACTGGGACCTGGTCTGTATCGGAGCCGACGTCTACCTGGATGGAGAACTGATTCGCAAGGGACGCCAGTTTGTCCCTGACGACCTACGTGTACTTAATCCCGATCATCTGCTGGCTTAAGCACCGAAAAAAGAAAGCCGTGTCCGGAGGTCACCGGACACGGCTTAGGTGTTTGGGGTTTGGGTAAGTAGAATAATACTATGCAACCAGTTGTTCTTGTCTGTAAACTGGTCTGAGATTAGGAAATTCGTGAAGCGGCAGATCCAGCTCGCGACTCGTTGCTTCCAATAGTTCCCTGTATTGGTCCGGGTCATGCATCATGTCCCGCAAAATTCCCGGGGTTATACCCATATGCCGTTTAACAAAGTAGCAAAGCCCGTTGTCGTCGCTTAACCCGCTGTCAATAGCCACCGCGTAACAAATTTTATTCTGATCCTGGTGAAATTCCTGGGCAATCTTCATCAGACGTATCCAACGTAAAATAAATTCCGGTGTCCGCCGGTATTGCACACTGACCAATCGTGCAAAATAGGATTTTGAATAACCTGTCGAAGCCGCCCAATCTTCAACGGTTTTTATTTCGTCTATATGCTCGAGTAGATGATTAACTAATTTTCCGACCGATATTTTTTCCATTTTAACCTCCCTGTCTGAGTTGAGTCGTGATTACTGTTTTTCAATTTCCGCCTACAACTCCATTTACATCAGTAACAATATATAAGAGACACTAAGAGGGACTTTGTTACAGGAAAAATGGCGAAATTCGTGCATTAGAGAATTCCAATGATGGATTTTGCCGCATGGGCGTTTCCCGGAAATGACTTGCACCGCCTTATCTCACCCCTTGCTATGTGCCAAGTTGGGTTAATAAAAAAGCCGACCCTTTGATTGGGTAGGCTTTTTTAATGACTCATGTAATCTCAATCAGCCCAAGCCGACACATCCTCAAAGACCTCGAGAAACTGCAACTGTTTCCCATCTTTGGAGACCGTGACTTCATACTGGGCGGGACCTTCAGTTTCCCGGCTCAAGAGCAATTTTGCCAGTCGGTTGACCACCTCGGTCTGAACCAGACGCTTGAGCGGGCGTGCACCATAGACAGGATCATATCCGCGCTCAGCCAGCCAATCTTTAGTCACATCGGTGATATTCAGCTTCACCTGGTTCTTTTCGAGCATTTTGTGTACCCGTTTCAACTGAATATCGACAATCTGACGGATATCCTTCCGGCTCAGGGTATGGAAGACAATGATGTCATCGATCCGGTTCAGGAATTCGGGACGGATGGTCTTCTTGAGAACATCCATCAATTCCTGTTTCAGCACATCGTATTCTTCATTCTTCATCTCACCCTTGCTATCCTCAACCTTCTTTTGAATGAGATGTGAACCGATGTTGCTGGTCATGATGATGATCGTATTCTTGAAATCGACTGTAACGCCTTTATTGTCTGTCAGGCGGCCATCATCAAGAACCTGAAGCAAGATGTTGAACACATCGGGGTGAGCCTTTTCGATCTCATCGAGCAGAAGCACCGAATATGGACGACGCCTTACGGCTTCCGTGAGCTGCCCACCTTCTTCATAGCCTACATAACCCGGAGGAGCACCCACCAGCCGGCTCACGCTGTGCCGTTCCATGTATTCACTCATATCGATCCGGATCATCGCGTTCTCATCATTAAACAGATAGTCTGCCAGCGAGCGGGCAAGTTCTGTCTTACCAACACCTGTTGACCCAAGGAATATGAATGAGCCGATCGGACGCTGAGCATCCTGCAGCCCGGCACGCGCACGCCGTACGGCGTCCGATACCGCCTGTATAGCCTGCTCCTGACCTACCACCCGTTTATGCAGCTCTTCTTCCATATGCAACAGCTTCTGCCGTTCGCTTTGCAACATCTTCTTCACCGGTATACCGGTCCATCTCGACACGATATCGGCGATATCTTCCGCATCCACTTCTTCCTTCAGCAACGCACGATCTTTCTGGATTTCCGCCAGGTTCTCTTTCGCCGCTTCAAGCTCCTGTTCCAGCTTTTTTATGGTTCCATAGCGTAATTCCGCAACCTTTTCATATTCGCTGGCACGTTCCGCTTTCTCCGCCTGTATCTTCGTAGTATCGATGGCTTGTTTGATGCCGCGAATCTTTTGGATCAGCTCTTTCTCCGTCTGCCAGTGAGCAGAAAGGGTATCACGCTTTTCACCTAGATCAGCCAGTTCTTTATTTATACTATCCAGCTTCGCTTCATCATTCTCCCTTTTCAGGGCCTCGCGTTCGATCTCCAGTTGTCGTATCTGACGGTCGATGCTATCCAGTTCTTCCGGCATCGAGTCGATTTCGAGACGCAGGCGTGACGCGGCTTCATCCACCAGGTCAATGGCCTTATCCGGCAGGAACCGGTCGGTAATGTACCTGTGTGAAAGCTCTGCAGCCGAGACCAACGCAGCATCCGTGATTCTAACACCGTGGTGAATCTCGTACCGCTCCTGTAATCCACGAAGGATGGATATGGTATCCTCGACCGACGGTTCACCGACAAATACAGTCTGCAGGCGCCGCTCCAGGGCTTTATCCTTTTCGATGTACTTGCGGTATTCGGCAAGCGTTGTAGCACCAATGGCCCGCAGCTCTCCACGCGCCAGGCTCGGTTTCAGGATGTTTGCGGCATCCATGGCCCCTTCTGCAGCTCCGGCACCGACAAGTGTGTGGATCTCGTCGATAAAAAGGATGACTTGCCCATCGGAATTGTTGACTTCCTTGACAACCGCCTTCAGCCGCTCTTCAAATTCTCCACGAAACTTGGTACCCGCCATCAGGGCGCCCATATCAAGGGCAACAATGCGTTTGGTTTTGAGCCCCTCAGGCACATCACCTTTGACGATCCGGAGCGCCAGACCTTCAGCGATTGCCGTCTTACCGACTCCAGGTTCACCGATCAGTACCGGG
>Ga0102953_1000436_pt1 | contig 29059 bp, 26 predicted proteins | sample SalPon2A_C_D2_MG_FD_78509 | JGI IMG/M metagenome (GOLD analysis project Ga0102953, IMG submission 78509) | Soil microbial communities from South San Francisco under conditions of wetland restoration - Salt Pond MetaG R2A_C_D2_MG | ecosystem: Environmental > Terrestrial > Soil > Wetlands | place... | reverse complement strand
TCAATGTCAACTACAGGTCCAATAACCTGTACTACTTTTCCAACTGCTTGTTGTGCACTCATTTGGCTCTCAGCCTCCTCAACACTCTCTTGTATTGATTGATTATAAACTCTACACCCCTATGTTTCCGGTGGCTTTCTTATTCGTTAGAGTTTCGCTGCCTATTATCCTTTTAACGCCTCAGCCCCGCCAACGATATCCATTAGCTCTGAGGTAATACTGCCCTGCCGTACCTTGTTGTAAATCAAGGTGAGATTATGAATCATATCTGAACATGCCTTTGTTGCATTATCCATTGAGGTCATTCGTGCTGCATGCTCACCGGCGGACACTTCAAGCATGGAGTGATACACCATTACATTCAGATACAAGGGCTGCAGAACCTCCATAATCTGTTCCGGACTCGGCTCATAAATATAATCACCGGCGCCAGACGTTGCACCCTCTTCGCTGTCTGCCGGAGTAATCGGTAGCAGAGTCAGCGCTTTAGGGCGCTGAGAAGATACGCTTTTGAATTCACTAAACACCATTTCAACGTGATCAGCACCCCCTGCCAAGAAATTATCTGCAACTTCCTGGGCAATTGTCCGCGCATTGAACATCTGAAATGTACTCATAATGTCAGCATAAGCCTTACGTATAAGGCCGGTTTTTTTGAGTTTCTGCCGACTTTTTTTGCCGATACAAACGAGGCTTATTTTTTTGCCCTCATCGGTATAGCGCTTAATCAACTTTTCAACTGTATTAATTACATTGGCATTAAAACTACCGCACAACCCTCGATCCGAGGTGACCACCACCAGCTCGACACTGTTAACCTCACGGGCAGCCATAAGAGGAAATTGGGCTGAATCCATCCCCGATGAAAGGCTGCCCATAGTAGCATTAAATTTTTCAGCATACGACCGGAAGCTTTCCATCTTCTGCTGGGCGCCACGTAATTTAGCTGCCGCCACCATATTCATGGCACTGGTGATTTGCGATGTTTTTTTAACGCCGCCGATCTTTGTTTTTACGTCTTTTAGACTGGCCATTACATTTTCCCTGAATTAATGCGTTATCTTAGTTAAGACCTTTAGCGCTTTTAAACTGATCAACAAATTTTGTGATCGTTTCTTTCATCTGCGACTCAAGCGCGTCATCAATTGCCTGTTTCTCGGTTAGATCTGTAAAGATAGTTGCAGCATTGGTATCAATATATTCGTAAAGCTCTTTTTCAAAATCTGCCAGGCTATCTACAGGCAGAGTATCAAGGAAGCCCTTTGTACCGGCAAATAGAATTGTGACCTGTTTTTCCATGCTTAATGGCTGGTATTGAGGCTGTTTAAGAATCTCAACAAGTCGCTCACCGCGTGTCAACTGTGCCTGGGTAGCCGCATCAAGATCGGAACCAAATCCGGCAAAGGCGGCAAGCTCGCGATACTGAGCAAGATCGAGACGCAGTGTACCGGCAACCTGTTTCATGGCCTTTACCTGGGCCGCACCACCAACACGTGAAACAGAGAGACCAACGTTGATAGCCGGTCGCACACCAGCAAAAAACAGACTTGGCTCAAGGTATACCTGACCATCTGTAATAGAAATAACGTTTGTCGGAATATAAGCAGATACATCTCCAGCCTGAGTTTCGATAATCGGCAAGGCAGTCAGCGAGCCTGCACCAAGTTCATCGTTAACTTTACAGGCACGTTCAAGAAGTCGTGAATGATTAAAAAAGATGTCACCAGGGAACGCTTCACGTCCTGGTGGACGTCTGAGAAGCAATGAAAGCTGACGATAGGCAACCGCCTGCTTTGAAAGGTCGTCATAAATAATCAGGGCATGCTGCCCGTTATCTCGAAAGTACTCACCCATGGCGCATCCGGCAAATGCTGCAGTGTACTGCAGAGGGGCCGGATCGGATGCACAGGCGGCCACAACTGTTGTGTACTCCATAGCACCGTTTTTACGAAGTGCTTCAACAACGAGAGCAACCGTTGATTTTTTCTGACCAATGGCGACATATATACAGTGGACGTCAGTATTTTTCTGGGCGATAATTGCATCAACACAGACAGCAGTTTTACCAATCTGACGATCGCCAATAACCAGCTCACGCTGACCGCGTCCAACAGGAGTCATAGCATCAATCGCTTTTGCTCCCGTATAACAGGGCTCATGTACACTTTTACGGGCGATAACACCAGGAGCCAAGACCTCAATTTTACTCGTCTGTTTTGCATTGATAGGACCCTGGCCGTCAATTGGATTGCCAACTGCGTCAACAACACGGCCTTCCATCTCGGGGCCAACAGGAACCTCAGCAATTTTGCCGGTCCGCTTGACTACGTCGCCCTCTTTAATACCTGAAACTTCTCCCAGTACGGCACATCCAACATTGTCCGCTTCAAGGTTAAGTGCCAAACCAAGGACTCCGTTAGAAAACTCAAGCAGCTCCATGGCCATGCAATTTTCAACGCCATGAACACGGGCAATACCGTCACCAACTGAGATTACCGTACCTGTTTCACTCAGATCAACTTTAGTCTCATAGTCTTTGATCTGCGACTTAATAATTTGACTGATCTCTTCGGCTTTAATCTGCATTTTGATTATTCACTCCCTTGTATGGATTCTCTTAGCCCCTGCAGTTGATTTCTGATACTGGCGTCCAATACCAGATCGCCCACCTTGGCAATAATTCCTCCGACAATAGCCGGGTCAACTTGTGTTTTCAACACAACCGTTTTACCTGTAATTTTTTCCATTGTTGCCTGAACTTTGTCTTTCAGTTCTGCACTGATTTCAGTCGCTGTTACCACCGATCCCTGACAGACATTACGCTTGTCGTCGATCAAAACCTGAAAAGCAGCAGCAATTTCCGGAAGCACCTCAGCCCTTCTTTTCTGAACAACCAGGGTAAGGAAATTCTTAATAACACCTGTTGCGCCTACAGCCCCGACGATGTGGTCCATAACCTTGACACGCACGTCTACAGGGTAGAGGCGATTGGTCAGCCCGTCCTGCACCTCCGGCTGACCTGTGATTACTGCAGCCACTTCATTTAAAACTTTACTGTACTCATCAAACGCGTCGGTTTCCTGAGCAACAGCGAAAAGTGCCTTGGCGTAGCGATTTGCTAATATTGTGTTTTTCATTAGAGCGCACCTACCCTTTCAAGACTGTCTTCTACCAGTTTCGCCTGATCCGCATCCGTCAAATTCTTTCGAATGATTTCTTCTGCCATCGCAGCGGCCTGCTCTGCAACTTCCGTTCGAAGCTTGGTTTTAGCCATGCTCAACTCATGTTGAATTGTCATTTGCGCCTTCTTCTTGATATCTTCAGCAGCTCGATTTGCATCTTCAATTATTTTTGCTTTTTGTGCCTCCGCCTGAGCCGTTGCAGCGTCAAGAATGGTAGCAACTTCAGTATCAATCTGGCGGATTTTTGCTTCATATTCCCTATATGTGTTTTCCACATCGGAACGCCGCTCATTGAGCACTTCAAACTGATCCACAATGGCCGTTCTTCGACTGGCCATGGCGTTGCCGATCGGCTTGCTCAGAAATTTTACAAGGATCACCAATAAGGCCGCAAAGTTCATCGCCCTCCAGCCAAGATCTTTGAGCTTTGCCGGCGAAAGGCTTCCACCGTGCTGTTCACTTGAGGCATACACAGTTGCAGCACAGGCAATAAGTGTCACCACAAGCAGAAAAACAATTTTTACTTTTCGTTTTGAAATACTCATTATGACACTGACCTCCCAAGAATCTTACCTGCCATAGCGCCGGCAAAACTGTCAAGCTGCCCTTTTAATTCCTGTTGCGCCGCTGCAAATTGTTGCCCGATCTCTCCTAACTGTGTAGCCTTCTCAGCATCAGAATCTTTCTTGATACCGCCAAGCTTCTCCGAACTGGCCGCCATTGCTTCTGACTTGACCGCTTCCATCTGCTCTTTCGCTTTGCCACGAGCTTCAGCTAGTTTTTTATCAAACTCTTCCAATTGCAGCTGCGAATTTTTTTCAAAGGTTTCAATCTCCTTTTCCAGGCTATCAACTTTTTTCGCTCTCTCGATAAGAATTGAACGAATTGGTCGATACAAAACCGCATTCATAATAACAATCAATAAAAGCATATTAATGATATGAATAGGCATTGTGATATCAATTGTGATCATTGAGCCTCTCCTTAAATTTTTCGCCAACAGGCTGGAAGTCCCTAAAACTACAGAAAATGAATGGGTATTCACTAAATTAAGGGTTCTCTTTAGCAGATATAATTTTGCCTGTCAACTCATTTATGGTGAACAATTTTACAGTACCAAATTATTTTTTTGTGAGTAATTCTACCCAGTTCCAACTTTTTTATGAATTTTATCAGGCCATTTGCCGCTCTACAATTGCATACACTTCTCCGAGCGCCTCATGCAATTTGTCCGGCATTGAGCCACCAGCCTGTGCCATATCCGGTCTGCCGCCACCACTTCCTCCGACAATTCCGGCGACCTCCTTAATTATTTTGCCCGCATGACATTTCCCACAAATATCTTTTGTAACCATAGCCAGGAGCGCTGCCTTACCCTCAAGTTCTCCACCAAGCACCACCACGCCGCTGCCAATCTTATCTCTCACCTTATCGCCAATTTCACGCAGGGTTTTGGCTGAATCAAGCGTAATGTTTGCCGTTGCAACCTTAACACCTCCAATCTCCCTGGCGCCATCCAATATGGAATCAAGCCCGGAAAGGGACAGCTGGGCTGATAGTTGACCAACTTCTTTTTCAAGCTCTTTCTGGCGGGATAAACTGCTCCTTGCCTTGTTAACAACCTCGTCCGGCGTTGTTTTCAGTTCTCGGGCAAGGGTTGAAATTGTCTTTTCAAACCCTTGCACCCTTTCCAGCGCTTTCTCCCCAGTGACCGCAATTATCCGCCGGATACCGGCCGCAATCCCAGCTTCACTGACAATTTTGAACAGGCCTATTTCACCGGTTGTCCCCACATGTGTGCCGCCGCAAAGTTCTTTACTTTTTTGACCGAATGAAACTACCCGGACAACATCATCATATTTTTCGCCAAAAAGAGCGGTTGCACCGGATTTTTTGGCCTCTTCTTTATCCATCTGCTCAACGCAACTCAGCTCGTTAGCACGAATTTCCCGGTTAACCAACTGCTCAACTGTTTCTATTTCCTGCTCAGTCATTGGCAAGAAATGGGTAAAGTCAAAGCGGAGCCGTTCTTCGTCAACCAAAGAACCGGATTGTTTAACATGGTCACCAAGGACTTCGTACAGAGCCGCTTGCAGGAGATGGGTGGCCGTGTGATTGGCTGCAATACACTGCCGCCTCCCTTCCGCAACCCGCAGCTCAACACTTTCTCCCTGGGTAAGTTCCCCTTCCGCGACGTCACAGTGATGGAGAACAACACCCTCTGACGTCTTGGTGGTCCCCACAACAATGGCCCGACCATTGTCACCGATAATTTCACCATGGTCTCCAATCTGACCGCCGGATTCAGCATAAAATGGCGTCTGGGGGCAGACAATAATTAGTTGCTGCCCCGGTGAAGCCGTGTCTATTGTTTCTCCCTGACCAGTGACAATCGCCTCAATAACTTCTGACGAACGTCTTGTCTCATAGCCAATAAAATTTGTCTTTGCCACATCATTCAACGCCTGATTCAGGGCAATCGAGACTCCTGGCAACTCCCCACCCTTCCACGATTTCTTTGACTGCTGCCGCTGGCCATCCATTGCCCGCTTAAAACCTTCATGATCAATAGAAAACCCAGCCTCAAGCGCCATGTCCCTGACAATATCAACCGGGAAACCAAAGGTATCATACAGCTTAAAAATAAAATCTCCCTGCACAAGACTTTCACTGTTCTTTCGCATGCGGGCCAGTTCATCTCCAAGGATTGACAAACCGTTATCAATGGTCTCCAAAAACCGCGTTTCTTCGTTATTGACCACCTTGCCGAGCAGATCAGCAGCACCTGAAAGATGGGGATAGGCCCCTTTCATCTGCTCTACAACCGCTCTCGTAATCATCTCCAGAAAAGGCCTGGTCATCCCCAGACTACGCCCATAACGAATTGCGCGCCGCATAATTCTGCGTAGCACATAGCCACGCCCTTCATTTGACGGCAAAACACCATCCGCCACCAGAAAGGTCGTTGCCCTGGCGTGATCGGCAATGACCTTCATGGCTGTATCTGCTTTGGCATCAACACCATATTGGGTGCCTGAAGCCTCAGCAATTTTATCCATAATTGTTGTAAAGATCTCCGAGTCATAATTAGTGTATTTCCCCTGTAGAACAGCAGCGACCCTCTCCAGCCCCATGCCGGTATCAATACTTGGTTTGGGCAGCGGACTCATATTGCCTTCCTGGTCCCGCTCAAACTGCATAAACACAAGATTCCATAACTCCAAAAATCGGTCACAGTCACAGCCCAGTTTACAGTCGGGCTTTCCGCAACCTGCCTCAACCCCCTGATCAAAATGAATTTCAGAACATGGTCCGCAGGGCCCGGTGTCACCCATAGCCCAAAAGTTCTCTTTTTCACCCATCCGGACAATCCGCCCGTCCAACAGCCCCTCGACCTTTTCCCACAAGGCGAAAGCCTCATCGTCATCATCAAATACAGAAACCCAGAGGTGTTCTTTAGGCATGTTGAGAACTTTCGTCAAAAACTCCCAGGCATAATCAATGGCTTCTTTCTTGAAATAATCTCCAAAGGAAAAATTCCCAAGCATCTCAAAAAATGTATGGTGCCTGGCGGTATAGCCGACATTTTCAAGATCATTATGTTTGCCTCCGGCCCTGACACTTCTCTGGCATGATGTTGCCCTGGTGTAGGGTCTGGTCTCTTCTCCTGTAAATACGCGTTTAAACTGTACCATTCCCGAATTGACAAAAAGCAGAGTCGGGTCGTCCTGGGGCACCAGAGATGAACTGTCAACAAGTTGGTGGCCGCGATCTGCAAAAAACTTCAAAAATTTTTCTCGAATTTCATGTCCTTTCATTTTTCTACCTGACCTATCTGTCTGTTCTTAAACGAACACAAGCCTGTGCAGTTTAAGATGCACAGGCCTGCTTCTCTATTGGCGCTGATTTCTTAACCGGCTAAACACAAAAGACCTGCTGTCACCGGAAAGCAAATTTACTGGTGCCGGTCCTATTTCGCAGCCGCCTCCGCTGCGGCCCCGGCTGTATCATCAACAGCAATTCCAAGACCCATCTTTACTTTGTTTTTAATCCCCTCGGCGAGATCGGCATGCTCTTTTAAAAAAACCTTGGCATTTTCACGCCCCTGACCGATCCGCTCTCCATCATAGGAGTACCAGGAACCGCTTTTTTCTACAACGTTGAGTTCCACTGCCATATCCAGCAGATCACCAGCCTTGGACATCCCTTCGCCGTAAACAATATCGAATTCCGCTATTTTAAAAGGCGGCGCCACTTTATTCTTGACCACTTTTATACGGGTCCGGTTTCCGACAACCTCTGTTCCATCTTTTATCGCAGTGATTTTCCGGATTTCAAAACGCATGGAAGAATAAAACTTTAGGGCATTGCCTCCGGTTGTCGTTTCCGGATTGCCGTACATCACCCCGATTTTCATACGGATCTGATTAATGAAAAGCAGGGACGTCCTGGTACGATTGAGAGTGCCGGATAGTTTTCGCATTGCCTGGGACATCAGACGGGCCTGCAGCCCGACATGGGAATCACCAATATTTCCATCAATTTCCGCTTTAGGAACAAGTGCAGCAACCGAATCAATGACGATAATATCAACGGAACCGCTTCTGATCAGAATCTCGGCGATTTCCAGGGCCTGCTCGCCGAAATCGGGCTGTGAAACCAGAAGGTTATCAATATTAACACCAAGTTTTTCGGCATATTGGACATCCAGCGCGTGCTCAGCATCGATAAAAGCAGCGACACCACCAGCCTGTTGTGCCTCGGCAATACAGTGCAGCGCAAAGGTGGTTTTCCCGGAAGACTCCGGGCCGTAGACCTCTGAAACCCTACCTCTGGGAATCCCCCCAATACCCGTGGCAACATCAATGCTTAGCATGCCTGTTGAAATGGCAGGTACAGGCTCAATATTGGCTGACCCCAAGCGCCAGATCGAGCCTTTGCCAAACTGTTTTTGGATCTGAAAAACTGCCGAGTCCAGTGTCTTTTGTTTATCGTTCATGCTCGTTGCCGCCATGTAAAGCTCCTTTATTCCTTTTAATTTCGTCAACCGCCATAATTGTAACTGCTTACAGGGGGCTGAACAGTCTTGTGGACGGGCTGGCGCAGCGTATTGGTCCTACGTAAGTCAGCCTGATCGCAAAAAGATTCAGTATCCTGTGAGTAGTTACGGTTCATCTTTTACCCCAAAGAACTTTTTTCCTCAAGCAGTTTACGGCGGACAAGATCAAGGGCAGTAAACGCTACACGGGTCTGTACGTCGTGGCGCTCACCCGGCAAGCTAAAAAGGTGGCTCGTGCAAGAACCCTTGAAATCCAAACCGACATACACCGTACCAACCGGTTTTTCTATTGTACCACCAGTCGGTCCGGCAATCCCAGTTACAGACAAGCCAACTTCGGCGCCGCTGAGCTTGCGGACTCCCCGGGCCATCTGCATGGCAGTCTCAGCACAAACAGCTCCTCTTTCAGCCAGGGTTTCTGAAGCAACACCAAGAACATCGATTTTAAACTGGTTGCCATAAGCCGTCACACCGCCGGGGAAATAGGCAGAGCTTCCTGAGACGGTTGTTATCAGGTGGGAAATCAACCCACCGGTACATGACTCTGCAACAGCAATCGAGCATGATTGTTCCAGCAGCAGACTGCCAACTTTCTGGGCCAAAGTTTCATCGTCATATCCATAGACGGCATCCCCAAGACAATGCTCAATTTTAAGGGCAAAAATATCAAACAGGGCTTGAGTTTCTGCCGAATCTGTTCCCAAAGCCGTAAGACTGACATGGACCTCTGGAAACACCGGATAGTAGCCCAGGCGAATCAAAGAATTGTCATTTTCGAGATCCTTTAACTTCTGGTTTATTTCGGTCTCCGATAAACCAAAAACCCGATACATCCGCTGCCGAACATGCCTCTCTTCACCTACCTGCAACTCCAGGAGTTTAGGCAGGACGCAGTCAACCAGAAGCTCCCTCATTTCATGGGGCACACCCGGCAGTAAAAAAATAGGCTTATTCTCATGAATAAGCAGGTAGCCTGCCATGGTCCCTTCTGGCTTAAGGACTTCCGCCCCGGCAGGGAGCCAAGCTAATTTCTCAAGGGTAACATCCGGACGCAGCGGATTGTTGTTTTTTGCTAAATACTGCGTAATCTTTTCCAGAATTTCGGGGTGAAATATTGCCGGGCGGTTTAAGGCACTCGAGACCGCTTCGTTGGTCAAATCGTCGCTGGTAGGCCCAAGTCCGCCGGTAGTAATAACAAAATCGGCCCGGCCAAGTGCCTTTTTCAAGGCAGCGCCAATCAACTCAGGAGAATCACCAATCGTTGACATCTCCACAATTTCATGCCCCATGGCAAAAAGATGATGTGCTGCAAAATTGCTGGTCAAATTAAGAATTTTCCCAGAAGTCAGCTCATCCCCTATTGCTATTATTTCACCGATCATTGTTCCCGTTGTAACATCAAATTTGATGCCCTCGTAAAAACCTTAATAAAAACCGCAAAGTCGCAAAGGGCACAAAGGTAACATACTTATTTTATGACAAAAAAACTTTGCGACCTTTGCGCCTTTGCGGTAAAAAAATAGTTATTGCGAGTTTGTCAAATTTCGTTAATCAAAATTAGTCAAAAAGAGTACCCTGGAGTTTACCAAAAACATTTTCATCCATAGTCCGCTCAATTTTAACATCCACGATTTTATTTTCCAGAGCAGGTGGCCCCTGAAAAAATACCGGGATATAATTTTCCGTAAAACCGCGTAACATTTTAAACCGGTTTTTCTTGCCCTCAGCCAGTACCCGGTGGGTGGTACCAATGTGCTTATTATAAAATGCAGTCTTTTTTTTATGGTTAAGCTCCTGAAGACGGGCAACCCGCTCATCCTTGACTGCCTTAGGCACCTGGTCCGGCATTTTCTCCGCCACGGTTCCCGGTCTTCTGGAGTAAGGGAAAACATGCAGATAAGCAATAGGAAGCCTTTCGATCAACTCCAGGGTATTGGCAAACATGGCTTCATCTTCCCCCGGAAAACCGACGAGGACATCAAGACCGATTCCGGCATCAGGAATAAACTGTATGATTTTGTTCACAACCGAGGAAAACTCTTCTACAGTATATTTTCGGTTCATCTTTTTTAGAATGGTCGGATCTCCGCTTTGCAGGGGCAGATGAAAGTGCGGCATCATCGCTGTACTCTCCGCAATTATCTGCAAAAGCTCATCGCTCAATTCACCCGGCTCCAATGAACTGATACGATAGCGCATGGCATGCTTCTGTTCGAGTATTCGCCTGACAAGAGTTGCCAGATTACAATCCGCCTTGAGGTCTTTACCGTACATGCCGACATGAATCCCGGTGAGAACCAACTCACGAAATCCCTCCCGGGCAAAAACAGCTATCTGAGAGAGTGCACGCTCAGGCTCCAGACTCCTCACCCGCCCCCGGGCGTATGGGACAATGCAATAGGTGCAAAAATTATCACAGCCATCCTGGATTTTCAGAAAGGCCCTGGTTCTGTCGCTGTAATTATGCACGGGAAGATCACATATCTCTTTTTGGCGCCGGACATCCCCCATGTAAATTTCTAAATCACAAAGCTTGTTAGACAAGGCGATATCAACCAGAAGATGCTTATTATCATTGCCAACAATACAGATAGGCTGATCTGCCAACTCCAGGATATCCTGGGTGGCAATCTGGGCGTAACAACCAGTAACAATAATGCGGGCCTTGGGATTGGTCCGCAGGGCCTGGCGTATGACCTGCCGGGACTGGGCGCCTGCCTTGCCAGTCACCGCACAGGTATTAATCACATAGATGTCCGCCCTCTGAGCAAAGGGCAGCACGTCAATACCATGGTCTTGAAAGCGGCTGATAAACGAGGCCGTCTCAAACTGATTGACTTTACAGCCCAGTGTTGTCAGAGCAACTGTTTTTCGCTTGTTTTCACTCACAGCTAACCTGTTATTTCTCCGCCGCCAACAAGCTCATCTCCCCTGTATAGAACAGCAAACTGCCCTGGCGTAACAGCACGCTGCGGATCTTCAAAGCGGATTACATACCCCTGTTCCGCAATTTCAACAACCGCCGATGAAGCCTGATGTCGATACCGAATTTTCACATCAAAAGTTTGCGGCAGGTCCGGGGCGATCCCTGCCAGCCAGTTCATATCATCAACCATGAGGCAATCATGCCATAAATCTTCTTCTTTACCAACAATGACTTCATTGGTTGCAGCATCAAGACCTACCACATAAAATGGTGTTGCGTCAGGAATTCCCAAGCCCCGCCGCTGCCCAACGGTGTAGTTAGAAAGGCCATCGTGCCGCTTCTTTATGGCGCCGGTAAGGGTCACAATGTTTCCAGGTTCCCGCGGAACATTACTAAAAAAGTCCTTGAGATGCTTCCCTTCCATAAAACAAACATCTTGGCTCTCTTTGCCATGTTTTCCTTCTAAACCAAGCTTTTCAGCCAATTCATAGACCTTGGTTTTCCGCAGTTCTCCAAGGGGAAAAACAACCCGTTGCAGCTGGTCCTGGGTCAGTCGGCAAAGAAAATATGACTGGTCCTTAAGCGGATCCCCGCCTTTCAAAAGATGAACTGTGCCGACTGCATCCTTAAACGACCTGATATAATGGCCGGTGGCAAGCTGGTCAATGCCATTTTTCACGCCTAATTCAAGGAGCTTACCAAACTTGATGGCATGGTTGCAGACAACACATGGGTTTGGCGTTTTGCCTTGGCAATATGTCTTTGAAAAATAGTCCAACACCTGCGCTGAAAACTCAGCCGACAAGTCCACCATTGAAACCGGCACGCCAAGAAAATCGGCAATATTCTGCACCCGGCGGAACTGCTCCCCCACATCGGACTGGGCAAGCTTCATGAAGACGCCATGGACCTCAAAGCCTTGCTTTATCAGTAATGCAGCGGTAACCGAACTATCGACACCGCCGCTCATCGCCACCAGAATTTTTTTATGCCGACTGTCTGACAACACCATCAGCTCCCCCATTCAACTTCACTTGAGCAAATAGCATTTTTAATATACATAGGGTATAAAAGAAAGGAAATCCGTAACTATTCACATCACACTTCCAGCCATTATGCCAGAAAAGACAACAGACAAAGCGATACTTCCGGAACTGCTCGCGCCGGCCGGAAATCTGGATAAGCTCCGAACTGCCATCCATTATGGTGCTGACGCCGTCTACCTTGGCGGGAGTGATTACAGTTTACGGGCCCATGCCGTCATGGGTAGAGACGCTCTTAACGAGGCCCTGCGCTATGCCCACGACCATGGAGTCAAAGCCTATATCACTGTCAACATCATGGCCCATAATGATAATTTAGGGCCACTGCCGGAGTATCTGGAGTTTTTGCGAGAAGTCGGTGCTGATGGCCTGATTATCGCTGATCCCGGCATTATCAATATTGCCAGAGAAACGGTGCCGGAACTGCCAATTCACCTGAGCACCCAGGCCAACGTTACCAATAGAGCATCTGCCCTGTTCTGGCAAAATCAGGGCGTCGAACGCCTGAATCTGGCCCGCGAGCTTTCACTCAAAGAAATCCAGGAAATACGCAAGGCTGTTTCCCTAAAGCTGGAAATTTTTGTACATGGCGCCCTCTGTATTTCCTATTCGGGGCGCTGCTCTCTGAGCCTCTATATGACAGGGCGTGACGCTAATTTGGGCAACTGCGCCCACCCCTGCCGCTATAAATATCAGCTGGAGGAGGAAAAACGGCCCGGAGAATTTTTCCCGGTAGAAGAAGACCGGCATGGCACCTACATCTTCAACAGTAAAGATCTCTGCCTGTTGAATAAGATTCCGCAACTGATCAGTTGTGGCGCAGACAGCCTGAAACTGGAAGGCAGGATGAAAAGCGTCTACTATGTTGGCGCTGTTGTTCGGCTTTACCGGGCCGCCCTGGATTATATCGGCAACGAGCTTGCTAAACGTGGAACAAGCTGCCTGGAAGACTTGACTCTTCCGAGTAAATTCCTGGAGGAACTGCCAAAAATTGGCTCCCGCGGCTATACGGAAAATTTTTTCCAGGGACCACCCGGCCCGGAAGAGATGATTTATGAAGGGGTGAAAGTTAAGCAGACCCATGCCCCAATCGGCATTGTCCGGGTAATTGAACACAACCAGCCAATCGTTGAAATCCGCAATCCCCTGTTCCCCGGCGAAATCATAGAATTTCTTGCCAAGGATTTTACTGATCACGCCTTTAAAGTCGAGCAGATTATCTCACAAAAGGGGGAGGTCCTGGAAAAAGCCAACCCAGGGAATATTGTAACACTACAAACGGAAGCTAATATTAGTTGCTGGGAGGAGCTTGGCCTGCTGAGAAAAAAAGAAATGAACAGCGAATAGGTGCCTGGTTCGTGAATGACAAAAAAAGGCAGGAGCCACGATGTCCCCTGCTTTTTTTATTTTATATTATACTATGGGGAAATTACGCTTTCTTTTTTCTCCTACTAATCCCTGCAAGACCAACTAAACCAGTACCAAAAAGCAGCATTGTTTGAGGTTCTGGTACTGAAGCTGGTTGAAGATCGATTTGAGCAGCCATGCATTCTTGTGTATTGCTTAAGGCAACTTTATTACCCTCATTTCTCAGGTATGTTTTAAATTCAATATTCAGGGTTAAAGGATTGGGCAGGGTTAAGTCTGATAGATCAAAACTGAAAGAAATTTCCTGATTATTGGTTTCATTGTCTGTTAACCCAGCGACATTCCGAGCATAATTTTCATCTAAGAAGGCAATGACATCTGAACCTACAGTTATCAAAGCCGTTTCGTAAAAATTAACCTTAGTCCCCGGAATATAATAGTCAAAAAGGTCCAAGTCCCAAAATTGCACATTGACACTGGCAGCAGTCAGGGGGTCTGGCAGGACACCAAAATCAATACCAACCGAATACGATCCGGTTGAAGTTTCGTTATGTCCCAACGTCACATAGTCCTTCGCCCCATTCCCTGAACCATCAAGCGAAATAAAAAAACTTGTGTCCTCACATATTACACTGCCACTGCGACAATCATACGAAGTCGCATTGGCAGTGCCAACTAAGAGTGTCAAAAAACTAAACACAGATAATATCCGCATTTTTTTCCCCATGGCTCTCCTCCCTCACAAAAATTTTTTAACCATAACATTTCTTCTCAACTTTCCGGGCTGATTTAAGTTGTTGAATATACGTCAGTACTTACTGATATCCGCTTGCTTGTTTTAATAAACTCAATTGCCGCACCCATGATTGCATCAATCATTGCGACAACAACGCTTTCGGCAAACTCACCTGATGAACGAACTTTATCAAGCGCAAGTACCAATAATCTCTGCAAAGCGTCTATCAAAGAAAGATCTTCGATATCGTCGCTGCAGGCAAAAGACAAACTGCCAATGGTTTTCTCTGGTCATCATGACAACGTTGCTCACGTGCCAGAAAAATATAGCGAACCATAGCGATGGTAGTATGCCCGACAATTCCACCATCGTAGTCTCGCAATTGGGCTTCTTTTCAAGATTCAAATGCTGCTTCATCATCTTGAAGGAAACCTCGACATCTCATTACTTCCCGTAAATACGAACAATCTCTTTGTCTGCCAAATCAACTTTGGTGGAGATTATGGCCAACCCGTCTCTTTTGTGGCGATGGCGAACAAAAACGATTTTCACTTTTTGCTCGTGCTTGGTTTTCTCAACAACGCTCGCCAAGATGTGTGCTTTGCCTGGCCGTTTTCTGATCTGGCTGTAAAGTGTCCCCAAGGTTACCCAATGATTGTTGTACCGATAAAAAACCTTCGGCATGTTTTTCGCCATACAGATGACGGGCAGATGTCTGCCAAGCTTGGCAAGAATTGCAGGCCAACAAAATCAATTGTTCATAAGAATGGACTCGGCTTTAACGCCAAGAGCCAAAGCTCTTTCTACCATAGTCTCAAGATGCTCGGTGGACTTGGTTATTGCCTCCAGTCGTCTTTTATATCCGCAGATCCTCTTGGCCAGAGCCTTTTTGATACCTTGTCTCCTCTTCTCTGGTGAGCAAAGAGAAGAAATTCACAACCTGTACTGCAAGGGACAACATGAACTTGCGCCAGTTGTGGCGAGGATTTTTCAGTATAATATTTAAATTATTTCAATATGTTATGTGTTTAATAAGCCCCATAAAATTCAATTCGGAAAGTTGAGATTTCTTTTGTACTCTACGTGATTAGGCAAGATTAATACCAAAAAAAAAAAAACCTGAGTAAATTGAAATTTATGACGTAATATCAAATAGATAAAATGATCATACCAGAGATACTGCCAGTTCATGGTCTCCCGTTTGTTCATAAAGAAATCGTGAATACCGGAAAGGCGGTTCGGATTTCCGGAAACCCTATTTTTTTGCTAATAATTCTAACCAAAAAAGGCGTCTCACCTGTATCGATGAGACGCCTTTTTGGGTTTTCTGTTCAACCTGAACAGGTTAGGACTTTGGAAGTTTTCAGCCGCCCTTTGTGCTACAGGCTTCTTCTTTTACACTACTGACAGAACCAAGGATATATGGTCTGGAAACTTTTACTCGAACATTGTCAGCAATCTCCAAAGTAATCACACTGTCGGTCAACCCGGTAACCGTTCCCTGAATACCGCCGCTGGAAACAACCACATCGCCTTTTTTGATATTTTTCAAGAATTCCTGATGCTCTTTAGCCTTTTTTTGTTGTGGTCGGATTAACAAAAAATAAAAAACAGCAAATATCAGAATAAGCGGCAAAAAAGACATAAATCCTTGCGCCGGGGGCGCTGCTGCTCCAGCAGCATGGGCAACACTTGTAAACATGGTTATTCCTCCAAAATAAGTTTTTTCACGGCTAGCAATAACTGAGCCATGATTTACTGCTACTCGTCCGTGTGGGCCACCAGTATCTTTTCCGTAGCCCTAAACGGAGCTGAAAAATTTAAGATCATTCTTCCCGTTGAGCATAGAACAGTTTTCTAAACTCGAGAAACGTATCATCTTCCAATGAAGCTCTGATCTCTGCCATCAAAGAAACAAAGTAATGAAGATTATGAATGGAGTTTAAAATTGATGATAAAATCTCCCGGGCCATAAACAAGTGCCGGAGATAAGCCCGAGAAAAAGTCCTGCAGGTGTAGCAGTTGCAGTTCTCATCCACAGGGAGCATATCATCGACATATCGCGCGTTCTTTATAACAAGCTTGCCTTTTGATGTAAAGAGCATTCCATTGCGGGCGTTCCTGGTGGGCATCACACAGTCAAACATATCCACACCGCAGAACACACTTTCAACCAGATCTTCCGGGGTACCGACCCCCATCATATACCGAGGATACCATTTTGGCATAATCTCCGTTGTTTTTTCCGTTATTTCACGCATAAGCTCTTTAGGTTCGCCAACGCTTAAACCGCCAAGGGCATATCCGTCAAAACCTATTTCAAGAAGTGCCTCCAGGGCCTGCTTCCGCAAATCCGGATACATCCCCCCCTGCACAATGCCGAAGAGCAGCTGTCCTGTTTCCCGATGCTGGGCATCACGACAGCGTTTCGCCCATCTGCTCGTCAGAGCGGTAGCCTCTATGACCTCCGCACGAGTTGCCGGATAAGGGATACAGGTATCCAGACACATCATAATATCCGAGCCCAGGTCCTCCTGCACCGACACCGCATCTTCTGGACTCAGGAAAAGATTTGCACCATCCAAATGCGATTTAAAGGCTGCCCCTTCTTCCGTTATTTTAGCAAGATCACTTAAAGAAAAAATCTGAAAGCCACCGCTGTCGGTGAGAATCGGTTTCTCCCAGCCCATAAACTGATGGAGTCCTCCAAATTTCTTTATCAACTCACGGCCAGGCCGTATATATAGGTGATAGGTATTGCCGAGAATAATCTGGGCACCCAGGTCTTTCAGTTGTTCGGGCGTGGTGCCTTTAACTGTTGCCTGGGTTCCCACCGGCATAAAAACCGGTGTCGGAAAGGTGCCATGATTGGTCGTAACCTCGCCGCGCCGGGCGGCACATTCAGAGGATTGTTTTATTAACCTGAAAGATGATTGCATTTATTTATGTCGGATTTCGGATGCTATATGTTTTGACCGCAGAGACGCAAAACTTACAAAGAAAAGATTTTTTGTTGTTTAGGCTTTGCGTCCTCCGAAGTCTTACGCTTATCTGCACCTTGAGCGTAGCGGGCGGTTTATCGCCAGTAAGTCAGTAATTCATCGATGCCTTTTTGGGCATAAGCGGTCATTTTCTGGAAAATATCCAAGGAAAACGGTGCTGCTTCGGCGGTGCTCTGGACTTCTATAAGGCGACCATCTCCTGTCATCACGAAATTGGCATCCACATCGGCAGAAGAATCTTCAGAGTAATCTAAATCCAGGAGAACTTTGCCATCAACCACACCAACACTGATCGCCGCTACAGGAAGAAGTTCCGGCATTGACGCCATTGTGCCTTTTAGAACCTGCTTCTGCAAGGCATCATGCAAAGCGATGGCTGCACCAGTGATTGATGCCGTCCGGGTGCCGCCGTCGGCATTCAACACATCGCAATCGACCCGAAAGGTTCGTTCACCGAGCTTGTCAAGGTCCATCATCATCCGTAAAGATCGACCGATCAGGCGTTGAATTTCATACGTCCGCCCAGAGCGCCCCTTATCCGCTTCACGCCGCATCCTCGAATTGGTCGAGCAGGGGAGCATCCCGTACTCCGCCGTAATCCAGCCCTTGCCAGTGTCTTTAAGAAAGGACGGCACCGATTCCTCCACCGTCAACGCACACAACACATGGGTGTTGCCCATTTTAATCAACAGCGAGGCGTCGGCCTGAGGCTGAAAATCCTTGATTATCTCAACCTGCCTTAGCTGGTCAGCTTTTCTTTCTGTTCTCATAAGATTTCTGTGTGTTGCATATCAACTCTTTTCAGCGACTTCATACCCTATTCAAACCATAAGAGCACGCTTAAAATAAAAAAGGGCAACACCGTTTCCGGTGCTGCCCTGAAGCAATTTTGCTTTATTGTATATAAAAAATTCTTTATGACCTCAACCTGCCGCAGTGAGTCCGCTTTCCTGTCAGTACTCATCGTTTTCCCAGTGTTGATTATCACTGCCAGCAACTTCATACCAATCCGGACAGGAAGGGCTCGCCCAAAAAAATGGGCACCCGCCGTTTCCGGCGACTGCCCCCAAAAACCAGAGTATCAATTCTATTTTACTTCTGTATTTTCTTCCTACGTGACACACCTGCAAGCCCGACCAGGCCAGTACCAAGCAGAAGCATAGTTGCAGGCTCAGGTACAGGACTGCACTGGGTAGCGATTTCAAGCTTTACGCCGTTATTGTAAAAATGGCAGTCAGGGTCAAATCCGAGCCCAAAATTACCGTCGCTCAGGTAATTTGTGAGGGTTGTCAGGGCGCTACTAGAAAAGTTGAAAGATATGTCGATGGGGCTTGTTCCAATGTTTACATAATCCTCAAGATCAATGTGCGTGCCGCCAGCGCTGTCAAAATAATCGCTTTGCCCGCTATAACCATCATAACCGGAATGAACCCCTACAGCAGCTATATCCAGAAGATTGATGAACAGAGCATTGTCATCGCTATTCCAGTTATGAATATCATCGATAGTTAAGGTAGCCTTGGTGATAATTGCATCGCTTGGAAGATCCCAGTTGATTCCCCATGTAATATACCTTTGGTGGGGAAGGTCCATTAGATCTTTATCGTTCGGTGTAAAAGTCTTTTTTTGTCCACATATATCTTGGTCTCCGGTCCCTCCTCCGCATCCACGATACCACCGATGATGGTTAGCACTTGCTGCTGTTGTCATGCCTAGGATGAAACTTATGGTGATGATTGCTATCCCCTTGATTTTCATATTTACCTCCGCCTGCAAATTGTATTTTTAGGAAAATCTCCAACTTAATATTTTGTGTTTTTATTGTATTAATTGCCAAATCATATTGCAAAAATCTTGCCACACATCAAAAACAAAAGAAAACCTTTTTAAATTAAGCAAGTTAGCCAAATCACGATACAAAACATTCACCTGTGCAATCACCGAAAAGGTACCATTTACGCAAAAATCCGGAATTAAGTCCAGTAATCCGGAAAACATCGGTAAAGAGATTTAAATTCAGCAAGTTGGTAAGTTTTACGCTAAGAGAAAGATTTTCACCGTGCGCCTATGCGCAGGTACCACGGGAATCAGACAACCCCAAGTTTGTCGAGGTTGTCTTTATTTTCCTGAAGTTCAAGGAAGGAGAGGCTTTCTTTGATGCTGGCAATGGCGTGACTGAGAGCCTGCTCATGATCGACCTGCATCTCTTTTTCAAGCATGATGCTGTGCTCCATCATAAATTGCTCAAGTTCACGATTGCGTTCGATAAGTTGGGAGGTTTTTTCGTGCAGGACCTGAATAGAATTAGCGATGATTTTCAGCTGTTTACCATAGGCATTTTCCAGCTTGTCCGCCAGATGCAGTGCGATAAGATGAAAGAGATATTTGCCAAGATTCGGGCTTTTTTCAGTAATGGCCCAGTCAAACTCCAGGACATCAACTCCGCGCCTGCCAGCCACAACATCGGCAGTCCGGATAATGCCTTTCAGTACGCCAAGCTCCCCAATACATTCACCTCGTACTGCTTCGTGAATAACCTTTGCCTGCTCCTTAATTCTGGCCACAACCTGGGCGCTGCCCTCAACCACCCAATAGATCATCTGGTCAAATTTCCCTTTGGCAATCAGCTTTTGCCCCGGTTCATAACGTTTATATTCGATATAGGCGGAGCCATCATCACCAGACAACCGCACAATAAAGGACCATAAGTTTTTGTCCGGAAAAATCGTTGAAAAATAGGGAATTATTTCGAGAAGTTTAGAGTCGATAGGGATTCTGGCCTTAGCAAAGGGGGCCAGTTCTTTGATTAAATTCTCGGTGCTGGAGCTCGTCATATATCATTCTCAGAGTTATCGTTCATTGCTTCTGCCTTAAATAAACAAATTCAGGACAAATCCCTTGGATGGGTGCTTCGAAAGAAATTATCAACCAAATTGTAGCACACTCTTTTAAAAGTCGAAAAGTGCAAAAATAATTTTATATGATTTTTGCCTTCTTAAGATGGATCTGGAGGACGGAAATAGCTGCTGGAGTCACACCTGAAATCCTTGAAGCCTGACCCAGAGACCGGGGCTTGATGGTAGAAAGTTTTTCTACAACTTCATTAGACAGTCCATCAAAAGATGCATAGTCAATATCCAGCGGCAACAACACATCTTCAAACTTCTTGAAACGGGCTATTTGCTCGTGCTGACGCTGAATATAACCTTCATATTTGATCTGAAGCTGTACCTCGCGCCTGATCTCCTCAGACAAATCTTTGGTATATCCGGCAATTTCAACGACCTTTTCAATGGTCAACTCCGGCCGACGCAAGAGATCATCCATCCTTACCGGCTGCGTTAACGATGAGCTGCCAAACTCTGCCAGGCGGGAGTTGGTCGCTTCCGTTGGTTTAACCACAGTTGCTTTTAACCAACTCAGGCAATCTTCAATTGCTGCACGTTTTTTACAGAAGCGTTGATAGGTTTCATCATCGACCAGACCAAGGTTTCTGCCAATATCCCGCAACCGGAGATCGGCATTATCTTCACGAAGCAGCAATCGATATTCCGCTCTGGAAGTAAACAGGCGGTAAGGCTCCTTAGTGCCGAGGGTCACAAGATCATCTATCAAAACCCCGGTATACGCCTGGCTCCTGTCTAAAACGAGTGGCTCCTCTTTCCGTACATATTTAACAGCATTGATGCCAGCCATCAGCCCTTGGGCTGCCGCTTCTTCGTATCCTGATGTGCCATTAATCTGCCCTGCCAGAAATAGCCCGGCAATACGCTTGGTTTCAAGGGAAGGGGAAAGTTCTTGTGGGTCCACATAATCATATTCAATGGCATAACCCGGTCGAATTATCTTGGCATTTTCAAGCCCCTTGATGGTTTTCAGCATAGCAATCTGCACATCAAGCGGCAAACTGGTAGGAATACCGTTAGGATACACCTCAACCGTCTCCAGCCCCTCAGGCTCAAGAAAAATCTGGTGCCGATTCTTGTCTGGAAACCGGGCAACCTTGTCTTCAATAGACGGGCAATAGCGCGCTCCAATACCTTCAATAATCCCGGCGTAGAGAGGGGAACGATCAAGTCCCCCGCGAATAACCGCGTGGGTCTCTTCGTTGGTGTAGGTGATATAACAGGGCTTTTGAGGGAGTTGCGCCCTGTCCGTACTTGAAAAAGAAAATAGACTGGGGGGCTCATCACTTGGTTGGGCTTCCAACCCGCTGTAGTCAATGCTGGTTCCGTCAAGGCGCGGGGTGGTCCCTGTCTTCATCCTGCCCATCTTAAAGCCGAGTTCCCGTAAATGTTCGGGCAATCTTAACGATGGCGAATCACCCAACCTGCCTGCGGGAAAATTCTTAAGGCCAATATGGATAAGTCCGTTGAGAAAGGTACCGGTGACAATTACCACTGCCCGGCTTCTGATCTCCTGGCCCAATGAGGTGATAACCCCTGCCACCTTTTTATTGTCAACAATCAGTTGATCAACAACCGTCTGGTGGACATCGAGGTTTCGCTGTTTTTCCAGTACCGACTTCATGCGCAGTCGATACAACAAACGATCGGCCTGAGCCCGGGAGGACCAGACAGCGGGCCCCTTACTCGTGTTAAGCTTTCGGAACTGAATGGCCGTGGCATCAATATTCTTTGCCATCTCACCGCCCAACGCATCGATCTCCTTGACTAAATGCCCCTTCGCCAAGCCACCAATTGCTGGATTGCATGACATTGCCCCAATGCCATCCACATTGATTACCGCAATTAATGTTTTACACCCCATACGGGCCGAAGCAAGGGCCGCCTCACAACCGGCATGTCCTGCCCCGACAACAATTACGTCATATTCTGTATCCGATCCAAGCATTTTCAACTCATATGTCTTGACGTTTTTGAGTAAGTAAGTAGTGAAAAAGATGAAATTCAAAAACCGAACTACTGTTTACTGTCCCTGTAAATAGATATGCCAGCGAAACTTTGGCTTGCGGGCCATGCGCCAGAAGTCAGGAGTCAACAGCACGGCAACGGTGTATAATTCCAACCTCCCGGCAAGCATGCAAAAGGCCAAAACCAGTTTAGCCATCGCCGGCAGTTCTCCAAAGTTTTGAGCAGGACCAACATTTGCCAGTCCCGGACCAATATTGTTCAGTGTAGCTATGACCGCAGTCATTCCGGTTACCAGTTCAACCCCCAAAGCCGTCACCAACAGACTGGCCCCAAGAAAAACCGCCACATACAACGCAAAAAAACCTAAAATCGCAACCATAATTTCCTGAGGCACCTTAACTTTTCCCATTTTTATGGTACCTACTGCATTTGGATGAACAAGGTTTCTTAACTGAAGCCTGGCATATTTAAAAAACAATAACAGCCGCACAACTTTAATCCCACCACCGGTTGAACCGGCACAGCCACCGACAAACATTAACGTTACCAGGATTACTTTACAAATTGACGGCCATTGATCAAAATCCTCAGTCCCAAAGCCAGTAGTGGTCAATATCGAAACTACTTGAAAGGCAGCGGCTCGAATTGTCTCACCAATGCTGCCATAAATATGGTGGTACATATTCGCCGCGCAGACAAAGACGATAGCAAAAAAGGTAATGGCCGCATAAAAACGAAACTCTTCGCTTTGCCAATAGGCCGAGAACCTGCGCTGCACCCCCTGGTGATGGAGTGAAAAGTTCATTCCAGCCAGAAACATAAAAATAATAATGACTGTCTCAACATAGGCCGATCGAAAGTACCCGGCACTGGCCGTATGGGTCGAAAAACCGCCTGTTGCCAATGTGGCAAAGGCATGACAAATGGCATCGAAAAAGCTTAAACCGCCCAGCATCAGCAAAACCATTTCCGTAAAAGTAAAGAAAAAATAAACTCCCCACAATATACGGGCTGTGTCCTGAATTTTCGGGGTTAGCCGATCTTTGGTCGGGCCAGGCATCTCGGCCTGAAACAGCTGCATACCACCGACTCCAAGCAGAGGGAGAATGGCAAGAGAGAGTACGATAATGCCCATCCCGCCAATCCAGTGGGTCAGCGCCCGCCAGAAAAGCACACTTTCAGGCAACACTTCAACTCGACTGAGAACTGTGGACCCCGTTGTGGTGAAACCGGACATCGACTCGAAAAAACAGTCGATAAACGAGGGCATCACCCCTGAAAAATAAAAGGGCAGCGAACCTAACAGGGAGAGCCCCAACCAACTCAGGACGACAACGGCAAAGCCATCCCGATAGCCAAGATCATTATTGGGCATAAAAACGGCAGTCAGGATGCCGCCAATAATAGCGCTGATGATAGAAGATTGGATAAATGAACCCACCATCCCATCATGGTAATAAACACTAAAGGGAATCGGAGTTAGAAGACAGAGGGCAACAAGAACAAGCAGTTTACCCAGGATATTAAGTACGCCATCGGTTCTCAAAGATTATACCCTAGCTTCCTGCAAAATAGGTCTCAACCTGTTTTCTGGCGTCTTTGATTGTAAAAATAACCAGGTTGTCACCCGGACGCAGCCGACTAGTTCCCGTGGGAACAGTCACCTTCTTTTTCTTGGTTCTGACAATCGCACCAAGAACAGCGCCCTTTGGAAAATCCAGTGAATGCAGAGGAACCTTGTGAAATTTTTCAACGTCAGGGACTTTCAACTCTATGACTTCCGCGTCTGAGCCAAGCAACGAAGCAACTGAAACAATACTGCCGCCACCCCGAACAAAACGCAGGATCATATTTGCGGCAACCAGCCTGGGACTGAGCGCCACATCAATTCCAAGCTTTCCTAAAAGCGGGATAAAATCCGGCCTGGATATTCTGGTCATGCATTTTTGGGCGCCATGGTGCTTTGCCAGTAAACTTGACAGGATATTAGTCGTATCACTGTCTGTCACTGAGATTACCAGATCGGCCTGGTCAATGCCTTCGTCCAGCAAATCATGGGCCTCAAAGCCGTCAAAATTTAAGACAACGGTTTTTTCAAGGTTCTCTGCCAGAAACTTACACCTCTCTGCGTCCTGCTCGATCAAGCGCACATTGGCCTTGCCCTGTTCCATTCTCTTTGCAACCAGATAGCCGATGGAGCCTCCGCCAATAATAAAAACCTGCCTGGGAGCCCGATTCGAGATTTGCACAAGCCCATTATCTGCTTCAAGATCATTTTTTCGACTGACGCAATAAATTCTGTCCTGGGGCTGAATAATATCGTTTCCCCCGGGGATAATCGTCTGATTTCCCCTGATGATCGCGACAATAACCCCATAAAGTCCCTGCAATTCAGAAAGAGATTTTCCCGCGTTAATATTTCCCGCATCAATGGTGCTTCCGACCAGAACAACTTGACCATCAGCAAATTCGGCTGTTTCAAAGGCCCCCGACAAGGCCGTCAAGCGCATGATTTCATCGACAATCGCATGATCCGGACTGATCAACAGGTCAATGCCCAGAATTTCTTCGTTCAATGACGTCTGGTAGGAATAAAAATCTTCATTTCTGACCCGGGCGATCCGGGTCTTGACATTGTAGTTTTTGGAAATAATACAGGCAACTAAATTAACTTCGTCACTATCGGTTACGGCAATAAAAAGGTCGGTATGCTGAATACCGGCCTCTTCAAGGGTACTGTTTGAAGCACCACTCCCACATACCGGCAGGACATTGAGCTCCCGCTCAAGACGCCTTAATTTTTTCTGGTCATTGTCCACCAGAACAACGTCATGGCCCTCTTCGGAAAACTTTTGGCTCAAGTGGTAGCCAACGGCGCCCGAACCAACGATCATTATGCGCACAGTACCCCCTAGTCACCAATTTTTTTTGAAAAATCGGGCATGGTTTCAGGTTTTCTTGAATCCCAGACCTTACTTTCTTTCCCAGTGGCCGTAACATTTTCATAGACACCGTTATCTCGCCTGACCAGCTTGGTAAAGCCCATATTTTTCAAATCACTATTAGTCTTTGGCGTACTAATTCCAACGACAGAAACCAGCTTTTTCACTTTGCCGCCACACTCCGGGCATTTTTCAAACTTGGCGCTATACATTGCCTGGGTCAACTCAAACTGTTTTCCAAGTTTGCAACCTTTACCAACATGTTCATACTCATAAACAGGCATAGGGCTTTTCAGTTCCTTAAAAGTTGTCAGTCTCGTAAAAAGTCACAAAACGCCTTTTTATTGACAGTTTTAAGTTTTCGGTGTTAAGCGTTAACTTGCTGATTTAACAACATTTTTCTCCAGCTTAAACCGTAAAACTTAACACCAAAACAGCTGCATTAGCCTGGATATTTCACGAGTTCAATTAGCTGCAGGCACAGGTAAGCGAGCTTGCGAGACTCCGAGGCGCAGGCCATTGTGCAGTATATGCATACGGAAAATGGCCTGCTACGCAGTGAATGCCGCTAATTGGGTTCGCCCTTTGGGTGAATAATTATGAAAACATGTTTTTATAAGCCAGATACAAACTGTAACCAGAAAATTAGTTGTTATAATGTGGAAAAATTTCACAGTTACAGTTTGTTAAATATCTTTTTCAAAATTGTTCATGAAATATTCGGGTTAGGTTACTTACGTTTAAGACAGTTGAGCATTATGGTCACCTCACCATCGTTATCTGAGAGGGGTATTTTCTTGGCCATTATTCTATACTGATCTTTGGCCATATCCAAAAATTTATACAACGTCTGGCGCCGAATATCATGGGCCAGATAGATCGTGCCATCCGGTTTAAGCAGTTTCTCAAAAACTCCCATCAACGGTGCCAAGAGATCCTCTCTAAAAATAACCTCTGCCCCCAACACCACATCAAACGGCTCAAAATCTGGTGGTTTATTCCAGTCAACAAAGGCAATGTCTAACTCCAAACCACTTTTGGCAGCATTGACTCGTTGGAAATCTAAAATAATCTGTTCGTAATCGCTTAAAGTTACCGAAAACCCCTTCGCCGCAGCAGCCAGCCCTGGAGCACCCAATCCTGCACCAAGTTCTAAAACCCTTGCCCCTGAATCAAGGGGCAAGGTCGCAGCAACATCAGCAAGAACCATAGCCGATTCCCAGAGCTTAATCCAAAAAGGGAACTCTGAGACATTTTTAAAGGGATCTTTCCCCTTGAGAACAGACTCAAGATCCTGCACCTTTAAGAGCTGCAACTCAAGGCCACGAACCGTAAAAGGCTCAAAGGCCACCGCATACTTCTTGCGTATTTTCTGTAAAATTTCTGCCTCTTTTCGGGGCAATGTATCAATACTCATGACTATCCTTTTCGGGGGTTACATAACCATTGCCCACAAAACCAGCCCTGCTAAAACAAATCTGTAGTAGGCAAACACGGCAAAAGACCTGGTCTCTACATATCTCATCAGAAAGGCAATGAAACAATACCCTGAAATGGCAGCGGCCAGAAAGCCAATCAGAAAAAAAGCCGTCTGGCCCTGCTGAAGTCCGCCCTGACGAACTATTTTCAGGCAGTTTAAAAACCCAGCCCCCGCAATAATCGGCACCGACAGCAAAAATGAAAACCTCGCCACAGATGGCCGGTCAAAACTCCGGAACAACCCTGCCGTCATAGTGATCCCGCTACGGGAAACACCCGGAACAATAGCCAGAGCCTGTGCCAGGCCTATAATCATCGCATCTTTAAGGCCAATATCTTGATAGGCTTTTGAGCGACTGCCGTATTTCTCCGCCCAGAGAAGCAAGAGCCCGCCTATGGTGAGCGTACAGGCAACAAGGGCTGGGCGCCGAAAGACTGTTTCAGCGTAATGCTCCAGGCAAAGACCGACAATGACCGCCGGAATGGTTGCTATCACAATCAGAAAAGCTGACTTTCTGTTCAATGCATCCTCTGCGGTCTCTGCCACTTTAAGCAGCGAGGCTGCCATAGCCAGCATGTCGGTTCTAAAATAACACAATAAGGCAATCAGCGTGCCCATGTGCAAAGCAACATCAAAGGTCAGACCGGCATCTTCAACCTTGAAAAAAGCCTCAGCCAGGACAAGATGGCCAGAACTCGAAATAGGTAAAAATTCTGTCGCGCCCTGTAGTAACCCTAATAAAACCGAAGGGAAATATTCCATTGAACTCACTGATAAAAAAACAAAAAAGAGCTATCCAATCAAATGACCGGACAGCTCTTTAAAGAAATGGCTGTTGAAAACTGATGTTCTCGCAAAAAGTCTCAACAGATCCAGCGCCACCTTGTAAAATCAACTCGTTACAGAGTGGTACGGGGATGTCGAGTGGGTTTTTACGAGACCATCAAAACTAACAACCCTCTAAAGCTCTTTTCTTTTTAGGGCTAACTTTTACTTTCTCACCAGCGGCGACTTTTTTTGCGTATTTTTCTTTACACTTAAGGGTCACTGTTGTTCCGTCAACAGCCGATACTTCACAAGTAAAAGCAGATGCCACTACCACAGAAGCAACAGTAAAGGCTGCCATCAATACCAATGCGATCATTTTCTTTTTCATTCCACCTCTCCTCTCGTTTAATTAATAGTTGAATAGTTATGCCCACCTATGCGCAACAAATTGAAAAGCAAAGACAAGTTTAATAACAATCTGCCATAACAGCACTGACTATTTCCGGCCTTTCTTCTCATTAAGTTTCACTTTGACTATGTTCCCTTTTTCAAACCCCTTGGCTCGTTCATCGCAATTGTTCAAAACAATTCGCGCGCCACTGACCTCTTCAACCTCACAAGTAACTGTGGCCGAAAATACCGTAGCAGAATCAAATATCAACAACAGCAGGAGTAAAAAAACCAGGTATTTTTTCATATGTTAAAAACACTACCTTAAACAAAGGTACAAAGAAACCATGCCCAAATTAACCATTCTTGGCATCATATACACCAAAAAACGTTATGTCTGTCAACTACAAAATATTAGCATACTGCAGCTTTTTGGGTATCAGCAAAAAGCAAAAACTCCCTCATGCAATGCTTGAGAGCCTTTTTTCTGACTACCTAATAAACCACCTTTTTAAGGTCGGTTTCCAACACATCATGGCTTACCCAGCCGGTATAACGCTTCACGACATCACCGGAGCGGTCAACCAAAAAAGAGGCCGGTATGCCAAATATTCCGCCAAAGGCCCTGCTGACCTCGTTATTACCCATGACAACCGGATAATTAATTTTGGTTTTTTTCATCATTTTTTCGACAATCCTTGCTCCGCCCTGGTCCATTGCAATGCCTAACACCGAAAATCCCTGGGGACCATAGACCTCCTGCAGGCTTTTCAGGGCCGGAATTTCCTGCACACAAGGGCCGCACCATGTGGCCCAAAAGGTCACGAGGACTACCTTTCCCCTGTAATCCTTAATGTTAATCTCTTTTTTCTCCGGAACCGATTGTAAAATAAAACCAGGCACCTTGGGCGCTGCCTGGACCAGCACTCCGGTCGCCAGCACACACACAAAAGCCAACATCAATACCCTTAATTTCCTTACATCACTCAACACATCTGCCTCCCACAACCAGAGTCACTACTTTTCCCCTGGACTTTGATTTTTCCCGGCGATAATACCATGTTAAATAGTTCTCATACGGAAGCTTCGTTCTTCCGTATGCTAGAAATACGTCGTTTCCGATGCGGAAATGAGCATTTTTTGAGAAGGTCAAGGAATACAAGGAGTTGCACGGAGGCGTATGTGGATACGCCGCACGAGTAACCCCGCAGTATGACACGGAAATTCTCAAAAAATGCTGCTTACAGATGGAAACTAAATATTTACCTCTATGCCATTTAAGGGTACAT
>Ga0102953_1000434_pt1 | contig 29087 bp, 16 predicted proteins | sample SalPon2A_C_D2_MG_FD_78509 | JGI IMG/M metagenome (GOLD analysis project Ga0102953, IMG submission 78509) | Soil microbial communities from South San Francisco under conditions of wetland restoration - Salt Pond MetaG R2A_C_D2_MG | ecosystem: Environmental > Terrestrial > Soil > Wetlands | place... | reverse complement strand
TGAGGGGTTTGCCCGGTCCTGGGACCAAAGCAAGTCGCTTCGGGGGTTCGCGGAAGAGCTCTCCTCACAAGCGGACCAAGCGGATGTTCCCGAAGAGCAGAGACAAGAAATCCAAGGTATGGCGGATTGGGCCATGCGCCACGCAGCGTTCGTTGACCCATTCACCGACATGGCGTGGATGATTCGTCAGTTTAAGGCTCCGCCATGGAGCTACGGAAACTGAGAACAAACATGCTGTGAAATCGGGGTGACGGGTTCACTCCCGAACCCAGTTCAACCCCCAAGCTGTTCGTTAACCGGATAACACTGATGCCCCGCCCGAAATTGTGCCCAATTTTGTGCCCACCGGCAACCCCGAGGAGTTGTGAGGAACTACGGTCGCACGTGCATTGGACGCATATTCTATAAGTACTTATCGCAATTCTCGGCACCTTGCCGAAATAGCCGTAAGTTGTTGATAATGGGCATACTTAGAACTGGCAGTCATGAGGTCGAGGGTTCGAACCCCTCCAGGTCCACCAACCAATTTAGGATCAAATAGTTAGCGCCATAAGCAAGCCGCACGGTCAATATGCTTGAGACCGCAAATTGAGCCAACCAGACACAAATCCTTGTTGAATACAAACGACTTAGCACCAAGAGCGGCCACATGACAAAGAATCATGCGTGCTGGTTTCGAGGCTTCGCTCGTTGGGAACTAAATCAATGAAGGCAAAGGTGTTGCTCTTAACCTGTTCCGGCGAGTTTCCAAAATGTGCCAAGGCTGTGCCAAAACTGTGCCCCAAAACCCTCTCCTGAAACCACGAAGCCGGGCAGCAACGTGGACGAAGTCCGGCCACACGCGCTGGTTCGTTGCCTGGGGAGACGCTCATTGGGAGAGGCCTGTTGGGAGCCAGACCTGACAGTGTGCGACCGAAGCCAAGGCGGTGGCTGCTTTACGGATTTCTCCCTACTTCTTTTGGCCAACTATCGATGTTTTTCGCCTGCTTACGGTGGGACTCCATTTCCTTGAGGGCCAGTAAGCTTTTGCTGAAAGCACATAATCACCGGGTGTTGCCGGAACTTTCAGCATGAAGTCGTAAGTCATTGTTCCTAAGGGCGGAATATCTAATGACGTTTCGCGGCGGGAGACTTCAGCCCGCCTATTGGCCGGAGTCAGCGAAAGAGATAATTTGCCTTTGGCAGCCTCATACTCATCGTTAACCGCCATAACCCGAATTCTTTGTTCCGACCCAGCCTCCAGGTGGTGATGCCAAAAGTTGATGTATATGCCGAGTGGCTTGAACGCCTCCCCCATATATTTTACAAAATAGGGATGGAATTCCAGCTTTTCCGGGTCCTGAAAATTGTCGCCTGTAACAGATAGTTTCGCAGTAGGGATGTCGCCATCAAGATAGGCCAGGTACATGACCGCCGCATGGTGGCGGTGTGCTCTCCAGAACTCTGTCAATCCCGCCAGTAAGTAAGCCGCCACCTCAAAACGCTGTTCCGACGTGGCATTTGGCCCGGCAAAATGGTCGAAAATCTTTTTCGTTGCGAGGGTTGTCGCACCATCCCTTTTCAGCCACAGCCAGTCGTACTCGTTAATGACCGCGGCATGACCCGAAGGAACATCGTCGAATAGGGCGCTGCCCTTGGTTTCCAGGTCCTTCATTTCAATGGGCTTGACGAAATCCGGATACTCATATCCGATCAACAAATAAGGGTGGTGATCCCAATGGTCATTTGCGGCCTGCGGCACGCTATAGCCGTTGCCCCAGGGCCGGTTCGAAAGGTCCAATCCCCGCACGGATGGGATCACAATCTCCCGAAGCCGGTCTGACAAGGTTTCGTTACTGGCATTCCAAATCACTACACTCGGATGATTGCCGTTATCCTGCACGAATTCCTTAAATTCCTGCACCAACTCTTCGGTCTTCCAAAGATTCTTTCGGAAGGTGTGGTCAGCATTCCAAATGAAGTATTCATATTGGAGAAGCAGGCCGACCTCATCGGCGATATCCAACCACATTTGCGGCGCCGGACCGATGCAGATTCGAAAGCTGTTCCAGTGCATACTCTTGGGAATTTCACCCAGAAACTTCCGCACCCACGCCTCTTCCCAGGGGTGTTGTTTGCTTAGAGGATCGCCAAAGAACCGGTGAAGGGTAAGGCTGGCGCCACGCATGAAGTACGGCTTATCGTTTAAGAAGGCCCGGCGTGAAACCGTATCGAAGCGAAACTCCCTCATGCCGAAGCGGGTGGAAACATCATCTCGTCCTGTACTGGTTTCCACGACATAAAGAAAGGGACTCTCAGGGGTCCATAGAACAGCATCCGGAATGCGAACAGTCTGGGAAACTGTTTTTACCTGACCTTTGGCCAACTGCACGTGAGCTTTTGCTGCTCTTGCCGCGGGTTTTGAGTCTTTCCAGGTTTTAATCTGTTGGATCACATCCACACTGGTAGCCGGGCCGTAATTATGAAGTGTCGTCTGGATGACTACTGAAGACGTTCGCAGACGCGGCGCTGCCTGCACGCTCTCAATCACCGGGTTATCGCAGAAGTGCAGCGAAACACAATCGTATATTCCTGCCGTCCATACAGGTTTTTCCTGGTCCGTACCGGGAGGAACCCACGGCGGTAAGGCGCCGGGATGAGCCCCAATGCGGACCAAAAGTTGGTTTTCCCCTTCCCAGTCCATTGCCTCTGTAAGATTAAAGCTGCCGCACGTAAAGCATCCGAAGTGTTCGCCCACCTTCTTCCCATTCAGCCACACAGTAGTCCCAAACTGCGCTTTGTTGACCTTCAAAATCGCCACCTGCTTTTTTGCCGGTGCGCGAAAACGCTTTCGATACCAAAAGTAATTGCGTTTCTGGGGAGTCCTGCCCAAAAACACACCTTTGATCTCGGATGGCGGGCACAGACCATAATCAATCATGCTCTTGATGTATTCACGTGTCTGATACTGATCAACCTCCGGGAAGAACGGTTTGGCCGAATGAGCCAAGCCAGGCACGGGGACCGTGTGGTTAAAACTCGTTGGAATCTCTTCAGGGTGGATGCCATCTTCAATATCCCACTCACCATCCAGCGGCATGACAATTCGCTGGCCGGTCACCGACGCCGCTGCTGCGACCCCTAAGCTGGAGAATTGGACGCCTACGCCGCCCACAAGGAGTTTTGTGAACTCCCGTCGCGTTGTTTTGAAATCTTTCATTCCCGTGCCTCCCGACTTTACCGACAAGCCACTTACCAAGGCAATGGTGGCTTGATGTCTCGTCCTTATATTTCCTGAACGACTCTTGCTAAACGAAGAGCATGGTGTTTAGCTATTGATCGATTCAAGGACTCGACAATGGCGAATTCACCCTCTGCTGTCTATCACCGCCGGTCCCTTCTGTTGATCTGTAGGGCTTTGCTCGCATCGCATTTTGCCGCATTTGCGTTTTCATTCTTCCATCCACCCCTGATGAGTTGATCGGGAATGGTGACATCCTGGGACGTACGCGACGCGCTTCCAAAAGAAGGGGAGTAGTGTCATTCTACTTCGTCTACCTGTTCAGCAATGCTCCCAAGGCAAGTCGGCCCGCCCATAGGCTTGGCCTCTGAACTCGGCTATTTCCCCATCGCGTCTTCGTCTGTTGCCTTTGTCTCGAGTTCAAGAGGGACATCGTGAAAGACCTTGCGCAGATTATCTTTCAGTTGTCTGTAATGCTTGAACCTGGCGAGCTCGCGGTTGGCCTCTTCAGTCCTTCCTTGCTGGCGGTCGAGTGCACTCAGCCGGTATAGGGCGGCCAAATTGGTGGGGTCGGCATTCACCGCTTGATCCAGCAAGGCGCGCGCCTTTTCGGGTTCATTCATGGTGACCAGGATTTTTGCCAGCTCCGTGCAAGCATCCGCGTCGTTCGGCTGCATCTTCACTGCGCGCGTGAAGGCTGCGTATGCGGCCTTGAGGTGTCCGCCTCGGGCGGCGATCTTTCCAAGCATGAGTTGGGCTTTTTCGTCCTGCGGATTGACAGCCAAAGCAGCGCGAAACTGAGACTCCGCCTCAGCCTTCAATTTGGGATCGGTTGAGTTGAAGAGGAGGTTGCCGAATTGGAGGTGCAGGCCGGGCAGTTTAGGATCGATCTGAAGGGCCTTACGATAGTAAGCAATCGCTCCGGTTTGGTCACCGCGGCGACCAAGCTTGATGGCCATTACCTGATACATTTCTGCACTTTGGGGCGCGACCATGGCAAGAGTGAGCATGGCTCTGTTGGCCACGTTGGAATAGAGACGATAGGCAGTGTCCAGTAAACTGGCATTGGTGGGTTGAGCCTTAAGCATCGTCGAGACGGCCGCAGCCGCTTTCGCCAATTCACCGGTGGCCGTGTAGTTTTCGACCAACGTATGCCCCACTTCCATCTGTATCTTTCCCTGGAGGTGTGGCAATGCCGCCTCGAGATCGGTGCGGGCGCCGCTTGAGTCTTTCAGCCGGTACTCGGAGAGACCCAGCAGCGCCTGGATCTTCCAAAGGTCAGGTTTCTCCTTGACGGCAGCGCGCAAATGCGGCACAGCCTTCGCGTATTCACCCTTGAAAAAAAGAAGCACGCCGAGATTGGCCTGGGCATCAAGATTGGTGGGATCGAGCGCAACGGCTGCTTCGAGCTCGGGAATCGCGAGTTGGGGCTGTTTTTCCGCTAAGTACTGCTGAGCCTTGCGCAGATGTTCCTGGCTTGTCTCGCTTGCCTTTGGCGAAGCCTGGCCGAACCCGGACAGCGCACAGGCCGACAGCAAGAGAATCAAAGTAATTGGCTTGGCGCACATGGCAACCTCCTCATGCTTCAGATGCCGCGTGGCGACTCTGCCTCTTATCCGATGAGGTCCCGTTCAAATTCATGATATTCGAAGCAGTGGCAATCGTCGAGCTGGGCCAAGCCAATTTGCCCTTGTGGAGAGACAGCGTTCGCCTCCGTGTGAGTCCCGGTTTGGGAGGAAAGGGCGGCGGAGAGCCGCCGCCCTGACGAGTTGCCCGGACATCCAAGGCTAGAAAGAGATCCGGCCTAGGAGTTGTATGCTGCGCTGGCCCAACGTCGTAGAGGTGATCTGACCGGTATGGCCTGGGCCAATGGTGCTATCCGGCAGACCAAAGTTGGGATGGTTGAAGATATTGCTGGCATCGGCGCGGATCTGAAGTTTAACTTTTTCAGTCAGTGGGAAGTTCTTTCCCAGGGAGAAGTCGACGTTCGCGAGGCCCGGGCCCCGTAGCGTACCCCTTCCAAGGTTCCCATACGTTCCTGGCGCGGGCTGGGCGAAGGCCGCCACATTGAACCACTGGTTGAGCGTACCGTGTGGGCCGGAATAGGGGTTGCCAACTAGGTTGGGAAACTGGGATCCTGCCTGAGAGTAGGAGTTGTCATTCGCCATCGTCGGTGTGAAGGCGTTGCCCGCCTGCCATTGAATCGTAGCGGAAGTCTGCCACCCACCCAGCGCCTGGGAGAGAAAAGATCTATTGTTCAGGTACCTCTTGCCTTGGCCCACGGGGAGTTGGTAGATGACATACCCTTTGAACATGTGCGGAATATCAAACGCCGATGGCCCGTAGTTTCGCCATGGCTGATACGTATTCTGGACATAAAATACTGCGCAATTCCACGCGCAGGGTTCAGCCATGTCCAGGTATTTCGACCAGGTGTAGTTGACGTTGAATTGGAGCCCCTGAGTCATGCGTTTTTGGAGCGTTACCTGAAGGGCATTGTAGTTCGAAACCCCAATGCGCTGCCACCCGCCGATTGATTGGAAATTCGGATACGGCCTGGCATTGGTGCTGCCGGAAGTGTCATTTGGCCCCAGGAGATTCTCGGGTATCTGGTTCAGATCGCGGTAAAACATCTGGTCGAAGCCGTGGCTGCCCACATAGGCAACGTCCAACACCAGATTAGGGTTGAGCTCGCGCTGGACTGTCAGGTTATATTGCCAGATCTTAGATACCGGCGCGTGGTATTTTTGCCAAGGGACCGACTGTCCGTTGTAGGAATCGGGCTGGTCGGGTGCATTCAGATACAGAGAGTTGATTGACGCGCCCGCAGCCCCCTGGTTGTTAACGGAACCATCTTGATTAAGCAACAGTACCGGCAAGACGCCATTGGTCGCATCGTTTTCGTTGCCCGATTGGCCGAATGCGAACCCGACATTACCATAAACATCCCCCTCATTAAAGTTGTAGGCATAGAGGCCCACTCCACCACGGAGTACCGTATTCGGCTTGAGCTGCCAGGAAAAACCGAACCGTGGCAGAAAGGTATTCCATGTCGGGGCAAGCGTTTTCGTTCGCCCGTTGGCTTTGGTTGTTGCGTACCACATCGCGCCCAAGGTATTGGCATTCCCCAAGGGATCGACAGCAGGGTTGACAATATTCGGGTCGAATGAAAGCTCATTGCCGTATTTTTCACTGATGCCTTCCCATCCCTCCCAGCGAACCCCTATGTTTAGTGTCAGATTGGGACGCACCTTGAAGTCATCTTGAGCAAAGAGCTGCACGCTGTTCATGCGGGGATAGAATTCAGGGATATTCGTTGCACTCCAGGAGTTTACGTATCCCAGCAGAAAATCGGCGTAAGGCACCCCCGTGGAAAAGTCACCCTGGGTAGAGTTGGTGTACGCGCCATTGAACGTAAAGTTTCCGGCATCAACATTGCCCCATGACGTGGTATTAATCTGCTGATCCAGGTATTCCCCTCCGAAGTGTAGAACGTGCCTGCCTTTGATCATCGTGAGCACGTCGGATGGCACAATCATGACCTGATGTTGAATGGCATTAGTGCCGGGCCCCAGCGCCCAGCAGCAAGCACCTGTAAAGTTGACTTCAGGGAAGATGTCGGCCTTGGCAGACTTCAGTCCCAGCTTGGCGGGATAACCTTGGCCGACCGTCTGTGGAAGGAAGAGGTTTTGTTGCGTCGTCAAACCAATCCGAAATTCGTTGACCGCCCGCGGGCTGAACGTGAACACATCGGCAATCTGCGCAGTGCTTGCACTTGAGAGCACGTTGGTGCAGTTGATTGGGCAGTCAGGCGACGTTTCCCAATTGACCTGGTTTGCCTTGTTATAAAAATTATTGACCATGATCCGGTTGTTTTGGCTGAGATTGTAATCTGCCCGCCAGAAATATGACCAGCTTGGGCTATTGACTGGAACACTGTAGAAGTAGTTATTCGTTGTTATGCCGTTCGTCACCGTTGGATTGGCAACGTTCGCCTTGGGGAAGAAGGCCTGCATAGCTTGTGCAACGGGGCTGATCATGCTGGGTGGAATCACATTGCCACCCCCATATTCGCTGGCGAAGGACGTTCGGTGTAGGACACCCGAGGAATCGACGGTCTGGGTTGTCGGATCATAGATCGTGGGTTGGCCGGTGAAATCACCGTTGAGCATTTGAGCGGTGGGCACCGTTAGGAAACCGGTCGAGCTGCCGCCGGAGTATTGGGAATAGTCGTAGTTGAAGAAAAAGAACAACTTCTTCTTCAGTTTGCCCGGAACGGGTCCGCCCAGCGACCCTCCAAAATAGTTGGCATGCAAGACCGGAGCCGTCTCGTATTGGCCGAACCCAAAGGGCGCCGCATTCAGAGCGTTGTTGGAGAAATAATCGAAAACGTCGCCGTGGTAGTGACTGGTACCACTCTTGCTGATCTGGTTGTAAACGACACCGCCGTTCTCATACTGTGCCGAGAAAGTGCTGGTCTGCATATCGACTTCGGCAAGCGTGTCAAAGTTATAGTCGTAGGAGTTGCCATTGGAGGGGAACGACATGGTGACGCCGTCGCCCAGCACGTTGTAAAAGACGGCATTACCGTTGACCGAGGCCGTTTGGCCCGGATTCATGCCATACCCTCCAGTCGGAGAACCTGCGACGCCCGGCGCCAGGACGATGAAGTTCTCCCAGTTCGCAAAGTTGGGCAATTGTTGCATTGTATTCCCGGTCAGCTTCGACGACTGCGATCCGCTTTCGGTCTGCAGCAAGGGAGCCTTAGCGCTGACTTGGACCTTCTGCGTGACAGAGCCAACCTTGAGGGCCCCGTTGATCGTCAGAGTTCCCACTCCAAGGCTGATGGGGCCACGCACAAAAGTTTCAAATCCCGTCTTCTTGAAGGTGATGGTGTAATTTCCGGTGATGATTGGACCTGTGTCGTACAGGCCAGCACCGTTGGTCTTATAGAACGTCGTTACACCCGTATCAACATTTTCCACCGTGACGGTGACTCCGGGTACCACGGCGCCGCTGTTATCCATGACAGTCCCCCGAATGTCACCAGAACTGGTGTTTTGAGCAAGTGCTGCACTTACGCACAGCAAAGTTGCAAGTATTGCAATCAACAGCGTGCTATTTCGCATGCCTACCTCCCACAAGAATTAATCAATCGTGCTAGTGTCATGGCACTTATTCGGAGACGTAACACTAGCGTTCAAGTCCTTGCTCCTGCCAAAATCCTCCCTCCGCCAGAGGGGCGTTCACACACTCTACATCGAAAATCAGAACATTCACCCTGTTCGATCCCCGCCCCGGCACTGAGACGTTATGGGCGATCAGGCCTGAAGAGCAGTTGATCCGTCACTGCCTGCTGAACAGGATTTAGCGTTTTCCAGTTACTTTCGAGCGTTCCGTGAATATCTCCTCCCGGAAAGTAGCCCCACGTCCACCAGCTTCCGCTGACGGGCTGCTCGCCGGGCTTGAATACAGGTCCCCCCTGCGATCCAAACTTGCCATTCATGTAATTGAGAAGAGTGCGAGCCCAGATGCGGTCTTGTGGCCTTTGCAGGTTCGAGCCCATTTCGCCGATCCACACGGGCGCGATATTCCGGGTGTAAAGATAACCCCAGTCCTCGTTCATGTGCGGTATGAAAGTCGATGGCTGCTCGTTGGCACCATAATCATAAACGGTGGTGTCGTACTCGTGAACCGAATACACAACTTGATGAGGCACTGTGAGTATCACTGGTTTGACGGGAACACCTGCTACTCCGCCCACTGCGGAGAGATCCCCCTCAGGTCCTATACCGGCGAGGCCATTCCCGGTGTTCTTCGTTGTTTGCGGGCCTTCGCAGATGATCAGCAATTTCGGGTTCAGTGCTAAAATGGCATTTCCCAGCTCCGTATACATCTTCCAGATATCGGTGGGGCCGCCCTTTCCCCAGTTCAGAGATACGCCTCCGGCCCCACGGCTCAAAGGCTCATTGTCCAGGTCGTAGCCGATCACAGTTGGGTTGTTGAGGTAGCGCTTGACCAGCGCCAGTGTGTCCTGTTGAAATTTCTCAGCCGTGACGGTTCCTGTATTCCCGCTCCCATCTGTTCCGTCAGTACCAGGACCCTTGTCGAACCACAAGCCATTCGCCTGCTGCCCGCCCCAGCCGTGTGCGCCCCCGTCGTTCGTATGATGGTCGAAGATTATCCTCAGGCCAATTGATCCCGCATACTGCACGAGTTTATCCAGGACCTCCATGCTGGAAAGGCCTTTGAGGCCAGGGTTGAGTTTGTAGTTGATCGCTCCTGGTTTGGGCGAGGCGGTTAGTGTCAGGTCGGACCATGGAAAGCGCAGGGTATTGAAGCCGTCCGCTACGGCCTCTCGCAGGCTTTTCTTGTAATTGACGAATTGCAGGAAGATGAGCGCACCACTCGTTCCGTCGGTACCATAAAAACCCACTGAGGCAAGGCGCACCGAAATCCCCCTCTGATCCACAATTTGCGATCCCTTCGTGGAAAACCAACCCTTAGGCAACAGGTAGCCACCACGGCCCGAGGGGGAGAGGAGTTCGCCAGCACCCAGCGCGTGAACAAGCAGTCCTGCGAGCAGCAGGCAGGACGGCATCGTGAGAGGCACGCATAGCTTACGGCTAGTATGCTTGAAACTTGGCATCCTTCAGAACTCCAATTGCGTTAACGCCAACGGTAGTTGCGTAAAACCTTTCATATGCCGGGAAAAAACCTTGCAGGACATCCTCATCTTTTCTATGACTTCCAGGCAAATAGCAGACAGCGCAGCATCATGAGAGGTACGCATCGCTTGGGGCTAGTTTGCTCGATACTCCCCATGCTCTGTAACTGCTAATCCGTTAACGAACACGATTGTTTCGCAGTGCCCGCCCCATGCCAAGAGAAAGCTTTGCAGGACCTTCCTCGTTATTTTCTATGATTCCCAGGCAAGCAGCAGGCAGAACAGTATCGAGAGCAACGCGTACAGCTTGCGGCGAAAGTGCTTGAAGCTCCGCATGCCCCTCAACTCTTTTTCCGTTAACGCCCACGATGCTTTCACATATACCTGCTGTATGTCAAGGGAAAACTTTGCATAACTTCCCTCGCTTTTTTCTACTACTCCCACGCCACAGCAGGTCTAGCTGCAATTTCGGGGCAATTCAACCTCTTGAGTTGAACTGAGACCAATGGGCAGGGTTCGAATACCCTGGGCCAAACCGTAGAATCAGAACGGCGGAATAACGAAGGAGCGGCGAGAGGTGATCAAGCGTTTCTCGCAGGAGAGGTTGGCGTAAAGAAAGGCGCTGCCGAGTGTTGCGGCCAAGCCAAGCTAAATAAGATGAAAAGAGCGCTCTCAAAGCTAGACCGGGGTGCTCATGAACACACGATGGGTTTGGGCATGACAGCATCAAATTGGTGGAATTCTAGTACATTTCCAGTAAGTTTTGATTGGTTGAGGGCATGGTGGAATGCAGAGTGCTGTTGGTTCAGAATGGATTGGTTGTACGCCTGGAGGGATTCGCCCCCCCCCCGACCTGTTGCTCCGGAGGCAACCGCTCTATCCATCTGAGCTACAGGCGCACACAGAATGAGTGTAATGGCTTGGCGGAAAGCGGTCAAGCGTTGTGCCGTCGGCCTTGGGGATGCCGCACGAAAGCTCAGACACTATCATCCGTGCCGGGCCGTTGCGGCTCCAGATAATACGCCACCAGGGTTTCCGGCCAGAAGGTCACGCGAACTTTTTCGATGATGCTGGTCGGAAACAGTTTGCTCAGGCCGTTTGCCGAAAGCAGTCCAAGTTCCTGCGTCTGGCCTTTGGGGATGTGGGTGCCGAGCAGGTTGTTGTACCGGCGCTGCAGGTTTTCCGGCATGAACTGGATGAAGGGCAGGTGCTAGTGGCTCTCAAAGGGATACCAGTAGTTTGGCGTGGTGACAAACCAGCTCTTGCCTACTCGCATCACCTCCTGCGCGAATTGCTGTTGCCGGCCCGGTCCCAGAATATGTTCGATGACGGCGTTTGAAAACATGATGTCGAACGCCTTGTCGGGAAAGGGCGGGGAACATCCGTCAAAAACAATGTAGGTAGGTTTGGGGTAAACCTGCCGGGCGCTTTTCACCTCCATAGGAGAGTAACCGCCGGCAACAATGCGCGACGGGTAGGGATAGACTTCCTCAAAGGTGTAGCGCAAGAAAACTTCGCCGCTTGCGCCAATATCCAGCACGCGCTCTTCCGGGCGCGGCCGGAACAGCGATTCGAAGAGCTGGAACTTCTTCGTCCTGGACTTGTGACTGAAGCTCCTCAGAACCGATTTGAAGTAAGAACCGTCCATGTTGCCTGTCGCCGATTGTTATGCGCAAACAAGCCACTGCGGCCGGATGCGTTGCGATCAACGATCTTGCAGCAATTCCGGTGAAAGCGCAGCTATTTGTTCAAATTTTGCGGGTCTGACGCAATTCGGGAGGCATGTTGGCCGTTCTGCTCTTGCGGTGATTGGCCTGAAGGCCCTAAAATCACTGGAGCCACAAACTTGCCGGAACAACCTTCTGGGAATCCCCAAGCAAGTTTGCTTTACCTGTCGTGACACGGAGAGGTGTCCGAGTGGCTGAAGGAGCACGCTTGGAAAGCGTGTTTACGAGAAATCGTAACGTGGGTTCGAATCCCACCCCCTCCGCCACTTACCGTGCGGCACGTGGCACCGCCCCGGGCCGAATGGCACGGTCGAGTAATCATTCAGGACTAATTCAAAATGGCGATGACTTGGGAGAGGACTGTGCGCCGGTCCTATCCGTGCGCCAGCAGGCTCATAATGCCTTCCACAGGTAAAGATCAAGCATTCCAGGTGCGTTGGCCAATGCCGCTACAACCTCCTGCTCCACAGGAATCCGATGCTGATCGATCTCTTCGTAAAAGGCTTCGCTCAGCACGATAGAATTCTCATCACTATTGGAAGCTATTGCCTCTCCTGCACCCTTGTGAAACCAGAGATGCATGCAATCGAAGAAGTGGAATCTGGCCCAATCAAGGACAGACTTGCCATTGGGGTCGTCAGTGGTTCCGAAGAAGATTGTAGCCGCAAAAATCCTCTGGATCCCTTCCATTATGCGGCGATACTGCTTGCCATCCTTGAAGAGATGGAAGAAGTCAAGCATCTCGGCGGCAGAATCAAATCGGACAACTCGGCTGCGCTGGCGCAGCAATCCAAATTGCAATGAGCCTGTCTTGGCCGTAAGTAAGACCAAACTGTGGGTGGCCGATAACCTGGAGAAAGAATTTGCCGTTGCGGCGGATGTGCGAAGTGGAATCTCGAGGAGGGCGTCGCAAGGGAAAGCTGCACAGGATGAACGGGCGAGCATGAAACGCGAGTTGTTGCGTGCCGTTCTCACGCTGTTCGCGAATGAGTTGGATGGATTCGAGTTGCTTTAATCGCCGTTTGCTGTTACCAACGGTAGACAGAATTGATTGAACGGAACGCGCCGAAGAAGCCGCGTGTGACCGGGTGGCAGGAATCGGCCGGATGGGTAAAAATCCCGCACTATGCGAAAACTGTGTCAAAACGATATGTAATTGAACCGAAAAGGGTTCTCTGCTGAGCGAAAGCAGAAGCCCCGAGTCTGTGTAAGATTATGAAAATCATGATGTTGAGTGGAAGGAATGTAAAACGGACAGATTCCTGGCAGTCATGAGGTCGAGGGTTCGAACCCCTCCAGGTCCACCAACCTAATTTATTAAAAAGACTTGAAAGACCAATTTCAAACTGTCCGTGTCATTCTTGATTCGGAAGCCGTTACGAAAGTGGTTGCCCTCTGAGCCGAGGCAATTCCTGCAGAGAGAATTCCCCGCGACTGGCAGGGCAGAAGTAGGAACGCCCGCGCCTGTGGGAAACGTGGTGAATTATCACAACCGTAAACGCGGCGCAGTTCGAAAGGCAAACCAGGGGTCGCTAAGTTGTGGAAAGGAGAACAAGAGCCAGGATGCCGATCAAAATTCCAAGTGCACCCTGCCAGGCGACTTTTTCTTTAAAAAGCAAAATTCCGGCGATTGCCACCACCAGCAAACTTCCCCCAGTGGTGATGGGAAAAACCACTTCTCCCGGGGCGCCGCGTTCAAGCGCGAAGGCCGTGAAAAGAGTTCCGGCGAAACTGCACGCTCCCATGGCTGCGCCCATCAGGAATTCTTTGGTGTTGGGCCTGATGCCGGCGAAGAGGACGACGGGAACAATCAGCAAGAAGCCGCAGAAGTAGTAGGCTGCTATGAACTGGTAGTGGTAGGCGTCTGACAGGTGATTGGCAGCGAGAACCTTCAATCCAAAGGGCCCCATGCCGTTGCACAGGAAAGCAACAAGCATTAACTGAATCCAGCGTCGGCGTGCGTTAGTTTCCAAGGTTCACCTGAGGTTGGGAAGGATTTTCTTTCTCCATCTGCCCTTCAGCCTTTTTGTCCTGCCACAAGAGATAGATCGAGAGTCCCGTTAACAGGAGGACGACAACAATTTTGGGGGTCAGGCGCTCGTGATAGATAACAATCGAACAAACGGCTGGCACAATGGCCGACAGATTGATGATGAGCCAGCTGGTTGAGATTTTCCCGTAGTGTATGCCTGTCTGAAAAGCCAGGCCGGCAATGGCCGCAACCATTCCGAAAGGGAGTGCGATCCAATAAACCTTGCCCGGAATCGCAAATCTAGCGTGCTCAGCGATGACGACGAAGCCGCAGACAAACAGGCATGCCCAGAAAAACAGCAGCATATAGAGCGACCGGGGCCGGCATCCCCGGTTATCGGCGACTTTCGCGAACACGCCCAGCATGCCGTAGCACACCAGCGCCGCTATCATGAAAAAGTAGCTCAAGTTCATTCATGCCCCCACAGACCTGGTTGAGGGACTCAATTTTCACCTCAGCAGATTGTGCTGTCAAGCGCAAGAAGGCTTTGTCAGCTTCAGTACATACAGAATGCTGAACGGGGTAATATCCTGATAGGTTCATGTATTTGGACACGCCATTGAAAGTTCCAAGCTTGAATCTTGACACGAGGCCCAGGGATGAGGACCATCAGATTGTTTTCCCTGCGGTGTAGCCATTTGCCGTTTCCGAAAGCGATACAAAGCACCATGCGCCGATGTATATGGCTTCGGGTGATTACCAAATGAGGTTTCCAATCATGCAGAATACCATGCGGGTAACAAGGCAAGTCCGGGAACAACCACCCATCGGCCAGCCTTGCCATCGAATTGCCGCGCGGCAACAGGGAAGGGTATTCATCGCCCTTCTGTTTGCAACGATGCTGGCGTTTTCCGGCTGCACGCAATCGCCGCCTGCTGATGCCGGGTCAGCCGCCCTTACTGTCGACACATCGCATCCCATGGGTTCGATTGACTTGACGCGCTACGCCCTCGGCCAGGGAGGCCTTTCTGACCAACCGATGTTTGGCAGCGAAGTTGACCAGGTGCGCCAGCTTCATCCGCAGACGATCCGGCTGTTCGTGCAGGAATATTTCAATCTGTACCCCGCCCATGGGAAATATCACTGGACCACTTTGGATAAATCCATCGAGACGATTCTGGCCACCGGCGCCAAACCACTGATGTGTCTCTGCTTCAAACCAGAAGTACTCTTTCCAAAGATTGACGACAAAATCGTTCAACCCAACAGTTACCGTGAATGGGAACAGTTGATCGAGCACCTGGTGAGGCATTGCAATGTCGAGAAAAAATATGGGATCAAGTACTGGGAAGTGGGCAACGAAGTCGACATCGGTGAAAGTGGAGGATCTCCTTACAAATTCACCCCTGACGAATATACGAACTTCTACAAACATACCGCTGACGCCATCCTCCGGGCCGATCCGCAGGCCAAAGTGGGTGGGCCGGCGCTGGCCAACTATCACAGCCCGATAGGCACCGCGCTGATCAAATATTGCGGTGCGGGAAAAGCTCCGCTTTCGTTCTTTTCATGGCACATTTACAACAGCCATCCGGACGTCTATGTCAAATCCATCCGCAAGTTCAAAAAGGAGCTGGCCAGGTATCCACGCCTGAAGCACGTGGAAACGATTATTGACGAGTGGAACATGTCGCTATCAAATCCTGACCTGAACCCCTATTTCCAGCCCGCACTTGTGATGCAAACAACGGATGACTTCCTGAAAGAGGGTTTGTCACGCTCGGCGTACTACCAAATCCGGGGCTACTATGTTGACCCGAAACTCTTTGCGCCGTTCATGTCGCCTGAAGGAACGAAGTTTATGGCGCACTGGTGGAATACGATGCCCCAGTATGATGGATTATTCGACCAGCAGGGGCGCATACGCCCTGCGTATTTTGCTTTCAAGTTGCTCAGCCTGATGCGCGGCAAGCGGTTGCGGGTGTCAGGAACAGAACCGGGCATCGGGGCAATTGCCGCAAAGAATGGCTCTTGGATTAACCTCATCTTTTGGAGTTTTCCGCAGGATGAAAAAAATCCTGGAACCACAAAGGTCACCGTAAGCTTGAGCCCGGAGCCGAAAGGGCATGTCAGGTTGGCGCGGCTCAATCCAACTGTTCCTGTGAACAATCTGGAGCAGATTTCGAACGAACAGATCGATCCTAAAGCCTCGCACCTGCTGAGCGTCAACCTTCATCCCTACAACATCTATTGGGTGGAAGTTGACGTCGAGAAATGACAGGCTTCAACGTTCTTCTCAGGAAGCCACTCAGCTCTCGATTAGCTGAGCGGTCTTCAGTAACTGGCGACGATTTCGTAGTGATGCTCAGAAGGATTCTTGATCCGGATCCATTCCTTCGCCGCGTTGAAATTAGTCCACTTCTGTCCATTCACCGTAACCGAGCGCATAGGCTTTGCATCTGGATCGCGGAACCGGATGAGCAGTGTTTCAGGCGCTTTTCCGTTTTCCAGGTCAATAGACGCGGTGATTTTTCCCGAATCGACCTGGCTTTGGATAGTGTAGGATAACGTTCCAAAATATGTTGGCGCTTTGCTCACCTGGATGGTGTCCCCGTTCTCAAGCCATTGCCTCGGCGTGGCCTGGGCCAGGAATAAAGTTCCCTTCTGCAAGTCATCGATGAGCATGTGCCGGTACAGGTTGAACCATGAGCCATCGGTGCTTGGCGGACCATAGTACTGCTGGTGTGCCCACCGATGCTCCAAAGGCTCTAGGACGGTGTGACTGAAGGCGCTGGCGAGATTGCTGTAGAAGTCGCGGATAACGGCTTTAGGGTCGTCACGCAACAGGTATGCAGTGGCCTGGGGCATGTAGACCGGCTCATTATCCATTCCCCAGCCATGGTAGAAAAGATTGTCTTCCTGATCATTCAGCATGTAGTTGGCGAGCTTCCCATCCGCAGGAAGGGCCCCCAGGCGCAACAAGTGGATCACACCTGTATCGACATCCGCCGGATACCACTCGTCAAGATTCCGATGGGGCACCAGCGCGTTGTTGGGCACAAAGGGAACCCAGGTATGGTTCCTCAGCTGGACAACAGGTGAAAGCATCGTGGCATGGCTAAACTCCTGCTCGATGGCATGATGGATTTTGCGGGCTGCGGCGAGGGTCTCTTGCGCACGGGGATTTCCGATCTCCTGGAGCACCTGGCCGAATGATTCAAGGCCGGCATACATGTACGCCTGGTTGAACGCCCAGATGCCGTTTCCCGTGCCATCGTTCAGCGGCGCGAGGAAGAGATCATGAGATGGGCCCGATCGGGCGTCTGCTTTGCGCATCGTATTCAGACACCAGTCAAGAGACTTTAACGTGTAGGGAAGAAGTTGATCGAGCGCTTTCCGATCATGTGAAAGCATGTAATTCTGCGCCACAGCATAAAGCATGCCGGGTGTGTAGGATCCCCAGCTGGCATTGCCGTTGATGTGGCCGTCTGCCTCCTGGTTATTTCGATACATGGCCAGCAGTTCCCCAGTCGAAATCGAGTGGTAGCCCCGCTGGTCGTAAAGCATATAGTCAATGTAAACCGCCTGATTCACCGGCCACGGCGTGCCTGTCTGCTGATAGGCAAAGTTAGAATACGGCAGGTCGATCTTAACGTTGTTGCCGCTTCCTCCGTGGCGGCGCGGAAGCATTAAGGCCCGCCATAGAGATTGCTTGAAGAGGTCATTGACCACTTTCTCCGGAACATGAAATTGCGCACCACGCGCAATGTAATCCGACCAGAAGCTCAGCGTCCGGGAACGCGCAGTGTCGTAATCCAGGTTCAGAAGCGCACTCAGGTGATCAGAGCTCAACATGGGAGAAACCAGCTTGACCACGAAGGACTTAGAGCCCTTGGCAGGCAAGTCGAGAAAGACCGTTGCCTCAACGCCTTTCATCCTGCCACGTCTCTCGTGCAGACCAGACCATTCCACCGGTGTCGACGCACCCTGGATACTGAAAAGTGCTTGATGATAACCGGCATCTTCAAAGACCGTCGCGTTGCCAACAGTCTTCGCTACAATTGCCTGATTCGCATAATCCGGCTTGATCTCGCGTTCATGCGTCATGGTGATTGAAACGTTCTTCGACTGGCCCTCCAGGTTGGTTGCCCGCACTTTCTGCAGCAACACCATGGGAATGTTCCCGCGCCTTTCGGCCGGAGGCCCATTGAGCGGATAGGCAAATTGCTCGATGGAGTACCGAACCCCATTTTTCTCAAAGGTTGTGGTGATGACTGGCAGGCCGTTGTGGAGACGCTGATCCTTCCAGTAATGCGTCAGATTCGCCCCGATGTTCTTGAAGTCGTAAAAGAATCGAAAATGGTCGGGATTGCCATAGTCGTTCCAGACGCCAGCCCAGCGGTCGATTCCAAACTTAGGGATGGCGCTGTCCCAGGTGAGGCAGACGATATGCCCGGGAGGGACGCTGTCAGGATGTTTGTAATCCGGGTTTCCTGTATCCGCCCATCGGGATGTGTACTCAGCGTAAGTCGCATCGGGCTTGGAGTTGACTCGATGCAGGATGGACTTGCCTTTCCAGCGCTCCAAGTGCTTCTGGTATTCCGCAAAAGAAACGGGATGGTCACCCTGGGTGATAAAGATTCCAAGAGAGGGAAGCCATAGCGCTTTGTGTTCCAACAGTTGCTCAACAGCCACGGTGAACCCTTTCGTTCCTTGCGGGTCCATCTGGACGGTAAACCTCGGCGGGTTAATCCAGAAAGATGCATCCTGCATCAGCCGGCGTGTTGTCCCGGCACTGCTATGGGACAGAAGGGCGGGCCATACCACACCCGCCAGGTTCTGCAGGCGTGCAGGAGGATGCTGCGGGTATTGCAGCTCAAAGCTCAGGCCGTCGATGTCCCCCCCGCCAGCACGAGTTTGCCATGCGCCATCACTGGCACCCTCGCCTGCTTCCAGCGAATAGCCCCGGACATCCTCAATTTTCACTTCACTGGTGGGCAGCAGCTTGACGTAGAAGTTGCGAGCATGAGCAACGTTATGCCCCCATGAAATCCGCACCTTTAGCGTGCTCGAAGGAGCCTGCTGTCCCAACATTAGCTGGGGAAAGGCCGCCAACAACACGGTCCATATCACCAGACGAGAAATGGCCTTGGTTGTGTCACTCATGTGTTTGCTACCTCCTGCCCACTGCGGCACTGATCTAAATAGAAGTTCCGCGGCAGGTCTGACTTTGCGGACCTACGTTATCGGTCTATATGCCATTAGGCTCGCCATCACTAGTGGCAAGCAGGGAAAATACGCGCCTCAATAATACGCAATCACTGATAGTTTTCCTTTATTTCCCGGAAGCGAGATTGTGTCTTGATGAAATTCTTTCCATGCCTGGCCGTTGAGCTTGACCTGGCGAATTTCCCTTCCAGCAGGACTTGGCAGATGAAGAACGATTTGAGTGGGAACCTTCCGCCGTGGAGGCTCGATGTGCGCCTCAATGTACCCCTTTTTCAAATGTGAGGTGGCTGAAAAGCTCACCTTGCCAAAATAGGTGGGAGCGTCCTCCACGTCCAGATGCTTTCCATCCTTAAGCCAACTTCGTGGAATTAGGTTTGCAAGGTCCAACTCGCCGGTAGGTTTTCCATCGTTATCTTTTGGCTCGTACACCAGCATCTTTCGGAGCAGTTGCAGCATGACTCCAGCGCCAGCGGACAAGGGTTCCGAACCGTAATCGTCACCATGCTTGGGATGGCCGTCGCGAAGGCCATAGGCCGCCCATCGCCACAAATTGTTTTTGTATGCTGCTGCCATCTGGAGGTTGCTCACTCTTAAGGGAAACACGCCGGCAACTTCTGGAGAAGAGAATGTGTTACGGGACATGCCGTTCGCCACCATCGAATAAAAAGTCGCAAGATACTTTCTTCTCTCCTGCCGCTTGAGCAACGCCAGCGCATAACCAAATCCGTAAATATAGTCGGTTCCTCCATAAAACCTGGCGAGCCCGGCAACCAATCCGCCTTTCTCTTCAAGATAATCCGTGAGCCACCCGGCCCTTTCATCCCTGGCAGGAAAGAGGCCTGTCTCCAGAAAATCAGGACTCAGCAGGATCCAATAATTCCCCAGCGGATCTTTGGCCAGAAAGGGATAGGACTTTTCGATTTTCTGATAGGTGGCTGTGCCTGGCTTGCCGATTTCTATGGCCAATGGGACAAACGGTGGCGTCGTCTTGCGGTCGATAATCTTGTTGTAAAGCTTCCACAACGTGGATCGATAATCTGCAGCGTCGCGAAGATATTTTTCTGCCAACTGCTTCTCACTGGTATTCCGCAGTGCCCGCCCCGTCTCTTCGAGTCCTCGCCAGCAACATGCGTTTGACCACAAGCTGTACGCCGGCGTGGATATGTCTCCGCCAAAAACGTCCCTAGGGAGCAATCCCCTGCTTAAGTCGTCCCTGCCGGCGGTCTCGCGCCTGACTCGGACCGTCCAATCAGCACTTTCTGTCAGCCGGGGGAGAATATGGTGAAGCCATGCCATGTCCCCGGAAAGGTGGAACACCCGCAGCGCGTACCACGGATCAAGCCCGTTGCGGAATTGGTGGTAATAGTTCGACTTGTCCATGTTCGTGGGATTCAACATGATTTCCGCGTCGGCTTCAGCCTGCCGGGTGAAGCCGTACTGAGCAAGGGCCACCACGGGCCAGCCTTCTTCCAGACCAAAATACGCTTCATACCAGTAATTCCCGTACAAGAGATGATTGTTGCGCCTCAGGATAATGAGTGACTGCGCAAGCAGACTTTTGTACATATCGTCCAGCCTGCCCTCTGGAAGATGCAGCACCATGCGTCCCTGGGTCAGTTCCGTATCCCAATAGGTGATGAATTTTGCGACAGAATTTTTGAAATTCAACCGGGCAATAGTTGCGGCATTCGTCTCAGGCCTGGTGATGTGCGGAACAAAGAGATGAATTTTGACAGAGGCGCCGGCGTTGACGGTGACAGGAAATCGAAGGACCCTTTCCCACGGTGTGCCTTGCCACTCGCCTGTCCGGTCAGCATAAAGCACGATTTCTCCCGCGCCATTGCGCACCATGCGTGCTGATTTCTGGTAGGAATAGCCTGTCCGCATCGGGTCGAAATTCAGCGGATTGGGCGGTCTTCCCTCCTGAGGGTGGCGAGCATCCCGTGCCGTCATCCGCCTGCCCAGGATGACTGAGATGGATGTGTTCGCGGTCCTCGCGCCCCGGTTCTTTACTTCCAGCTCGATCGCGGTACCATGCGCAAAATCGCCAGGCGATGTATCAAAAGCACGCTCGGTGTACTCGATCTGCCCTTGTCGATAGGTTGTTATAATCCCCGGGAGATAGCCCTTGATGCACTTTTCGCTGGTTGCCGCCGGTCTGGTGCCGAAAAGTTCTCCGCCTTTCCCGGAAGCAAACGCATACCATTGATCGATTCGGGGATCTTTCTTATTTTTGGGTGTTGTCGTTACGATCGTTCCGTTCCATAAAACCGTGGTGGCTGCATCGTCATCGATTCTTCCCATCACTGTCTTTTGAAAGTCGAGCGGGAGCATCAGATTTGCCGCGCGCTCAAACCCCGGGTCCCGCGGATGGGCAAGAATCCGCTGCATGAGCTTGTCTTGCGGAGAATCATAGACTCCCTCGAAGTAAGCCCGTGCCCGGCTATCGAGATAAGCTTCAATCTTGTCGGCCCCTTTAACGTGAACTTTGATGCCAGCAACAGCCAGCGGTGTGAATTCGAATTCCAGCCGAGAATTCCTTCGGAGGAATTTGAACTGTTGCACGAGGTGCCACTTTGCACCGTCCCACCACTCGAGTTTGGGCCGGTCTGAATTCGATTGAGTGCCATTAGCCAAACGGTCTTGAGCGTTGGCCGTAGCCGTATGGGAAAGGGACACGATGACCTTATCGAGCATCCGTGGACGGGGCCAAACGGCAGTGGCATCCTGCCTGGTTGAAATTCGGGCCCCAAAACGGCTCGAGGCCAGATCAATTGTGGCTTCGTCAACCCTTTCCTGCACGTGAGGCTTCCGGCCTATAACACGGACCGACTGGCTTGAATGACTCGAAAAGCCGGACAGTTTTGAGTTGTTCTGATAAAAGGCCCTGATGTCTCTGGCGGCACACCATGCATCCCAATTTCCTTGCTGTTCCGCGCCGGTGGCCAGCACGCGAATCCGGGAGGTCGTGACCGGATTGAACCGATAGGTCCACTTGACGTAGCCGCTTTGTTCGTAGCGCGCAAAGATGGATTCTCTTGAGTAATCTACAGTCAGGTCAGACTGAAGCGTGATCCACTTCCCTCCATTCCAATACTGCAATTGCTGCCCATTCAGCGCAGGTTCGTACGTCCTTCCTTCAAGCGAAGCATATTTAATTTCGAGCTGATTCAGTCGAACGGGTGTGGGCCACTCCAGGCCATAGTCGATTGGAGTCTTGGCAGTGGGTTTACCCAGCAGCGCAAATGACTTTTGATCCTTGTCAACAAGTGCGGCTGGCAGAGGCTTCGCCTTGGGCGTCCAACTGCGGGGAGCAGCCTGATTGTTTGAGGCAGTGCTGCCACTAGGTTGCCCCAATGCCGCGACCCGGAAATATCCGCCCACGGCGATGAGCAAAGCCACAATAAACAGAATTACTGGAATGGGCTTCAGCCCTTTAACTTTCATCTGGCGGCGGAGTATAACACAGTCACGGGCCAGCGGAGGGCCGTTCCAGGCGGCTGCTGAGCAAGCTGTCCACACATCTGAACACTATGGAAAACTCCCGAAGTCCTGCAGTTGAAAATGTCCCGGTCTGCTACTATGCTCACCACACAAAGAGGAGTGAGTTCAATGCAAAAGGCGATTCGGCTGGCCCTTCTGGCACTCTGTTGCAGTACAGTTGCTTTTGCTCAACCTGCACGTGTGCGGATCAGCGCGTGGTACTGGTTAAATTCTGCACCCAAGGCGGATTGGCAGGGTGACTTTGTCACAATGCACAACCTTGGCTTTACTGACGTGGTTCTGTGCTGGGGTATCGATCTGGCTGCATTACGGTTCAAAGCCCGAGAGGCTGACACGCGGCAGGCGATGCGTTGGGCCCAGCGTGCGGGCCTGGGCGCATATCTTGTGATATGGCAGCCAACGGCGAATTCCCTCAAGAGGCGCCCTGAATTCGAGCAGGTCGACTCTGCAGGCCATCACCTTTTCTCTTTTGATGTTTTTAACCCGGAATGGCGACATACCGAATGGAAACAATATCTTCAGGAAGTCGCAAGAGCCTACGGAAAAGAACCTGCCATGCGCGGCTATATCTTCGATGACTCGTTCACTGAAGGGCCGGTCAGAGACCCTTATGGAAAAGCGGGGACTGGAATCGTTTCCTATGGCAATTATGAGCGCAGGCAATTTGGCGAACCGCTGCCGCGCAAGCCGTCCGATCCCCGCTGGAATGAATGGGTTAAGGTCAGGGAAGGATGGTGGGAAGACTGGGCGCGTGACACGGTCAGATTTATCCGTGAGGTCGATCCGAACCCGAAGCACATCATTTACCTGGAAGACCCCGCCGGGAACGCCTTGAACCCCAATGTAAAGAATACCATCGGCCTCGATCTGACTAGGGTGGCCAGACATTTCGACGCTGTGGGCGCCTATACTTATGCCAGCTGGGATTCGTCGCCCGATTCTGGCGAAAAAGTGGCTCAGCACACCACGGATGTGTTGACTCAGCTGCAAAAGGTTATCGACCCGGCCAAACTAAGAATTTATACTTTCTGGGTGGCAAATCCTCCTGAGGAACGAAAGCCAGGACCCGCACACTATCCAACGGTCGAGCAAATCCGTCAAATCTGCCAGGCGGCCCTGCAGTTGGGAATACACGATCTGGATATGTACGGGTACCGCATTGGCGATTATCGTGTGACCTCCAATGCAACGCTGATAAAATTCAGCCCCGGAACAGGCCCCACGTATCCTCTAACGGACCAATTCCCAATGAAATTTCTGTGGGACCGGCCACAAATCCATGACGCTCTTGCGACTTATCTGAAAAGTCTGAATTCAAAATAGCGGTATTTCAAGGAGACCATTTGAGTGATTCTGCTGACGCTCGCCTGACAAAGAAAACGGCTTTCATCACTGGCGGTGGCAACGGCATCGGCCGGGAAATCGCTTTGACCTTTTCGCGCCACGGAGCTCGAATCGTTTCGATGGATATCGACGGCTCCGCCAACAAGGAGACTGCACGCAGGGTCATGGAACAAGGCGGCCAATGCGAGTCTGTTCAAGGGGATACATCAGTGGCGGCGGACGTTGAACGGGCATTCGGCGTCGCGGGTAATGTGGATATCCTCGTCAATAATGCCGCGGCGTGGTCTGGCGACGGCTGGCTCCACGAGGTTTCTGAGGCAGACTGGGACCGGGTGATCGCTGTCTGCCTGAAGGGCCTGTATCTTTGTACTCGAGCTGCGCTGAGAGGCATGATGGCGCAGAAGTCAGGGTCGGTTGTCAACATCAGTTCTGTGAATGCGCTGACCGGAGTTCACCTGGCAGCCTACACCGCGGCCAAGGGAGGCATCAATTCCCTTACACGTCTTCTTGCGCTTCAGTACGCGCCTTACGGAATCCGCGTGAATGCAATCTGTCCGGGAACGATCGTGACAGAAAGTACGCGCAGCCACTACGATGAACATCCCGAGGACGAAGCAGAACTCCTTTCGTTATACCCCGGAAAGCGTTTCGGAGAGCCCGCGGACATCGCTGAGTGTGCCCTTTACATGGCATCAGACCAGGCGAAGTTCATGAACGGCAGCATCGTTGTTGTGGACGGAGCCATGACCAGTGTTCACCGTATTCCCTCACTCCATCCAAATTCGTGAGGCTCAGTTGAAATTTGAGTGGCGGCGTTACTTTAGCCAGCGGAATGCGCCGTGTGCTGATCGCCGCTCCTGAAGTACCGACCCGCCACAAATATCAAAGCGAGCCCCATAACCACAGCAAGGATTGCATTATCGCCCATCAGTCCCGCCATCCCGAGCGGCCCGTGGTTCAACCCAATGAGGAACACCCCCGCCCCGCCGGCAAGTCCGCCGGCGAAGTTCAGGACGCCTACAGAAAAGCCATAACTTTCTTTGGGCACCACTTCATAAGCAGCGGCGAAGACGTTGGCAACGAAGGCCCCGGAGAAGAAGCCAAATAACAGGCAAGCCAGTTTCAGGAACAGCAGCGAAGCAGTAGCCAGAACCAGATAGGCAAAAGGCGCGCAGATGATTAAACCCAGGGCGCTGACGTAGAATCGTCCTGCTCGGACGCGTCTCGAGACCAGGTCAGCCACGCGTCCCCAGACGAGGATCCCAACAACCGAGCCCACCTGTAAGTATGCTGTGCCGGTGAAACCACTGCCGGCCAGCGACAAATGGAATTTGCTGAAAATAAAGGTGGGCAGCCATCCGTAAAACATCCACAGCATGGCACAGAATACGAAAAATGAAATGAGTAGAACGCTGTAAGAGCGTGACCTGAAAATAGTGAAAGCTGAGGTGAGGGTCTGCTGTGATCTCCGAGGCGGCTGAGGGGGGCTGTGAAGTGTTCGCGACAGGATTGCTGCGTAGACGATTCCGATGACGGACAGGATCCAGAATCCGGGACGCCATCCGATGGTCTCTGCCAGCCAGCCCCCTGCCCACCCTCCGATTGCAATCCCCGCAAATTGTGCTGTTCCGTGGATGGCCAGCGCTGTGGACCGCGTCCGCTCCGAATGGATCACCGCGATGATACCGACGGCAGCAGGCACATACGACGCTTCAACCAGGCCCATCATAGCCCGCCATGCCAGGAAGGATGTTGTCGACCTGCTGAGAGCCGTCCCCATTGTGGCGGCGCTCATAAGGACAAGGCTCCAGATCACCAGCCGCCGCCTTTCCACCCTGTCTGCCAGACGCCCCATAATCGGCATGCAAGCTGAATAGGTCCAAAGAAAAACAAGCCCTATCAGCCCCAGCTGGGTCTCAGAAAAGTGCAACTCCTTTTTGAGAACAGGAAAGATCGAGAAAACAATCTGGCGGTCAACATAATTCACCATGAAGGCGAACCATAGAAGGCCAACTGCGGTCCACGCATAACTGAATTTGGTCCGTTCCTGAGTTTCGCGAACTGTTTCCACTCTGAACCTCGTGAACTGCAAGCCTAATTCTCAGGCCCCGTGGTTTGGCTGAGACAGCCTCGTCAACCGGGTTAAGCAAACTAATCACAATAGTGCAAAAAATGGAACCTGACTTTGGGCGTGGGGAAAATCCGTCCAAGCACCTGAACGCCGCCCAACTGCCGTCCTTGACACGTCTCGAAAAGGAAGCGGATACTGCGCTTTAAAGATGCTCCAAATCAGGAGAGAGTATGTTGATCGGCTATGTCAGCGACGAATATTACCGTGCCCTGCCCGATACATTGATTGAGTTGCGCCAGGGTCAGCAGGTCTGGACAACGAAATCGGCTGCCAGCGGGGCCATATACGCGGACGTGCCGCCAGGGCAATACGGGGCAATCATTGCCAAACCCGGATACGGCTCAAAGCGGATTGCTTCTGTCGATATTGGTGGCGGCAACGTCAATCAGATTCGGCTTCTTTCTGACAGGATGCTGGGAATGGTTTGGCCCCAGTGGTGTCGCGGCGGTGAAGAAGTCGAGTTTCGAATCCATAGCATCGAGCCGGTTCATCTCACCCTCTGGCGCTATGGACAGGAAAGAAATCTGGTAAGAAAACTCGGGTGGCTCGATGACCACGGCCCACGGGCCATGGCCCAGATCCTTCCGGATGATGATTTCACCCAAACGGGCATGATGTGGTTTGGGGGCAACATGAAAGTTCACTCCCAAACGATCATTGCGCCTGACGAAACGGGACTGTATTTCTTCCGAATGAAAGGGGAATCCGGCACCTATTTCAGCTTTCCACTGATCGTCGCGCCGGCCACGCCACACTCGCGACTGGCGGTAGTTGCCAACACGAATACCTGGAACGCCTACAACGCTTTTGGCGGACGGAGCAACTACATTCAGCCAGGCGGCCTGCGGAGTGAACCCACCGTCAATGCCCGGCAGGACCTCTCGCGTTACCTGCTGCCTGATTATGGGGATTGGAAAAGTGGCAAAACGGTCCCGCTTTCGTTTGTTCGTCCGAACCCGTGGAACTCAGTCGCCGAAAATGACGAGTTGACGACGCCAATTGAAGGACGGCTTGAAAGCACACTGGCGCCGGGGGAATGGCGAACGCTTGGGTGGCTTGAGCGAGAGGGCTTCGCGTACGATTTGTACAGCGACTACCAGCTTCACGCCGGAATTCTTCCGCTTGATAAATACCAGGCACTCCTATTGCATGTTCACCCTGAATACTGGAGCGTGGCGGCCTATGAGCGGGTCAAAGAATGGGTAAACCATGGCGGCAGGTTGGTTTACATTGGCGGCAACGGCATGAACGGCCCGGTCGAAGTTCTGGAGGAAGCGCGGGTTCTCCACCGGAACAATATGTCTGACTCCCTTGAGAGCCGCATGCACGTGGCTCATGAGTCGGAGGCGAATCTATTGGGGGTTGTATTTACTGAGCCCGGGGCAATGACCTCCGCGCCTTATGAGGTTGTCAATGCAGGCCACTGGGTTTTTGATGGTACCGGCCTGGCTGACGGCGGCCAATTTGGTTCGCGCACGCTTCATCAGCGATGCCCGAATGGCGCCTCCGGCCATGAAACGGACAAAAGAAGCCCGAGCACACCGCCCCAGGCGGTCCTCTTGGCGCGCGGATTGAATCCGGAGAATGGGGGGGCCGAAATGGTCTGGTGCGAGTTCCCTGGAGGAGGCTGTGTCTTTTCCGTGGGCTCCATCACCTTTGCACCCTCCTTGCTCGTTGACTCAGCCTGCTCTCAGATCACAGCGAACGTGCTACGCCGCGTCCTGGCATGATTTGTCAGTCCTGGCCAGGCAGGATGGGCAACACAACCCTTATCTTCGCTCTGCGGCAGAATGTGTCCACGCATTCTGTCCTCAAGGTTTTGAGCGAAGACAGCCCGTGTGGCTCATTCTCAGAAGCTGGCTTCCACAGTTATCTTCTGCCGCGGGTTACGCACTTCAATCACGTTCCCCGCTGCCGGCGTTACCGGTGAAGAATTTATCACCGCTCGTCTCAGCGGCCTTCCCTGGGGGTGGTATAGGTGAAGCCGAATCCAGTCCACCGCTTCACGCCTGGGCGGGTCGACCTCCGCGACCACCCGATTGTTCGTTCCAGTTTTGACGTGAAGACTGAGAGGTCCGAAGTGCGTTTGAGCATCTTTGACCCGGATCTCTTTGCCGGGTTCCAGCCACGCGGAGGGGGAGTTTCGTAGTAGATCGATTCCTCTTCCTGATCCATTTTCGAAGACCAGCATATTCCGAAGATGATTATCAATAACCGCATTCGTAATGGGCAGGTCCTGGATGCCGTCACGCGTTTCAACTCCTCCAAGAAACTTTCTCGACACGGCCCCCGCGACCAATGAATAGAAGCCCTCGAGGAACTGCAACCTCTCATTCCGCAGGTAGCGAAGGTAGATATTCCACGAATAGCAAGGCTCCCCACTGGACATCTCGTATCGCAGGCATGATGGCTGTGAGAAATCACTCCAATCCGGGAACTCGGTATTGGCATTGGGACCTTCTGTTAACCATTTCAAGGCCCAGGTCATAACCTCATCGTCAGGGTTCAACAATCCAGCCACTCCCAGGAACATGGGACCGGTGTCGAGGTAAGTATCAGATTCCCCACTGGCATCCACCTGGCCCAGGCGCATGGGGATGGAGGGAACCATGTTGCCGGCCCGATCTTGCCAGCGGATTGTGCGCTTGATCTGCTCTCGGATAGCTTTTTGAAATGTCTCCCGGTAGTCCTCCCGTTCCCGGCCCCACCTTTCCGCTTGCGGGGAATGTGTGGCATCGAGAACCCTGCACACAGACGCAAGTCCTCGATAATTCCATGCATCATTCCAATAGAAACTACCCTGGGTGGATATGTCACTGGAGCGACTGGGCGGTAGGAGCCCGGCGTTCGGCCCACCCCGAAGCTTCGTCAAACCTCGCTCGCGCGCGATCCACTCAATGCTTGCCATCATGGTGGGCATCCATTTTTTCAGGAACGTCTGGTCACGCGTAATCAGGTAATATTCAGAAGCCACCCACAAGACAGCCCCGTTATCGCTCAACCAGGTAGGCGGAAGATATTCACTTGGCCCTGTAATGAATCCCCGGGAAGAGTCAAAGCTGTCGCCGGTGTTTGGAACAGGACGGCGGCGACTGGCATCCAGGAAAGGGTCCAGATAGGCAGCGGCTTCCTGGAAATATCCCCGTTGGATCAGGTCGAGAATGTTGATGGCTGCAACTGTGACCCAAAGTGCTTCGTAGTGGTGAGACGATGTCTTTAGGATATGGTCGCCGTTCGGATAAAGATCTGCGGTCATGAAAGTAAGCGGAACTGCAAACCGCCGGAGGTTGTTG
>Ga0102953_1000433_pt1 | contig 29088 bp, 21 predicted proteins | sample SalPon2A_C_D2_MG_FD_78509 | JGI IMG/M metagenome (GOLD analysis project Ga0102953, IMG submission 78509) | Soil microbial communities from South San Francisco under conditions of wetland restoration - Salt Pond MetaG R2A_C_D2_MG | ecosystem: Environmental > Terrestrial > Soil > Wetlands | place... | reverse complement strand
CTGCGCGTGGTGCCGGATTTCTGTTCCTACCGCGGGCTGCTGGCGCTGGGCGGCAACGAGGCCACGCCTACCACCGGCAACCCGCTGTCACCGCAGGCGCAGAGTGGAATCTGGTTTGGCAAGACGGACGACTTGTGGCAATTCGGCAAGCCTGCCGGTTGGGGCGGCCCGTGGAGAGACACAGAAGTGAAGGCCGGCGAGGTCTCCGATCCCTACCTGATGTTCGGCTTTGACCACAAGGTTCTTCACCTCGCTCAGACCGGCAAGTCGTCGGTGGATTTTGCGATTGAAGTGGACATTCTCGGCAATGGTGCCTGGCAACGCTATGACACCATTCGAGTGGGCTCAAGCGGCTATGGCTACCACGTCTTTCCAGCGGGCTTTACAGCCCACTGGGTCAGGCTGATACCCTCCGACGCGTGCAAGGCCACGGCCGTCTTTATGTACACCTGAAGTCGCAGAAGAGAGCCTGCCAAATCCAAGCTCTGCGCGTTATTTTTTGACGCGGATCTCGAACTCCGCGAGGCAAGGAATAATGCCGCGCCACGGGTTCTACGCCTTGTTCAACACAAGCTCATGGACGCCGCCGTAACCGTTGTAACGTACCCGGTACTTGTATTTGCCCGACGTATATTTCGCCGTATTCCAGGCGGCCATGTGATAGCCGGGTGCGCACACGGCGTTGAAGATTACTTCCAGGTTGTTGCCGCTTTCGTCCAGCACTTCCACCAGGACCCAACCCTTTTTCGGCACGCTGAACTCGATGGCCAGCTGCGGATTGTTCCTGTTGGGGTAGTGCTGGTTCAGCACGCGCGTTGTAGGCTTGTCGGGGATGGCGGCCTTCTTCTCACTCACTTTGCTGTAGTCGAACGGTTCATTGCACAGGTGCCACAGCGGTTCTTTGCCCAGTTGCTGCAGGTAGAAGGTCCTCAGCGGCGTGCGCGTAAAGCCCGCGAGCGGGCGCCGCACGGCCACACCATCCACCCACTCATAGACGGGAATGCTCATGGGATTCATCAGGCCCAGCTTCCCGCGCTCCATGGCAATGTGGAACAGGCCGAAATTCCCGGGCTCGTGGCCGCCCAGCCAGTGGCCCACAATGTCCACCAGGAAGGGATCCTTGCCGAAGATGACGATGTTCGTCATGTAGTCCCAGGCTTTCCCGTCAAAGTTGTTCTCGTTCCCATATGGATTCGGCCCCCAGTTGAAGTCACCGTCGCGGCCGTAGATGCCTTCCACAATGTGCAGCCCGATGGGGGACGCGGAATGATTGTCAATGGTGCGGTTCGCCCACAGTTCCATGCACATCGGGTTGTAGTAGTACTGCTGATTATCGCTGGAAGGATTCTGCTGGAACTGTGGGGTATCCCAGCGGGGAATGGTTTGCAGGTGTCGCTTGTAGCTCGCATTCAGCGTGTCATAAACGTGCGGATTGACGACCTCCTTCTCGATCACCTGTTCCAGCCATTGCAGCTTTTTGATGTTGCGCCAGTTGCCGCAATATTGCTGGAAGGGCCGGGCATCGGAACCTTGCCAGTTCTTCGCAGTAAGGGTCATCCCCATTTCGTGGGCCTTGAATTTGGCCACGTTCAGGTTCCAGGCGTCCCGCGCATTGAAAGGCCACAGGTATGGGATCTGGTAGCTGACCACGCCGCCCGGGACCTCTTTCCAAACGTAAGCGGCCTGGTCCTTCGCACCCTCCGGAGTCTTGATGTCGTTCCTTACTGCGGCCACCGTGGCCCCCGTCCGCTGGCCCATGGCCGTGTATCCGCGCGCGTCCAGCACGTGGGCGCCATTCGTGTCGCGCACGTCCAACCGGCGCCCCGGAACGCCTAGTTCCTTCAGGGAATCAAACAATCCCTCCATAAAGTGCGCGTCGGTGGTGATGCCCATCGTGTCTTCGGCCGTCAATCCTCTTTTCTTGTCAACCACCTGGTGGGCAGTGAGGTTCGGTTTGGCCGCGATGGTGTGCGTCAGCGGAATGCCGGTGCTGTCCATTGGGACAAACAGCGAACGCCCCAGAGAGAGCCCCACCCGCTTGCACGCGGCGGAATTCGTCTTGCGGTCCACGTGGGTACGCATGATGAATACCGCCTCCGGGTGCTGCTCCACAAACGGGTGGACGCCAAAGTATCCGGTCGGCTTCTCTCCAGCAGCAAAAACAGGAGTACGCCCAATCAGACCCAGACTGCCGGAAAGTAGTGCTGAAGTTTTTAAAAATTCCCTGCGACTGGCCATATCAATCCTCCTCGCCATCGGCAACGAATGAGGCGGCAATGAAAGCTATTGTTTCGCCAGCCCCGGCTAACGCATGGGCCCGGGAGGTTCACAAGGCTGGTGGTTATACTTATGGCCTTGATTTGAACAACATGCAGTGATGCAGGTCACACTGCACCTGCGCGCCACATAACCACGTATCGCCGTCATTCCAAGGAGCCCTGCCAACGCAGGGCGACGAGGGAGCTTTAGCTCCGACATTTGCGAGGCTACCTCGGGCGAGGGGCTTCAGCCCTGAAGCTGCCTTTTCGGGAGGTAAACCCGCCGCCACAAGTCTCGATCTGGCCGGGGCCCCGGCGCCGATTTTGCTTGACAATCGCTGGCCTAGTATAGTAGCCTCATTTCAACCTCGCCGGGGCGGATTCTGAGGCAAAATGAGACAAATGGGACAGAAAAAAATGTTATTTTTAAAAAACAAACCGGAGAGGTTATTGAAAACAAAGGATCGGTTCCAAAAAACAAACCGAAACAAACCGGAAAACAAAGCGGGGAAGTTGTTGAAAACACGTTCCTGTGGAAACAACAAAGCTAAAAACAAAGCGGAGTACCTTGCTGATAATACATGGCCTCTAAAAAACAAACCGAAAACAAACCGGAGCTTTTCAGGGGGCTAGACGGGCCGGACCGCCATTGAAAGCTGCCTCCTCTGCAAATCCTACAGACCTTTCCGGCACACTCCGGCACACCCCTACGACGCTTATTTGCCGACACGTTACCTGAAGCCATAATTCTTTAGTTGATGCGCCTTGCAGGACGATTTCCGGTGACTTCTGTAGTATCCTATGGCCGCGAAGAACCTGGAATTTCCGCCTCACAACAAGGGGGTCCGATGAGACGCTTAGCCCTCGTTTCTGCTATCTGCATACTGGCCATGGGCGTCACCTCTTACGGGCAGAATAAAACCAGTAGCAGTCCGATCCAGAGAAAAGGAGGAAGTAGCGACCATCGTGCCGAATTCCCGCAAACAGATATTTGATGCCGTGGTAGTAGGCTCGGGAGCCTCGGGCGGCTGGGCCTGCAAACGCCTTGCAGAGGCCGGGCTGAAAGTGGCCCTTCTTGACGCAGGCCCCCCGCAGAAGGACTCGAACTTCACTGAGCACATGCCGCAATTCCAGATGAAGTATCGCAACATGGCGCGGCAGATTATCCTGAAGACGCGACCGATCCAGGGACAGTTTTACGAGTGCTCGGAAACTACTTATCAGTGGTTCGCAAACGACCTGGACGAACCGTTCACCACTTATCCCGGCAAGCCGTTCATCTGGGGCGGACGCCTGCGGATAGGCGGCGGGCGGACCAACGTCTGGGGTCGGCTGAGCCTGCGTTACAGCGACCTGGACTTCAAGGCGGCTTCGCGAGACGGCTACGGAGTGGACTGGCCGCTCAGTTACAAGGATCTCGCGCCCTATTACGACATCGTCGAGCGATACGTAGGCATTGCGGGCCAGGCGGAAGGGAATCCGGTCATCCCGGACGGAGTCTTCCAGCCGCCCATGGCCATGACTTGTGCCGAGGCCCGGTTTCGTGACGGCGTCAAGAGGAAACTCGGTCGGACCGTTACGATAGACCGTACGGCCAACCTGACCCGCCCGCTCAATGGGCGCCCCGCCTGCCACTATTGCGGGCCCTGTGAGCGCGGCTGCGTCACCCATTCCTACTTCAACTCATCGTTCACTACCGTTCCCGACGCACTCAAAACCGGCAACTGCACCTACATCCCGAACGCTATGGCCTTCAAGGTGCTGATGGATCCCGAGCGCAATCGTGCCAGAGGCATTCTGTACATCGATCGCAACACGCGCGAGCCCAGGGAAATCTTCGGGCGCAGCGTTATCCTCTGCGCCCAGACGTATGAGTCGCTCAGGATCCTCCTGAATTCCGCCAACCGCCAATACCCGAACGGCCTGGCCAACTCCAGCGGAATCCTGGGTCACTACCTGATGGACCACGTCGCCGGTGCTGGCGCCAGCGGAGACTTTCCGGACCTTCAGGCCAGGCCCACCATTAACGGGCCCAACCGGCCGTGCGGCATCTACGTAGCGAGATTTCGCAACCTGCCGAATGGCCAGCGCAGCAGACGGTTCATTCGTGGCTACGGTTATGAAGGCGGCGGGGGCGCGGGATTTACCAGGAACGCGCCTGGATTTGGCGACTCCTTCAAGCAAAAGCTCCGCGAAGGAATGAATTCAGTGAGCATCTCGATGTTCGGCGAGGTGCTGGGTCGTTGGGACAACTTTGCTGACCTCGATCCGGAGGTTAAGGACACCTACGGCATCCCGGTGCTACGTTTCCACGTGACACACGCTGAGAACGAAGCAGCTATGTTCAAAGACGGCACAACCTCCGCCGCTGAAATGCTGGAAGCCGCGGGCGCTAAAAATGTCCGAGCCGAAGTCATGCATTTTCCACCGGGCCGGGTCCGCCACGAAGTCGGCGTAGCGCGAATGGGAACGAATCCCAAGACATCGCTGCTCAACCAGTTTCAGCAATCGCACGACATTCAAAACCTGTTTGTCACAGACGCGTCAGGGTTTGCATCCAACCCGTGCCAGAATCCAACGCTGACCATCATGGCGCTTTGCGTGCGATCCTGCGACCACTTGATGGCGGAAATGAAACGAGGGAGTATCTAGGAGGATTTACCCCAGGGCCGATTTGGACATTTCCATGGGTTAACATAACATACCTTATCAGACACGCTATATATTTTCCGTGGCGCTCTCATCGATACGGCTTATTGCTAATCTTCCCCGCTTTAGGGTGCTTCATTTCCCGGCTTGCGAAATAAAGACATGGAGGCTGATATGGGAAACCTGGTTGCGATCGGTCAATTTTGGGGTGGCGTTTTCGGGTTCTTCGGTGGGTTGGGAGTGTTCTTCATCGGAATTGGGTTCTTGTGGTTTGTGGGTGTTTACAGAGACCTCCATAATAGGAAGGCTTAGGTCAGCAGGTTTTCCTGGACTGAACGTTACCAAGGGGATTCGCAAGTGTTCACACTTCTGGCTTGGGGTTCGGCCGGATGCCTTGTGATCGGCTGGCAAGGATGTGGCCGCGCGTGGCTCTTGGAGGGACTGCCCGGATTAGCGGGTATTTGCAGCGGCCATTACGAGACCGGAGCTGCGCAGCTGATAGGCGTTGCAGGTGAACCTTCTTCGCCTGAGAGCGCGGCAGGCCTCAATCGCCGTTGCCTCATCCAGGTCTGAAAATCTTGCGAGATAGCGTCCGCCTCGAAGTCTTACGACCAAGGGGTTTGCATCCTTCAGGAGCTCAGGCTCTGTGTGGCGGGCACTCGCCAGCGCGTTTCGGACACGGCGGGAAGTTTGGAATTTGCCGCCCAGCTGGACAAGCCAGCCGAGGTCCGGCCGCTCAGCGTCTTGTGTCTCTCTGTCCTCCTGGGAGACAGGCTTGTACCTTGCAACGGGCGCGTGGGCGGTGCCTGGATTTCGGGCTTCAGCGGTTTGGACTGAATTACTGACCTCCGCAAAGCCACGGTTGAGAAGCGCCATCATACGGCGGTCGCGGGAGTGAGCCGTTCTTCCTCCCATCACGACGCCCAGCAGCCGGCGGTCATGCCGGACCGCAGAGGTCACAATGTTAAACCCGGAGGCCGCCGTATACCCTGTTTTCATGCCGTCAACCCCGGGATAGCGGACCAAGAGATGATCATGTCCGTAAATGGTCTTCCCCTGGAAGTTGAAACTTCTTGCTTTGAAAAAGTGATAGTACTGCGGGTAATGATGCATAAGGGCCAATGCCAGCTTTGACATGTCGCGCGCCGTGGTTTTCTGCCGGCGATTGGGCAGCCCTGAGGCGTTGCGGAAGGTGGTATGGTTCATCCCCAGTTCGCGGGCCTGCATGGTCATCATGTGGGCAAAGTTCCACTCTGTGCCGCCAATGGCTTCTCCCAGCACGACGGCGGCGTCGTTGGCGGACCGCGTTGTGATGGCCAGAATGGCTGACCGAACGGTGATGTGCTGTCCCGGTCGCAGGTAAAGTTTTGTGGGTTGCTGTGCCGCTGCATGCCTGGAAACCGGCAATTCCTGCCCCAGCGTCATCTTGCCCCTACTCAACTCCTTGAAGGTCAGGTAAAGCGTCATCAGCTTGGCAAGGGATGCCGGGTAACAGAGGCGGTCAGCGTTGTGGGCTTCAAGCACCTTGCCCGTCTGGACATCTACCAGAATCGAAGCATGCACGCGGGCGTAGGCCGCAGGGGCGGTGGTGGCCAATAAAATCGCAGCTAATGCCAGCCACGCAACCTTCGCCACACGGCAGCGTTTTTGCCGTAAGCCTGAAGTTTTGCAAACCAAGCCTGCCATCTTCTGCACCTTCATCCAACCCCCTGCTTGAACCCTGCCGGAATTCAACTGCAGCCAATCCCCTGCTTAAGCTGTTCTTTCACACGACATCTGTTCGATCACCAGATCATGAAACCTGCCTGCGTTCCTGCAACGGACTGCTATGGCAGACAATGACTAACTTAATTACATAAACTTGTGGAGATGGATTCGCTCCCTGGCGCAGGAGCTTCGATCCTGATTGTCCCTCCCCACCCTGACGTTATACTTCGGAACCTACGACTGCTGCCTTCAACATCTTCCCGGTGGCCAGCGGTGTTTCAGCCACCAAAGTGCCTCATTGTACCAAATCGCCAGCCACGTACAAAGGCCAAAATTACAGTTCTAGCAAGAAATGTAGCTCACGGCATTTTTGCCTCTGTGGAGGGACTTCCCTTCCGCTTTCATCAAATTTCCCCTGCTCGGGCTCTTTTTTGAGAAGGGTTGGCTTCAAGGTCATGATTTTCAGGTAAAATCGTTTCATGCGAACACGAACAGAACACGATTCTCTCGGCGATGTACAAGTCCCTGCCCATGCATACTACGGTGCCCAGACGGCCAGGGCTGTTGCGAACTACCCCATCAGCGGCATCCGGGCGCACCGGGTCCTCATCAAGGCGTACGGCCTGCTGAAGCAGGCCTGTGCGGAGACCAATCTTCAACTCAAAATGATCCCCCAGCGAGTGGGGCGGGCGGTGGTGCGGGCCGCAGCAGACGTGGCTGCAGGGCGGCTGGACGAGCACTTTGTAGTGGATGTTTATCAGGCGGGAGCTGGCGTCAGCTTCCACATGAACGTCAATGAAGTAATTGCCAATCGGGCCATCTGGTACCTGAGCGGTAAGCACCCGGCCAAATTCGGCCAATATTCCATCGTTCATCCTAATGACCACGTCAACTTTGGCCAGTCGACAAACGATACTTTCCCGACAGCGATGCGCCTGGCTTCCCTGCTACTGCTCGAAGAGTTTTATCCGGCACTTAAGGAGCTGGAAACAGCCTTCCGGAAGAAGGGCCGTGAGTTTGACAAGATCCTCAAGAGCGGCAGGACGCATCTGCAGGACGCCGTCCCGGTGCGCCTGGGGCAGGAATTCGCCGCCTATGCGGTGGCGCTAGAACAGCTTCGCAAGCACATCCGTAATAATGCCGAACCGCTTGCCGATTTGGGCATTGGTGGCAGCGCCGTAGGAACAGGGCTGAATGCCCATCCGAAGTACCGGCGTCTGGTGGTGAAGCGCCTTTCCGCCGTCACGGGCTTGCGGCTTCACCCGGCGGCAGACTTGCGGGCCGCCATGCAGTCGCAGTTCCCACTGGCGTCGGTTTCAGGCGGCTTGCGCAACCTGGCGCTTGAGCTGATCCGGATTGGCAATGACCTGCGGCTATTGACCAGCGGGCCGCTGACAGGTTTCAATGAGATCATGCTACCCGCGTTGCAGCCGGGCTCGAGTATCATGCCGGGCAAGGTCAATCCCGTGATGGGCGAACTGCTTGACATGGTGGCTTTCCAGGTCGTGGGGTGCGACACGGTGGTGGCGCTGGCGGTCCAGGCCGGGCAACTGGAACTGAATGTGATGATGCCGGCCATGATCTGGAACGTGCTGCACTCTACGGAAATCCTGAAAAACACCTGCCACGTTGTGGCCAAGCGGTGTGTAGAAGGCATCAAAGCCAATCGCGCTGTGTGTGAGCGATATGCCTATCTTTCGCCATCGATTGCAACGGCGCTAAATCCCGTGATCGGTTACTCAAGAGCGGCCGAAGTGGTCAAGAAATCGCTTAGGACTGGTAAGACCATCCCGGAGGTATGCCTTGAAGATAAGGTCCTCTCTGAGAAGGAACTAAAGGAGATCCTCGATCCGCACCGCATGACGGAGCCGGGTCTCCCGCCGGCCCGGCGCAAATAGCCAATGGCCGCGCACCGCAGCCTGCCGGTTCCGGTCCGTCACCCTATGAGTCTGATCTCTATTCGGACCTCTGGCTGGAAATACGGAGGTTGTCTCTTGCGGCGCGCCTTCACAGACGGGCCGAAACAAAGCTGAAAGGTATCAGGATTGAGTGCTCCTACCCTCATTCTTGGCGCGACCGGGAGTTTTGGGCGGGCCGTCGCCCAGGAAGTAGCGCAGCGGGGCCAGCCGGCGCGCTGCTTGGTGCGCAGTCTGCAAAAAGCGTCCAGCGTGCTGCGCGAAGCTTCGGGTCTGGAACTCATCCAAGGCGACGTGCAGGACCCAAACGCCGTGGCGAAGGCTGCCGAGGGCTGCGGGGCCATCGTACATGCCATTAACTACCCTTATCCCAAGTGGGTACCCAACATGGCGAAGGCCACGGCTAACGTCATTGCCGCCGCTGACAAGGCGGAGACTACCATTCTGTTTCCTGGCAATGTCTACGGGCTGGGTGCACAAACCTCCAGCCCGCTCAGCGAGAACGCCACGAACCACCCAGCAGGCCATAAGGGCGAACTGCGCGTCAGACTGGAAGATTCCCTTCTGCACGCCACTGAAGAAGGCTCCGTCAAGCGAGTGATTGTGCTGAGGGCCGGTGACTACTTTGGCCCCACGGTGCGCAACGGCCTGGTGGATCCCATCTTTGAGAATGCCGCCGCCGGCAAACCAATGCGGGTGTTGGGCAATCTGGAGGCAGCACACCAATGGGCCTATGTGCCGGACCTGGCTCGCGCGGCGATTGGCTTGCTGGCGATCGAAGATCGCCTGAAGCCTTATGAGGTTTTCAATTTCGCTGGCACCGTCGCCGATCCCGAGCGAGATTTCCTGCAACAGATTGCTGAACAGGCCGGCCATCCTGGCCTAGCCATCCGCGTTCTGCCGTGGTCAGCCATAAAACTGGCGGCCATGTTTGACTCTGTGGTCCGTGAATTGATAGAACTGCGTTACCTCTACGACGAGAGCGTGATTCTGGAGGGCTCAAAGCTGCTGCGGACGCTCCCGAACTTCAAGGAAACCCCCATTGTGGAAGCTATCCGGTTTACGCTGGCGAGCTATCAGAAGCCGCATTCGCGCGTAGCAAATCACTAACCCACTTCAGAACCAATAATGCCAGATGGTATCGACCATGGAGTGGGTGAAAGCGGAGGCTGAGGTGCGCTTCTGCACGCGCCAGGCGTTGCCGTAAAAGATTCCCGCTACCGTGGCCATAATGGCATATTTCCAGTTCGGAACGGGCGCGTGATGAAGGTGTGAGAGGCCGAAGATAACCGCGGCCACGAGCAGTCCGTTGCGCCCATGATGGGGAGGCTTGAAGGTCTTCACCAGCAGGTTCTGCAGAATTCCCCGGAACAGAAATTCTTCCGGAATCGCCACGGTCAGATAGATCCCCACAAAGTCTGCAATGAAGCCGAATACGCTGACGTCATGGGAGTGCGGGTGAATAAAGTGCAGCACTATGCCCAGCGGGATAGCCAGGATGATGAAAGCGATGAGATTGATGCTGCCTTCAGTGAGGTCTCCCTTCTTAAAGAGTAATTTGTAACCGGCGTCTTTGAGGTTGCGGACGACGAGGAAGGCGTAGGCTCCCACGCACACGCAGAAGATCGGGCGGAAGATGTAGATGTCTTCCGGCCAGATCCAGATGCCGCTGAGCCAGCCGGCGCTAACCGGCAGTCCCAGGCTGAGCATGGCCGCGAAATCGCGCCAACTGGCGCCCTCTGCGTAGTATTTGCGATTGGGAAGCAGCAGAAACGTGGGGACCGCAATGTAAGCGCTGAGCTTGGCCAGGGCCAGATAAGAAAACGTGCTGGTACTGAAGGCCAGGACTAGGTAGGGGATCAGCAGCGCAAACGGCATGAAGATGGCAAGCAAAAGCGAAGCGTGGGTCCACCTCTGCAGTTCATGGATAAAGTCGGTGTAGGTGAAAGACACAAACACGCCCAACATCAGCGCGAGGCATTCCAGCAGAGCGGCCAGCCGCCACGGGGCCAGGTGAATTTGCAGCAGTAGAATGCCTTCGGCCACTCCGGCAACAAGCGTCAGCCCGACCACGGCGAGGAGGGTATTTTTCATCGGGGCTACTTTATCACGTACGGTTCGCGATGGGGGTAGCCGGCGGGTGCAACGCACTCGGCCTATCGGGCAGGGGACGGACGGTCCGCAGTTCTCTTCCCCGGTTCCGGAAACGCCCGACCAACATCGGCAATGGGTATCACTCGAACGTGCCCGAGCTTCTTTAAACCGTCCTTGAAGGCGGCGAGGTTGCCTACCAGAACGATGACATCGTCATTAGGGTTAAGATACTTCCGGGTCGCGGACAGCACGTCGTCGGCAGTGAGCGAACGGACCCGTTCAGGATACAGGCTCCAATAATCCTGCGGGAGATGATAGAGCATCATTTCCAGCACCTGGTTGGCCACCTGGCTGGCGGACTCAAACTTCAACGCTTCGTTCCCCACAAGGTAGTCACGGGCGTTCTGGAGCTCCCACTGCTGGACGGGCGCATCCCGCATCCTTTCCATCTGGCCAAGCACCATCTCAGTGGCCTTGATGGTTTCCGCAGACCGGGTTGAAGTCTTGGCCACCCACGCCCCCAGCGAGGCATAGCAATCCAGGTCGCTCGATGCGCCATACACCAGGCCGTGCCGGGTGCGGAGAATATCAAAAAGCCGGTTGGCGGCAGGCCCGCCCAGCACCTGGTTGGCAATCGACAACGCAAAATAATCGGGACTGGAACGTGGAATGCCAAGATTGGCCACGCGAATGACCGTCTGCACGGAGTCGGGCTTGTTAACCACAATCACCTGCCGCCAGTGCGGCGCAAGGGGGTGACTGCGGGGTAGGCGAGCCACAGCCGGCCCGTTTTTCCACCCACCCAGAAACCGGCTGGCCAAGCGCAGGCATTCGGGCTGAGTGATGTCACCGACCACGGCAAGAATGGTGCGCGAAGGAGCGTAGTAGCGCGCATGAAAATCAACCAGGTCTTTGCGGGTGATGCGCTCGATGGAACGGCGCGTCCCATTTTCCGAGTGGGCATAGTCGGTTCCGGCAAACAGCAGACGTCGCATCACCATGTCGGCCACGTAACTGGGGTCCTGATCGACAACATCCAGCGCGGAAAGCGTTTGACGTCGAATGCGCTCAACCTCATCGGGCGCAAACGCCGGGCGCAACAGGAGATCGGCCAGCAAGGCAAACGCCCGCGCTTTGTGGTTTGAAAGAACGCTGATGTTGGCATAGGACTGGTCCCATCCGGCGCCTGTGTCAATGGATCCTCCAGCCTGGTCAACCGCCTCTGCAATCTGGTAGGCGCTTCGGTGTTTTGTGCCCTCGGGTAGGAGCCCGGCCACCATCGTCGCGGTTCCGGGAAGTCCGGGTGGGTCGGCTTCAGCTCCAACCTGCACAATGGCGTAGAGCCAGACTATCGGCACATCGTGACGCTCAACCAGCACGACGCGAAGGCCGTTCGGCAATTCATGCACCGCTGGCATGTGGAAGGAAGCAGCCTCCGGCGAGGGAACATTCGGAGGTAGTTGGTGCGCAAGCAGCTGCAGGCTGAGTATGCAGACCGCGAGCGTTGCCACGCTTCCCAGCACCATCCTTTTCGAAAACTGCGTTCTCCGCATCAACGCTCACCCTCCCGCAACGTTGGGGTTGCCTGCCGGTTCTGGCCGGCATGAACTTCCAGAAGCGTACAGTTCTGGCGGACGAAGTATTTGCGTGCCACAGCCTGGACCTGCTCCGCCGTGACATCCAGGAAGCGCTCCGCCTCCGTATTGATCAGATAAGGGTTGTTAAGGATGACTGTGTCGTAGCCGAGTTGCTCGGCCAGGTCTTTGGACGTTTCGCGATCTGATGCGAGTTCAAAGAAAATCTGGTCCTTGGCCTTCTGCAATTCCTTTGCGGAAAGTGCTTTTGTCTTCAGCCGCTTCATGATTTCATTCAGGACTGATTCGGCCTCGGCGGGAGTGTGCCCCGCACTCATCACGGCAAAAACAAAAAACAGGTTGGGATCTTCGCTGAATTCCGCGGAACTCTCCGCCTCAAGGGCAAGCTGTTTTTCATAAACCAGCTGGTGATAAATCATTCCGCTGTCGCCACCGGAGAGGATTCTGGAAACCAGCCGAAGTGGATAGGAATCCGGCGTGCCGTCCGCCGGAATATGGTACGCCTCCACAAAGGCCGGCAGGGCGACATCTCGCGTCATGGTGACGGTTCGTTCAGCGGTTTGCGGCGGCTCAACAGGAATGTGGCGATTGGCCGGGATCGGTCCGGCTGGTATTGGGGCAAAGTATTTCCGGATGTATTTTTCAGCCTCGTCCACTGAAAACTTGCCGGCAATCACGATAGTGGCGTTGTTGGGAACGTAATACTTTTTGTAAAAGTCTCGAATCTCGCTCACCGTCGCTCGGTTGACATCTTTCACTCTGCCGATCGGCAGATGGCGATAGGGACTCACCGTAAAAGCATCGTCATAAAGTGTGGGGATCACAGCGCCGTAAGGAGGATTTTCATACCGGCGGCGGCGTTCCTCTTCGACGACTGCTCTTTCGTTGTCAAGCGCCGAGCGGCTAATGTCCAGGTTTCGCATGCGGTCAGCTTCAAGCCAGAGCGCCACGGGCAGGTTGGAAGATGGCATCGTCTCCCAATAGACGGTAGCGTCGGTTGTGGTGTAGGCGTTGTCAATGCCACCCACTCGAACAATGTAGTCGGAGAAATGCCGGCCCAGGGTTTTAGTGCCGTCGAACATCAGGTGCTCCAGAAAGTGGGCGATGCCCGTCTTTCCCGGAACTTCGTCGCGCGAACCCACGTGATACCACACTTCAAGCGTAATCACCGGCGCCTTGCCGCGGTTTACCATTACCGCGCGCAGGCCGTTGGGCAGTTCCAAAGTTTGGATTTTAAGTGGCGGAAGCTTGATGCCGGCCGCGCTCAAAATCGGCGCAAGAACTGCCAGCAGGATGAGGGCCCCGAAAATTTGGGAAAGAACTCTTATGGAGCGGCTTTTCAATCTGCCTCGATTACCACTACGTGCGATAGCCACCGGAAGAGCTGTTGTCAATTGGCCGGCCAGCAAAACGCGCCTGTTTCGGCTACGCGGCCTGCCCTTCACAGTGCACCAATTACGGCTACCGAAAGCAGAAGCTTCTCCGGCTAACCGATAAACTTCTGAGCGATGGGATAACGTCGGCCCATACCGAATGCCTTGGCCGTCACCTTGAGTGCCGGCGCGGCCTGCTGGCGTTTATATTCAGCGCGCGTCACCCGCCGCATGACGTCTTCAACCAGCGGCAAATCGACCTTGTATCTTGCCGCAATCTCTTTGGCGCATAGCCGTTCCTCGATAACACTCTTCAGGATGACGTCCAACGTTTCATAGGGCGGCAGCGTATCCTGGTCCATCTGGCCTGCCTTGAGTTCCGCAGACGGCGGCTTTTCAAGACACGACTTCGGTATGCGCTCTTCTTTACGATTCAGATGTCGCGCCAGCGAATAGACCATGGTCTTCGGCACGTCAGCGATCACGCTTAAGCCGCCGGCCATATCCCCGTAAAGCGTGCAATAGCCCACGGCCAGTTCAGATTTGTTTCCCGTGCTCAGTACCATGGCGCCCAGCTTGTTCGAAAGTGCCATCAGGATATTCCCCCGAACGCGCGCCTGGATATTCTCCTCCGTCACGTCGGCCTCGAACCCTCGGAACGAAGATTCCAAGGTTTTCAGGTATCCCTCATAGATGGAGGATATGGAGATGATTCGGAAATCGACACCGAGGTGCTTGGCTAGTTCCTCCGCATCGCTCACGCTTCCGGGTGAGGAATAAGGCCCGGGCATCGCGATGGCGTGGACATTTTCCGGCCCCAGCGCATCCGCCGCAAGGGTCGCCACAACGGACGAATCGATGCCTCCGCTGAGCCCTATAATGGCCTGTTTAAAGCCGCACTTCCTCATGTAGTCTCGCGTACCCAGCAGCAGAGCTCTATAGACGGCATCAATCTCGGAATTAGGAGCATCATGGATTTCGCCTTGTGTTCCGTCCGTGTCAAAAATCACCAGGTCTTCCTCAAAAGATTTCGCCCGCGCAACCAGCGTTCCGCCGGCACCGAAAGCCATGCTTGAGCCGTCCAGTATGAGCTGGTCATTGCCGCCCACGTGGTTGACGTATGCCACAGGAATGCGATGCTCGGCCGCGATAGTGCGCAGCATGTCATGGCGGAGCTGGATCTTCTCCGTGCTGTAGGGGGACGAGGCTATATTCAGCAGAACCTTGGCGCCGGCCCGGGTGATCTCTTCCACAGGATCGCGCGGGTAAAGCCGCTTACGCCAGAAGTTCTTATCGTTCCAGATGTCCTCGCAAATCGTAATTCCGATTCGCACACCTTCCAGGTCATAAATGCCCACCGAATTTCCCGGTTCAAAGTAGCGGGATTCGTCAAACACATCGTAAAAAGGCAGCAGTATTTTGCCGTAGTCCAGCAGGACTTTGCCACGGTAGACCAGCGCAGCGGCGTTTGAAACAGCCTTGCCCGTCTGGACGCCGGAAGCTCGAACATAACCGATAAGGGCGGGAATATCCCGCAGAAGGTTCGTTAGGCGTGAAAGCTCAGCCTCCGATTGCTCAATGAAGTCCTGCCTTTCAACCAAGTCACGAGGCGGATAGCCGCAAACAGCCATTTCCGGGAAGACCACCAGGTCGGCCTTGCGATCAACGGCCATCCTGGCATACTGCAGAATCTTTGCAACGTTGCCCTCAAAATCTCCAACCGTGCTATTAATCTGCGCCAGTGCTATCTTCATAGTCTCGATGCGGAGGTAGCAATCCCTCCTCCCTGTTTAAAGCTTTAATTATACTGAACCCGAAAGATGGAATCAGCATTCCCCGGCGGAAAGTGGCTTTCGCGCCACCAGTGACGCGACGCCGCGCCCCCTCCAGACTTCCCGATAAAAAATGATATCCCAGTCACTGAATGCCCCGTACAGCTCACCCCTTTCCAGCAGGTGCTCGGGATTCCGGGGCTTCAGACCGTACAGCATGTGTTCGCAGGTATAGGTTTCGTAAAGGAGCAGCCCTCCCGGTCGGAGAGCCGCACGAATGGAAGGATAGAACTCGCGGTTGCGATACTTGAAGCAGATCACAACGGAAAACTTGTTCGCAGGGAGGCCGAACCGCGTCAGGTCTGCCTGCAAAAAACAGGCTTCCAGCTTTGACCGAATGGCCGCTTCCCTGCCTGCCAGGAGCGCTTTCCTTGACCCATCTATGCCAATTGCTGGCAGCCCCTCCCGGGCAAGGTAGAGCGTGTTACGCCCATAGCCGCAGGCGAGATCCAGCGCGAGTCCCGAATGGGGAAGAAAATCCGAAAAACGCACCAGAAGTGCGCTCGGTCCTACGGGGACACATTTGCTACTTTGTTGTTCCTGGGAAAGGTTTTCTGCCTTGGGAATGGAAAACATGAGGAGCGAGGCCGCCTGGCGCCCCCGCAGAGGCGTCAGGCGGTCCCTCAAAACACCGGTTATGTGCTAAAGGAGCTTCCGCAACCGCAAGTCGTCTTGACGTTGGGATTTTCGAATTTGAAGCCCGAACCTTCCAGGCTTTCAACAAAGTCGATTTTGGTGCCGTTCAGATACATCAATGATGCCTGATCAACAAAGACCTTCAGCCCGTCGAACTCATAGACCTTGTCAATTGCATTCGTCTGGGTCTCAAAGTTCATCTGGTATGAGAAACCGGAACAGCCTCCGCCCACAACGGAGACGCGAAGTCCCTCAGGCGCAGGGGTCTGCTGTGCCAGAATCTCTTTCACCTTGTCGACTGCGTGCGGCGTCAGTTCAATAGCCATTGTTTACTCCTTTGGCTTGTCGAATGTGTAATCTTCGAGTAACAACTTACTCTAAGTTAAATTAGCAAACCAGCCCTCAAAAAGCAAGTTTGCCGCCGGGCGAAACAGGAGGCGCCAAAGAGCGATCAAACACCTGAAAGTGGACTGAATTTCAGATACCGGCGATAATAAGGTTTCGAAAGTGGTGGCCGAGGCGTGGTTGGTGCAAATTGGTGGGGCAAAAAACTTTTAGCTTGTCAGGGCCGTCGAGGTTGGCCAGACCACAGGAATTTCAAAGACTTCGCCAACCGCTTCGATTCATCCATTCCGACTTGGGGGTGCCGGTTGAGGGCAAAACGACAATCATTCTCCAGGCTGGCCCTGGGCTGCCTGTTGATGGCTGCATCCTTCCTTTTCGCCGCACCACTTTTCGCGCAATATGCAGGGCAGGACGCGCTGGCCACCTTCCCTGCCGATACACAGCAGATGGCATACACCAACCTGGCGACGCTCCGGGCCGTCCCGCAGTATCCGTTGATCGAGGCTCACCTGATGAGCCCGCAGCTTCGCAACCTTGAAAACCTGTTGAGGAGCGCCGGAATCAATCCCGACACGCAGGTGAACGAACTGGTCCTCGGCTGGAGGGGACAGGTGCAGGATACCACCCGCTTCTTCGGGCTGGCCGAGGGTTCATTCGATCCCAACCAGGTCCATCAATACTTTGTCAACAACAAGATGATGATCCAGCGCTATTCCGGTTACGACCTTTACGCTTTTGGCTCCGGCACCGCGCGAACGGATATGTTCTTTAGTTTCCTAGACAGTTCCAGAGCTATTTTCGGCCGACTGGCTGATATCAAGGCCTTGATTGACGTGCAAAACGCAGCGCGTCCGCCTTTAAACTCCAACGCTAACTTCCGCCGGTGGGAAGGCGATCTCGATGGCATTGCTCCGCAATGGGGAATCTCCACGGGGCTCGCCGCCGCCAACCAGGCTATCCCATGGCTGACGCAGGGCAAAAAAATCAAAGTGGACCCCAGCGCTCTTTTCGGTTCCGTCAAGGCAGTGCTTTACCGTGTTGATTGGGGCAGCCAGATCATGGCACATCTTTCAATCATCTGCCAGAACGCGCAGGCAGCGAACGGATTCAATCAGCTCCTTACCCTGCTGCGTAGCGCCCCGCCGGCTGTCACCAAAAGTGTGTCGCCGGCACTTTCGCAGATTCTTCGAAACATGAACGTCCAGGTCGAAGGTTCCAAGCTGAATCTGGATGCCTCGGCATCCATCAGCGACCTGGCACAACTGCTGAATGCTCCCGTATCAAACCGGAAAGGGCAGTAAGTCCTCTGCGGTTGCCTTATCCAAAACAAACGTCCCCAAAGGAAGAAGATAATAGATGACCACAAAAGTGACACTGATTCCGGGCGACGGCATTGGGCCCGAAGTTTCCAATGCCACCCTCCGATTGCTTGAAGCCGCCGGGGCCCAAATCGACTGGGTTGAAATGTCCGCCACGCCTGTCGTCGGTCGGCGCAAGGATGAAACCGAATTGAATCCCATTGTGGAATCGATTCGGAAAACGCATGTGGCTCTGAAGGGACCCATCACCACACCGGTGGGCACCGGCCATCGCAGCATCAACGTAGCCCTGCGCAAGGCCCTCGACCTTTACGCCAACCTGCGGCCCGTGAAACGACTTCCCAGCGTGAAAACACCGTTTGAGAATGTTGACCTTGTGATCGTTCGAGAGAACACCGAAGACCTCTACTCAGGCTTGGAACATGAAGTGGCGCCCGGCGTAGTGGAAAGCCTGAAAGTCATCACCGAGTACGCCTCCAGGCGCATCGCTCACTTTGCCTTTGATTACGCGCGCCGCATGGGCCGCAAAAAAGTCACCGCCATCCACAAAGCCAACATCATGAAGCTTTCCGACGGCTTGTTTCTGCACACCATCCGCGAAGTCGCCAGGGAGTATCCGGAAATTGAACTCAACGATTACATCATCGACAACTGCTGCATGCAGCTGGTGATGCGCCCGGAAAGATTTGATGTGCTGCTGCTTGAAAACCTCTATGGGGATATCGTTTCCGACTTGTGCGCGGGACTGGTGGGCGGCCTGGGGCTGGTTCCGGGAGCCAACATCGGAAGCGAGTGCTCGCTTTTTGAAGCCGTCCATGGCAGCGCTCCGGACATTGCCGGCAAACATCTGGCCAACCCCACGGCCATGATGCTTTCCGCTATTCTGATGTTGCGCCTTTTGGACCAGAACGAGGTTGCCGACCGCGCTGAGCGTGCCATTCACAAAGTCTATCGGGAGGCTAAACACCTCACCCGCGACGTAGGCGGCAAAGCCACCACTGAGGAATACACCAACGCCATAGTGGGATCATTGGAGTAAGGCTATCCATCGCAGCAAAGCACGGACCCATCCAGCGCTTTTGTCACCCGCAGCCCAACTTTTCTGGACAGAGGAGTGTCCCTCTTGCAGCAGAACGCTGTTTTTCCGTCTCGCGCTGGTCCAGCCTTTCTGTTTCATGGGCCCCATCGTTACCGCATCAATCTACTTGAGAGTAATCGGCGCGTTTAAGCTGGGGGGGAAACGTCGTCTTCAAGAACCAGGCCTTCACTTTTTCGCTGTTGCTCATGAGCGCCGCGCACGGGGGCATACCATCTGGCAAGACGCGAGGCAGGAACGCCCAGCGAATACAGTGTCTGGATCCAGAACCAACTGAACATCGTAGGAAAGAGCCCCTGGACGCGCCAGCGGCGGCCAGAAACCAGAAGGGGCGGATCAAGGCACACAGTTCGGCCCGAACGCTCCATGCGACGCACAAACTCGTAGTCGTCCATAATGGGAATAGGTTTAAAGCCTCCCAGCCGCTCGAAGACTTCTCGTCGCACAAACACTCCCGAATCGCCGTAATAGATGCCAAAGGGCCGCCGCACGCGGTAGCACCAAGTGAAAACTCTTTCGACGAAAGCGTCACCCTCAAACACAATCTGAAAGTTTCCACCGATCACCACCGGGTCGCTCAGACCGCCCTCCAGGGCCTCAACGGCTTCCAGGGGTACAAAAATATCAGCGTGGAGAAAGAGGAAAACATCGCCGCAGGCATGGTGCGCAGCGTTGTTGCACTGGGTGGCCCGGTTGCGGACGCTCTCAACCAGCCGAAGCGGGTGCGAAAATGACAAGGAAAGCCCGCGCACAATATCCACGGTCCGGTCCGTGCTGTTGCCATCCGCAACCAGCACTTCAAAGTCGCCGCGGACACACTTCAGGCGTTCAAGCACGCCGGCAATGGAAGTGGCTTCGTTGTATGTCGGAATAATGACGCTGACCATATCCAGAATGGATGTTGAAGAGCACGCAAAGATACATCAACAGGGCGGTCAGGCTTCGTTGACAAAGGTGGCCAGCGCGCGCAGCCGCTCATTGCGGCGCCGTTGCAACTCATCCAACGGCAAAGAGCCAAGTTCTGCGAAGCTCTGCTCCAGGGCAGATCGGATGGCCGCAGAGCAAGCCTGGGGGTCCGCATGCGCCCCTTCCGCAGGCTCGGGAACGATTTCGTCAATGATTTTAAAGCCCAGGAGATCCTCCGCTGTAAGCTTCAGAATGCGCGCCGCCTCTTCCTTGTGATCCCAGTCCCGCCAAAGGATGGAAGAGCAACTCTCTGGAGCAATCACGGAGTAGACGGCGTTCTCAAGCATGAGCACGCGGTCGCCCACGGCAATAGCCAGAGCGCCGCCGCTGCCACCTTCGCCGTGAATCACCGGCACGATTGGGACCCGCAGCTTCGTAATTTCCTTCAGGTTGAAAGCGATGGCTTCGGCCTGCCCACGCTCTTCCGCGCCGATACCCGGATAAGCTCCCGGCGTATCCACAAACGTGATGATGGGCATATTGAACTTGGCGGCAAGCTGCATTAGCCGGTATGCCTTGCGGTAGCCTTCCGGCTTGGTCATGCCGAAGTTGCGATGCAGTTTCTGCTTGGTGTCGCGCCCTTTCTGCTGCCCCACCACCATGACGGGCTGATCGTTGAAGCGGGCAAAGCCGCCCACCATGGCCCCGTCGTCTCCAAAACGCCGGTCGCCATGGAGTTCCGTGAAGTCCGTAAAGAGCATGTGGATGAAGTCCAAAGTATAGGGCCGCTGCGGATGCCGGGCCAGCAGAACGTGCGCCCACGCGTCCCTTTCCCCGGTCTTGCCATTTTCCTGCTGCGAATCGATCTGCTCCTGAAGGCGCTTGATTTCCTCGCGAGCACCGGGCCCCGACTGCCGCTTTAGTTCGGCAATCTGCTTCTCCAGCTTCTGAACAACGGCTTTTTGCCCACTCGGCTTTGTCATAACAAATGATCTTTGTCTCAAACAGCAGTCTAGAATTCCGGCACCATTTTACATTCTCGCAGCGGCGCCCTTGCGTTTCTCCACTGTAACAGCATGTTCACCCAGCAATCCACGCAGCCCGGCCAGCAGTTCGTCGGTGGCATCCACCACCTTGGGATCCTGCGGCTTCATCAGTACCCGGAAGTCGCCTGGCTTTTCCAGCTCAAACAGCACGGGATTGTGCCCGGGGTGCGACCGCAGAAGTCCGTCCAATTCTCCCAGCAGTCGGTCGGAAACGTCCGCAGGGTTGATGCGAATGTGCAAAGCCGGCTTTCTACCGTTGACGGCGGATTCAAGTGGTTTCGCCTCACTCACAACCACCTTGGCGCGCGCGTTTTCATCGTGCCTGACCTTGCCCTTTATCAGCAAGGCCGCGTCCGGTTTCAACACGGATTGGATTTTCTCAAGCGTCTGAGGAAACACCAACAGGTCCACCGTTCCCCGCAGGTCTTCCAGCACCGCTGCGCCCCAAAGCTTCCCTTTTTTGCTAGGGCGGATGCGTAAGTTGGTGAGGATTCCGCCCAGCGTGACGGGGGCTTCATTCTGCATTTCGTCAATGCTGGAACTGTTGCTCTCGGTCAATTCCCGCAGTTGGGAAGTATATTTCTCAAGGGGGTGGCCCGTCACGTAAAAGCCCAGCAATTCTTTTTCACCGGCCAGCCGTTCGGCTTCGCTCAGGCCGGGCAGGTCGGGAAGCTCGGCCGGGGCGGAACTGACAGAATCATCACCAGCACCAAAAAGCCCGTGCTGCCCGCTCTCCACGATGCGCTGCTGGCGCTGGCCCCATTCCATGGCGCGGTCCAGCAAAGCCAGCAACTGCGATCGGCGGGCGCCCATCGAGTCCGCCGCGCCCGCCTTGATGAGGCTCTCAATGACCCGTTTGTTCAGCAGCCGAAGGTCAACGTGTTCGCAAAACTGATACAGGTTGTCAAATCGGCCCAGCTTATTGCGCGCTTCCACTACAGAAACAATCGCGGCATCGCCCACGTTCTTGATGGCTGTTAAGCCAAAACGTATCTGGCCGTTCGAGGGGGTAAACGTCCGCTCGCTGGAGTTGATGTCGGGCGGAAGAATGTCAATACCCATGTCGCGACATTCGTTCAGGTAATGCGTCAGCTTGTCTGGATTGCCAATTTCCGAGGTCAGCAGAGCGGCCATGAATTCCACCGAATAATGCGTTTTAAGATAGGCAGTGTGATAGGCCACCATGGCATAAGCGGCAGAATGCGACTTGTTGAACCCGTATCCGGCGAATTGCGCCATCAAGTCAAAAAGCTTTTCCGCCTTGGCAGCAGGCACCTTCTTCACTTTCGCCCCCGCCATGAATTTCTCCCGCATAGCGGCCATCGCTTCAACTTTCTTCTTGCCCATGGCGCGCCGCAGCACGTCCGCTTCGCCCAGACTGAAGCCGGCAACGGCGGCGGCAATCTGCATCACCTGTTCCTGGTAAACAATCACGCCGTAGGTTTCGTCCAGAATCTCCTTGAGCTGCGGCAGGTCATAGGTCACACGTTTCTTGCCGGTCTTTCGAGCAATGAAGTCGTCAATCATCCCGCCCTGGATGGGGCCGGGGCGGTAAAGGGCATTCAACGCCGTCAGGTCAGCCAGGCGGCTGGGCTTCACGCGCCGAAGGATTTCCGTCATGCCGCGGCTTTCAAACTGGAAGATGCCCGCCGTGAGCCCCTTGCTCAGCAGTTCGTAGGTTTCGGCATCATCCTTCGTCAGCGCGTCGAGATCAAGCTTTTCACCCCGAGTGGCTCCAATCAGCTTCAGGCAGTCGTCGAGGACAGTCAGGGTGGTCAGCCCCAGAAAATCCATCTTGAGCAGGCCGATCTTTTCTAGGTCGTCCATCGCATACTGCGTCGTAATTTCGTTCTTGCTGCTCTTGTAAAGCGGCACGATTTCCTGCAACGGCTGAGGAGAAATCACAACACCCGCGGCGTGGGTGGAAGCATGCCGCGCAAAACCTTCCAGCCGCCCGGCAACCTCCAGCAGGTCAGCCACGCGTTGGTCCTGCTCTTTCAACTGGCGGAGTTCGGCAGACTGCTTCTGGGCGTCTTCAAGCGTGATGTTCAGCACTGTAGGAACCAGCTTGGCGATCTTGTCCACTTCTGCAAAAGGCATGTCGAGTGCGCGTCCGGCGTCACGAATGACCGCTTTGGCGCCCATTGTTCCAAAGGTGATAATCTGGCTGACGTTTTCCCGCCCGTACTTCTCGGTAACGTAGTTGATGACCTCGCCGCGCCGGCGCATGCAGAAATCAATGTCGATATCGGGGAAAGAGATTCTTTCCGGGTTGAGGAAGCGCTCAAACAGCAGATCGTGCTGCAACGGGTCAACGTCCGTGATGTGCAGCGCGTAGGAAACCAGGCTGCCTGCCGCCGAGCCACGGCCCGGTCCGACGGGAATGCACTGCTCGCGGGCGTAGCGGATGAAGTCCCACACGATCAGAAAGTAGCCCGAATAGTGCATTTTCTTGATCAGCTCAAGCTCAAGGTCCAGGCGGTCATTGTAGGCCTCAAGGGGGTGCCGCAACCTACCTGCTGCACGCAGGCGCTCCAGGCGTTCCAGCCGTTTCGCAAAGCCTTCGCGTGTGACTCTTTCAAAAAAGCTGTCCAGCGATTCACCGGGCGGAACCTCAAAGTGCGGGAAAACGTGCTCTTTCTGGTCAAGCTGCACGTTGCAGCGTTCGGCAATCTCCAGTGTGCGTGTGACGGCGTCAGGGATTTCGCTGAACACCGCGGACATTTCCTCGCAGGTCTTGAAATAGAACTGGTCGGTGGGAAACTTCATCCTGTTGGGATCGCTGAGGGTCTTCCCGGTCTGGATGGCCACCAAAACTTCCTGCGCGCGCGCGTCGTCCCGCGTCAGGTAGTGGGTGTCGTTCGTGGCCACCAGCGGAATGCCCGTCTCGCGCGACAACCGCACGAGATCCGGGTTAATCTTGTGCTCCTCCGGCATGCCCTGGTCCTGGATTTCCAGGAAAAAGTTCCCCTTGCCGAAGATGTCCTGCAGGTCATGGGCGTACTGGCGCGCGGCGTCATATCGCTCAGCGGAGAGCGCTACGGCCACCTCACCACGCAGGCAGGCCGAAAGGGCGATCAGTCCTTCCGAGTGGCGGGAAAGCAAATCTTTATCGATCCGCGGTTTGTAATAGTAGCCTTCGGTGTATGCTGCCGAAACCAGCTTGACCAGATTCTGATAGCCGCGCTCGTTTTCGCAGAGCAGGACAAAATGATAGGGCCGGTCAGAGTCAGGCGAACGGTCAAAACGGTTGGTACCCGCCACGTAGACTTCGCAGCCGATGATGGGCTTGATGCCTCTTTTGCGGGCGGCCTCGTAAAACTTCACCGCGCCGAACAAATTGCCGTGGTCAGTTACAGCCACCGCCGGCATCTTGCGCTCGGCTGCCAGGTCCATCAACCGGCCAATGCCGCAAGCTCCGTCGAGCAGACTATAGTCCGTGTGTAAGTGCAGATGAACAAAATTTTTGGAAGCCATTCCGAGCCATTCTACCAAAAATCAGTAGGGAGGTGTGACCTGCCGCTTCAAATTCTTCCCGACGGTATAGTTTACCGCCGCGGTGGGGACGAAAGATGCGGCAGGGGAAGAGCACTGGCTTATTTGCAGTGCAAGCCTTGAAAAGAGGAAGCCCCCGGACAGGCCCACCTTGCCTTCGGCGTGACGGGAAACTCCTCCGCCTCGCCATGGCGCAAAAACCATCTGACACGGGCGAAGGCGGCCTGCTACTTGCTGCCGTGTTTTGATTTACCTGCCACCGGACCTTTTGTTTTAGCAGGAGGCGGAGGGGCTGTCAGCGCCAGATTAACGGAGGGCGGCAGTTTGTCTGCGTTCGCCAGCAGCAGGCTGACGTTCCAGATCTGCTCATCGGTCAGCAGGCCGACAAAGCCCGGCATCCCTGACAGGCGAATCCCGTGCTTGGCCTTCCAGTAGGTTACGCCCACGGGATCGTCTGTAACCATGTGGCCTGGAGCAAAGAGCTGAGGCGGATGGGGAAACATTCCTTTCGCAGCGTTGGACTCCGGCCTCCCCGGAATACCGTGGCAGCCCGCGCAATTGTGCCGGTAAACGTCGACCCCGGCCAGCAGTTCCCCTTCCGTCGCCCGGGTGGACTTGGTCTTGGGCGCCTCGCGGTTGATGGTTGCATGTAGCGCTGTTTTTGCAAAGAATCTTTCAAATGGCATCGGCGAGGCTGAGGTTGCCACGGGCGCGTGCCCCGATATGCAGTAAAGGTAAAACACCACGGGTACCACAAGAATTCCGATAATGATGCCAAAAATGAATTTCCCCATATGCTCCTGTCACCCCCACTTCCAAATAGGCATCTGCCGATGCCCCTCTTCCTGCAACTTCCTTACGATTACAGAATACGTCAACCCTGGTCAGCCCCGGCCTTTCTTCTTTTTCCGTTTAGCGACGGCTTGTGCAATCCTGGCAAGACGTCCCGCCCTCCTGGCCTGAGTCGCATTCACACCTTTCGCGCCTTTCGTGGACCTGGGAACTTTTGCAGATTTCGCAGACCTCGCAGCTTTAGCCGTCTTTGGGCTTTTTGCTGCCTTCGCTGTCTTGGCTGGGTGAGCGGCTTTGCCTGCTTTCGCAGTTTTAGCGGCCCGCGCTGGTGGGGCCGAACGCTCCTTGCTGCCGGACAGTGACCGCAAGGCCTGAACCACTTGCTGCTGGGTCCTGATCTTTCCATCCAACTGGTCGAAAAATATCCGCTCCAGAATCTTATCAAACTTCGGCCCGGGCTTCACCCCCAGCACAAGCAGCTCGCTTTCCGGCAGCCGCTCCCGAATCTGAGGCGCTTTCACCAGAAAACTCTTGATGCGGCTCTGAATTTTCGCCTGAGGATAATAAGCCTGCAGATAAAGCAGCAACGGCCTGGGTTGTTGCGAAAGCAGCTTGTAAACCTGGCTGGGAGTCCCGCACTTGGCACTTGAGAGAGTGCGAGCAACCTTTTTAGCCTCACGTTCCAGGTTGAGCGCAAGTTTCGCCTGCTTAGGATCAAGCACCTTTTTAGCCAGCCGCTGCCGCTGAGTGCCATTCAGTTTGGTTGCAAGGCAGTCAAAATTCAACAGGAACAGATCCTCGCCGGGAGATTTCCTGGCCAGTGCCGCGACCTTGCGAAACCGGTCATAGGCAATCCGCGTAAGACTTCGGTCAAGACCCGTCAGAAGGCCGCGGTCCTGATACAGCTTGATCAGCCGTTCCGGATTATCCTCCCGCAACACCGCTTCAATCTCACCGGCCTGCTTGTCCGCCGGAAGGTTGGCCCAGATCCGCTCTTCCATAGCCGCATCAAGCCATCGTTGGGTCTTTTCATCAGGCTTGAACCCAAAACGCAGCTCCAGCCGAAACAACCGATAGATCCGGACAGGATCGTCCCAGAAGCTCCGGGGATGAAGCGCCCGTATTTCCTGCCGCTCAAGATCGCCCGCACCGTTCTTGGGATCCAGCAGGAGCCCGCGGGAATTGGGGTGTAGGGAAATAGCCATGGCATTAAAAGCAAAATCACGCCGCTTCAGGTCTTCGAAAATCATGGCAGGCTTCACCAGCGGCGGACGCCCCGGCTTAGTGGGAATTTCCTGATGACACTGAGCAACCTCAGCACGTATCCCGTTGCTGAACCACAGTTCTGTGGAACCACGACGCTTGTCCGCTCTGCTCCTAACGACTTCAGCGGTCCCCGTCGCCCAGGCGGACGAAAGTTTCCGGGATTCCTTAGCTTTCGGCTTCCGGGAGAGCAAGTACCGCAGAATTTTCTGGTTATTGCCTTCAGTCGCAAAATCAAGATCGCGGACGACTGCCCGGCCGAATGTCATGTCGCGAACCGCCCCACCCACAAGATAAAGATTGATCCCCTCGCCATACGCCAGCCGACTGAGCTCATTCACTAGCTGAAACTGGGCGGGGGAAAGCCGGCTCTCCATCAGGAAGTTATAATCGGTCATAGTTTCCTACTCGCGAACCCTTATTTGCCGTAAGCGTCAGGCTCGCGGGTGATGAGTTTGATAGACTTGTCGTAACCGTTCTTTAAGAACGTGTGTATAAATCTGCGTCGTCGAAATATCACTGTGACCCAGCATGGTCTGGATCGACCTCAGGTCGGCCCCTCGCTCCAGCAGGTGGGTGGCAAAAGAATGCCGGACCATGTGCGGCGTCAGAGACACGCGGATGCCCGCCCGACGTCCGTAGGTGCCCAGAATCTTCCAGAATCCAACCCGCGAGAGCGGTCCACCGCGCTGATTCAGAAAAAGATACGGAAACTCCCGCTGCTTCACAAGCGCGCTTCGCCCGTGCCGGAGATAAGCCTCCACGCCGCGCAAAGCTGATTTACCAACAGGTATCAGCCGCTCCTTTTTCCCCTTCCCTATACAACGGACTATCCCCAGGTCCGGGTCAAAGTCCTCCCAACGCACGCTGAGAAGTTCCGAAACACGCATTCCAGTAGCATAAAGCAACTCCAGCATGGCGCGATCCCGAAGACCTTGGGGGGTTGAGCCGTCGGGCTGGGCAAGCAAAGATTCAACTTCCTCAAAATTTAGATACTTGGGTAAAGAATGGGAAAGATGCGGAGCCTCAACTTCACGGGCCGGATCAGCTGACAACCGACCCTCCGTCACAAGGAAATGGAAGAAATGTCGCAGTGCAGCCAGCTGCCTCGCCACAGACCGAGAACTGAGGCCTTGTCGGTAAAGGGTTTCAAGAAACTTTCGGATATGCTCAAGGCGAACCTGCTCGATCGGCAACTTTGATTTGTGCAGATATTCAGCAAACTTACGGAGATCCCGCCTGTAGCTCACGATACTGTTTTGCGCCAGACCCTTTTCGACAGTGGCGTAGTCCAAAAAGCTGGCAACTTCCGACGATATATTGGCAAGAGAGTCCGGCATTCGCTGCCCCTGATACGCCTTCCTTTGCCCAGTTCAGAATATAAATACTTAATGTCTTCTGTTAAGTGTACTAAGCTATATTACTAATAATATGGCCCCTCTGTTATTTTAATCCCGCACGATAATATGCCAAATGTCATCCCGAACCCAAGGGGAGTACTGAAATGGCTCCTCAAACAGTTATGATCATCTGAAACTCGACAGAATTTGTCAATAACAAGTGCCGCTGTCTCAATAAAGTAGCAAATGTTCACCCCAAAACAGTTGGAACCCGTCTGGCGCGAAGGCAACAAATCGAAACGCATCTTAGCACAGGCTGCTATCTAAGACCAGACAGGTTTTTCAATCATAATCCCCTTCTATCCCGGCCTGCCTTTTCACGCAGCTCGGAGTCACACCACAAACCAAGCCGTGGCTGAACGGCCAGAGTATGTTTCTACTGTGAAAATCCACACCAGCATTCAAAAGTTGCCAAATGGTAGGCAGAACCTTAGCTGCATAAATTTACAGGTGGCAGCTCAAGACGTTGATGGATGGCGTAAAGAACGAGTTCCAGGCGGTCTGAAACCCCAATCTTATCGTAGATGGACCGGAGATGGTTCTTCACTGTTTGTTCAGTAATCGTCAGGTGGTTCGCGATGTCACGGTTTCGCAGCCCCTGCGTCAGACAGCTTATGATGGTCTTTTCTCTGGGCGTCAAGGTATCGATGGGCCGCGAGTAAGTGTGACTGGAGCTAGTAACAAGATCGTTGCCGTTAAGTTTCCCTGACGGATGAATAACTTCATCGCTAAGCGCCTTCCGCACACTCTTAACAAAGACCTCCGGCTCCGCTGATCTATTGACCACACCGGAGGCACCCTCACGGACGAGAGTCTCTCGCTCCATGTCGGTCATATGCGAGGCCGTAATAACCACCTTGCAAGTCGGCGAATTTCCAAGTAGTTGGTCGAGAACTACCTTGTACCCTTTCAGCACTATTTCCCGTTGTACCAGAGCCAAATCGGGTCGGAACGACCTAGCCATTGCGACCAATTGCTGCGAGTTTTCAGCTTGTGCTACAACGCGAAGATCGTCCTCAACGCTGAAAAGCTTCTTCAGCCCCAGGCGGAAGACTCCTTCGCTGTCCGCAATCAGGATTTTCGTCCTGGCCTTATTATTGGCGCGCTTTCTAGGATGCATGTTTGAACTCAGGAGAAACAAACTATCCCGGAACCGTTTGTCGCCAGATGCAGTCCACTTGAGGCGGGCTGTCCGTCCTGCTCTAATCGGTGGAACATCATGGTTCGTCGCCTTTAGACAATCTACGCGGAATGCTTTAAAGAGGTTAGGCGATAATCATCAATAACCACCCCGAGCCCCGCCGGGGACCCGCTCTTCTGCTGGCGAACCACCCGACCCACACATTGCAACTGCATTGGCGTCCTG
>Ga0102953_1000430_pt1 | contig 29155 bp, 30 predicted proteins | sample SalPon2A_C_D2_MG_FD_78509 | JGI IMG/M metagenome (GOLD analysis project Ga0102953, IMG submission 78509) | Soil microbial communities from South San Francisco under conditions of wetland restoration - Salt Pond MetaG R2A_C_D2_MG | ecosystem: Environmental > Terrestrial > Soil > Wetlands | place... | reverse complement strand
GATGGGTCGAGCGATAACGTGGTGCCGCTGTCTCGCTACGTTTTCGCTACGGTGGGTAAAACGAAGAAGGCATAGCGCATTGCTAAGCCTTTGAAGTGAAGTGGCTCCCCGAGTAGGGCTCGAACCTACGACCTGCGGATTAACAGTCCGTCGCTCTACCGACTGAGCTATCGGGGATCCGGAAAACCCGCTATTTTAAGGATTTCCGGATATCCAAGCAATCACGCGATGCGCCTTGCGAGAAAAAGAAAAAGCAAATGGCTCTGGGCCCTGGTTGTCGTCGTCGGGCTTCTTGCCACGGCGCTTGCGGTGCCGTTTTTGGTGCCGCTCGAGGGCTACATTCCCGAGCTGAACAAGCTCGTCTCGGAAAAGATCGGCCAGCCGGTGTCGATCAGGGATCTGCGGCTGCAGTTGCTGCCGACGCCGCGGGTCGCGATCGTCGGCTTGAAGCTCGGGCGCAAGGACGAGGTGAGCATCGAGCGCGCAAGCATCGTGCCGGACCTGCTGCTTCTGCTCGCGGGCGAGTACGTGGTGCACGAGATCCGTGCCGACCGGGTGCGGGTCAAGGCTTCGGCGCTGGATCTGCTCGACAAGCTGCCCAAGGGCGGCGGGAGCGGAATTCTGGTGCGGCGGATCGTTCTGCGCCACGTGACCTACGAGCAACGCGCGCTGAAGCTGCCGCAGTTCAATGTCGTCGTCGAGCTGTCGGTCGTTCCGTCCGCGACGGTGGTGCGCTTCTATACCGACGACGGCAGGTTCAGGGCGACGCTGGATCCCCAGGGCGGCGGCCGGACGCGCGTGGCCGTCACGGCGCACGATTGGCGCCTGCCGTTTGCCGTCGCACCGCTGCTCTTCGACACGCTCGACGCCAGAGGCGAGCTGCACGGGGAGCGCCTGGATTTTCCCCAGGTGTACGGCAAACTCTACGGCGGCACCCTGAGCGGCAGCGTGGACACGCGCTGGGGCAAGCAGTGGCGCATCGCCGGCAAGGCGGACGTCGACGGTGTGGAGATGGTTCCGTTGCAGTCCGCGCTCGGCAAGCCGGCGCGGCTGTCCGGGCGGCTGAGCGGGAAGGTGACCTATTCGGCGCAAGCAAGGACGGCGGGGCAGCTGGGGAATGCCTTGGTGCTGGATGCACCGTTCGCGGTCGTGGGGGGCGAATGGCATGGCGTGGACCTGTCGCGCGTCGCCGAGCTGCCGCTCGGCAAGCTGTCGCCCGGGGGAACCACCAAGTACGAGCAGATGAAAGGGCAGCTCGCGCTGCGCGGGAGGCAAATTCAATTGAACAATCTCTGCCTGCGCTCGCCGTCGTTGGTGGCCTCGGGCAACGTGGCGATCGCGCCGGATCAGACGCTGTCGGGCAAGCTCGACGTTGCGGTGGCGAAAACCGGGGGCTTCGTCGGCGTGCCGGTGGCGCTTGCGGGCACCACTGCCGATCCTTCGCTGTCGCTCACCGCGGCGGGCGCGATCGGCGCGGTTATCGGTACCGTGTTGCTGCCCGGGATCGGCACCAGCCTCGGGCTGCAGGCGGGCGGCAGGCTCGAGGGCAAGGTCGAATGCAAGTGAGCTACTTCGAGATCACCTTGGCGATCGCCTCGGCCGCGTAGTCGATGTTCTTGGAATTGAGCGCGGCGACACAGATGCGTCCGGTGTCGATGGCGTAGACCGAGTATTCCGCGCGCAGGCGCTCGACCTGCGCCTTGGTCAGCCCGGAATACGAGAACATCCCGCGCTGATCGAGGATGAAGCTGAAATCCGCCCCCGGCGCCCGGGCATGAATTTTTTCGACCAGTGCCTTGCGCATCGCCTTGATGCGGTCGCGCATTCCGGCGAGCTCCTGCTCCCACAGCGCGCGCAGCTCAGGCGTCGCGAGCACGGTGGCGACGATCTGTCCGCCGTGGGTGGGCGGGTTCGAGTAGTTGGTGCGCACCAGGCGCTTGATCTGCGACAGCGCACGCGCCGCCTCGTCCGCATCGCCAGCCAGCAGGCTGAAGGCGCCGACCCGTTCGCCGTAGAGCGAGAACGACTTCGAGAACGAGCTCGAGACGAAGATCGGGCTGTACGACTCGGCGAACAGCCGCACCGCGTAGCCGTCGGCGTCGATGCCGTCGCCGAAGCCCTGGTAGGCGAGATCGAGAAACGGCACCAGCCCGCGCCGTTTGACCGCCTCGAGCACCTGCTGCCATTGCCGGCGCGACAGGTCGACGCCGGTCGGGTTGTGGCAGCAGGCATGCAGCACCACGATCGAGCCGGCCGGCATGGCCTCCAGCGCGCCAAGCATGCCCTCGAAATCCAGGCCGCGAGTCTTGGCGTGGTAGTAGGGGTAGCTGTTGACGGTGAAGCCTGCGTTCTCGAACAGGGCGCGGTGGTTCTCCCAGCTCGGCTCGCTGATCCAGACCTGGGCCGCGGGCTCAACGCGCCGCAAAAAGTCGGCGCCGATCTTGAGGCCGCCGGTTCCGCCCAGCGCCTGGATGGTGACGATGCGGCCGCTCTTGGCCGCCTCGGCGCCGAACACCAGCTCCATCACCGCGCGGTCATAGCTCTGCAGGCCGTCGATCGGCAAATAGCTGTGCGGCGGACCCGCCTCGACTCGCTCGCGCTCGGCGCGCCGCACGCACTCGAGCAGCGGCACCTTGCCGTTGTCGTCGCAGTACACGCCGACGCCGAGGTTGACCTTGTTGGGGTTCTGGTCGGCGACGAAGGCTTCGGTGACGCCGAGTATGGGGTCGCGCGGAGCCATCTGCACTGCGGCGAGGATCGATTTGCTCATGGACGGATTCATCGGAGTGAAGTGCGTATTCTACCGGGCCGCCCGCTGTGGGAAAATGTCAGTTTTGCCGCTGCACTGCGAATGGCGATCCAAACTTACCCCGGCAGCCCGTTCCGCCTGAACCAGATGTTCCCGCCCGCGGGCGACCAGCCGGAGGCGATCGACAAGCTGATCGAAGGCATCAGCGACGGCCTCGCGTTCCAGACCCTGCTCGGGGTCACCGGCTCCGGCAAGACCTACACCATGGCGAACGTGATCGCCCGGCTCGGCCGGCCGGCGATGGTGCTGGCGCCCAACAAGACTCTCGCCGCGCAGCTGTACTCGGAGTTTCGCGAGTTCCTGCCCGAGAACGCGGTCGAGTACTTCGTTTCCTACTACGACTACTACCAGCCCGAGGCCTACGTCCCGTCGCGCGACCTGTTCATCGAGAAGGACTCCTCGATCAACGAGCACATCGAGCAGATGCGGCTGTCGGCGACCAAGTCGCTGATGGAGCGGCGCGACGTGGTGATCGTGGCGACGGTATCGGCGATTTACGGCATCGGCGACCCGTCGGAGTACCACGGCATGATCCTGCACCTGCGCCAGGGCGAGAAGGTGTCGCAGCGCGACGTCCTGGCGCGGCTGGTGGCGATGCAATACGAGCGCAACGAGCTCGATTTCCGCCGCGGAACTTTCCGCGTGCGCGGCGACGTGATCGACGTATTCCCGGCCGAGCACGCCGAGCACGCGGTCCGGATCTCCCTGTTCGACGACGAGATCGAGAAGCTCGAGGTATTCGATCCGCTCACCGGCAGGGTGCTGCATCCGATGGCGCGCTTTACCGTCTATCCGTCGAGCCACTACGTGACTCCGCGCGAAACGACGCTGCGCGCGGTAGAGGCAATCAAGGCCGAGTTGCGCGAGCGCATCGAGACCTTCCACAAGGCAGGCAAGCTGGTCGAGGCGCAGAGAATCGAGCAGCGCACCCGCTTCGACCTCGAGATGCTGGCCGAGCTCGGGTTCTGCAAGGGCATCGAGAACTACTCGAGGCACCTGTCGGGGCGCAAGCCGGGGGAACCGCCGCCGACCCTGATCGATTACCTGCCGCCGGACGCGCTGATGATCATCGACGAGAGCCACGTCACGATCGGCCAGCTGGGCGGCATGTACCGCGGCGACCGCGCGCGCAAGGAGAACCTGGTCGAGTACGGATTCCGGCTGCCGTCCGCGCTCGACAACCGGCCGCTGCGCTTCGACGAGTTCGAAAAGGTGGTGCGCCAGACGGTGTTCGTCTCCGCGACGCCGGCGGCCTACGAGGCGGAGAAGTCGGCGCAGGTGGTGGAGCAGGTGGTGCGGCCCACGGGCCTGGTGGACCCCGAGATCGAGGTGAGGCCGGCCGCGACCCAGGTCGACGACCTGCTGTCGGAAATCTCGCTGCGGGTCAAGAAGCACGAGCGCGTGCTGGTGACCACGCTGACCAAGCGCATGGCCGAGGAACTCACCGACTACCTGGCCGAGCACGGCGTCAAGGTGCGCTACCTGCACTCCGAGGTGGACACGGTGGAGCGGGTGGAGATCATCCGCGATCTGCGGCTGGGCGAATTCGACGTGCTGGTCGGCATCAACCTGCTGCGCGAGGGACTGGACCTGCCGGAGGTGTCGCTGGTGGCGATTCTGGATGCGGACAAGGAGGGTTTCCTGCGCTCCGAGCGCTCACTGATCCAGACCATGGGGCGCGCGGCGCGCCATCTGAACGGCGCCGCGCTGCTTTACGCGGACGTAATGACCGACTCGATGCGGCGCGCGATCGCGGAAGTCGAGCGCCGCCGCAACAAGCAGATCGCGTACAACGTACAGCACGGGATCACGCCGAAGGGCATCTCGAAGCGGATCAAGGACCTGATCGACGGTGTCTACGACGCGGACGAGGCGCAAACGCTGCTGCGCGCGGCGCAGGACGACGCGCGCTACGAGGCGATGAGCGAGAAGCAGATCGCGCGCGAGATCAAGCAGCTTGAGAAGAAGATGCTCGAGCACGCGAAGAACCTCGAGTTCGAGCAGGCGGCCAAAATGCGCGATCAGCTCGCGGAGCTCAAGAGGCACGTGTTCGGCGTCGCGCTGGCGTCGGAATAGCGGTGCGCGGCGTTCTCTTCGTTTGCACCGGCAACATCTGCCGCTCGCCGACGGCCGATGGCGTCATGCGGCGGCTGGTACGCGATGCAGGCCTGGCGCAGAGCGTGCGCGTCGAATCGGCCGGGACCCACGACTACCATGTCGGCGAGCCGCCGGATGTCCGCGCGCAGCAGCACGCGCGACGCCGCGGCTACGATCTCAGCCCGCTGCGCGCGCGCCAGGTCGTGGCGGAGGATTTCGAGTCCTTTGACTTGATCCTCGCCATGGATCGTGGCCACCTAGCGATTCTGCGGCATATCGCGCCGCCGCAGCACCGGCACAAGCTGCGTCTGTTGATGGAGTTCGCCACCAGCTGGCAGATCGACGAGGTTCCCGACCCGTACTACGGCGGCCCGGGCGGCTTCGAGCGGGTGCTCGACATGGTGGAGGCCGCGGCGCGCGGGCTGCTCGTGGAACTGCACCGTGGGATCAGAGCGTCTTGACGATGCGCAAGGTGATCGGATCCTCGGGCACCGAGTGGACCTCGAAGCCGAGCGCGCGCGCGAAGCGCAGCATGGGCGGATTGTTGCGCAGGACCAGCCCTTCCATGCTGGTCAGTCCGCGCTCCCGCGCGACCCGGATCAGCGCCTCCATCAGCAGACCGGCAACACCGCTCTTGCGCCAGGCATCGGCGATGACGACGCCGAACTCGCAGCTCTTTCCGTCCGAATTCGCTACGTAGCGCGCCTCGCCCGCGACCTCGGCCTCGTCGCCTTCGCCGTGGATGCAGACGAAGGCCATGTGGCGCTCGTAATCGATGTCGGTCAGGAAGTGAATCAACTTGTCCGAAGGTGCGCCGACCCATTTGTGAAAGCGCAGGTAGCGGCTTTCGCCGGACACGCCGCTGCTGAGAAATTCGCGCTCCAGCAGATCGTCGTCGGCGCGCACCGGGCGGATGACCACCTTGCGGCCGTCGAACAGCCTGCGCTCACCCACCAGCCGGGAAGGGTAGTCAGCCATCGGCGCCCAGCACGTCGTCCCTGAGTCGGCGGCGGAAGATCTTGCCCAGCGGGGTCTTCGGCAGGCTGTCGCGGAACTCGACCCGCCTCGGCCGCTTATAGCCGGTAAGGTATTTGGCGCAGTGCTCGCGCACCGCGTCCGCGGTCAGGCCCGAATCGGCCCTGACCACGAACAGCACAACCGCCTCGCCGCTGCGCTCGTCCGGAGCGCCGACGGCGCCCGCATCCTTTACCCCCGGGTGCAGCATCGCGACCTGCTCGATTTCGCTCGGATACGCCTTGAAGCCCGATACCACGATCATGTCTTTCCTGCGTTCGGTGAAGCCGACGTAGCCGTTCTCGTCCATCCACCCGAGGTCGCCGGTCTTCAGCCAGCCATCGGGCGTGAGGACACTGGCGGTCTCGGCCGGGCGGTTCCAGTAACCGCGCATCACCTGCGGTCCGCGGACCCAGATCTCGCCCACTTCGCCGAGCCGTACCGCGTCGCCCTGCTTGTCCATGATCGACACCTCGGTCGAGGGCAGCGGCAGTCCGAGCTTGCCGCTGAAAGCCTTCGCGTCGAAGCGGTTGGCGCAGACGTTGGGCGAGGCTTCGGTCAGGCCATAGCCTTCGACCAGCGGCACGCCCATCGCCTGCTGCCAGCGTTCGGCGACCGCCCGCTGCACCGCCATGCCGCCCGCCACCGAGAGCTTCAGGGCGCCCCGGTTCGCCCTGCGGACCTGGTCGAAACCGTCAGCGTCGAGCAGCGCGTTGAACAGCGTGTTGACGCCGGTCATCGCGCTGAAGCGCGATTTCTTCATTGTGCGGATCAAGCGCGGAATGTCGCGCGCATCGCTGACGAGGATGTCGTTTCCGCCGAGCCTGACGAACAGCAGGAGGTTGGCGGTAAGCGCGAAGACATGGTACAGGGGCAACGCCGAAACCACTGTTTCCTCGCCTGCGACGAGTGTGCCTCCGACCCAGGCCAGGGTCTGCTCGACGTTCGCCACCATGTTGCCGTGGGACAGCATCGCGCCCTTCGGCGCCCCGGTGGTGCCGCCGGTGTATTGCAGGAACGCAAGGTCATCGGCGCCAAGCCTGGCCCGCTCGAGCCCAGGCGTCGCGGCGAGCGCGTCTCGGAATCCAACTGCGCCGGCGATACGCCAGCGCGGGACCATGCGCTTGAGACGCTTGACCGCAAGGTTGACGGTCCAGCGTTTGAGCGGGGGGAACAGATCGCCGACCTGGGTCGTGACGACGTGGGGAACGGGCACGCTTTCGAGCGCCTGCTGGAGCGTGTAGGCGAAATTCTCGAGCACCAGCACCGCCGAGGGGCGGCAGTCTGCGAGCTGCTGGGCAAGCTCGCGCGCGGTGTAGAGGGGGTTGACGTTGACCACCACCAGCCCGGCGCGCAGCGCCCCGAACAGCGCCACTGGATACTGCAGCAAATTCGGCAGCATGATGGCAATGCGGTCTCCCTTCCCAAGGCCGAACCGGCGTTGCAGGCAGGCGCCGAAGCGAGCCGACAGTCGCTCCAGCTCAGCGTAGGTCAGGGTCACGTCGAGATGGGTGAACGCGGGCCGCTCGGCGAATCGCCTGCAGCTTTCCTCGAACAGGTCGACGAGCGACGGATAGGCGCGCACCCGTGCCTCTGCCGGGGCCGCGTCCGGATACGAGTTGAGCCAGATCCTGTCCATGCCAGACCAGTATGGCCTTCCGGCATGGCTCGGTTTGACGAGCGTCAAATGAAAAAGCCGGCGCAAGGCCGGCTTCTTCTCGACGCGGGGCTGCGGCTACTTTCTGGTTTCGATCTGCACCAGCTCTGCCTCCGCGTCCGCGGGCTCCGGGTTGTGCTCGCGGCGCGGGCGGCCGAGCGGCTGCTGCGGCTCGGCCTCGGCCCGCACCGTGCGGGCTTTCGACGGGTCGGTTTCGATCATCACCAGGCCCGACTGCTCCAGCTCCGCCTTTGGCTCCACTTTCGGCTCGTACGCCGGCTCGACGGGGGGCAGCGGCTCGTACGCAGGCTCGACGGGGGGCAACGGCTCGTAGGCCGGCTCGCGTGCGGCCGGCGCTTGCCGCTCGATCACCGGTTCCGGCGTTGAGGCCGCCTGCTCGACCGGGGAGGGCGCGGGCTCGGCAATCTGCGGCGCCGGAAACTCCGGCAGCGGCGGCGTGCTTACCGAAAGCACCGGCTCGTTCGCCGTTACCGTCACCGTTTCGGGCGCGGGTGCGGAGGGCGCCTGAGCGGCGGGCGCGCTTTCCTGCGGCCGCTGCTGCTCGCCGCCCGCAGCCTGCTCCGGGCGGCGTTCCCGGCCGCGTCGGCCACGGCGACTGCGGCGGTGCTCTTCACCCTCAGGCGCGCCGCCGGCCTGCGCTTCCGGCCGTGGCGCCCGTGGCTCGGCATCGCCATGCGGCTGTCGCGGCGGGCGCTGATCGGGGCGGCGTTCGCCCCCGGGCCGTGCTTCCCGGGGCTGGCCGTTGCCCCGCTGCTCGAGGCGGCTTTGCTGGCCATCGCGCCGCTCGCCGCGTTCACCACGCTCGCCGCGCCGGCCGCGCTCGCCGCGCGCGGGGCGTTCGCCACGCTCGCCACGCTCGCCACGCTCGCTGCGTTCGCCGCGTTCCGCGCCGCGCCGGTGATCGCCGCGCTGCTCGGGGCGCCGTTCGCGCTGGCGGGGTTCCCGTCGCGGCTCGCGAGGCCCCGGACGCGATTCGGGTACGGGCGTGGCGGTCGCTGCGCCCGCGGCATCGGCAGGCTGCTCGAGCTTGAACCAACCCAGTATGCGGCCGATGATGCCTGGACGGGGCTGGGCGGTCATCATGGGCGAGGGCACGCGCTCGGGGCGGCGCTGATGCCGCTGGCTGCGCACTTCCGCCGGGGCCCGCGGCAACGGCTCGGCCACAAGCGGCGCGGGCTGGGCCGGGGTGATGGCCTTCACGACGGCCTCCTGACGCTCCTTGACCGGTTCGGCTTCGGCGCCAAGCTTCGGCTCCTCGGGCTGCTCGACCAGCTCGTAGCTCGCCGGTACGTGCTCCATTTCGTTCAGTTCGTCGTGGCGCAGGCGCTGCACCTTGTAGTGCGGCGTCTCGAGGTGCTGATTGGGAACCAGCACGATATTGACTTTGAGACGCCCCTCGAGCTTCTGGATTTCGCTGCGCTTCTCGTTCAGCAGGAAGCTGGCGACGTCGACCGGCACCTGCGCGTGGACGGCGCCGGTATTTTCCTTCATCGCCTCTTCCTGCAGGATGCGCAGCACGTGCAGGGCGGTGGATTCCGTGCCCCGGATGAAGCCGGTGCCGCTGCAGCGCGGGCAGTTGATGTGTGCGGTTTCCTCGAGCGAAGGCTGCAGCCGCTGGCGCGACAGCTCCATCAGCCCGAAGCGCGAGATCTTGCCGATCTGCACCCGTGCGCGGTCGAAGCGCAGCGCCTCGCGGAAGCGGTTTTCCACCTCGCGCTGGTTGCGCTGCGATTCCATGTCGATGAAATCGACCACGATCAGGCCCCCGAGGTCACGCAGTCGGAGCTGGCGCGCGACTTCGTCCGCCGCCTCGAGATTGGTGCGCAGCGCGGTTTCCTCGATATCGTGGCCCTTGGTGGCGCGCGCCGAGTTGACGTCGATTGCGACCAGTGCCTCGGTGTGGTCGATCACCACCGCGCCGCCCGACGGCAGGTTCACGTGGCGCGCGTAGGCGCTCTCGATCTGGTGCTCGATCTGGAAGCGCGAGAACAGCGGCACGTCATCGCGGTAGAGCTTGACCTTGCCGACGTTGCCGGGCATCACGATCTGCATGAACGTGCGTGCCTGCTCGTAGATCTCGTCGGTGTCGATCAGGATTTCGCCGATATCGGGCTGGAAGTAGTCGCGAATCGCCCGGATTACCAGGCTCGATTCGAGATAGATCAGGAACGGCTTGGCGACGTAGCGGCCATCGGGTCCCGGCGTGCGGTCGGCCGCGGCGCTCTCGATTGCGCGCCACAGCTGCATGAGGTAGTTCAGGTCCCAGTTCAACTCCTCGGCCGAACGTCCTATCGCCGCGGTGCGCGCGATGACGCTCATGCCCTCGGGCAGAACCAGCTGATCGAGGGTGTCCCGCAATTCGTTGCGGTCCTCGCCTTCGACGCGGCGCGAAACGCCGCCGCCGCGAGGATTGTTGGGCATCAGGACCAGGTAGCGCCCGGCGAGGCTGATGAAGGTGGTGAGGGCGGCGCCTTTGGTGCCGCGCTCGTCCTTCTCGATCTGGACGATGAGCTCCTGGCCCTCCTTGAGGGCGTCCTGGATCCTCGCCTTGCTGACTTCTATGTCGGAGCGGAAGTAGCTGCGCGCGACTTCCTTGAAGGGAAGAAACCCGTGCCGCTCCTCGCCGTAGTCAACAAAGGCAGCCTCGAGGCTGGGCTCGATGCGGGTGATGACCCCTTTGTAGATGTTGCTCTTGCGCTGTTCCCTTGATGCAGATTCGATGTCGAGGTCGACGAGCTTCTGGCCTTCTACGATGGCGACGCGCAGTTCTTCCTGCTGCGTCGCATTGAATAGCATGCGTTTCACTTCCAGTTCTCCTGCGCTCGCAGGGGAACCGGCGGTCCGTCGGTCAGGATTCTCCTAGTTTTAGACCAGTCAAAACCTTCTTTCGGTTCGGCGACATTGCCTGTCGGTTTGCCAAAACCCGGCGGCGGCCGGAATCCGTGCACCCTTCCTTAAGGGGTGCGGGCGTTTCCGAGGGAAAAACCCTCTGCGCGCGCTTCTAGTACTATCGCTACTCTCGGTGAGCGAAATTAACCTTCGCTTCGGGCCCCGCATCAGCAGGGCGGGAGGCGGGTTGCAGATCCTGGCGGCGCTAGGCGCTTACCGCGAACCTGTGCCTCGCAACTCGAAGCAGTCCCGAGATAATACGGAAAATGAAAGACTTAAGCAAGGCTCGGGCGACTCTGCTGGAGGTCGGCGAGGAAAGCGTCGCGCAGCGCATCGACAACTTCCTCATACGGCGCCTCAAAGGGGTGCCGAAAAGCCATGTCTACCGTGTCCTTCGCAGCGGCGAGGTGCGGGTCAACAGCGGGCGGGTCGGACCGGACTACCGCCTGCGTGCGGGCGACCGGGTACGGGTACCGCCGGTCAGGCTGGCCGACAAGTCGGCGCGGCCGGCGCCGCGACCGCTGGAGCTTCCGGTGGTCCATGAAGACCCGGCGCTGCTGGTGGTCGACAAGCCCTCGGGCGTCGCGGTGCACGGCGGCAGCGGCGTCAGCTACGGCGTGATCGAATCCTTGCGCGCGGCGCGTCCCCAGGCCAAGTTCCTCGAGCTGGCGCATCGGCTCGACCGCGACACTTCCGGGCTGCTGATCATCGCCAAGAAGCGCAGTGCGCTGGTCGAGCTGCACCGGATGCTGCGCGAAGGAGAGCTGGAGAAGGACTACCTGGCGGTGGCGGCGGGGCGTTGGCGCGGCGGCATGCGGGAATTGCGCGAATCGCTGCACAAGCATGTCACCGCAAGCGGCGAGCGCAGGGTGAGCGTGCGCGCGGGAGGCCAGCAGGCCGCGACGCGCGTCAGCCCCCTGGCGCTAAGCGACGACATGAGCCTGCTCGAGCTGCGCCTGCTGACCGGGCGCACGCATCAGATCCGCGTCCACCTGGCGCATGCCGGGCATCCCATACTGGGGGACGACAAGTACGGAGACTTCGAGCTGAACCGGGCGCTGGGCAAGCAGGGCGTGAAGCGGCTGATGCTGCACGCGCGCAGGCTGCTGCTGCGCCATCCCGCGAGCGGCGTCAGCCTGAAGCTGGAAGTGCCCATGCCGGCAGACATGCGCCAATTCGTCAAGCACAGGTTTCCGGACTATGGCGGCGGCTGAAGTGCGATATTCGCTGATCGTGTTCGACTGGGACGGCACCCTGATCGACTCGGCCGGCACCATCGTCGAGTGCATTCAGGCCGCGAGCCGGGAAATGGGGCTGCCGGTGCCCGAGCGCGAGCTGGCCAGCCACGTGATCGGGCTGGGACTGCAAGACTCGCTCAGGCATGCGGTCCCCGACCTGCCGCGCGAGCGTTACCGCGACTTTGCCGGCCTGTATCGGCGGCACTTTCTGGCGCGCGAGAGCTCGATGTCATTGTTCGCCGGTATTACGCAGCTGCTCGCCGGGCTTGGCCGGCGCGGACACTTGCTGGCGGTCGCCACGGGCAAGAGCCGAGCCGGGCTGGATCGTGCGCTCGAGGCGAACGGACTCGGAGTGCACTTTTGCGCCTCGCGCTGCGCCGACGAGACCGATCCCAAGCCGCATCCGGCGATGCTTCTCGAGCTGATGCAGGAACTGGGCGCAGAGCCGCAGCGGGTGCTGATGGTGGGGGACACTTCGCACGACCTGGAGATGGCGCGCAACGCGGGTGTCGACGCGCTGGCGGTCACCTACGGCGCGCATCCCGAACACGCGTTGCGCGCGCTCAACCCGCGCGCCTGCGTTGCAAGCGTAGCGGATCTCGAGCGATGGCTGACGCAGAACGGTTGATCTGCGATTCCGCGGCGCTTGCGGAGGCGGGTCGCGGCGTGCGCTTCGAGGTGGAGTACTTCGGCGAGCCGGCAGCGGCGTTCGTGGTGCGCTTCGAGGGCGAAGTACGCGGCTACCTGAACCGCTGCAGCCACGTCGCGCTGGAGCTCGATTGGCGCGAGGGCGACTTCTTCGGCGCCGACGGACGCGATTTGATATGCTCGGCGCACGGCGCGGTGTACGACCCCTCCAGCGGCGCATGCCGGGGTGGACCGTGCAACGGCGCGCCCCTTGTGCCGTTGCGCATCGCGGAGCGCGACGGCAAGGTCTTTTTCCTGGGATTCGCAGATGACTGACGACGGCGGGCAGTGGGAACGCGGGCTGATCGAGAGGCTCGCAACGGCGGCGTTGAGAGAGCAGCGGCGCTCGCGCATGTGGGGTATTTTTTTCAAGCTGCTGTTCTTCACCTACCTCACCGTCATGATCCTGCTCGCGGTCGACTGGCGGGACAAGACTGCAGAGGTAACCGGCGGCAGCCATACCGCGCTGGTCGAGCTCAGCGGCCTGATCGCGCCGGGGTCGGACGCAAGCGCCGAGAAGATCAACGCTTCCCTGCGGGCGGCGTTCAAGGACGGCTCGACGAAAGGCGTGGTGCTTCGCATCAACAGCCCGGGCGGCAGCCCGGTGCAGGCGCAGAACATCTACGACGAAATCCGGCGCCTGCGCAAGAAATACCCGGCAATTCCGCTCTACGCCGTGGTCGAGGACATTTGCGCCTCGGGCGGCTACTACGTCGCCGCGGCAGCCGATCGGATCTACGTCACGCGCTCGAGCATCGTCGGCTCGGTCGGGGTCCGCATGGACAGCTTCGGCGTCACGGGCCTGATGCAGAAGCTCGGCGTCGAGCGTCGCCTGCTGACCGCGGGCAAGAACAAGGGCTTCCTCGACCCGTTCCTGCCGGAGGATGAAAAGCAGAAGCAATACGCGCAAGCGATGCTCAATCAGATCCACCAGCAATTCATCGGCGATGTGCGCCAGGGACGTGGCAAGCGGCTGAAAGAGACGCCGGAGATCTTCAGCGGACTGGTGTGGACCGGACAGCAGAGCCTCGAGCTTGGGCTGGCCGACGGCTACGGCACGCTGAATTCGGTCGCGCGCGACGTGATCAAGGCGGAAAGGGTCGTCGACTACACGCAAAAGGAGAACTTGGCGGAGAAGTTTGCGCGCCGCTTCGGCGCCAGCGCCGCGAGTGCGCTGGCCGAGTTCGCGGTACGCGACGCGCCGACGCCGCACTGAGCATTGGGTCGGGTCAGGTTGCGAGGAGAAGAAATACGCTCGGGCGGCGTCCCGGCTCCGGCGGCGCGGAGCGCCAAGCGGCGATCGAGCGGACCGACACGATTTCCTGCGGCAGCGTAAGGTCGGTGGCGACGCAAAGTCGCGTTTGCGGCGAGCAGACGCGAAGCAGGGACGACACCATTGCTTGGTTGCGGTACGGCGTTTCGATGAAGATTTGCGTCGCGGCCTCGGCCCTGGATCTTTGCTCGAGTTGCCGAATGCGGATTTCGCGCGCATCCTTTTCGCGCGGCAAATAGCCACAGAACGCAAAGCGCTGCCCTTCGAGGCCCGATGCCATCAGCGCCAGGACGATCGACGAGGGTCCGATCAGCGGCGCCACCCGGTAGCCTTCGCGATGCGCCGCGTCGACCAGCAGCGCGCCGGGATCGGCAATCGCGGGGCAGCCGGCTTCGGACAGCAGGCCGAGCGGACGCCCCTCGCGCAGCGGCGCGAGCAGTGCACGCACCGAATCGGCGGGCGTGTGCTCGTTGAGCACCTCGAGCCGCAGCTCCCGCAGGGCGCAGGGCATGCCGACCGCGGCCAGGAGGGCGCGCGCGGACTTGGCGTTCTCGGCCACGAAATCGCGCAACGAACGGATGATCTCGAGGACGGGCTCCGGCAGCGCTTCGGCCGGCGCACCGCCAAGCGGCGTCGGAATCGCGTACAGCGGCGGGCGCATCAGCCCAGCACAGGCATTCCGGCCTGCGCCAGCATCGTGCTCAGGGCCATCAGCGGCAATCCTATGAGCGAGGTCGGGTCCTCGGTCTCGATCCGTTCGATGAGGACAATGCCGAGGCCCTCCGATTTCGCGCTGCCGGCGCAATCGTAGGGCTGCTCGAGGCGGAGATAGTTCTCGATCTGGCGCTGGTCGAGGCTGCGGAACACGACGCGACAGGGAACGATGTGGGAGCGCGCTTCACCGCTACGGGCGTCGAGCAGGCTTACCGCCGTGTGAAAATCGGCCGCCTTGCCGCTCAGGCTGCGCAGCTGGCGCACCGCGTTGGCGTGATTGCCGGGTTTGCCCAGACGCTCGTCGCCCAGCGCGGCAACCTGGTCGGAGCCTATCACCAGCGCGTCGGGAAAGCGGCGCGCGACCGCGCGCGCCTTGTCCAATGACAGGCGCCAGGCGGTCTGCTCCGGTCGCTCCCCGGGCAGGGCAGTCTCGTCCGCGTTCGGCGCCGCGGATTCAAAGCACAGCCGCAGGCGCTGCAGCAGGGCGCGCCTGTAGGCGGAGGTGGACGCTAGGACGAGTTCTCTGGGTTGATCCATGACTTTGTTTTGACAAGGTTTTTCACGGATGATATCATTTTCCGTTTATGCCGCATCACCCCATCATCGACGGACACGAATTCGCCGCGTCGGGCGCCAGGTTGAGCGGCGCGTGGCCGATAGGGGATTTTGCCCGCCTGCGCCCGCTGCTGTTTGCCGACGCCGGCGAGGTCGAATACTCGCTCGAGGGCGTGCCAGACGCACAGGACAGGCCGGCATTGCGACTTACAATCCGGGGCGCGCTGCAGCTCGGCTGTCAGCGCTGTCTCGCGCCGCTGGAATTCCCGCTGCGGATCGACGCCACTCTGGTGCTGGCGCGGTCGCAGGCGGAACTCGACGCCTTGCCGGTAGAGGCCGAGGGGCCGGATTGGGTGGTGGCGGGCAAAGCGATGGAAGTACAGGATTTGATCGAAGACGAGTTGTTGCTCGCGGTGCCGTACGCGCCGCGTCACGAGCAATGCGCGGCGCAGGCGCGAGCCGGCGCGGGAGCGAGTACTTCGCCGTTCGCGGACTTGCGCGGCATGCTTGGGACGCGCGAGCGGCAAACACGAGGTAAGCGCAGTTGAATCTCCGGCAGCCGCGGCTGCCGGAACCACGAACCTGATCAGAGGAGTTTTGTCATGGCAGTCCAGCAGAACAAGAAATCCCCTTCCAGGCGCGGAATGCGCCGCGCGCACGACTTTCTCGGCCGGCCCGCGGTTGCGGTCGAGCCGACCAGCGGCGAGGTGCATCTGCGTCACCACGTGACCCAGACCGGCTACTACCGGGGCAAGAAAGTCGTCGAGCAAAAAGGCGAGTAGGCAGGGCAAACCGAGCCGCGCGCAACGCATCGCGCGCGTCCAGTGTCGTGCGACCCCGCCGCGCCCTCGGGCGCGGTGATCATGCCTTAGGCGCCTGATGGACATTACTGTTGCGGTCGACTGTATGGGCGGGGACCACGGGCCCCATGTGACGGTTCCCGCCGTGCTGGATTTCCAGCAGCGGCACGGCGACGTCGATGTGGTGCTGGTGGGACTGCGCGACGCGATCGAGGCCGAGCTTTCGGCCCACCGTGCGGCGCCGGGCCCGCGCCTGCGCGTGCACCACGCGAGCGAGGTGGTGACAATGGACGAGCCGCCGGCCGGCGCGCTGCGCTTCAAGAAGGACTCGTCGATGCGCGTTGTCGCCGATCTGGTGAAGAAGGGCGAGGCGCACGCCTGCGTGAGCGCCGGCAATACCGGCGCGCTGATGGCGATTTCGCGCTTCGTGCTCAAGACACTGCCCGGCATAGACCGGCCTGCGCTGGCGACGGTGGTGCCCAACATGCGCGGCACGCATACCTACATGCTGGACTTCGGCGCCAACGTGGACTGCAGCGCCGAGCATCTGCTCCAGTTCGGCATCATGGGCGCGATGCTGGTGGCCGCGGTCGAGCACAACGATCGTCCATCAGTAGGCCTGCTCAATATCGGCGCCGAGGATATCAAGGGCAACGACGCCGTGAAGCAGGCTGCCGAATTATTGCGCGATAGCGGTCTCAATTTCTTCGGCAATGTGGAAGGGGACGATATCTACAAGGGGACCACCGACGTCGTGGTCTGCGATGGCTTCGTCGGCAATGTCGCGCTAAAGGCTTCGGAGGGCGTGGCGCGAATGATGGCGGCGGCGCTGCGGGAGGAGTTCACCCGCAACCCGCTGCGCCGGCTCGCCGCACTCGCCGCCCTGCCGGTGCTGGGGGCGTTCCGACGCCGCATGGATCCCGGCCGCTACAACGGCGCCAGTCTGCTTGGCCTGCGCGGCATCGTGATCAAAAGTCACGGCTCGGCGGACGTCTTCGCCTTCGGGCAGGCGCTCTGGCGCGCGGTGGAGGAAGTCCGAAACAACGTTCTGCAACGCATCGCGCAACGCATGGCGCAACTGCACCCGCCGGTCCACCAGGAACATCCGCCGGCCGCGGTCCAATGATCTACTCGCGCATACTCGGCACAGGCAGCTTCCTGCCCCCCCGGATCGTGACCAACGATGAATTCGCTGCGCGTCTCGATACCAGCGACGCCTGGATCCGCGAGCGTACCGGTATCGCGCAGCGGCACATTGCCGACGAGTCTCAGACCTCGAGCGACCTGGCGCTCGAGGCAAGCCGCCGCGCGCTGGAAGCCGCAGGCGTCGCGCCGGGCGAAATCGATCTGATCGTGCTGGCCACGTCGACCCCCGATTTTGTCTTTCCCAGTACGGCTTGCCTGCTCCAGGCCAAGCTCGGCATCAAGGGTTGCCCGGCATTTGACGTGCAAGCGGTATGCAGCGGATTCGTCTATGCGCTGGCGAGCGCGGACAGCTTTATCCGGGGCGGGATGTACAAGCGCGCGCTGGTGGTGGGGGCCGAGGTGTTCTCGCGCATCCTCGACTGGAACGATCGCGGAACCTGCGTGCTGTTCGGCGACGGCGCGGGCGCGGTGGTTCTCGGCGCCGGAGAACGCCCCGGCGTGCACGCGGCGGTTCTGCACGCGGATGGCAGCCAGGCCGGCATGCTCTCCGTGCCGGCCAACGTGTGCGGCGGACGGATAATCGGCTCGCCCTTCCTGCAGATGAACGGCCAGGGCGTTTTCAAGTATGCGGTCCGGGTGCTTGACGAGGTCGCGCGCGAAACGATGACCGCGGCGGGGATGGATCTCTCGCAAGTCGACTGGCTGATTCCTCATCAGGCGAATTTAAGGATTCTCGAGGCGACAGCGAGAAAGCTTGGACTGCCGCAGGAGCGCCTGGTGGTGACCGTCGATCACCACGGCAACACTTCGGCTGCTTCAATACCATTGGCGCTGGACGAGTGGGTGCGAGCAGGCAGGATCCGCGCCGGGCACCGGGTGCTCATGCAGGGCGTCGGCGGAGGCTTTACCTGGGGCGCGGCACTGGTGACGATGTGAGGGGCGAACGAGAATGAAATTGGCGATGGTGTTTCCCGGACAGGGCTCGCAGTCGGTGGGTATGCTGAAGGCCTACGCCGGCCTGCCCGGCGTGGCGGAGGTTGTCGCCGAAGCAGAGCGGGTTCTGGGGCGCGAGTTTATCGACCTGCTCGACCAGGGCCCCGCGGAGGCGCTCAATTTGACGCTCAATACGCAGCCTGCAATGGTGACCGTCGGCTACGCCGCGTACAGCGCCTGGCGCGCGCTCGGCGGCCCGCGACCGGAAGTTGTGGCCGGGCACAGCCTGGGCGAATATACGGCGCTTGTTGCTGCGGAAGCGATCGATTTCGCGCAATGCCTTCCCCTGGTGCGGTTCCGCGCTCAGGCGATGCAGGAGGCGGTGCCCGAGGGGAAGGGAGCGATGGCGGCGATTCTGAATCTCGACGACGAGAATGTCCGCATCGCATGCGCGGAGGCAGCGCAGGGCGAAACGGTGCAAGCGGTGAACTTCAACGCGCCCGGACAGGTAGTGATCGCCGGACACAAGACCGCGGTGGCACGCGCGATGGAAGTCTGTAAGGCGAAGGGTGCCAAGCGCGCGCTTCCGCTCCCGGTGAGCGCTCCGTTTCATTCGAGTTTGATGCAGCCTGCGGCGGAACGGCTGCGCGGCTACCTCGAGCGTGTCGAGGTGGCGGCGCCCGCTGTGCCGCTGATCAATAATGTCGACGTGGATACGCCGCAGGACCCCGGCGCAATCAAGGACGCACTCGTACGCCAGGCGGCATCGGCGGTGCGCTGGGTCGAAACTATACGGCGCATGGCAGACATGGACGTAACGCACGTCGTCGAGTGCGGTCCCGGGAAGATCCTCGCCGGACTGGTCAAGCGCATCGCTCCGCAACTGCAGGGCATAGCGCTGGCGGACCGCGCCGCGCTCGAACAGGCGCTGGCGGCGATCAAGGGAGCCTAGAAATGCTGGCGGGTAGAGTTGCCATGGTAACGGGCGCTTCGCGCGGCATCGGGCGCGCGATTGCGCTTCAATTGGCGGCGGATGGCGCGACCGTCATTGGCACGGCCACCAGCGAGGGCGGGGCCCAGGGGATAGGCGACGCGCTTGCAGAGGCTGGCGCGAAGGGAGCCGGGCGGGTGCTCGATGTGCGCGAGGCGGGGCAGTGCGACGCCGTCGTGGCCGCGGCGCAAAAGGAGTTCGGCGACATCCACGTGCTGGTCAACAACGCCGCTGTGGTGCGCGACAACCTGGCGCTACGGATGAAGGACGCCGAGTGGGACGAGGTGATCGAAACCGACCTGCGTTCGGTCTTCAGGCTCTCCCGCGCGGTCATGCGCGGGATGATGAAGGCGCGCTGGGGACGCATCGTGAACATCACTTCGGTGGTCGGCGCCGCCGGCAACCCCGGACAGGCGAATTACGCCGCCGCGAAGGCGGGGGTCGTCGGCATGACGAAATCGCTCGCCCGCGAGCTCGGGAGCCGAAACATAACCGTAAACTGCGTCGCCCCCGGCTTCATCGACACCGACATGACGCGCGCGCTATCCGAGGAGCAGCGGGCGGCGCTTTTGACTCAGATTCCGCTCGGACGGCTGGGCCAGGCGAGCGAGGTCGCCGCTGCGGTCGCCTATCTCGCGTCCCCCGCCGGAGGCTACGTGACCGGGACCGTACTGCACGTGAACGGCGGCATGTACATGTAGTAAAAGCGCTTTCTCGCCGCGGGCGAGGACAATCGTTTTGGTAGAATACTGGCCCTCTTGGCCTCAAAGGGAAGGAACCATATGGAAAACATCGAACAACGCGTAAAGAAGATCATCGCCGAGCAACTCGGCGTCAACGAGGCCGAGATCAAGAACGAGTCATCGTTCGTCGACGATCTGGGGGCGGACTCGCTTGATACCGTCGAACTCGTCATGGCACTCGAGGAGGAATTCGAGACCGAGATTCCGGACGAGGAGGCGGAGAAGATCACCACGGTGCAGCAGGCCGTGGACTACATCAAGGGTCACCAGAAGTCTTGAGCAATTCCGGCGGCGCAAGGGTGCAGCGCAGTTTGCCCCAAGCGACCTCCAAGGAGCGAAGTTGTCCCGTCGCAGAGTCGTCGTAACCGGGCTCGGCATCGTGTCGCCGGTCGGCATCACGGTGCCCGAGGCCTGGGAAAACGTGCTCGCCGGCAAGTCCGGGGTCACGCGTATTACGCGTTTCGATCCCGCACGCCTGGCGAGCCAGATCGCAGGCGAGGTCAAGGGCTTTGATATTGCGCAATACCTGTCGCCGAAGGAAGCGCGCCGGATGGACACCTTCATCCATTACGGCATGGCCGCAGGGCTGCAGGCGTGGCGCGATTCGGGTGCGACCCTCTCCGGCGAGGATGCGGAGCGCGCCGGGGTGAATTTCGGTTCTGGTATCGGCGGACTGCCGTTAATAGAAGCGACCCACGACGAGCTGCTGAAGAGCGGTCCGCGCCGCATCTCGCCGTTCTTCATTCCGGGGACGATCATCAACATGATCGCCGGCCATCTGTCGATCATGCTTGGTCTCAAGGGACCGAACCTCGCGATCGTGACGGCGTGCACCACGTCGACCCATTGCATCGGCGAGGCCGCGAAGTCGATCCGCTATGGCGAAGCCGATATCATGATCGCAGGGGGGGCCGAAGCCACCGTGACCGAGCTCGCGATCGGAGGCTTTGCATCGGCGCGCGCCTTGTCGACGCGTAACGACGACCCCGCCGCGGCCAGCCGGCCGTGGGAGCGGGATCGCGATGGCTTCGTGCTCGGGGAGGGAGGCGGCGCCGTGGTGCTGGAGGAATACGAGCACGCTCGGGCCAGGGGCGCGCGCATCTATTGCGAGGTTGCGGGCTACGGCGTTTCCGCCGACGCGTATCACATGACCGCGCCCAGCGAGGACGGTGACGGGGCGTTCCGCTGCATGCGAAACGCGCTCAAGGACGCCGGCCAGGCGCCGGACGTGGTCGACTACATCAATGCCCACGGCACCTCGACGCCGCTGGGCGACGTTGCGGAAACGATCGCGGTAAAGAGGTTGCTCGGCGACCACGCCAAGCGGGTGGCGGTGAATTCCACCAAGTCGATGACCGGGCACTTGCTCGGCGCGGCGGGTGGGGTGGAAGCGGTGTTCACCATTCTCACCACGCATCATCAGGTGTCCCCACCGACGATAAATCTGCAGAACCCCGACCCCCAGTGCGATCTGGACTACGTGCCGAACGTGGCCCGGGACATGCCGGTTCGCGTATCGATGTCCAATTCGTTCGGGTTCGGCGGCACCAACGGTTCCCTGGTTTTCGTCCGAGTTTGAGCGGCGAGCGGATCCTTCGCATCGACCTTTCGCCGTCGCGCGGGCTTGCCGCGATCATTGTCTCAGTGCACGTCGGCGCGGGTGCGTGCGCCGGCGCGCTGGTGGCGGGCGCGACGGGAATCTGCCTCGGAGTGCTGATCGCCGGGCTGGGCTTGGCAGCGGCATGGGATCGAGCGCTTCTGCGCGGGCGACGATCGGTCCGGGCGCTGCGGATCGTGGATCAAGACCGGGTGATCCTGGAGCTGGCCAATGCGGAGACGCTGCCGATGCGCATTTCGTCACGGCGTTACGTCAGTGGGCTCGCCGTGATCCTTCCGGGCAGCGCTTCGATGCACCGCACCATAGTCGTTGTGCGCGACATGCTGGAGCCCGGCCCGTTTCGGGCCCTGCGACTGTGGGCGCTGTGGGGGCGGGTACCGGATGCCGGTCCCGGCCAGCCGGCAGTGCAGGCAAGCGGGATCGAAAGAACTATTTCCTAAGGCAATTGTCTGTGAATCAGAGCTGTTTGAAGCCGCGGGCGGGTCGGGTTAGCGGGTTGCCGACACCGGCGTGCGCGAGGGGGTCCTGGGGTGGCTGACCGCGACATCGACGGTCAGCTGGTTGCACGGGCCCAGCGTGGCGACAAACGCGCTTTCGAGCTGCTGGTGGAAAAGTACCAGCGCAAGCTGGCGCGCCTGTTGTCGCGCTTCGTGCGTGATCCGGCCGAGGTGGAGGATGTGACGCAGGAAGCCTTCATCAAGGCCTACAGGGCCTTGCCGGGCTTTCGTGGTGACAGCGCGTTTTACACTTGGCTTTATCGAATAGGGATCAACACCGCCAAGAACTATCTCATAGCATTGGGGCGGCGAGCGCCCACCTCGACCGAGGTGGGAGCCGAGGAGGCGGAAGGGTACGACGACGCCGACCAGTTAAGGGACATCGATACGCCCGAGAGTCAGTTGCTGTCGAAGGAAATTGCCGAAACGATGAATGCCACGATCGCAGAACTGCCTGAGGAATTGCGCACCGCTATCCAGCTGCGCGAGATCGAAGGCATGAGCTACGAAGACATCGCGCAGATCATGAATTGCCCGATCGGTACCGTCCGCTCGCGCATCTTTCGGGCGCGAGAGGCGATTGCCGAAAAGCTTCGGCCGCTGCTCGATACGGCCAAAGACAAGAGGTGGTAGAGGATGAAAGCGAAAATCTCGATGCTGATGGATGGCGAGCTCGACGATCGCGAATTGGACGCTGCGCTGGCGGCACTCGCGCGTAACGACGAGGCGTGTCGGGCATGGCGGACCTACCACCTGGTCCGGGACGCATTGTGCGGCGCAAGCGTACTGGGGGCGGACTTTACAGCCAAGGTTGCAGCGCGACTCGCCGTGGAGCCGACCGTGCTGGCGCCCCGCAGCATGGCGCACAGTCCGGCTCGCGTGCGCTTGATGGCGTTGTCCGCGGCAGCCAGTGTGGCCGCGGTTGCCTTGGTAGGGTGGCTCGCCTTTGCGCCGCGACCCGGCTCGGACGCCGGTTCCGTCGCCACGCCCATCGCCCAGGCGCCCCAAGTACCCGCGGCGACGGCCGCGAAAGCCCAGACGCCAGTGCGAGTACCGCTGCCGAGCTCCACCGACGACTATCTGCTGGCGCATCAGGGCTACTCGCCTCGCTTGACGCTGCAGGGCGTGGCACCTTACATCCGCACCGTATCGGATGAAGCCATCAAGAGCGAATCACGATGACGAGCAGCTCGCCTCGCGCGACGCTGCTCATGCGGACGATGTGGGTCGTTGTGGCGGCGACCTGGGCCGGCGTCGCGCAAGCACAACAGGTCGCCGCGCCGGACGATGCAGTGCAGTGGCTGGACAAGATCTACCAGGCCACGCAGAGCCTTTCCTACATGGGGACATTCGTCTACCAGCAAGGCGATCGCAGCGAAACATCGCGTATCGTCCGTCGGGTCGGGTCGCACGGAAGCATCGAAAAGCTTGAAGCGCTGGACGGGGCGCCGCGGGAGGTTCTGCGCACCCAGGACGAGGTGAAATGCTACCTTCCCGAACTACGGACGGTGAAAGTCGACCGGCGCGGTGACAGGCGCGCGTTTCCGGCGCTGCTGCCGGCGCAGATTGACGCACTTGAAGAGCACTACACCATCACCAAGGGCGAGATCACCCGAGTCGCGGGCTATGAGTGCCAGGCAATCCTGCTCGCCCCGAAAGACAAGCTGCGCTACGGCTACAAGCTTTGGGCGGACGTAGCAACCGGAATGCTGCTGAAGGCGGTCACCCGGGACGAGAACGGCAAGGCGCTCGAGCATTTCACGTTCACCCAGCTGTCGATCGGGCCCGTGCCGCTGAGCGAGGTGCGCGCTCCGGAAACCCCGTCGAGCTGGCACGTCGAGGACGCGGACGTCATGCCCGTGGACCTTGCGGCGGCGGGCTGGAGCGTATCTCCCGATTTGCCGGGATTCAAGAAAGTCACCGAAGTGAAGCGAAAACTGCGCCAGTCGAGGCAAGTCGACCAGGTGGTGTACTCGGACGGTTTGGCGGCCGTCTCCGTCTTCATCGAGCTGCGCCCTCGCGGCAGCAAGACGCAGCGCATGGGGCTGTCTAGCGTGGGCGCGATCAACATCTATACTCGCGAAGTGGCGGATCATCTTGTTACGGTGGTGGGCGAAGCGCCTGCACTCAGTGTCCGGCGAATCGCCGACACCGTGCGATTCCATTCGCCTCATTGAAACCCATAGGTATCGAGATGCGAGTAGTGAGATTTATTGCCGCCGCGTGTCTGTTCAGCCTCGGCGGACAGGTCGCCGCGCAGACGCACGAGCTGCCGGACTTCACCCGACTGGTTGAGGAGCAGGGGCCGGCGGTCGTCAATATCAGCACCAAGCAGGCGGTAAAACGCAGAGCGCTGCCTCAGATTCCGGGCATCGGAGACGAGGAGCTGCAGGAGTTCTTTCGTCGCTTCATTCCAAAGCAACCGGTTCCTGAGCCGCGCTCGGAGAGCCGCTCTCTCGGTTCCGGCTTCATCATCAGCCCGGACGGCTACATCCTCACCAATGCACACGTCATTGAAGGCGCCGACGAGATCGACGTCCGGTTCACCGACAAGCGCGAATTCCAGGCCAAGGTCATCGGTGCCGATCGGCGCAGCGACGTGGCCCTGATCAAGGTCGAGGCAAACAGATTGCCAGTGGTCAAGTTCGGCGATCCGTCGCGGCTGAAGGTAGGGGAATGGGTGGTCGCGATCGGTTCCCCGTTCGGATTCGAGAACACTGTTACCGCAGGCATCGTATCGGCCAAGGGCCGCTCCCTGCCGGAAGAGAGCTTCGTGCCCTTCATCCAGACCGACGTGGCGATAAACCCGGGCAATTCGGGTGGCCCGTTGTTCAACATGAGGGGAGAGGTGGTCGGCATCAATTCGCAGATTTACAGTCGAACGGGCGGGTTCATGGGCTTGTCGTTCGCCATCCCGATCGACGTGGCGCTCGACGTCCAGGGGCAGCTGAGGGAGAAGGGGCGGGTATCGCGCGGACGCATCGGCGTCGTGATCCAGGAGGTCACCAAGGACCTTGCCACATCCTTTGGCCTTGACCGGCCGCGCGGCGCGCTGGTGAACACGGTCGAGCAGGGCAGCCCCGCGGCGCGTGCGGGACTTGCGCCGAGCGACATCATCCTCGTATTCGGCAACAAGCCGGTACAGTCTTCGATCGATCTACCCCGCATCGTCGGCGCTACACGGCCGGGGTCGCGGGTGCCGGTCGAGATCTGGCGCAACGGCACTTCGCGGACGCTGAGCATTACGGTCGGCGAGCTGCAAGAGGACAAAGTCGCGACGCTCGAGCCACCACCGGAGCAGAAGCCGGCCGAGGTCGCGCCAAATCGTCTCGGCATCGTGGTGAGCGAGCTTACGCCCCAGCAGCGCAAGGAACTCAAGCTGACGCACGGTCTGGTGGTAACCGACGTGCGGCCCGAGGCTCGCGCCGACCTGAGGCGCGGTGACGTGCTGTTGATGCTGGTTCAGAAAGGCAGACGAACAGACCTCAAGTCAATCGAACAGCTGAATAAACTGCTTGCGAGCCTGGACACGGGAACCGTGTTCACGCTCCAGGTGCGGCGCGGTGAGAGCACGGCATTCGTCACGGTCCCGGGGCTCGTCGACGCAGGCTAGGCTGCCGTGCGTCTGACCCTCTACGGGCGTACCTATTGCCATCTGTGCGAAGACATGCTGCGCGCCCTTGAAGGCCTGCAGGACGAGTTGCAGTTCACCGTCCAAACCGTCGACGTCGATGCCGATCCCGTTCTCGAGGCACGCTACGGCGAGCGAGTGCCGGTGCTGGTCGGACCCGACGAGCAGGAAATCTGCCACTATTTCCTCGACCTGACGGCACTGACAGAGCGCCTTGCGGTAAGATAGCGATCGTTTCCCAGAAGGGTGCCGAAGGCACCCTTTTTTGTGATGGCGCAGAGCCACATCCGCAACTTTTCAATCATCGCGCACATCGACCACGGCAAGTCGACGCTCGCTGATCGATTCATCCAGATGTGCGGCGGCCTTTCCGATCGCGAAATGGCGGCCCAGGTGCTCGATTCGATGGAGCTCGAGCGCGAGCGCGGGATCACTATCAAGGCACAGACGGCCGCACTCCGGTTTCGGGCGAAGAACGGCGAAACGTACTTTCTCAACTTGATCGACACGCCGGGGCACGTCGATTTTTCCTACGAGGTAAGCCGCTCGCTGTCTGCTTGCGAAGGCGCCGTGCTGGTGGTCGACGCTTCCCAGGGCGTAGAGGCGCAGACCGTGGCCAACTGCTATACGGCGATCGAGCTGGGAGTCGAAGTCATCCCGGTGCTGAACAAGATCGACCTGCCGTCGGCCGAACCGGAGCGGGCAATACAAGAGATCGAGGACGTAATCGGAATCGATGCGCACGACGCGATTCGCGCCAGCGCGAAGACCGGAGAACATGTCACCGACATTCTGGAAGCGGTCATCGCGCGCGTACCTCCGCCCCGAGGCCTCGAAAACGCACCGCTCAAGGCAATGGTGATCGACTCGTGGTTCGACAACTACGTGGGCGTGGTCATGCTGGTGCGCGTTGTCGATGGCCGCTTACGGACGAAAGAGAAAGTCAGACTGATGAGCACGGGGGGGGCGCACTTGTGCGAGCAGGTCGGGGTCTTCACTCCGAAGGCTCAGGCGCGGGGCGAGCTGTCGGCGGGAGAGGTGGGATTCGTTGTCGCCGGGATCAAGGAACTACGCTCGGCGAAGGTGGGCGATACGCTTACGCATGCCGACAAGCCGACCCTCGAACCCCTGCCGGGCTTCAAGGAGGTCAAGCCGCAGGTCTTCGCCGGACTGTATCCGGTCGAGGCGAACCAGTACGAGTCCCTGCGCGATGCTCTGGAAAAACTGCACCTGAACGACGCCTCGTTCCACTACGAACCGGAAGTGTCCCAGGCGCTCGGCTTCGGATTTCGATGCGGTTTTCTCGGGCTGCTGCACATGGACATCGTTCAGGAGCGCCTCGAACGCGAGTACGGCATGCACTTGATCACTACGGCGCCCTCGGTGATCTACGAAGTGATGATGAGCGACGGATCGCGCGAGCAGGTGTCTAACCCGGCCAAACTGCCGGATCCGGCCAAGATTACGGAGATCCGCGAACCCATTATCTCGACGACGATTTTCGTGCCGCAGGAATATGTCGGCGCTGTCATGACCTTGTGCACGCAGAAGCGCGGCGTACAGACAAATATGCACTATTCCCCCAGCCACGTGGTGCTTTCCTACGACCTGCCTTTGAACGAGGTGGTGCTCGATTTCTTCGATCGCCTGAAATCGCTCACACGCGGCTATGGCTCGCTCGATTACGATTTCAAAGAGTACAAGCCCGCCGACATGGTGCGGCTCGACGTGCTGGTCAACGGCGAGCGCGTCGACGCACTTTCCAGTATGGTGCATCGCTCCAGCGCGCAGGCGCGAGGACGGGACCTGGTGACGAGGCTGCGCGGGCTGATCCCGCGACAGATGTTCGATGTGGCGATCCAGGCTGCAATCGGATCGCACATCGTTGCGCGGGAGAACGTCAAGGCTCTGCGCAAGAACGTCCTCGCCAAATGCTACGGCGGAGACATCACGCGCAAGAAGAAGCTTCTGGAAAAACAGAAGGAGGGCAAGAAGCGAATGAAACAGGTCGGGGCGGTAGAAATCCCGCAGGAGGCTTTTCTTGCAGTTCTGCAGATGGGCGATAAATGAGCTTTGCACTGTTCCTGCTGATACTGCTGGTGGTAACCGGCGCGGTGTGGCTGCTGGAGATAATTTGGCTGCGCAAGCGGCGCGCTGCGCAGGCCTTGCAGCCCTGGTGGGTCGAGTACTCGGTCAGCTTCTTCCCGGTCATCGTCGTGGTGTTCCTGCTTCGCTCGTTCATCGTCGAGCCCTTCAAGATTCCTTCCGGATCGATGATTCCCACGCTGCACGTGGGAGACTTCATCCTGGTCAACAAGTTCGCCTATGGCATCCGTCTGCCGATACTGGATCGAAAGATCATCGCGATCGGCAATCCGCACCGCGGGGACGTCATGGTATTCCGCTACCCCGACGACCCTTCGCTGGACTACATCAAGCGCGTGGTGGGCCTTCCGGGCGACAGGATCGAATATCGCGACAAGCGCCTGACAATCAATGGCCAACCGGTGCCGGTGCGGCAGATCGACGATTATCTGTCGAAGGAGCGGATGCAGTTCTACAAGCGCTACGTGGAAAACCTCGGTGGCGTGAAGCACGAAATCCTGATCGACGAGAATGCGCCGGCATTCGTTCCACAGGTGCGCAAATTCCTTTTCTCCAATAATTGCAACTACAATAGGGATGGTCTCGTGTGCACGGTTCCGCCGGAACACTACTTCATGATGGGCGACAACAGGGACAATTCGAGCGACAGCAGGGTGTGGGGCTTCGTGCCCGACGCGAACATTATTGGCAAAGCTTTCTTCATCTGGCTCAATCTCGGCGATCTGAGCCGGTTTGGAGCCTTTCATTAACGCGCGCGCCGGGAGGGAAGATGCGCAACAGGCAACTTGGTCTCAGCCTCAGCGGTCTCATTTTCGGGTCGATCGTTCTGGTGTTCGTGGTTCTGCTCTTCCTGAAGGTGGGGCCCAAGTACATGGAGTACTTCACCGCCAAAGAGGCGATCACTGCTATCGCGAATTCCGGCGAAACTACTCCTGCGGAGATACGGAAGTCCTTCGACTTACGGCAAGCGATCGACGACATGCCGTCCCTCAAGCCAAGCGACCTGATTATCTCGAGGGAAGGCGGCCGGGTCGTGATCTCCTTCGCCTATCGAAAGGAAATCCCGCTGTTCGCGAACGTGGGACTGTACATTGACTTTCAGGCGAGCTCCTCGGGCCCCTGATCTCCCTTGAACCGGCCTGCGACGCTCGAGAGTCGTCTCGGCTACCGCTTCCGCGACGCGGCGCTGATTGAGCAAGCCCTTACGCACCGCAGTTACGGATCGCCGCACAACGAACGGCTCGAATTTCTCGGCGACGGCGTGCTCGACTGCGTCGTCGCTGAAGCGCTCTATGGCCGTTTTCCATCGCTCTCCGAAGGCAAGTTAACGCGCCTGAGGGCCGATCTGGTGCGCGAAGAGGCGCTTTGCGATCTGGCGCGCAAGCTGGAGCTCGGCGGCTACCTGCGCCTCGGTGAAGGCGAGCTCGCAAACGTCGGCGGGGCTCGGCCATCGATCCTCGCCGACGCAATGGAAGCGGTTTTCGGGGCCATCCTGCTCGACGGCGGGTACGACGCGGCGCGCGCAACGGTGCTCACAGTCTACGGCGAAGCGCTGGAGGGGCTCGATCCCGCCCAAACGGGAAAGGATCCGAAGACCCGACTGCAGGAATATCTTCAGGGCCGACACCAGCCGCTGCCCGAATATCGCGTGACGGCGACACGCGGGGCGGCGCACCTTCAGACCTTCGAAGTCGACTGCGTCGTGGCAGAACTGGGATTGCGTTCGACCGGCAGCG
>Ga0102953_1000429_pt1 | contig 29176 bp, 25 predicted proteins | sample SalPon2A_C_D2_MG_FD_78509 | JGI IMG/M metagenome (GOLD analysis project Ga0102953, IMG submission 78509) | Soil microbial communities from South San Francisco under conditions of wetland restoration - Salt Pond MetaG R2A_C_D2_MG | ecosystem: Environmental > Terrestrial > Soil > Wetlands | place... | reverse complement strand
TGCACGCGGATGTCCCCGGTGGCGCTTATGTCGGGATTGAGCTTGGGCTGGCTGCGGCTCTGATCCACGAACTGTGTGGGGACGGTGGGCGGTGCGGTGTCCACGATGCCCGCCGCGGCCGCGGCGGCGGCCCTGAGGGCCGCGAGATCGTCGTGCGCCGTCGTGGTGTCCTTCCCCTGGTGCCGGAGCTCGGCCACGACGCGAGCGAGCGAGTCGAGTTTCGCCTGGAGCACGCGAAGCCGGACTTCGAGCGAATCGGTTCGCGTTTGCGGATTTTGCGCACGCGCGGCCGGAGCGAACGCCCCGACGAGCGCGAGCGCGGCGATGTAGCGTACGCCACGCATCGGTCCTGATACCTCGTCGTGAAAGCCTGTGCCTGCCACACCGCAGGACCCGTGGGGATCATGCGGGGGCGCGAATACGTGGGCTCAGCGAGGTGGTGCGCGGACCGACGGGTTGGGGTGGCCTGGTGGGTCGGGTGGGACGCTCACGCGTTCCCGGGGGGGCGTGAGCGGGCGGCCGGGATCGACGGTGTGGACCGGGGTCGGGACGGGCGGCGCGAGGTGCCGCGCCGCGTGGGTCGGGCAGTGGGCCTCGTCGTGGATCGGCACGCACTGCGTCGAATGCCCGGACTCGAACGTCGGCGGCGCGGTGAGGCGCGTGGTCTTCGCATGCAGCAATGGCGTCGCGATCGCGGTGCCCGCATAGAGCAACAGTGCGAAGATCGAGATGCGCCGGAGCACCCGGGACGTGCGACGATCAGCCATGATGGTGGAAGTATAGCACTCGGCGCTCCGTCACGCCCGGCGCCGCGGCCCGCGCGCGTAGGCGCGGAGCCGTCGCAGCATGCGACGGTCCGTCTTCACGGGGTCATCGCCCTTCGGCGTCTCGATCACCTTCACGACGTCGCGGAACCGGGGGTCGCGCATGACGCTCCGGAACGGTTTGGCACCGAGCGTGCCCTCCGCGATGAGCGCGTGCCGATCCCGGCGGGATCCGAACGGCGTGCGCGAGTCGTTCAAGTGAAAGCAGCGCAGCTGGGCGAGGCCGATCGTGCGATCCCACTCGGCCCAGACCTCGTCCCAGGCGTCCACGATGTCGTAGCCGGCCGCGTAGAGGTGGCAGGTGTCGGCGCAGAAGCCGATGCGATCGCGCAGCGAGGCGGGAACCCGCGCACGAAGCTCGGCGAGCTCGTCGAATCGCGCGCCGAGAGCCGTGCCGGAACCGGCCGTCGTTTCGATCAGGATCATGGGGCCGGGCTCGGCCGCGAGCGCCTCCACGTAGGCCTCCGCGTTGCGCACGAGGCCCGCCCCGCGATCGTCCATGAAGTTGCCGGGGTGGGTCACGACGTACGGGATGCCGTATGCACGGCAGCGCGCCAGCTCACCCTTGAAGCAGGCGATCGAGCGGGCGCGCAACGCACGATCCGGCGAGGCGAGGTTGATCAGGTAGGAGTCGTGTGAGACGACGGCGCGGAGATCGCTCCGCGCCATCTCGGCCTGGAAGGTCGCGACCTGTTCGTCGGTCGGCACCGGCTCGCGCCACTGGTTCGGTGTCTTGGTGAACACCTGGATGGCCGTTGCGCCGATCGCACGTCCGCGTGCGGGCGCAGTCTGCACGCCACCCGCCGTGGAGACGTGCGCTCCGAGCTTCTCGTGTGGCGGACGCGAGGTCACGGGACGCGGCGGGGGGAGAGGCCCGCATCCGCGAGCGCCGCCTCCGCCTCGGCGGCTCGGCGCTCGAGATCGAGCTTCGAGCGCCGGAGCCGGTCCACCAACTCGCGCTCGCGTGCGAGCTCGGCGCGAAGGCCGTCGAGCTCGGCGCCTCGGCCGGTCGTGACGTGCTCGGCGTCGCCGTCCACGATCTCGACGTCGGGACCGGCGGGCAGGGCGTGCGACGCCTGCTGCTCGATCCGGTGGGCCAGCTCGCCGAGCGTCACCTGCTGGCGTTCGATCGCTTCGCCGAGCCGCATGATCTCGCGCGCCATCTGCCACATCGCTTCGCGCCGTTCGCGCTCCCCGTCGAGCACGACGGCGAGCAGCTCCCGTGCCGCGCCCGACCCGCCCCGCGAGCCGGCGTGACGCACGATGGCGCCCGCGGGCGGCGGGGGGGCGCCGGTCGCCTCGGCGAGTTGCGCCGCGATCTCCTGGCGATGGCGACCCTCCGCGAAGCCGTCGGCCGCGAGCCGCAGCAGCTCGATGGCGCGGCGTGGGTAGCGGCGCCGACGGCCGCGGCCGGAGACCGGAAGGTATCCCTCGAAGAGATCGCGATAGTACCGGACGGTGGATTCCGGGAGTCCGAGCTCGTCGGCGATCGCGCGGAGCGTGAGGAGCGGTTCGTCGGTCACGGTGAGCGCAAGATAGCAGACGGCCGCACGGCGTGCAGCAGTCCGCCCGGCGGGGGAGCGCTACCGCCCGATGGTCTTCGGGAATCGCCAGATCGCGACGCCGAGCATCAGGCTCGCGAGCACGGCGAGCAGGACGAACTGATGCCACAGCGCCTCGAATCCCGCGCCCTTGAGGAAGACCGCGCGGACCACCTCCAGGAAATGGCGCACCGGGTTCGCGATCGTGATGGTGCGGAAGAACGCGGGCATGCTGCGGATCGGATAGAAGAAGCCGGAGAGAATGATGGACGGCAGCAGAAAGAGGAACATCGTCATGAACGCTTCCTGCTGGGTCTTCGAGATGGTCGAGATGAAGAGCCCCACCGAGAGACCGGCGACGATGTACATGAGTGCCGCGGGCAGGAGGACGAGCACGGAGCCGCGGAAGGGAATGTGGAACCACAGGATCGCCACCACCGTGATGGTGGCCATGTCGATCAAGCCGATCATGGCGACCGGCAGCGTCTTGCCGAGCATCAGCTCCGCGGGCGTGAGGGGCGAGACCATGAGCTGGTCGAGCGTGCCGAGCTCGCGCTCGCGCACCACGGCGAGCGCGGTGAGCAGCAGGCACATCAACAGCACGAGCACGCCGATCACGCCGGGCACGTTGTAGACCCGACTCTCGAGATTCGGGTTGTACCACGCCCGCACGCGCAGATCGACCCCGGCGGCGGTGCGCCCCGGGGTGTGCTCCGCGGCATAGCGCTGCATGATGCGCGTCGCATACCCCAACGCCACGGTTCCGGTATTGGAATTGGTACCGTCCACGATCAGCTGCACGTGCGCGGGTCCGTCCGCCGCGAGATCGCGCGCGAAGTGCACCGGGATCTCGAGGCCCACTTCCGCGTCACCGCGATCGAGTGCGGCGACGAGCGCGGCGGGCCGGACACTCCGCTCCACCACGCGGAAGTAGCCGGAGGCCGTGAAGGCGTCCACGAGCGCGCGCGCCTCCGCCGTCTGATCGTGATCGACCACCACCATCGTGGTGTTGCGAATGTCGGTGTTCACGGCGTAGCCGAAGAGCACGAGCTGGATGATCGGCGAGACGAAGATCAGCCCGCGCGTGCGGACGTCGCGGAAGAGCTGGCGCAGCTCCTTCTTCACCATCTCGCGGATCCGCAGGAGATGCAGGTTCACGCGATCTCCTTGTGGAAGGCACGAATCGCGAGCGTGAGTCCCATCGTGGCGAAGACGATCATCGCGACGGCATCGGGCCAGAGGACGTTGAACCCGACGCCCTTCAGGAAGACGCCCTTCGTCACCGTCACGTAGTACCGGGCGGGCACGATGTACGTGATGAGTCGGAGCGGGAGCGGCATCGTGGCGATCGAGAAGATGAACCCGGAGAGCAGGAGGGCCGGCAGATACGTCGCCACCATCGCCGCCTGCGTCGCGAGGACCTGCGACTTGACCGCCGCCGAGATGAACATGCCGAGGCCGAGCGCTCCGACCAGGAACAGGAACGTCATCACGGCGAGCAGAATCACGTTCCCGCGGAAGGGCACCTGAAAGATCACGATCCCCGCGACCACCGCGAGCGTTACGTCGAAGAGACCGATCCCCACGTACGGCACGAGCTTGCCGAGCACCACCTCGAGCCGGTGCACCGGTGTCGCGGCGAGCTGCTCCATCGTCCCGCGTTCCCATTCGCGCGCGATCGTGAGCGCGGTGAGCATCGCCGCGATGATGGACATGATCACGGCAATGAGGCCCGGCACGATCATGTTCCGGCTCTCGAGCGCCTCGTTGTACCACACGCGGGCGTCCGCGACCAACGGTGGGGCGACCCGGCGGCCCGCGAGGACGACGTCCGCGGAATAGCCCGCGACGATTGCGTCGGCGTAGTTCTGCGCGATGGTGGCCGTGTTCGCGTCACCGCCGTCCAGCAGCGCTTGCACGGGCGCCGGCCGGCCCGCATCGAGGTTCTTCTGGAAGTCCGGGGGAATGATCAGGATGAGCTGGGCACGCCCATCGGCGAGTGCGGCGTCCGCGTCGTCATACCGTGCGAGCCGTTCGGTGACGGTGAAGTAGCCCGAGCTCGTGAAGGCCTCGATCAGGCGTCGACTCTCGTTGGTGTTGCTGCGGTCGAGCACGCCGAGCGAGATGTTCTTGACGTCGAACGAGATCGCATAGCCGAAGAAGAGGATCAGGGCGATCGGCAGGAGAAAGGCCAGGATCAGGCTCCGCGGGTCGCGGCGCAGCTGAATGGTCTCCTTCCGGGCCACGGCGAGCAGGCGATGCGGGCTCATCCGACGACCGCCCCGCCCCCGCGTCGCACCAGCGCCACGAAGACGTCCTCGAGGGAGGGTGGAATCACGGTGATGTGCTCCACCCGGCGCCCGGCGCCCGCGAGCGTGCGCTGGATCGACGCGCGCGCGGCCGCCTCGTCCGTCACCATCACGTGCAGGGCGCGACCGTACATGCCCGCCTCCACGATCTCCGGCACGTGCTGGAGGGCTTCGATCGCCTTCGGCGCATCGTCGGTCGCGACCTCGAGGATGGGGTCGGTCATCTGCGCCTTGAGCGCCGCCGGCCGATCCAGCGCGATGAGCCGCCCGCGATTCATGAGTGCGAGGCGGTTGCAGTACTCCGCCTCTTCCATGTAGTGGGTGGTGACGAGCACGGTCGTGCCCTCCTCGGCGAGGGCATAGATCAGATCCCAGAAGTGGCGTCGCGAGACGGGGTCCACGCCCGACGTCGGTTCGTCCAGGAAGAGGATGGGCGGCTCGTGCAGCACCGCACAGCCGAGCGCGAGGCGCTGCTTCCAGCCGAGCGGAAGGTCGGCGGTGAGCCGCGTGCGGTGCTCGGTCAGTTCCGCCATCTCGAGCACCCAGTCGCGTCGCGCGGCGAGACGCGGTCCCGTGACGCCGTAGAGGCCGGCAAAGAGCTGAATGTTCTCCTCGACGGTGAGATCGGCGTAGAGCGAGAAGAGCTGGGACATGTAGCCGATGTTGCGCTTGAGCGCTTCCGTCTCGTCCGCGACGTCGAACCCCGCCACGTACGCGGTGCCGTCACTCGGATGCAGGAGCCCCGTCAGCATCTTGATCGTCGTCGTCTTTCCGGCGCCGTTCGGCCCGAGGAAGCCGAAGATCTCGCCGGTGGCGACCGCAAAGCTCACGCGGTCCACGGCGACGAAATCCCCGAACCTCCGGGTGAGATCCTGGACCGCGATCGCGTCAGGCATGCTCGCCCCCGCGGGTCACGAGCGTGATGAAGACGTCCTCGAGCGAGGGCTCGGCGCGCTCCTCGTGGAGCACCGGGATGCCCGCGCCGGCGAGTGCACGATCGATCACGGGCGCGTCGCGCTCGGGGTCGTCGAGCACCACGTGGACGTCGTCACCGAAGACCGCCGCCTGACGGACTTCCCGAACGCCACGCAACACGTCGCGTGCGACCCGGGGCCGTGCGGTGCGGACCTTCACGATGAACGGGCCGGCGAGACGCTGCAGTGCCGCGGGGGTGTCGAGCGCCATCAGGCGTCCCTCGTAGAGGAGTGCCACCCGGTCGCACCGCTCGGCCTCGTCGAGGTAGGCCGTCGAGACGATCGTCGTCATCCCGTGCGCGACCATCTCGTGCACGATGAGCCAGAGGTCGCGCCGCGAGATGGGATCGACCCCGAAGGTCGGTTCGTCGAGCAAGAGGATCTCCGGTTCGTGCACCAGCGCGCAGGACAGGCCGAGCTTCTGCTTCATGCCGCCGGAGAGCTGCCCCGCGAGCCGGTCGCGAAACTGCCCGAGCGCGGAGAACCGGTAGAGCCGCTCGTAGCGTGCCGGCCGCTCGGCGCGCGGTACCCGGTAGAGATCGGCGTAGAAGTCGAGATTCTCCTCGACCGTCAGATCCGTGTAGAGGCCGAACCGCTGCGACATGTAGGCGATGTGCGTCTTCACCCCCTCGGGATCCGACGCGACGCTCACCCCGTGCAGGAGCGCGTCGCCCGCCGTGGGACGCATCACGCCCGCGAGCATCCGGAGCGTCGTGGTCTTCCCCGCGCCGTCGGGCCCCACCACGCCGAACAGCTCGCCGGGCGCGACGTCGAAGGAAAGCGCACGGACGGCTTCCACCGCGCCGAAGCGGCGCGAGAGATTCTGGACGGAGACCGCGGCCTCCACGATCAGCGTCCGCCGCCGAGCACGATGTCCGCGGGGAGACCGGGCTTCAGGTCTTCCGTGGAGTCGCGGACGATCTGGACCTTCACACGATAGACGAGCTTCACGCGCTCGGCGGTAGTCTGCACGCTCCGCGGCGTGAACTCGGCTGCGTTGGAGATGTAGATCACGCGCCCGGCATAGGTGCGGCCGGGATACGCATCCGCGGTGATCGTCGCGTCCTGTCCCAGGGCGAGCCGGCCGACCTGATCCTCGCGCACGTAGATGCGCACCCAGCGGTCGTTCGGATTGATGACCGTGACGACGGGCTGGCCCGCGGCCACCGTCTCTCCGGGCTCACGGTGCCGCACGGTGACGACGCCGTTCACCGGGGCGACGATCACCGCGTTGCGAAGCACCGCGTGGGCCTGCTGGACCGCCGCGGCCGCCTGATGCGCCATGTCGCGCTGGGCGGCGATCGTCTCCGTGCGCGGTCCCTGCTCGAGCAGCGCGAGCTGCTCCTTGGCCGAGGTGGTTTGCGCGGCGGCCACGTCCCGCGCCGTCTGTGCCCGATCGAGCTGCGCCTGACTGATGGCGCCGCCGGCGAACAACGTCGTGGCCCGCTCGAGATTCTTCTCCGCCTCGGCCTGCTGCTGCGTGGCGGCGTCCACGGCGGCGCGTCCCTGCGCGATCTCCTGCGGCCGCGAGCCGTGCTCGAGCTCGATGAGGCGTGCCCGCGCGGCACGCTCCTGCGCGAGCGCGGCCGCTTCATGGGCGCGGAGCTCACTCCGATCGAGCCACGCGAGCGTGTCACCCGCTCGGACCCGGTCCCCCTCGTGGACGGTGATCGAGTCGATCCGGCCGGGCACCTGAAAGCCGAGGTCCGTTTCGGTGGCCTCCACCGTGCCGGAAGCGGTGATGCGGCCGGCGGTCCCGCCGCCGCTGAGCAGGACGATGGCGGTGATGGTGGCGACGATCGCGACGACGACGACGCCTCCGGCGATCCGCTGCTTGGTCATCGGTCGGTCTCCAGTGCTGCGGTGATCCACGCGGGAGTCAGGGTGCCGGTGAGCCGCGCGAGCGACACACGGGCGAAGACCGCCGTGGCACGCGTGCGGGCGAGGTTCGCCCGTGCGCCACGGAGGTCGGCTTCGGATTGGAGGAAATCGGTCTCCGTGCCTTCGCCCGTCTCGAGCGAGAGCCGTTCGATGCGGACCACCTCCTCGAGATGGGCGACGGCCGCTTCGACCGCGGCGGTGCGCGCGGCGGCGTCGCGGACCGCGCTCAGCGCCCGGTCCACCGCGTTGGCGGTCGCGATTTCGGCGAGCCGTACCTTGGCGCTCGCGGCCGCGGCCTCGGCGCCCGCCTCCGTGACGGCGCTGGAGCGCGCGCCACCGGTGAAGATCGGATAGCTGAGCCGGACACCCGCCTGCCATTCGCCCGAGAAATCGCCCGCCCCGCTCCCGTAGACCAGGTAGCCGCCGACCAGGTCGAGGTGCGGCAGCCAGGCGGCGACCGCCGCACGCCGTGCCCAGGTCGCAGCTTCCTCCTGACGGCGTGCCGCCCGCAGATCGGGATTCGCGTCGTCCGCTTGCCGGAGGAGCGCGTCCCGGCCGGGCACGGTGGTGTCGGCGATGCGCACGGGCACCAGCCGCGCCGCCCGTGCCTCCGCCGGGTCCACCCCAAGCCGGCGTGCCAGCTCGCGTTCGGCGTCGTCGAGCGACGTCGTCGCGGAGATGCGGCCGGCCTCGGCGGTGGCGAGCGCCGCCTCGACGCGCAGCAGCGCGACGCGCGCCGCGTTCCCGACGTCGAGTTGTTGCTGCACGCGGTCCCGCTCGGCCGTGAGCGCGGTGACGCCCTGCGTTTCGGCGGCGAGCACCGCCTGGGCGGTGAGCACCTCGAGATACGCCTGGGCGGTACCCGCGATGACGTCGGCGCTGCTCGCGTGGACCCGGTCGTCCGCCGCCGCGGCGCGCGCCCGTGCGCCATGGATCCGTGCCCCCCGGGCGCCCCCATCGAAGAGCGTGTACGACGCGTTCAGTCCGCCCTGGATGAGCGTCTGATCGAACGCCGGTGGGGCGGCCTGCAGGTTCAAGCCATGCAGGGGCGCCACGATCATTGGATCCTGAAAGCGCGAGACGTTGCCTTGCGCGGCGAGCTGTGGAAGCCGCTGGGCGATGAGCCGGCCGGCCGCGGCGTGCGCCCCACTGGCCGTGGCCTCGGCCGCCTGGAGCTCGGGATACGCGGCGAGCGCGTGCTGGACCGCCGCCGAGAGCGTGAGCGTCGCCGTGTCGGCGGGAGCCTGCGCCGCGAGCGGAGCGGCGAGCGCGAGCGCGCCCGCCAGCCCCACGAAGGTGGATCGATTCATGGCGTTGCGTCCGGGTGAGAGGCGAGTCCGCGAATCGCGATGGCGACGGCCGTCTCGACGATGGCGCGACGGACCCCGGTGTCGTCCTGATTCACGGCGATGGCGTCGTGCAAGACCTGTCGCACGACGTTCAAGAACATCGGCGGGGCCCCGATGCTCAGGGCCATGAGCCGGGGATCGCCCGCGCGAATCGAGCCGTCCTGTTGGCCTTCCGTGATGAGCGCGGCGATGTGGCCGTGATTCGCCATCAGGGTCTCCACGACCAATGGCGGCACGCGACGCCCGCTTGCGATCTCCTGGACCAGGATCCGCGGGAGCTCGGGATGGTCGTACAGGTAGCCGAAGACGTCGCGGACCACCCCCGCGATGCGCGTGAGGGGAGCGCCCTCGCGCTCCGCCGCGACGGCGACGCATTCGCGAAACGGCACCAACAACGATGCGAGTACCGCCTCGTAGAAGGCCGTCTTCGACCCAAAGTGATAGGTGACGGCCCCGAGATTGGCGCCCGCCAGCGCGGTGATCTCCCGCAACGAGGAGGCATCGAACCCTTTGGCGGAAAACACCTTACGACCAGTCTCGACGAGGCGGTCCTTGGTAGGGACTTCTTGTTTTGAGTGATTCATACGTTTGTATGAATACAGGGCACGGGCCGGGTGTGCAAGGGGCAACGAGAATTCATTCGTGGCGCGGGCGGACTGCGGTGGCTACGGGTGGGGTTTGAGCCAGTTCAGGGGATCGAGCGCGACGGGTTGATTGCCCTTGGCCTCGCGGATCTGGAATTCGATGTGCGGACCGTGGTCGCTGGCCCCGCCGCCGGAGAGTCCGATGACGTCGCCGGCGCTGAGCATCTGGCCGCCCGTAACCTCGATGCGCGACAGGTTCATGTAGAGCGTATAGAACCCGCCGCCGTGCTCGACCATGACGGTGAGCCCGTACGTGCCGAACGGGCCGGCCGAGGCGACGCGGCCCGCCGCGACGACGCGCACCGGCGTTCCGACCGGCGCGCCGATCCCGATGCCCTGATAGCGGATGGTGGTTCCGTCGGGGCCGGCGGCGGGGCCGAAGCGGTAGACGACCCTGCCGTCCACCGGCCAGGGGAGCGACCCGAGGCTCTCGCGGCTGATCGAGGCCGAAAGCGCCGGCATGCGCCCCGCGGCGATTGCCGCGCGGCGCCGGCGCTCGAGCTCGGCGATGAGCCCGTCGATCTTCGCCTCGGCCTGCTTGAGGCTGGAAATGCGCGCGCGCGCCTGCGCGGCCGTGGAGCGAGTTTGGGAGAGACTCCGTTGGCGCTCGCGCTCGAGGTCGGCATAGCGCGAAAGCTCCTGGCCACGTTCGTCGCGGTTCCGCGCCAGCTCCTGCTGGACCGTCTCGAGGTCGCGGTGCTCCCGTGCGACGCGGTCGCGCAGCTCCTGGACCTGACTCACGAGGGCCTGATCCTGCCGGCTCACCAGATAGAGATACTTGTAGCGGCTCAGGAGATCGCTGAAGCTCTCGGCGGAGAGGAGCACCTGAAACGTCCAGAGCGGGCCGCGCTTGTAGATCTCGACGATGCGCCGCCGCTCGATGGCGCGCTTGTCGGCGAGTTCATCCTGGGTGAGCAGGAGGTCGGTGGTCACCGTGTCGAGCTGCATCCCCAGGATCCGCATCTGGCGGTCGAGCTCGTTCACGATGCGGCCTGTGGCGGTCTTCTGGCGCTCGAGGTTGTCGATCTCACTCGAGATGTTGCGCATGCGCCCGCGGAGCGAGGTGAGCTGCCCTTCGAGCCGCGAGCGTTCCTGGCGGATCGAATCGAGTCGCGCCTGGTTGGCTTGAATCTCCTGCTCCAGGCTCCGCTGCGCATGCAGTCCGGCGGGGAGCGCGAGCAGGAGCGCCGCCGCGAGTCCCACAGGCCACGCGCGCATCAGAGGTGCCGGGTGTGGCGCCCGACGCTCGCGGCGCTGGCGATCAACCCGAGCGCCATCCCGAATCCGACCACCGCCACGGCCTCAAGCGGCGTGAAGAAGTCTCCCTGGAACAGGGTGCTGCTCACCACGAGATAGGCCGCGTAGTTCAGGCCCACGGCGACGGCACCGCCGATGGCGCCCTTGATCGTGCCTTCGAGCAGGAACGGAAACCGGATGAAGCCGTCGGTGGCCCCGACGAGTCGCATGATGGTGATCTCGCCGGCGCGCTGCAGCACGGTCATGCGGATCGTGGTTCCGATGATGATCACCGACGCCGCCGCGAAGGCGAGCCCGATCAGCAGACCGACGGCCCCCGCGATGTCGCGCAGGCGGTCGAGCTTCTGCACCCAGTCACGCCCATAGCGGACGTCGTCCGCGAACTGAAAGCCCTTGAGCCGCTCGGCCACGGCCTGGACGTGCTGCGCGTCGCGGTACCCCGGATTCAGGCGAATCTCGAGCGAGGCGGGGAGCGGGTTCTGCGCCAGGTCCCGGAAGATGCCCTGGAACTCGGTCAGTTCCCTGCGCGCGCGCGCGAGCGCCTGGTCTTCGCTGACGTACGTCACCGAGTCCACCTCGGGAAACGCCTGGATGTCGGACATGGCGGTGGTGACCGCTTCGATCGGCGTGCCGTGGCGGATGTAGACGACGATCTCGACGCGCTGCTCGACGTGCTGGAGGGCGACGTGCAGGTTGAGCGCTACGAGGCCGAAGAGCCCGACCACGAAGAGCGCGAACGCGATCGTGGTGATCGAGAGCGCCGAGAGCAGGGGCGCGCGCCGGAAGGAGAGCAGCGCCTCGCGGAGCGCGAGCCTCACGGGCGGCCTCCGCCGTTTCCGTCGTCCACTGCGGAGTCGTACACGATGGCGCCTTGTTGCAACTCGATGGTCCGATACTGGGCGGCGCGCACCACATCGAGGTCGTGTGTCGCCATGAGCACCGCGGTGCCCGACGCGTTGATGTCCCGGAGGAGCTGCACGACCCCGCGCGTCGCGCGCTCGTCGAGGTTGCCCGTGGGCTCGTCGGCGAGCAGCACGAACGGGTCGTTGACGAGGGCGCGCGCGATGGCGACGCGCTGCTGCTCGCCCCCGGACAACTCGTGCGGATACGCCCGCGCTTTCGCGGCGAGGCCGACCTGCGCGAGCACGCGGATGACCTTCGGCTGGATCACGCCGCGCCGCGCCCCGGTCACCTCGAGCGCGAAAGCGACGTTCTCCTCGGCCGTGCGGTCGCTGAGCAGCCGGAAGTCCTGGAACACGATGCCGAGCCGGCGCCGGAGCCGCGGCACCTCGCGGCGGGAGAGCTTGGCGGTGGTGTAGCCGGAGACGCGCACCTCACCTTCCGTCGGCAGGTCCTGCGCGTAGATCAGGCGCAGCACCGTCGACTTGCCCGCGCCGGAGTGACCCGTGAGGAAGGCGAATTCGCCTTTGGCGAGGTGGAACGTGACGTCGCGGAGGGCGAGCGTGCCCTTGGGATATGCTTTGAAGACCTTGGTGAACTTGATCACGCCAAACGCTATCTAGGTTTCCGCCGCCCGTGGGTCAAGGCGCGCGCGAAGTCGGCGGTGAGGTCCTTCACATCTTCGATCCCGACGCTGACCCGCACGAAGCCGTCGGGGATCCCCTGGCCGGCGCGTTGGGCGGGCGTGAGCGCGGCATGCGACGTGAGCCGGGGCTCGGAGACCAGGGTTTCCACGCCACCCAAGCTCGGGGCGTGCTGCGCCACGCGGAGCTGGCGCAGCGCGCGTTCGGCGGCGGGGGCGCCGCCGGCCAGCTCGAGTCCCACCATCCCGCCGAATCCGTCCAGCAGGCGCGCGGCCACCGCGTGGTCGGGATGACTCGGGAGCCCGGGGTAATGCACGCGCGTCACCGCCTCCTGCTTGGCCGCCCATTCGGCGAAGGCGAGCCCGTTGGCGTTGTGCCGTTCGAGGCGGACGGCGAGCGTCTTCATCCCGCGCTCCACCAGCCACGCCGCGTGGGGATCGAGCGCCTGGCCCCATACCTGCATGAGTCGCCGTATCTCTTCGACGATCTGCTCCGTGCTGGCGACCGCGCCGGCAATCACGTCGGAGTGCCCGTTCAGATACTTGGTGGCGCTGTGAATCACGACGTCGGCACCGTGCTCGAGGGGCCGGAAGTTCATGGGCGAGGCAAACGTCGAATCCACCAGCAGGGCGATCCCCCGATCGTGACAGAGCATGGCCACGGGCTCGAGATCGATCACCCGGATCAGGGGATTGGTCGGGGTCTCGAGAAAGATCGCCCGGGTGTTGCCACGGAGCTTCTCCTTCCACTGCCGGGGATGCGTCGGATCGACGTACGTGACCTCGATCCCGATCCGGCCGAACTCCTCGTCGAAGAGACGGCGGGTGCCCCCGTAGATCCAGTCGCTCGAGACCAGGTGATCGCCCGGGCGCAGGATGGCCAGGTGGGCCAGCGCCGTGGCGCCCATCCCGCTCCCGACGAAGATCCCCGCTTCCGCCCCCTCGAGGCGGGCGAGCCGTTCGCCGAGTCGGACCTGGTTGGGATTGGTGCCGTACCGGGTATAGCGGACCTCATCCGCCGAGCCGACGGCGTTGATGAAGGTGGAGCTCTGGTAGATGGGCGGCGCGACGGGGTCGTTGACCTGCGACTTCGCGGGCGTGCCGTGGATGGCCGTCGTGGACGGCCCGAGGCGGCGGCGGGTCACGCGCAGCGGAGGGGCTGATAGCCGCCCGCGTCGGGGAGGACGAGGCGCAGGCGGAGCAGTTCGTCCACGGCGGCACGGGCCGCATCCCGGGTGACCGCGAGCCGGCGCGCGATCTCGTCCGCGGGGGCGGGCCCGTCACTCAGCATCACGCCGAACGCTCGCCGTGCCGCGTCGGGCAGGGAGCCCAGCACACGGACCGCGCCGTCGGCCGTCTGGGCGACTACGGCGAGTCCGTGTCGCTCGAGCACCGGCTCGATCGCGTCGAGATGACCTTCGTGGAGATTCACCAGGGCGAAATAGCGTGCCGCACCGGACGTGAGCAGCAGCTTGCCGACGATCTCGTCGGCGCAGGACATGTCGAGCACCCGCACGGTGCCGAAGTCGATCACGGCGACCTGCTCGCCGTCGACGTCCGCGAGCAGCTCCTCGATCCCGTCGCGCACGGCCTGCCCCGTCCGCCGGGTGACGAGGTCACCGTAGACGCCGGAGACGGTGCGCTTCAGCACGTCGCGCAGATCGATCCGCGTCATCGCGTCACCCCGCCTGGGCCGGAACGATCATGAGCACTTGCGCTCCGGGAAAAGGTGGAAGTTGCTCGGCGAGCGGCACGTCGTCGTCCCAGGGCGGGACGAGCGCCATGCGCGCCGTGCCGCTTCGTACCGTGAGCTTGCCCTGCCAGCGATTCAGGTAGCGGCGGATCCCCGCGAGTCCCTGCCCGCGGCCCGGATCGCGGAAGCGGCTGACGCCCTGGATCAACGCCGCCTCGAGCGCTGCGGCGTCGCTCCACCGATCGCCGAATCGCTTGGCTTGCGTGGCTTCGAGCGAGCGGCGGAATCCGACACCGGCGTCGGCCACCGCGATCACCACGACGCGGCGTCCGAGCCGCCGACGCCACGTATAGGTCTGGACCGCGACCCAGCCGCCCGTGCCGGCGTGCTCTACAATATTCTGGCACGCTTCCGAAAGCGCCATAGCGAATCCCATCGTCGCTTGCGGATCGAGGTGCAACTCGCCGGTGAGAATCGCCGCGGCACGCTCCTGAATGCGCCCGACGACGTCATGCACGTCATCGGCGCCACGCACCGGGGTCACTTCGAGCAGCACGTCCGAATCCCCATGCGCCTGGACGCGCGGCACCTTCCCGTGCAATTCGAAGAGTTCCTCGGCGTGCCGCGTGAAGCCCGTGCGCACGAGGTAGTGCACCACGTCGCGGTCCTGCGGCAAGGTGAGCAACGGACGCTCGGCGCCGTGCTCGGCGAGGGCCTGGCCCGCCGCCAGGAGTCCCACCAGGCCGTAGGGCGATGCCCACTGCGTCGCGTGCGCGTCGAACAGGACCCGCCGCCCGTCGGTCTCGGCGAATCCCTTGGCGAACTGGTCGAAGGAGCGGTCGTCGAACTGGGCCGGGACCTCGATCACGCGCGTCATCGGGGGGCGATCTCTCCGCGAAGGTGGTACTGGAGGTTCGTGGCGCCATGGTGCGGCACGTTGCGTCCCGCCGCCGTGTTCGCGGCGGCGATCGCCTCCGCGATCGCCGTTTCCTTGAGGAGCTCCGCGGCGAGCGTGGCGCCGAAGACGTCACCGCAGCCGGTGGGATCCCCCGCCGCGTGGGCCTCCGGTGCCGCGACCCGCGCCGTTTCGATCGGACCGGTCGGCGCGTTGGCCGCGGTCTGCGGCGCGAACGCGAAGGGACGCGCCGTGAAATATGCGGCGCCACGCGAGCCGAGGGTAACGACGAGCAGGCGGACGCCCGCGGCGATCGCGGTCGCCGCGACTTCCATGGGCGTCCCGCCGACCAGTCCGACTTCCTCGTCATTCAACTGGACGACGTCGAAGCACGACATCCACCGTGCGGCGTCGGCGAGCGTGCGCGGCACGCGCAGGCCGTGGTGGGCGATGCCAAGCAGGAGCGAATGGAGGTCCGCGTAGATCGGGCCCTGGTACCCGTGCCGGAGCAGCAGGGCGGTGTCGAGATCGAGCTCCCAGCCCGCGATGAAGTTCACGTACAGCGCATCGAGATCGCGGACGAGCGGGCCGAGCTCCTCCCAGCGCCATCCCGGCACGCCGCCCTGCAGCCGCTCGAAGCGGCGTCCGACGGTCTCGTAGCGCAGCGTCACGCGGTTGTTGGGCTCGGGCACCTCGATGAACCGCGCGCCGGGGATCGGACGTGCGAGATCGCGGAGAAAGGCATTGGCCGGGCCGGCCATGTCGCGGCCGACCTTGATCAGCGGGACGATCCGCCAATCCTCGGGCAAGGCCACGTCGAGCGCCGCCAGCGCGTACGCGATGCCGCCCCACTCCTCGACCGGACCGGCGCGACCGTCGCGGCCGTAGATCGTATCCCAGACCATCGTCCCGATCACGCCGAGTCGCTTCACACCGTGCCCCAGTGCTGCACCTTGAAGCTCGCCACCGCGCCGTAGACGCCCGCCGTGCCGGTGAGGGCGCCGGGAACGATGCGGCAGGCCTCGACCGCCGGCCGGAAGGCGCGCCGCTTGACCTCCGCGATGAGCGGCACGAAGAGGCGGTCACCGGCGAGCGTCACCCCGCCCATGATCACGACCACCTCCGGATTGATGACGTTGATGATGTTGGCGACGCCGGCGCCGAGAATCTTCGCGGTTTCCTTCACGACCTCCCGCGCGAACTCGTCACCGTCCTTGGCCGCGTCGTACACGGTCTGCGCGGTGATGCGGGTGAGATCGCCCGCGACGTAGTCGGGCAGGGACGACGGAACACCCGTCTCGAGCCCCTCGCGCGCGCGCGCCGCGATCGCGGGCCCGGAGGCGTAGGCCTCGAGACATCCATAGTTGCCGCAGCCGCAGCGGCGGCCGGTGGAGTCGACCGTCGTGTGGCCGATCTCGCCGGCCACGTCGGACGCACCGTGAAAGATCTTGCCGTCGAGCACGATCCCGCCGCCGATCCCGGTGCCGATCGTGATCCCGACGGCGATGCGCGCTTGCTGGGCCGCGCCGCGCCACCACTCGCCGAAGGTGGCGCAGTTGGCGTCGTTGTCGAGCGCCGCCGGCAGCCCCGTGGCTTCCGCGACCCGGTCGCGCAGCGGGGCGTTGGTCCAACCGAGATTCGGGGTGAGCACCACGAGCCCGCGCTTCGTATCGAGGGGGCCCGGCGCCCCGACTCCGACGCCGGCGATCTCGATATCGCCGCCGAGGTCGTCACGGGTCGCGGCGACCGACCCTTGCACCATCTCCGCGATTTTCTCGACCACGCCCGAAAAGCCGGTATCCACCGGCGTCGGCTGGGAATCCACGCCGTGGATCGTGTGGCCGTCCTCGGGAATCGTCCCTACGACGATGCTCGTCCCGCCGAGATCCACGCCGACGATCATTCGCATACCACCGCCTCCTCCCCGATGCTGAGCGTCTCCCGCACCGCCGCGAGCACCCGCGCGACCGGCAGGTCGCGAAGACACCGGTGGTGTCCCAACGGGCAGCGCGCGCCGCCGTGCGTCGAGCACGGACGGCAGGCGAGCCCGGCGTGCTCGACGACGCGGTCACGCAGACCGCGCGGCGCGAAGCCCAGGGACGGTGCCGTCGGCCCGAAGATGGCGACGACGGGCGTCCCGACCGCCTGGGCAATGTGCATCACCGCCGAGTCGTTCGCGACGGCGACGGCCGCGCGCGCGACGACGGCGGCACTCGTCCGGATCGGAAGGCGGCCCGCGAGATTCGCGATCCGGGGCCCGGCAGGCACCCGGCCCGCGTCCTCCGGCGCACCGAGCACGACGACCGATCGGCCCTCCGCGGCGAGTCGCTCCGCCAGCCCGGCGTAGTGCGGCCACCGTTTGGTGGGGCGTGCCGAGCCCGGAGCGAGCGCGATGAACGGGGCGTGCACGCCTTCCGCCTCCAGCACGCGCTCGGCGGCGGCGCGGTCGGCCGGCGTGAGCACGACCCGCAGATCGGTTGGGGCGCCGCCCGCCAGCGCCGCCAGGCGCGCACTCTCGTGCCCATCGGGGAGCGGGACGCGCTCCGTGTAGAGTGCGCGCGCGAGCGCCGGGGCGTTCGCGAAGCCGATGCGCCGCGGGATGCCGGCGAGCCACGCCACCGCCGCGCTCCGGACCGAGCGATGCGGCAGATACGCGGCGGCGTACCGGCGGGCGCGAAGCGTGGACGCGATGCGCAGCGCATGGCGGATACCGCGCTGTGCGCCGTGCTTGTCGTACGCGAGGACCGAAACGACCTCGGGAAGCGTCGCGAAGAGCGGTGCGGCGTCGGGGGTGGAGAGCACATCCACGGCATCGTGGCGCGCCGCCACCGCCGCGACGAGCGGCGTGGTCAGCACGGCGTCGCCGAGCCATGCGGTCTGAATCACGAGCACGCGGCTCATTCGACCTGCAGCACGGCCAGAAACGCTTCCTGCGGAATCTCGACCGAGCCGACCTGCTTCATCCGCTTCTTTCCTTCTTTCTGCTTCTCGAGGAGCTTCCGCTTCCGCGTCACGTCGCCGCCGTAGCACTTGGCGGTCACGTTCTTGCGAAGCGGCCGCACCGTTTGGCGCGCGATCACCTTGGTGCCGATCGCCGCTTGGATCACGACTTCGAAGAGCTGGCGCGGGATCAGCTCTTTCAACTTCTCGGCGATCTTCTTGCCCCACTCGTAGGCCTTATCCCGGTGGATGATGACGCTGAACGCATCCACGGGATCGCCGTTGATGAGCATGTCGAGCTTCACGAGATCGTTCGCGTGATAGGCGCCGAGCTCGTAGTCCATGGCCGCGAAGCCGCGGGTGACGGTCTTCAGACGGTCGTAGAAATCGAGGATGATCTCCGCGAGCGGGAACTCCCACTCGAACTGCACGCGCTGGGGATCGAGATAGTGCATGCCGAGGTAATTGCCGCGGCGTTCCTGGCCGAGCTTCATGATCGCGCCGATGTATTCCGCCGGCGACGTCAGGCGTGCCTTCACGTACGGCTCCTCGATCCGCTCGACACCGGAACCGTGCGGCATGCGCGTCGGACTCTCGATCACGTCCATCGTTCCGTCGCTCAGGTAGACGTGGTACTCCACGTTCGGGACGGTGCTGATGAGATCGAGGTTGAACTCGCGCTCGAGGCGCTCGCGCACGATGTCCATGTGGAGCAGGCCCAGGAACCCGCACCGGAACCCGAAGCCGAGCGCCACGGACGATTCGGGCTCGTAGTGGAGCGACCCGTCGTTCAGCTTGAGCTTGGCGAGCGCCTCCCGGAGCTCCTCATACTGGTTCGCGTCCGTCGGATAGAGGCCCGCGAAGACCATCGGCTTGATCTCGCGGTAGCCGGGGAGGACCGTCGCCGGGTGGTCGGCATCCAGGATCGTATCGCCCGCGCGGGTTTCCTCGACGCCGCGGACGTTGGCCACCACGTAGCCCACCTCCCCGGCCTCGAGCTCGTCGGTGGGCCGCTGCTCGAGCTGGAGGTATCCCACCTCCGCCACTTCGTAGCGGTCCTCGGGGTGCGCGCCGAACGCGATCGTGATGCCCTTCCGGACGCGGCCGTCCACAACCCGGACGCTCGGGATCGCTCCGCGGTACTTGTCGTAGTACGAGTCGAAGATGAGCGCGCGGAGCGGCGCGTCAGGACTCCCCTTGGGCGCCGGGACCCGGCGGACGATCTCCTCGAGGAGCGTGTCGACGCCGCGTCCTTCCTTGGCGGAGACATGGATGATCTCTTCCGGTGGTGTGCCGATCAGGTCATGCAGCTCCTTCGCGCGGCGCTCGGGCTCGGCGGCCGGGAGATCGATCTTGTTGAGGACGGGAATGATCTCGAGCCCCGCGTCCATCGCGAGGAAGAGATTGCTCACCGTCTGCGCCTGAACCCCCTGGCTCGCGTCCACCACGAGGAGCGCGCCCTCGCAGGCGGCCAGCGAGCGGGACACTTCGTACGTGAAGTCCACGTGGCCCGGCGTGTCGATCAGGTTCAACTCGTATTCCTCGCCGTCCGTCGCGGTATAGCGCATTCGGACGGCGTTGAGCTTGATCGTGATGCCGCGCTCGCGTTCGAGGTCGAGGGTGTCGAGCACCTGCGCGCGCATCCGGCGCTTCTCGAGCGTGCCGGTCGCCTCGATCAGGCGGTCGGCGAGCGTCGACTTCCCGTGATCGATGTGGGCGACGATGCAGAAGTTCCGGATACGATCCTGGCGCATGGGGCAGAATATAACCGGCAGGGGGGGACGGCCCGGAACGTCGTTCCGAGCCGGATGCGGTCGCCGTTCCGGCCGGCGATCTTCGCTGGTCGCCGAACGGGCGATGAAGCGGCAGGGGACCCTCATCACCCCAAATCCCTGCCGTCTCACCGCCCGTGCGGCGCTGCACTTCGCTTCGCTTCTACGACCTCTGCTGCATCATCCGTGACCGCGCCGTCGTGGTGCTGGCCGGCTGGGCGGGCTCGGTGCTCGCTGCGGCCTGGCCCTGGGCGCGGAGCGCTGCGGTTCTACCCGGCGCGGCTGAGGGAACGATCGAGGCGCAGCAGGCGTCCGCTGCGGAACCGATCGGGGCTGTGGGCGCGGCTGCTGTACGGGCCGAGTCCGTGAATCGGGCCGCACCGGAGCCGGGGTCGGCGTGGGCACCGCCCGCCGCGGCGCCGGCGTGGTCGTCGGCGTACGCTGCGGATTCCGCCGTTCGAGTACGGGGTCCGGCGCAGAGCGCGGCTTCTTCGGTGCGGGCACCGCGCGGCTCTGCGGGCTGCTGGGCGCGGGACGTTGATCGGGTATCACGCGGCGTCCGGGCGCGTTCGACGGCTGAGCCGATGACGGAGCGGACGGCACGTGCGGGAACGGGATTGCCCGACGCCCGCTCTGGGGCGTCTGCGAGATCGGCGCGGGAATCCGCCCCACACCGCCCACCGACCGGGCGCCGACTCCCGGATCGACCACGCGCCGGCCGGATGCGTCGACGGGCCGCTGCCGGACGCTCGTCACGTACGGTTGCGTCGGGGAGCGATCCTTGAATACGAAGCGTGCGATCGGGATGCGGGGCCGCGAAACGAATACGACGCGGGTGCCGCCATAGACGCGGCGCGGGTAGTAGTAGGGATCGTTGTAGATCACGACCCGATACCGAAGGCACGGAGTCGCGTAGGGATCCCAGTAGGGATACGCCGCGTACGCATGGCAGTTGTAGCAGACAAAGCGTGGATAGCTATAGTGCTCCTCGACGTAGTAGGACGCGACGTCGTACGTGTAGTCTACGTAGTTGGTCGGTACGATCTGGTTGATCAGATCCCCGAGGGCGACGTAGGGATCGCCGGTCACGCGCCCTTGGGTCGCGATCGCGCGGTAGTCCCAATGATCGCCTCGTACGTAGCTGGCGTAGTTGAACGGGTCCGCGCTCGCGATGGCGAACACGTACCCCTCGCCGGGGTAGTCATCGATCCGGAACGCGTAGTCGTCTTCCCGTGCCGCGACGTCGTATTTGTGACCGCCACGCGCGTAGTTGTCTTCCCACGGATCCACCGGAAAGAGCACCCGGACGCGGCCGTCGGTGTCGACGCGGAATATCGTGATGTATGCGTCTTCGTCGGTCTGGAAATAGACGTGCGCGCGATCCCCACGGTGATAGACGTCCGCCGTGTTCATCCAGACCTCGATGTGCGGCGTGAGGGCCGGAAGGGCGTGCGCCGGTGTGGCGGGGGGGCCTACGGTGCCGTTCAAGGCAAGGGTCGCGTACAATATTGGTAGCAACATGATCACCTCCGAACGCCTGCAAGTGGGGTCGGCCAGAGAGCCGACCGCCGACATAGATGAAGAGCACGGTCCGTGCCAGGTGGTGTGTTTTCCCGTTAAGTCTCTGTCTAACAACGACTTAGGGCAACTTTTGGCAGCGGTGCGCTGGCGGCGTATGTCCCTCGTTGGGGACACGTCCATCGGGGCGCCGTCCTGCCGTGGGAGGGGCCGATGAGCGCCGCGATCGAGCGTCTCGATCTACTCGATCCGTACGCCGTGGCCGAGCTCGGCGGGATCGAGCTCACTGCACAGGGGGTGGTCGAGGGCTTCTTGACCGGTCTGCATCGATCCCCATTTCGTGGCTTCTCGGTGGAGTTTGCCGAGCACCGTCCATACCAGCCCGGGGACGAGCTCCGCTATCTGGATTGGAAGGTCCTGGCGCGGGCCGATCGGCTCACGGTGAAGCAATACGAGGCCGAGACGAATTTGCGCGCGATGGTGGTGCTCGACGCCAGCCGCTCCATGGACTGGTCGGGGGCACCGCGACGCCTGACGAAGCTCGCCTACGCCCAACGCCTCGCGGCGGCGCTCGCGTTGGTGCTTCTGCGACAGCGGGATGCCACTGGACTCGTGGTCTTTGACGAGCGCGTCCGGACCGTCGTACCCGCCCGTGCACGCACGCAGCAGCAGGCGGTGCTTTTGTCGGGGCTGACGGAGATCGTTCCGGGCCGCGGTACCGCGGCCGATCCCGCGCTTCGGCGCGTGACCGATCTGCTCCGGCGGCGCGGTCTGGTGGTGTTCATCTCGGATCTGCTCTTCGATCAGGATCTGGCGCTCCGCGCGCTGCAGTACCTGCGGCATCGCGGACACCAGGTGATCGTCTTCCATCTCCTCGATCCCGCGGAGCGGACACTCGAGGGACCGCCCGAGGCGCGGTTCGAGGATCCGGAGTCGGGGGACGGCGTAGTGGTTCGGCCCCGCGAATTCCGTGCGGCCTACGCCGAGACCGTGCGGCGCGCCATCTCGGCCTGGCGCTTCGCATGCCGTGGCAGCGGGATCGCCTATTACGACGTCGGCACCGACGAGCCATTCGGGTATGTGTTGCGGCGGGCGGCGGGTGCCAGGGTGCGGCTCGGGTAGATGGGCTTTCTCCAGCCGCTGGCACTGCTGGGACTCGCCGCCGCCGCGATTCCGGCGCTGTTGCACCTCCTGCAGCGCCGGGTTCCGCCCACCGTCCAGTTTCCCGCCGTCCGGTATCTGAGCGAGACGGAGCGACGCCATAGTCGCCGCCTCAAGCTGCGGAACCTTCTGCTGCTCCTGCTCCGCACTGCGTTGATCGCGTGCGTGGTGATCGCCGCCGCGCGCCCGGTCGCCCGCCTTCCCTTCGGCCGCGCGCACGGACCGTCGGCGCTCGCCGTCGTCGTGGACAACTCGCTGTCGTCCGGCGCGGTCGTCAATGGACGCCGGATGGTCGACATCCTTGCGGACGAGGCGCGGGCGGTGGTGCGCCGCGCCGATGCCACCGATCATCTCTGGTTCGTGTTCGCCGACGGTGTGCCCGCGCGTCTGACGCCGGCCGAGGCGCGGACACGGCTCGACAGTCTCGTGCCCGAGCCGGTGCGGCTCGACCTCGGTGGCGCGGTGCGCGCCGCGGCGCGGGTGGTGCGTGACGATGCCCTCCCCGGCGAGGTGGTGGTACTGAGCGACCTGCAGGCGAGCGCCTTGTCGCCGGGCACGCCGCCCGTGGTGCCCGTGCTGGTGTGGACACCACCTCCCGGACCGGGCGATCGCGGGGTGGATTCCGCGTGGACCGTTCCCGCAACCTGGCTCGGCGGTGGGCGCGTCGTCGCCGCGATCGGCGGGACGGGTGCGCCGGCGGACGTGCAGTTGGAGGTCGGTGGGCGGGTCGTCGCGCACGCATTGGCGGCGCCGGGCGCGACCGCGGTCTTCGACGTGCCGGCACCGCCCTTCGGCTGGCACGTGGCGCGCGTAGTGCTCCCGCCCGACGAATTGCGGGCGGACGATGCCTTCGACGTTGCCGTGCGACGCGTGGCGCCGCCGCGCGTCGCCGTGCGGCCGGGCGCGGGGCCGTTCGTCGCCGACGCAATCCACGTGCTCGAGCGTGCCGGCCATGTGAACGCGGGAACGGACGTGGTCGTGGATGATGCCCTTTCGGGGAGCCGAGTGATCGTCGTGCCGCCAGCCGATCCGGCGCTGGTCGGTCCGGTGAACCGCGCCCTCGCGGCGCGGGGCATTCCGTGGCGATACGGTGCACGCGCCGCGGGATCGTGGGCGGTGACCGGTGAGCTCCCAGGGCTCGCTGATGCGCGCGTGCTCCGACGTCAGGTGCTCCGCGGTCCGGGCGGGCGCACGGGGGTGCTCGCCGAAGCGGGTGGGACGCCGTGGATCGTGCGCTCGGGGGACGTTGTGCTCCTCGGCAGTCGGCTGGAGGAGGCGTGGACCACGCTCCCGGTGAGTGCCGGTTTCGTGCCCTTTCTCGATCAACTCGTGGGCGATCTCGGCGCGGGGACGTACCGTCGCGTGCGGGCGGCGCCGGGCGATGCAGTGACGCTGCCGGCGTCCGGCACGGCGCTCCTGGGCCCGGCGGGTCGGATCGCGCTTCCGCCGGACGGGCGCATCACCGCCCCCCGCGTCACGGGGGTGTATTTCATCCTCGGCGCGGCGGGCGACACGATCGGGGCGCTGGCCGTGAATCACGATCCACGCGAGACCCGGCTTGTGCGGGCCGAGCCGGAGGCGCTCGCGGCGAGCTTCGGACCGGACGTGCGGCTCGACGACGCGCCGGGGCTCGACCGCGATCTCTTTCGCGGCGCGCGGCGCGCCGATCTCGGTGGGTGGTTCCTGGTGCTCGCGCTCGCGACGGCGCTGGGGGAGCTGGGCGTGGCGACGGCGGGCGGGAAACGCTGATGCTGCCCGGATTGCTCGAGGCCTTCCGTCGGCTCCCGGCGTATCGCGCGCTCGAAGCGGCGCTGCCGCCGCGGGGCGGCGTGATGCGGCTCGGCGGCCTCCCCGGATCGAGTCCCGCGGTCCTGACGGCGGCACTCGCCGAGCGCCTGCCCCAGCGGGTGTTCGTCGTGGTGACCGCGTCGCCCGGCGACGCGGAGCGTTGGGAAGCGGATCTCCAGGTGCTCCTGGGCGAGCAGACGCGGCTCTATCCCCAGCGCGAAGGCGTGACGGCCGACGAGACGCACTACGAGATCGCGGGCGAGCGCGTGGAGACGATCGCGGCGATGCTCGCCGGGACCATGCGCGTGATCGTGACGACCGAGCGCGCGACGACCGAGTGGACGCGGATGCCGCGCGCGGTCCGCGCAGCGCGGCTCGCGCTCGCGGTCGGGGGCACCGAGCGGCCGGCCGAGGTGGCGCGGCGGCTCGAAGGGATGGGGTACGAGCGGCGGCCGAGTGTTGCCGACGTCGCGCAGTTCGCGGTGCGGGGCGGGATCATCGATGTCTACGGGTTCGGCATGGCCGCGCCGGCGCGCATCGAGTGGTGGGGCGACGAGATCCTCTCGATGCGCGCGTTCGACCTGGATACGCAGCGGTCGATGGGGGAGCTCGAACGGATCGAGGTCCTGCCCGTTACCGCGCGGGCGGCAGAAGCGGCAGAAGCGGCAGAAGCGGCAGAAGCGGCCCAAGCGGCAGAAGGAGCGGAGACGCTGCTCGATCTGGTGCCGCCGGATGCGGTGCTGGTGGTGGATCGTGGCGTGGACGGTGCGGCCGTCGAACGGTACTGGGAGGAGACCGCCCATCATCTCGAGGTGGCGCGGCGGCGCGGGGAAGATGTGCCCGCCCGCGACGAGTTGATGCTCGGGCCCGCGGTGTGGCGCGAGCGGTGGTCCCGCCTCGCGCGCCTCGACGTCGACGGTGCCGAGGCCACCCACGACTTCCGCATCTTCCAGCCGGAGTCCATCGCGCGCGACCTCAAGCGGCTCGCGCGCGTCGTCGCGGCGGGTCCCACGCTCATTCTCTGCGACAACGCGGGACAGCTCGAACGGCTCGAGGAGCTGCTCGGAAGCGGCGAGCGGCCGGGCGAGCGGCTCCCACCCAATGCCCGGCTCGCGCTCGGCGCCCTGCACGGGGGCTTCGCGCTTCCGGGACTCACCGTGCTCACCGACCACGAAATCTTCCGACGGCCACGACGCATTCGCCGCGCGCGACGGTATCGGCAGGCGGTGGCGAGCGCGGCGAGCCCGCTCACGCCGGGAGATTACGTCGTGCATCTCGAGCACGGCATCGGCGTCTACCGCGGGATCGAAACGATCGCGGTGGGAGACGGCAGTCTCGAGGTGGCGGTGGTGGAGTACGAGGGGGGCGACCGGCTCAACGTGCCGCTGTACCGGCTCGATCAGCTCGAGCGCTACCGCGCTCCGGACGACGGCGATCGCCCACCGCCACGCATCGATCACCTGGGAGGAACGCGGTGGCGCCGGCAACGTGAGAGGACCGAGCGGGCGATCCGCAAGATGGCCGCGGAGCTGATCGATCTCTACGCGCGGCGCCGGGTGGCACCGGGGTTCGCCTTCCCGCCCGACGGCCGCTGGCAACGCGAGCTGGAGTCCTCCTTCCTGTACGAGGACACCCCGGATCAGCGCACGGCCACCGAGGACGTGAAGCGCGACATGGAGCGGCCGATGCCGATGGACCGGCTGATCGTGGGCGACGTCGGGTACGGCAAGACCGAAGTCGCGGTCCGCGCGGCATTCAAGGCGGTGCAGGGCGGAAAGCAGGCGGCGGTGCTGGTGCCGACGACGATTCTGGCGGAACAGCACGGCCGCACGTTCAGCGAGCGGCTGGCCGATTTCCCGATCCGGGTCGAGGTCCTCTCGCGGTTCCGCACGACGGGCGAGCAGGCCGGGGTGCTGGCCGCGCTCAAGGAGGGCAAGGTCGACATCCTGATCGGGACCCACCGGATCCTGTCGCCCGACGTGGCTTTTCACGAGCTCGGCCTCCTCGTGGTGGATGAAGAGCACCGGTTCGGGGTGCGGCACAAGGAGCGCCTCAAGGCGCTCCGGCTCGAGGTGGACGTGCTCACGCTCACGGCCACGCCCATTCCGCGGACGCTGCATACGGCCATCGCGGGACTGCGCGATCTGACGCTCATCGAGACGCCGCCCCGCGATCGGTCTCCCGTGCTCACGTTCGTGGAGTCGTGGGACGACGGGCTGCTCGAGGAGGCGATTGCGCGGGAGCTCGACCGCGGGGGCCAGGTGTTCTTCGTGCACAACCGGATCGAGACGATCGCCACCACGGCGGCGCGGGTGCAGGCGCTCGCGCCCAACGCCCGGGTCGCGATCGCGCACGGCCAGATGCGTGAACGCGAGCTCGACGAGGTCATGCGGCGCTTCGTGGCGGGTGAGGTGGACGTGCTCGTCTCGACGATGATCGTCGAGTCGGGCCTGGACGTGTCGAACGCCAACACGATGATCGTGGATCGCGCGGACCGACTGGGCCTCGCCCAGCTCTATCAGTTGCGGGGTCGGGTGGGGCGCGGTCACCGGCGCGCGTACTGCTACCTGCTCGCGCCGGACGCGATCGACCAGGACGCGGAACAACGGCTCCAGGTGCTGGAGCATCACACGGAGCTGGGCTCCGGCTATCGGATCGCGCTTCGGGACCTCGAGCTCCGGGGTGCGGGTAATCTTCTGGGGGCCGAGCAGTCGGGGCACGCGCATGCGGTCGGCTTCGACGTGTACATGCGGTGGCTGAGCGACGCCGTGCGGGCGCTTCAGGGCGAGGCCACCGGTACCGGGGTGGCCGCGGTGCCGCCCGAGGTCACGTTCGACGGTGCGGCGCGGCTGCCGGATGTCTATGTCCCGGACGAGGATGCGAAACTCGATCTCTACCGGCGGCTGGCGCGCGCGGCGCAACTTGGCGAGATTGCGGCCCTCCGCGAGGAATTGCGGGATCGGTTCGGTCCGATGCCGGAAGAGGCCGAGCGGCTCCTCATCGTCGCCGAGCTGCGGGCGCTGGGCGCCCGGCTGGGTCTCGAAACAGTGATCGTCCGTGGCGACGAGGCGCGGCTCACGTTCCGGGCGGGGGCGGTCCCGCGGCTCGCGGGCCTGACGGCCGCGCTCGACGAGGTGCAATTCGACGCCGACGTGCGTCGCGCGATGCCCCTGTCGCTCCGCCTGACGCGCGTCGGCGGGATCCCCATCGGCCCCGGTCTCGTGCGTGCGCTCGCTGCGGCGCTGGGCGAGACGTCATCATCTGCCGGGGCGCGCCGCGCCTCGTAAGTCCACCACTCAGGAGACCGCATGCGTTTGCGTTTGGCCACCATACTCTTGGGCACCGTCGTACTCGCCGGATGCCACGATACGTTCCAATCGCGGAGCGATCTCGTGGCGCGCGCGGGGGACGCGGAACTGCCCGTGGACACGCTCGCCGCCATCGTCGTAGGCGGGAAGGGCGTGCCGGTGCATCGCAACGTGATCGAGCAGTTGGCGGACCTCTGGGTCGACTACACGCTCTTCGCCGAGCGGATCGCGTCGGGCGACTCGTTGCTCGATTCGGCCACCGTCGTCGCGGCGATGTGGCCGGAGGTCGAGCAATCCATCGCGAACACGTTTCACGACACGCTCGCCGCGCACCGCACGGCGCTCGACTCGGCGCAGGTGGATAGCGTCTATCGGGCGGGGGAGTATCGCCTGATCCGCCACATTCTCTTTCGCACGACGCCGGACATGTCGCCCACGCAGAAGGCCAAAAAGAAGAAAGAGGCGGAGGCGATGCTCGCCAAGCTCAAGCACGGCGAGTCGTGGGCGGAGGCGAGCAAGGCGACCGAAGAACCGAACGGCGCGGCGCGCGAGGGAAGCCTCGGCGTCATCACCGCGCACGACCAGTTGGTGCCCGCGTTCCTGGACGCCGCGTTCAAGCTCGATCCCGGCCAGCTCTCGCCCGTCACCGAGACGCAGTTCGGCTACCACATCATTCAGCGTCCGGCCCTGAGCGAGGTGCGGGACGAGTACCACAAGGGGCTCGAGATGCGCCTGCAGCGCATCTTCGATTCCACGTATCTCGATTCGCTCCCCGCCCGGTACCACTTCAAGGTGGACGACGGGGCGGTGGCGGCCATCCGGGGGATGTCGAAAGACCCATTGCGGGCCAAGGAATCGCGCGTGGTGCTCGGTACCTACGATGGCGGCACGTTCCGTTTGTCGGACTTCGCACGCTGGATCCAGGCGTTCCCGGTGCAGGACCGGGCCCAGATCCCCCAGGCGAACGACGAGCAGCTCACGCAGATCGTCCGGACGCTGATGCGCAACGAGGTGCTCATGCAGGAGGCCCACAAGGCGGGGGTCCGCATGACGCCGACGGCGTACCAGGCGGTGCGGGCGGAATTCGTGCGGGAGATCGACATGGCCGAGCGCGTGATGGGGCTGGTCGGCGATACGCTGACCCAGATCAAGGCGCTGCCGAGCGGGGCGAAGCGCTCGGCCGGGATCGCGCAGCTGGTCAACTCGTATCTTCGAGGCATGGTGTCTAATCGCCGCACGTTCGCGTCGATCCCACCCTTCCTCGCCGACCGGCTGCGCGCCGCGGCGACCTGGAACGTCAGCACGGTCGGGGTGGACAACGCCTTGAAGCGCGCGACGGAGATCAAAGCCACGCGCGACAGCGCCACGGCCAAGCGCGCGGCGCCTGTGCCCACGGATACGGGAGCCCATGCCAAGAAGTAGCACGACGTTCGGTTCGGCGCCGCGCGCGCTCGCCGCGCTCCTCCTGCTGGGTGGCGCGCTGCTGGTGGCGCGGCCCGCCCGCGCGCAGGACTCCGCCGCCGTCGCGGCGGACAGCTCGACGCCGTTCAAGACGGTGGATCGGGTGGTCGCCGTCGTGGGGCACACGCCGATCCTCCTCTCGCGGATCGAGGAGCAGATCAATCTCGATCGCGCGGGGGGCGGGCATTTGCCGACCGACTCCGCGACGCTCGCGGCGTATCGCCGTCAGCTCGTGGAGCAGGCGGTGAGCGAGGAGCTCGTCGTGCAGGCCGCGCTCAAGGACACGACGATCAAGGTGACCCAGCAGCAGGTGCAGTC
>Ga0102953_1000428_pt1 | contig 29206 bp, 17 predicted proteins | sample SalPon2A_C_D2_MG_FD_78509 | JGI IMG/M metagenome (GOLD analysis project Ga0102953, IMG submission 78509) | Soil microbial communities from South San Francisco under conditions of wetland restoration - Salt Pond MetaG R2A_C_D2_MG | ecosystem: Environmental > Terrestrial > Soil > Wetlands | place... | reverse complement strand
GGCCTTTATTCAAAATTGCGCCCGGAAGTTCCAATCGACAGAGGAGCTTGCCACGCTTTTTCTTCTTTCCATCGCCGATGCGATGGCCACAGGGCCAACCGTTTGGAATGACTGGAAAAACGCCCTACTTCTTGATCTGTATCTTAAACTTGCCCTGGTTCTGGACAGAGAAGAAGGGGGCAAAGATAATCTCAGTCTGGGGCTTGAGTGGATTTATGAAAAAATCAACGATGAATTTGATAATCACCCACCAGTTAAACTTGAAGAACTTCCGGAAGATTATCTTCTAAATTTCTCCCCTGAACAAATTGCCGAACACATCAGGCTCAGTCAGGATCTTGATGATGACGTCATCGTCATTCCAAAAGACAAAAACGACCACTGGACACTCCTGATTATAACTAAAGACCGCACCGGATTGCTGACAAAAATCTGCGGAGTAACTGCCCTGAACAACCTTGAGCTTTTGTCCGCACAAATTTTCACCTGGCCAAACAGTATTGCCATCGACAGCCTTGATTTGCGCTCTGTCTACACCCAAGCCCATCCCGACCAAAACTGGAACTCTTTTAAGAATGACCTGTCAAAGGCCTTAAAAAACCGCCTGGGCCTGGAATACCGCCTTAATAACAGCACTCTCCCGCAGCCCAAAACACCTTTCAGCGAACGCACGACGACTAAAGTTGCTATTCACAACGATGAATCAAAGGTTTTTACAATAATAGAGGTTTACGCAGAAAACAGGATGGGGATTTTATACAATATCTGCAGGACCCTGACCGACTTCCAGATTAATATCTTCCGGGCCAAAATAGGCACTAAGTCAGACCTGGTGGTCGATGTGTTTTATGTATTGGACCAGGACGGCCAAAAGATTACCGACAAAACCTTTATTGAAGAAATCAAACAAAGCCTGATTTTCGCGGCATCGAAGTAGTAAACATAAAGTTAAGCTGTTAGCCATTTTTCAAAGAAACTTGTCACTCCTGTTCTTCAGGTTTAGTTCGACAGTATCCAAAATACTTTTGGCAAACCTAAAAAATGTCTTTGCGACTGAAGCAAAACACAGCCGCGATCAGGGCGTCCGGCATACCGATGAATTCTCAGCCACCATGCTGGCGGCTATCTCCACCACTTTGCAAGCCCTTGCAGATCGAGGCGACGCTTTGCTTCGGCGGCAATTACCCTGTGAGGCTTACCGTTTCTTTTGTTTAATGAAGGAAACTATCTGCCTCGAAAATTCAGAAAAATCTTCAAGATTTTTTTTAGAATACCAAAAATAATTTCATCAGCAATCTTCTCGTAATAGTGGACCAACAGGTTTTTGAATGCAGCCATGTTTTACGATTTAATCAACAGCTCAAATGAAAACAAATTAAAAGAAGTTTTAACCTTTTCATCAAGCAACACGGCTATATCGATATCACTATCAGATCGAGAATTGCCTTTGGCCTGCAACCCGAAAAGATACACCACCAAAACAGAGGGGAGTTGTTCACAAATTTGCTTAAGTGTATGACTCAGGCAAATTATATTGTCTCTATTAAGGCCAGCTTTGCTAACGGATTGGTTCATTTCCTTGTTGGCTGCTTAAGTGACACACTCTGCAGTTCCTTATTTTTCAACAGTGTACCCTTTTTTACAAAATATATCGGCCAGTACTTTCTGAGCTTTTGGCTCTCCGTGCACAAGTTTGATGATGCCTGGTTTTTCTGGCATTGACTCAACCCAGCCGATTAATCCGCGCTGGTCGGCATGTGCAGAGTATCCTGTAAGTTGATGAACTTTTGCTTTAATCGGCACATTCTGTCTGCCTATTACGATGTAGCCTTCAGGACGATTGTGGTATTTGAGAATGTCATGTCCTATTGTACCACGAGCCTGATAGCCGACAAAGAAAATATCGTTTCTTTTGTCCGCAAGACCTGTCGCTAAATGATCGAGAATTCGTCCTCCAGTGCACATTCCGCTGCCGGCAATGATGATTGCCGGTCCCGGCATTTCCAAAAGCTGATCATGCTCCCGATGCCCAGTGGAAGAGTAAAGATGGTTAAAGTCGAAAGGAAGATCCCCAGAGGCCAAAAGGTCTCGGGATTCTTTGTCCCAAAACTCTGATAGTGATGAGTAGATTGAGGTGATTTTCAGGCCCAGTGGTGAATCGACAATTACCGGGACTGGTGGATGGTCGGCAAAGAGCCTGTCGATCTCAAAAAGAAATTCCTGGGTTCGGCCAAGGGCAAAGGCAGGTACAAAGATTTTGCCGCCATTCCGCAAGGCATTTTTAATGTGGTGACTAAGCTGCTCGAGGCGTTGCGAACGACCTTCGTGCAGTCGATCGCCATAGGTGGACTCCAGAATAAGCAGATCACAACGACCTGGCTGGTCTGGATCACAAAGAATCGGCGTATCATAATTCCCTAGATCGCCAGAAAATAGCACTGTAAAAATCTTTTCCGGTCCAAGCTCGTTAGGAATGTAAAAAGTAAAAAAGCATGATCCAAGAATATGGCCAGCCCGGCCAAGTTTGAACTTTATCTCCTTCTTCAACTCAAATGGTTGATTATATTCAAACCCCCAGGATTGTTCTTCTATGACTGCCAGAATTTTCTTTTCATGGCTTTTGCTGTAACCCGCAAGACGCATGGTATCTGTCAGCATAGGTGCCAACAAGGCTTTAGTGGGATAAGAGCAGATTATCTCTCCGGCAAACCCGTTAACAATCAACTCTGGAAGTCGACCAATATGATCAATGTGTGCATGGGTGAGAAAGAGATAGTCAATCTCGGAGGGACTCGGTTGAATTTTCGATGAATCGGCTTTGTCTCCACCCTGGTACAGACCACAGTCAACCATAATAGTCAGACCGTGTGCTTTCAAAAGATGACATGACCCTGTAACCGTCCGCTCACCACCAATATGAACAATTTCAGGGATGATCACATGAGTCTCCTTCGTTCTAACAAAAATCTAATACTTAATCGGGTTGGAAAATTCGCTCTCTACACCCGTTCTATCAACCGAGATCATTTTAAAAATTTTAGTTTCAGATGTTTTTGGAATTGTGAAACTTAAACTCCTAGCTCCGGGGTCATCTGTATCACAGACCATGGCTCCATTCATATAGAGTTTAAACCCCATAATGCGTTTGAGGTCGCCTGTATAAGTCCAGTTGTAAGTAATCACCTGTGTGGGCTCAATAGTTGGGGAAGGCGGAGGGACAATCATCAGATTAGAAAAAGTTGATTCGCTCCCCGCTGCATCAACAGCGGTTACTGCAAAAGTTTGCGATCCCTCAATGACCGGTGCTGTACACGTAAATTTCCTCAGAACAGGATCTTTCGTCTCACAAATTTTGACACCATTTCTGTAGAAATTAAACCCAACTAATGGTACTGCAGGATCAAAATCCCAGGAATAAGTAATTTCCGACATTGGTTGCTCAACAGTAATAGAAATAATACCACCCACTTCACCACCGTTACCATCGCTGATCATATAGGTCAACGTGTCATCTCCCCAGAAACCAGCATTAGCTGCATACTCAACAACACCATTCACGGCAGTAGCCTTAGCATTCGATGAAGGTGTAACAGATGAAATAACAAGAGGATCTCCATCAATGTCTGCGGCTGATGACAACACATCAATAGCGGCAACCTGACCACTCACTACTGTCTGTGATAATGCCTGCAGAACCGGCAAGTCATTCACTGGAGAGACAATAACCGATACAGTTGCATACGAAGAACCTTGTCCATCGGCAATAATATACGAGAATTCGTCAGCTCCGTTAAAATTGGCTTCAGGAGTATAGATAACATTGTTCCCCGCCAAGACAACTGACCCATGAGCTCCGGTGCTAACCGCGATAAAACTTAGCGTATCGCCATCGACATCACTGTCATTAGCAAGAACATCAACGGTAACCGGAGTATCTTCATCGGTTGAGGCAGTATCACCTTGGGCAACCGGTGAATCATTAACGGCTAAAATCGTAATTGTCACAGTGGCAATATTTGAGTCAGCCGCACCATCATTGGCCTTATACGTAAATAGGTCCGTACCATTGAAATCCGGGTTTGGCGAATAGGTAAATTGTTGATTATTTGATTGGGGCAACACAACGCTGCCATTTGCTGGCAGTGACACAATACTGTACGTCAAGCTGTCACCATCCAGGTCTAAGGCGAACAGAGCGCCAGTTACGGACGCATCTTCATCTGTGGTTAGTGACACTGCAGATGCTGTTGGAACATCATTGACGGCATGTACAGTCACCGTCACAGTGCTCCGACTTATTCCAGCGCCCGTATCAGTAACCTCATATGTAAATGAGTCCACACCGCTAAAATTAAGGCCCGGTGTATAGGTTACACTGTTGCCAGCCGATAAAACTGTACCATTAGACCCTTGGGAGACACTATTGACAAATAAAATATCTCCATCCGCATCACTGTCATTAGCAAATACATCAATGGCCACAGGGGTATCTTCGTCAGTTTCCGCCGTATCATCTTGTGACACTGGAGGATCATTGATTGAGAAAACCGTTATCTCCACCGTGGCTGTCTTTGAATCAAGACGACCGTCGTTTACTTTGTAGGTAAAACTGTCAGATCCATTAAAATCAAGCGTTGGCGTATACGTAAATTGCGGACTGGTTGAGTCAGGGATAACAACAGCTCCATTCGCTGGCTCACTTACAATAGAGTATGTCAGGACATTACCATCTGCATCAGCTGCACTTAACATTCCCGTTAAAGCCGTATCTTCATCTGTTATAACGGTCAAATTCGCAGCAGTAGGTTCACTGTCCGTTGAAGTCACTGTAATTGCCTGTTGGGCAACCGCCTTCCCTGCTGCATCATCTGTTACAGTCAGAGCAACAACATATTCACCCGGTAATGAGAAGAGATGCTCAACCCTTTGGCCTGAAGCCTGCGTATCATCGCCGAAATCCCAATCATAGCTGACAATTGTGCCATCGCTATCCTGTGACTCCACTGCGTCGAATACAAGCGAGAGAGGCGCAAGGCCCTGATTGACGCCGGGCTGAAGCTCAGCCCCCATTGGCACCGTGATATTCAGCGGAGCGGTTTCCTGGTTGTTGCTGTCAAAAGCAGTAAGCGAAATCTGAGCAGTTCTGTCTTCTGCTGTAACCAGGCAATCAAGCGCCCGTGCAGCTGGGTCTTTGACCGCACAAACCTGTTGTCCATCGAGATAGAGCCTGAAACCTGCAACCGTCTGGTCAGCCGGATAACTCCATTCGATATGAAGTAATTGCTCGCCAGTAGTCGTAAATGCGCTGCTGGTAAAGACAGCAATTGGCACATCATTAACAGAGTTCACTGTCACAGTCACCTGGCCCGTGGCAGCTCCGCCATTGTTATCATTTAACAGATAAGAAAATGCATCACTGCCGTTAAAATCCGGAACAGGAGTATAGATGGCCGACGAACCAGTCAAAGAAACCGTGCCGTTGGCAGGCGATACATCAAGAGAAAATCTCAATGCATCACCATCAACATCGCTATCGTTTACAGACAGATCAATAACCACAGGCGTATCTTCATCTGTAACCGCGCTGTCATCAACTGCAGCAGGCGTATCATTAACAGGAGAAACCACAATGGTAACATCTGCAGGGGCTGAATCAAATGTTCCGTCGTTGGCAACAAAACTAAATGTATCTGTGCCATGGGCATTAGTATTGGGGCTATATGAATATGCACCTGTTGCAGCATCAATAACTACAGCCCCAAAACTGCCACCAGCAACAAGCGAATAAGTCAGCTGATCGCTATCAGCATCTGTCGCCTGAAGAATGCCTGTCCATGGCTGATCTTCCTGAATAGTAACAGAAGCCGCTTGAGCAACTGGTGGGACGTTCACATCAACAATATTAATAGCAACTTGAGCTGCCGTTGAATCCTGTGTCCCGTCGTTGACCTTAAAACTAAAGGTATCGCTGCCGCTCATCCCCGCATTGGGGACATAGGTGAATACTCCGTGAGTTACATCAGTAATAGTGCACGTTCCCAACGAGCCATTTGCCGTCAGGCTAAAGGTCAAAGAATCTCCCTCCTGGTCAGACGCGGAAAGTGTACCGGTAATCGATCTATTCTCTTCTGTTGTAAACGTAGCGCTGCTGACCGTCGGAGCTTCATTGACAAGACCAGTAACAGTTATGTCGGTAGTCGCCTGTGCGCTGTCACCAGCATCATCAGTTACCGTCAACGTCACGGTATAAACTCCTGGCAAATCAAAAATGTGATCCGCAAGAGAGCCTGCACCCACTGTACCGTCGCCAAAGCCCCAATGATATGACACGATGGTTCCGTCAGTATCAAATGTTCCACCAGAACTAAAATGAACTGATAATGGAGCATCTCCTGTTACACCAAAAGGCCGAATAGAACTACTGTCAAAATTGAAAATCTCAGAGGGGTCGCTCTCAACACCACTAACATCATACGAAGTGACCCAATACTCAACAATACCAGAATCCACATAAGCAGGACAATCTGCCTGCCGCGCGTTTGGATCCGATACACTGCATATCTGAATTCCATTCTGATAGAGATTAAATCCTGCCAGATCCGGACCTGGTGCGTAGACCCAGTAGAAATGAAGCATTTGCTGGCTGCTGCTTGCCGATACAGCTGCAATTGGAGGGGTATTGGCAAGGGGTGGTTCAACCACGGACATCACAATTTGATCCTGGGCGCTGGTTCCTTCATCATCAACAATTGTCAAAACAACCGTATAGTCACCAACAGTCAGAAACTCGTGTTCAACATATTCGCCAACGGCAGTGTCACCATCACCAAAGTCCCAGTAGTATGCTGAAATTGTTCCATCGGCATCAGATGAAGAATAGGCGTCAAAGCCAATCCGTGAAGTAAAATTTAGCACAGGTGTCGCTGTAAGAACAGCTATGGGGGCCACATTTTGTGAGGGAGCAGCAGTAGGATCGGTTGCCGAAATCACCACTGTCGTCTGGGCTGAAGCACCACTGTCATCTTCAACAATAAGCGTTACAATGTAACTTGCAGGTAAAACAAACGAATGGCTAAGCAATGGACCGTTACCAGTTTCACCATCACCAAAATCCCAGTCATACGAAACAATCGTACCAAGAATATCAATTGAACCGCTTGCATCAAACGTAACATCAAAGGGGGCATCTCCAGCAGAGGCATCCACAACGATAGAGGGTTGCGGGATATAATTGCCATATGCATCTTTGACTGGAGGATTTAAAGTGTACGGTGCTGACTGTTGGCTTTCAACTCCGTCTGCATCCACAGCTGTCAAAGTAAAAGTCATTGGAACATCTTCAATAAAGATATTACATGTCATCTCCTGAGCCCCAGGGTCGTTGCTTACACATACTTGAACACCATCTTTATAGAGAATATATGAGGCAGCAGTCCCGCTATAACTCCAACTGACGGTAAGGGGCAATATTTCAGCCTGGGCAACTGCAAATCGGCTGATAATCAATAGAGAGCACAGAAATGAAAAGAATTTTTTCATACTTTATACCTCTCGGGCACTCACTTAAAGAGTCGTACCTAATAAACTAGCCTTTCGATACAAACGCCGATGAAGTTAAACATTTTCTGTAATATAGTATCATATTGCATTTACTACTTTTGGTTCAAGAGTTTAGACTATTTATATTTTTCTCATTCGTTCTATTGGACTCTAACTCCAATATTTCATGCAAGCACCGATAAGCATTCATAACGTCTTTGGAGCCATTTGGGGGGGGAGGGTTACCCCCTTGTTAAAAATATTTAACCCAAAACTTCACGAAAAATATTTTATCAGTTGAACAATATTTTTTATAATTTGAAGAAACTATGATTTTTTTAGAAAAATAGCGGTGATCGGTTTGTTAGCAGGGTTGCATTAACAAAAAAACGATCGGTATCTATCAAGGCAAAAGGACCACGCAGAAAGGATTGATCGGTATTACCGGGAACTATACCATAAAACAATGGGATCGACTTTTTGGTTACCTGGAAGATGGTCGCCTTCAACCAGACAACAGTGCAGTTGAAAACAATACAAAGCCTTTCGTGGTTGGCCGAAAAAGCCGGTTATTCTCAGGCACTCCTGAAGAAGCGAATGCGAGTGCGGTGCTGTATAGTTTTATAGAGACAGCCAACCAAACAGTTTAAGATTCTTGGTTTGTATTGACTTAAGACTCGACGAGAAATCCTTTAAATTATCGAGCGAATTTAGTTAATTTGGATTGATTTTATCACCGGAACGGCAGTTAAATCCTCTGGGTATACAGCTTCGCTTGAGAAAGAACTTTCATTCCCGAGATTATCATAGCCCGTACATACAAAATAATATGTAATCCCATCTGTCAGCCCAGTAACAGTTCCGTGAATCCTTCCATCATTTGGGTCAGGGACATTACCATTAATATCAATGAAATATGGATATGGGCCACCAGTTTTTGTTCCATAATGTATTTTGTACCCCACAACATTTGGTTCTGGATTCGGAATCCAAGAAAAATTTGTACTGGCCGCTGAGGCGACGGCTGGAACCACAAAAATAATTCCGAGAAAAAGAATTACATTTTGTAATGTAGCCATTTTGCTAATGTTTATTTTTGAGGATTTTTTCATCATCCACCTCTATCTTCCTGTTAAAATGTAAAGAATTTCTTTCAGTGCCACACTATTTGTATCATCAACTAATGTCAGGATGTCCTCCGGTGTTCCTCAAAACCCTATGGGCTGTCCACAATAACAAGTTCCCATTATAGCTACTCAGGAAATTTATTATCGTATGGTTAGCTTTGGGTTGTGAAGGCTCCTTTCATACTTATCCCAAAAAAGTTGGTTGATTAGATGTCCCTAAATTATCAGTCAATGCTTGGTTCAAAATTAAGGTTTTTATTTAATATAGCTGCCATAAATATCAATCTCTGCTACTGAGGTCCATGGGCGACCTTTCATCTCAGACAACGCCTTCAATCGAATATATCGGCCAATGGATACGGGAAAGTTAACTACCTTCTCGGTAGTATCATCAGAAAATGTTCCTGTTGATACCGCTCCCCCCCATTCTCTGGTGTCTCTGCTAATAAAAATTTCATATTGTGCAATAGTTCCATTTATCACCCCATCCTGACGGGGTAAATAACTAAAGCCATCAATAGCATACAATCCGCCAAGATCAATTTGAATCTCATGTGGAGGAGGTGGATCACTAGTAGACCATTCGGTAACCCACAGAGTACCCTTATTCCCATCGAAAGCGTTTACTGCTCGTCCATCCTCTCGGGCGGTTTCTTCGCTGTCAGCAAAAAACAAACTCCATGGCGTTGGACTTCCGCTTGCATTAATCCATACAGATGGAGTGCTAATAACAGTGATTTGGCTTAAAGCAATCGCTCCACCGTTATCTATAGTTGTTAAGGTTACCGGGAAACTCCCTGATGCCGGAAAATCATGAGTGATTGTAGCCCCTATACCGGTAGACCCATCCGCAAAATCCCATCTATACTCTAAAATATTACCATCCGAATCAGAAGACCCACGTGCATCGAAATCAATAGAATCACCATTGTGGGTATATTTAATCACTGCAGTTGGAGCAATATTTGACCCTTTGGAATCGTTGATTGTTATACCTTTCAATGAACCCTTAAAGTCAAGGGCATAGACACAAGACTGAGGACTTAATACAAAGATGCCAAAAAAGAAGAAAAAGACTGCTTTTAAATTTTGTTGCTTTGATGGTTTGATAGTTGTCATGATGTATCACCTCTTTTGTAGAGGGGCTCAAATGCGTTTTAATCAGTTTTTTTGGAAGGTTAGCCCCTGCCCTAAAATTGTGGTCAAAAACAAGAACGAATAACGAAAATCCGAAAGTCTTTTTCATGTTTTTTTGCGCTGGCAAGTGAGTATTGATTGGATAGTTTATTTTTCCAAGACTAAGTATGGATTTAAAAAAAATCAATTATTGTTTTATTATTTCTCTACCTCTGCAATACCGATACCACTTTGTTTTTTTATTGTTTAAGTGGGAAAGTTGTCATTGGATAATAGCGTTGTTTTTAATAAGTTACTGCCTTGAGGAAAAAGAAAATGATTGGGCTCAATGGGTAATGAAACCTAAAGATATTTGTAAAGTGTGAAAGAAAATTTTTTAGGTTTTACCCAGAATTACGGCTAAACCATAAAAAGTTTTTTCTAGGGGCCTGAGGCTCCACCTCATCTTTATTCAAAGTTATATCATCATTAGCATCATGACGTTTCTTCAAGTCTCGGTATTTTTGCTGGAGCCGTCCGACGGAAATCATAACCTCTTTAAGCCTTTTCTTTTCATCTGCTAGCGCAGATTGTAGCTGTCGAACAAGATCATCCTTAAAATCTCCCGCTCTTTTTTCAAGCTCTTCGATCTGCCACTGAACCTGCATTTTAAGCTGTAACATATCGGCCTCAAGCGCATCTAAGCGTTTCCTGTCGTCTTCGACAGTCAATTCGCTACCAGATCGAAGTGCTGAGACTCCTTCAACACCCACAGGATCTACCACGCCACCGATGAGGCCTATGTCTCCCTTGTCTTCAATAACGTGACTAATAACGGATTCGTTAATTTGTTCAATCTCTGCAGAATAGCCATAAACAAGAGCGGAGTCACACAATAAATTTACCAATCGTGGTATTCCCTTTGTAGCCAAAAAAATTTTATTTACAGCATCAGCAGTAAAAATTTCTGGAGAGCCATCGGCTTTTTCAAGACGTGAAGCAATATACATCCGTGTCTCCTCGTGGGTCAGCGGCATGAGATGATAATTAACTATAATTCGCTGCGCTAATTGTGAAAATGAAGGACGTTGCAATTTTGCTTTCAGTTCCGGTTGTCCGACAAACATGATCTGCAGCAGCAGATCATTGTCTGTTTGGAGATTGGACAACATTCGGACCTCCTCAAGGGCATCGTCACTCAGGTTTTGAGCCTCGTCAATTATAAGCAGCACTTTTTCATTTTGCGCGTATTTTTGAATAAGGTGCTGATATAATGTTTCTAAATTTTTAGGTTTATCACCAGCGACTGAATCAAGTTCAAATTCACGCAGAATCAACTCAAGAAGTTGGTCGCTATTTACGTTTGTATTAAAAATTACAGCCACTTTCATTTCAGCTTCTATCTGGTTGAGCAGGTATCGTATCAAGGTGGTTTTTCCCGTGCCGACTTCTCCTGTAAGTAGGACAAACCCAGCCCCCTCACGAATACCGTACTCCATATATGTCAGTGCATTCTGGTGCTTGGAACTGAAATAGAGATACTCCGGATTTGGAGCTATATGGAATGGTTTTTCTGATAAACCATAAAATCTTTTATACATGACAATGATATTTTATATAAATTGAGGATATCCGGTTAATTACTCACGGCTTTGCAAAATCGATGACCAACTCCCTTGTTCATCCCCTTATGAATGTCAATTAATGTGGGCGCAAATGAACGATGCCAAGCGGTCAAACAGTATAAAACTACACTTGTTTTCATTTCATTGGCCTTACAAAGGTGGCGCAGAGTCACATTCGCCTGTTAAAGTAGAAAAAAGCTATTGAAAGGGGGATACAGCAACTACAAGCTATAATAATCTTCATAGCTATCTGACCTGGATCCAATTTTTTTATTCAAAATGAATCCCAAAAACTTTTCGCTAGGAATCAGCTTTATTGCTTTTTTGATATCTCGAGCAGATGTTCTTCCAGCCTCTATGACCATCACTATTGCATCTACCAGAGGAGCAAAGGCTGCCGTATCAGGGCAACTAAGGATTGGAGGCGATTCAAGTAGAATATATCGGTTATCATAACGGCTTTTCATTTCAGAAACGAGATCCTTCATCTTAAAGGACGAAAGAAGTTCTGTGCTTTCTTCTACCGTTTGCCCACCTGAAATGATAGACAAGTTTTCTATTCCAGGCCATACGATCAAGTCCTTCAAGGGCTTATCATTAACGAGATAATCAACCAATCCTTCACTACTTACATAACCAAGACACCTATGGATTTCCTGCCGCCGCAAGTCCCCATCAACAAGCAGCACTGAATGATTTTTATCTTTGGCAAAAGTAATGGCTAGATTGATCGCTGTCAGTGTTTTCCCCTCACCAGGCAAGGCACTGGTAACCATGAGCGTCCGCAATTTTTTACCTCGCATCCGCGTAACGATTTGGGTACGAATTCCTTTATAGAGATCACTTTCCCTGCAATCAGGTGACAAGCAGACCACACGATTTCTGTTGATAATTTCATGATCAAGGGTAACTTGCCGCGATTGTGGCTTAGCCGGAGGCTGCTGGTCTTCCTTTCTGTATTCCAACGACTCCCCTGAAGGTGCCGGCTGTGTTTTTTCAGAAGATTCCTGTTGGCGCTCTTGTTTCGCTTTATCGAGAGCTTTTCGTAAATTCATAAATTCCTCACGGCATTACATGTAAAGTATCGTAACCGTTCTTTTTTTTTAGCCCTTTTCGGGCATTACGTTACTAATTTTCTCCATTATCTGACTAACTGCATCTGGGAAAAAATAGCTCCCGGCAACATAAGCCCCGGCCAAAATGAACAATATAATTACAAAAACCATCACCTGCCTTTTTCTCTTCCTGGCAATATCATCTTTGGTAACAATTTCAGGTATGCATCCTAAAACAGGGAACGAAGTTGCACGGGCAAGCATATCCACATCATGCACAGATTGATCAAAGTATTCTCTGAACGCTGCCGCACAAGTTCCAACTCCAAGACCTGCCAAAAAGCCTAAAATTATGATCACTTTTCTATTCGGCTTAAATGGGGCTTCTGGATAGTTTGCTGCGTCCACAAGTGTAAATTTTTCCCCCTTCTGCTCCTCTTCCAAGCCAGAAGAAACTTTTGCCTCCATCAATTTCTGCAAGAGGTCATTGTATTTTCTCTGGGTACTATCCCTTTTGGTTACCAATACCCTATATTCTTCTTCTATGCGCAAAGTTGTCTCAATACGTTTTCTATAATCACTTTCCTTTCGCTCATACTCTTCAAGCCGCCTGTTCAAAGAGTTAATATCAGTTGTTAGGTTTAAAAGCTGATTGTTCAAATTAACATAGGCCGGATTGTCCAAATAACTTTTACTAGAATTAACAATCTCAGAGTTTGAAGCAATTTTATGTTTCAAGTCTGCTATCTCATCCTTCACTTTCAGTACGTCTGGATATGCATCGGTATACTGACTTTGCAAATTAGCATATAGTGCTTCAAGATCCTCTAGTCTTTTTTGATCTGCCAACTCTCTACTTGCTTCCGGCATGCTAGCTAACTGAGATTGAATATCTTCCATCCTTTCTTTCTTAGCCAACAACTCTTCGCTTAGCCCCTCCCTTTTGAGTTCAATTGTTTGCAAAGTCTGAATGTTTATTTGAAGCAAGGAAGGTAACTCATTTATATATTTTTCTTTGAAACCAGTAAGTTTCATCTCAACAGATGCAAGTTCTGTCTCAAGTTTGCCCAATTCATTTTCAAGAAATTGGGTTGTCTCTGTTGTTTGACGCTTCCTTATCTTTAAATTTTCCTCTAAAAACATAGATGCCAACAAACTGGTAACTTGCTGGGCCATCTCCGGATTGTCACTCTGGTATGAAAGCGCAAAAGCTATCGTGGCAGCTGAAGGTCTACCAGTCCTCTGGTTAATTACATCAACGTTGATATTCTCAATTTTAATATCCTCACGCATTTTAGAAATGATCTGCTCATTTGGCTGTTTTCCCCGCAACTCTGGATACAGCTTGAGACGACTCACAATTCCATCAAGCTTGGACGAACTCATGATTCGTTGCTTAATAGCATGAACACGTTCCACAGCATAACTTGTGACAGTCGCCTTCACAAAATCAGTCGGGATCTCCTGTTCTTCAATAAGTATCTTTGCTGAGGACATATAGACTGGAGGAAGCAGAAGGGCGATTGCAAAAGCTATAACAATAGTAAATCCACAGGGAAGAATAAAACTCCATTTCCTGCGTTTCACTATATCAACAAATTCATTGTATGTTAGTGAATCTACTTCCATATAATTTTTATATCCTTTGTATTGAATACTGGTCAGTTAAGTTACTTGGTCGATCACTCAAAAAACGGTTGATTAACGACAAGACGGACAAAAACAAGGTTTCTATCTTTCGTATCATCACTACTTGCTTCTTTATCTAAAACCTGAGTATATTTATATGCTGTCTCAAGTCTTACATGTTCGGCAATCATATAACTCAGACTGGGGTTTATCTGTATGGTCCGCTTATCAATTTCATTAATAGCGAGTTCACCGCTGTTAGATTTGTTCATATGGTACCCACAAGTCAAACGCCCGGCAAAAGTTTCCGTGAATTTCCTGTTAGCCGAGAGCACCAAGGAGGTTCTTTCCCTCAGCCCTGTTTCTCCGCTGGCAGGACGAATGTCATGAGAGAAAGAGACCTTCCCGGATGTTAATTCCCCATTATACCTTAATCCAAAGAACACCACACCGCCGTAACTATCCTCACGATTTTCAGGTTTGTTATACCGTCCCCCAAGGTCAGCATAAAAGCTGTAAATCTCAGTCACCTTTTTCTCGACCCCGAAGGTAAGACTATAGCTATCATCCTTTGTATCGGGATAGTGATAACGTGAATACATGGAGGACACACGCCCAACAGCCAAAGGGAACCAATCACTCAAATCATACCTCAATTGCACATCAACAGAGTGAGAGTCAGAATCAGTCTCAGCAGGGTCATCAAAATTATCACGATTATGGGCATAACCCATTCGAACACTGGCCTTTTCGGACAAAATATACCCGAAGCCTGCCCTATAATTTTGCGTCTTACGAACATCCGTGCCGAGCACCAACCCTGTTTTCTCAATATCCCGGTCAGGCCGAGAGTCTCTCTTGTACGAAACATTACCTGAAAGAGAAAGTCTCGGGGTCAGTTTATGAGATATGTCTGCACTATAAAACTGATCAACATTGTCCAAAGCTGTGTAGTCTGAATACATAACAACGTCAAATATGCCTTTCAGAATGGCAGAAGTCCTCTCGTCTTTTTTCTGAAAACCAACACCTGGTGATAGGGTGGTTATAAAATCATCCTTCTCCTGGTTCGTGTCAAGAAAAATATTGTCGCTATACTCCTCCATAAGATTCATAGAGACAAACATTTTATCAGTATCAGCTATTGCACTTGTTGCCAATGCAAGCAAATTGCCAAGTAAAAACAATACAATCATTTTCTTCATTTCTCTCATCTGCCAGTTCCCTTCATAGTTCCAACTATTTATCCAATTTATGGCACAACTATAACATCACCACGCACCATAACAATATTCTGTTCCAGGTTACTCCCCGCTGAGACATCATCATACATGAATTCATATATTTTGGTTACATCATCAACTTTGCGTAATATTTTTATTTCGTTCCTCTTGGCGAAGGGATTCAAGCCACTGGCCATTGTCAAGGCCTGCAGAACATTGGTGTTCTCATTAAGGCTGTACATCCCTGGATTTTCCACCTTGCCAATAATGTAGATTTTCATATTGATCCTACTAATAATAACCGACAAAGATGGCTGAGGAATAAATTGTATTAATTTTTCTTCAAGATTTTTTTTAAATTCCGACGCGGTTTTGCCGGCAGCTTTGACTTCACCGACCAGAGGAAAAGAGACATATCCATCAGGCAACACTGTTACTAATTTAGTGAGCGCATCATTTTTCCAGACAGAAACATCAAGGATGTCACCAGCCCCGATGATATACTTATTTTCAGGCACGTCCGAGGCAAAGGCCTGGGGACTTGAAAAAAATATCACAACAAAAAACAGTACTAACCGCAACCCATGATTATTCCTCAACATGTCGTCCTTATCCTCCAATTAAATGGTACGAGCGACAAATAAATTTACCACCCTGAACAACCATTATAATAAATCTGAGCGTCGTCTTTTCGAGATTATTTATCAAAACGATATCCCCTTAATGAGGCTATCAAAATCATTGTGCTAAGGCAATAATATTTTGCAAGAGAGTTTTAGCCTGTTTCCGCCCAGAAAATTCGCCTTCACTTTCCAATGCCCTCAAGACATTTGCTTTTGCCTCTGCAATTTTACCGTTCTTATAAAGAATTGAAGCCATATGAAACAAAATCGTTGGATCCTCAGGAGGCAGAGGAAAAGCCTCCTGTATGGTGATGTATGCTTGGCCATAACTTTCGTTTTTGAAGTGCGCCCAACTCAGAGTATCAGCAACTTCTTTTGGTTGCGGACTGAGATCTCTGGCTTTTTCAGCAAAGGCTAATGCCTTTTGCAAGCTTACCTTATCACCCTGTTGCTCCATCAGGACATAAGCAATATTGTTGAGAGCGACCCAATTTTTTGGATTAACAGTCAAGGCCCTTTCATAAGTATTAATTGCTTTTACATAATTCTCCTGTTGCTCGTAAAGTATGGCAAGTGTAATGTAGATTTCCTGTTTGGCTGGATTTTCTGCTACAGCTTTCTCTAATTTGCCTATCGCCTCTCCCATTTTCCCCTGTACTGCATATAAAGCTGCAATGCTTTGTTGAGGAGCAAGCCACGACGGAGCAATTTCAATCGCCTTATTAAACTTTTTTTCTGCCAGCTCATAGTTTTGCTGGGCAGCATAAACCTGTCCCAACATATAATTGTAAAAAGCACTACCTGGATCCTCCTGTAGCCTTTGCCGACAAATATTAACAGCTCCACCAAACTGTTTCTGCCTAAGGTATAATTGAACAAGGGCAGCAAATACTTCCGAAGATGCGCCATCAGCTCTCTGAGCCTGTTCCAGCACAGCAACAGCCTCTTTCTTCCTTCCATCACTCCAGAAAAGACGACTTAATCGTAAATATGGAGTAGGATTATCAGGAACAAGTGTTGCCAGTTTATCATACTCAATTGCAGCAGCAGCCAACTTACCTTGACTAAACAGTAAATCAGCCAAGGCCAGACGGGCCTGAAAATATTCCGGGTAAAGATCCAGAATATTTCTCAACATGGTACCGGCTTTTTTTGTTTCATTTTTCAACATGTAGACCAAGGCGAGGCCACGCATTAATTCTTTTGACCCACTATTATCTTCCAATGCCCTATGGAGTCCGGTTGTTGCCTGTTCATAATTTTTATTTAAGACATTAGCCTCAGCCAACCGCAAATGTCCTTCTATAAATCGAGGATTTTCAGTTATAATGGAGCGGAACTCTGTAACTGCTTTGTCCCCTTTGCCTTGGATTAAAAAAATATTCCCTTTCGTAAAGTGAGCCGCCCTGTCATTCCGATTTGCAGCAATTACTTTTTCAACATACTCCAACGCCTTGTCGTAGTCCCCAAGGGCGAGATAAATCTTTGCAAGAGTATTCTGGGTTTTCAATATTAGGAGATCCTTTTCACCTTTCTTGATCAACAACTGTTGCTCAAGAGTTTTTATAGCATCCTGGTTCTTCCCCTGCATTCCATAAAGGTCACTGAGCGCGAAACGATACCTAAAATTCTCTGGTTTTTGTTGCAAAGCATCCAGTAAAATTCTTTCTGCAGAATCATACATCTTAACTTTAGTGTAAAACTTGGCTCTCAGTAAAATTGCCTCCACATTTTCAAACCCAGCCGCAGAAATTTTATCAATAACCTTTTCAGCATCACTATGCCTATCCATATCCCAATACAGTTGTGCCAAAATGAACTTAAGCTGAGCAGCGTCAGGTTCGTTTTTTATCAGCTTGGTCAAAACTTGAAGAGCCTCTTCATTTCTCTGTTCGGATATATACAGGTTAGTTAGCGCACGCAACAAGTGACCTGATTCTGCGTTTTTACTCAGGCCCTGCTTGTAAATATCTTCAATGAATCGTTTCTCGTTTTCCCAAGAATAAGTGGCCGCAAGAATAATATACAACTCCGGGTCATCAGACCCAGATGCCAGAAGCTTTTCAAGAATAGCTCTCGCTTGTGGCATCTTGCCAATACTAACAAGAATAAAACTTTCTGTAGCGAGAGCCTTCACATTCCCCGGCTGGATATCCTGCACCTCTTTTACCTTTTTCAAGGCATAGTCATATTCTTTGGCAATCAACCCAATCTGAGCCAGCATGAACCGTGCATCAATATGTTCGGGAGATAGCTTCAATATCTTGTTAAAATATTTACCTGCCTGATTGAAGTCCTGGTTCTCAAATTCAATTTTCCCCAGCAGAAAGTAGCCATCAACAAATTCTGGATCAATCTGGACCGAATTCTTCAGATCCAGCCGGGCACTTCGGTAATCCCCTTTTTGCAACAAAACTTTTCCTTGCTCATAATATTTCATCTTTCTCTCTTCAGGGCCACCACACCCAAAGAAAGAAACCATCACACAAAGCGACCCAAAGCAAAGTATTCCCTGCTTTAACTTCATTATCATCTGAATCTCCATTCTTCAAAGGCACTTATACAGTACCTCAATTTATTTCCAGTCTATCTGGACTCGCCCGGATATTTCACGAGTTCAATATGCTTCAGTCACAGGTAAGCAAGTGTGCGAGACTCCGAGGCGCAGGGCATTGTGCAGCATAGGTATACGGAAAATGACCTGTAACGCTATGAATGCAGCATATTGGGCTTGCCCATCGGGTGATTAAGCATGGGGAAATGGCTTTCTTAAGTTGGGTACAAGTTGTAACCTGAAAATCGATTACCATAAGAAGAAAAAATACCGTGAATTCAATTTAATAAATGTTTTTTCATGCTTATTCAGTAGAGTCCGGCTAGGGGTTTATGTTGATCGCAACTTAGATTACCTTCACAGATAATCATCCAACATTGACTGTTCAACTTTTAGCCTCATGGATTCTAATCTCATATTACCGGCAAACATGCGAAAACTTTTCGGAGTACTCAGCCCCTGAGGATCTGATCACAACCCCATACTCACCCTTACTGCCAAAACAACGAAGCACAATACTGTGACAAAGCCAAGCCACTTCATATTATTACGCAATTCACCGATTAATACTTCAATCCCGAAAAAGAAAAATATTATTTTCACTGCTACTGTTCCCAAATGAAAATTCTGAACCGGCCCCCCAGAAAGATTTGGAATGATCATCGTGAGAAATAGTATCAAAAAATGCAGCGGGGTTGCCTTTAAACCATCACTGCGCCTCGTCAGTTTCATCGTTAATAAAATAAACAGAACCGTAACCCCTTCCCAGGCATTATAAAAATGACGCACAGGCCCAGATACCCATTCTGCCGAGTCAACCTCTGAAAAATAAATTATAAAAGGAATGGCTATAAATAACACTATGCGGATTAGATGACTAAGCCATTCCTTCTTCATCAAAACAACGCCTAACAATACAATTATCACTCCCAGAGACAGCTTCCCAAAAAAACCTGGGAGGTGAGCGGGGCCAAAACAGGAAAAAAACAATAATAATGGGACGGAAACGAAAACAAACTTAAACGCTATTTTGATTAACAGATTATTCTCTTTCAGGGTCCGCAATTTCCCTTTAATAATTTTATCAAAAAAATAAAAGCGTTTGATTCGATATCCGTATCTTTCCGCAATAACAAGGGGTGAGAGCACCAGTACAGAAAATATTAAGTAATAAGAAAGAACAAACCAATCTGTATAAAACCTAAATAAATATGCTGCCGACACAAAAACTGTCTGTATCAAATAAATACAAATCACTGCCTCCGAGTGATAAAATCCAATATTTATAAGCTTATGATGCAGATGGTTTTTGTCAGCAATAAAGGGAGATTTGCCAGCGGCAATCCGCTCAAACATGACGACAATCGTATCCAAGACAGGGAACCCGATAATCAGCAGCGGCACATACGGTGACACTGGGCCATGTGTCTGTGTAAGCCCAAGAGAAAGCGTCACGGCCAAGAAACCAAGCAACTGACTGCCAGTATCACCCATGAATATAGAAGCGGGGTATGTGTTAAACCTGAGAAACCCGAAAATTGCCCCTGAAACGGAAAGAGACAAAAGAAAAATATTTCCCTCTCCCAATGAATGAGCAAAATAGGCAATAGCCATAAAACTCAACATGCAAATCCCGCCGGCCAGGCCATCAAGGCCATCGGAAAGATTGATAGCATTGGTTACACCGACTATGACAAACGCTGTTAAAGATCTAGTCAAGAAAGGAGCAAGAGATGAAGCGCCTGGCAGTATTGTTCCCAGGTCTGTTATCTCGAGTCCCCCCCAAAAAATAACCAGAAAAGCAGCGATAAACTGCCCGGCAAACTTTACTCGAAAACGAATCCCCCTGATGTCGTCAACCAGCCCAAAAACAACTATTACTCCTGCCCCCAGCAAAACCGCTTTGACATATTCTCCCACTTCAACCCAGAAGAGCAATGGTGCGATAATCCCCAGGGTCATGGCAAAGCCGCCAATCCTGGGAGTCGGATGCTGATGTATCTTCCTCCTATCATTGGGAACATCAAGAAATATACCCGTTCGCAACGCTATCCCACAGAAGACCGGAATCAACACAATTGTAAGAAGCATGGAAAATATAAATGTTGTCAAATACAAATTCATATCAATCTCTGAAGAAGTTTGCGGTGAAGTAAAATATTTTTCTCTCGAGTTGTGTGGTTAGCAATTAGCTTCTTAAGTAACAAAATGGCACTCATGCAGCAAATTTAACGCATAAACAATAATTCACGCCCACTAGATGCATTTATTAAACTCGTCATTGCGGCAGGAATTGAGACAAAATTGGTTCTGCCTGGGATATGAATCTTTTTAAGCGCTCATCTGCATCACGAAGGGCCTCAGATTCATACACTGGAGTTATAATCCGCACGAGTGCGCCATCGGTTCGCTGTTGTGTCAACGCCCCCAGAAAAGTAGATATTTTTAACTGGTACGCATTGGTAAGCGTTTGGCCCCGTTGAGAAAACCAGAAATAGGAAAGTTGCCTGGCATTGCCCTTCTGAACAAGAGCACGGTTCATCTTGACAGATTTATTCATGTCAGGCACCCTAATCTCTTCCAGCCCAAGTTTTTCAAAGACCCAACCGCTCCCCGGCAAACATGTTTCGGGAGAATGAATTGCCTCTCCTTTCCTTTGCGATTCATAATACGCGACATATAAATTAATGTCTTTTGCATTGGTATCCTTAAAATCCATAAGCAAATAATCAGATAAATCCAGTACATCCAAATACTTTTGTGATAACTTCTCACTTTTTCCGGACCAATCCCCGATTTTGTTAGGGAAACAGGAGAACGATTTTAAAATGGGTGTTTTTTCGCGAAACTCAACTCCGTTTGACAACAGAATGGTAATAACTAGCAAACCAGAGATCAGCAGAAAATGAGGTTGGCGAATAATTTGCTTGAGGTATTGTTCTTTTGAAATTGGTGAATTTAGTTTTTGCTCGAAGTGCTTCTGTCGCTCAAAAGGGCCATTTAGGTCAAGTTTATGTTCGGGTGCAGTAGAATTACCTGATAAAGTATTTTGCAATATCCACTTTTCAACAAGAAGCAAAATCATGGCAATAACAAACATTGACCAGCCGATAAATTCATGAAAAAAAGTTTCGGTAACTTGATCTCCAAAAAATTTGTAAAGAATAGCCACCATGGTTATCCTGAAACCGTTCGTAATAATGGCCACCGGCACCGAGGAAATAACAAGTGTCATTTTCTTCCACACGGCCATCCGGGAAAGATACGCTAGCAATAACCCAAATACTACCAGAGAATTCAAAGAACGAAGTCCGCTACAGGCATCAATAACGTGTAACTGCGTGTAGCCAAGATCAATAATATTACCTTCCCTGAATACCGGAAAACCAAACAATTGTAACAAGGATACACCAAGCTGCGAAGCGAGTAATTTCAATTTAGCTGAGAATGTAATGAAAATAAAATTGGGCAGAGGAAACATGGTCAGCAGGAAAAACAAAGGGAAACCAACAACCTTTACCTTCCGCCACCCCCAGTGACTCCAACATATTCCAATAATCAGCAGCCAGAATGACAGATATAGGCTGTAGAATTCCCCGGCAAGTTCCCCAATCCAGTACAATACAATACTTGCCCCGACTAACCATAACCCTTTCAGGCTAGGATTGACCGCAGCGCTATTAAACACCCCTTTTTTATCATAAATTAAATAAAGAAAGATTAAAGGAATGAAGTAACAATAGGAGAACTCACCTCTTGACCAATCAACGCTGATTAGCCAAGATAGTACATGAAAGTATAAGATGCCGAGTAGTGGAGCATATAAGAAGAAGATCCCCCACCCATCTAATTTTAGAATTTGTTTTTTCACTCCCCCCCCGGAACCGCCACCTAATCACTATAGTTTTTAGCGGTTTAAGCCTCATCCATTTTCTAGACCGCCAAAATTAGAGATTTCGAACCTTTCCCTTATTATATAAAGACAGGATCATTATAATCAATCAAATACTAACCTATTGATCTTTTGCAGGGTTTTAATATTAAAATATTCATCATCTTTTTTGTTCCGTGAAACCACTGGTCCTGTTGAATTGTTGAGCACCTTGTTTATTGGTTTTAAGATACCGGAACAAGGAGAACAACAATTCAAGACACGATCAAATCGCTTGGCAACATGACTCCAGTGGAATATCTGGAGTCACAAGAACCGTAGATCTCTATTGTAATTCGGCGCTAAAAGAGAGAGATTTACATACTGAAAACAGTATAGGGTGTGAGGGAGTGTTTTGTAAAAAAGGAGGATTCGACCGTAGTGAGCAAATTTTGTTATACAAATTTAATATATAAACCCTTGATCTTGCCACAATAAAGTAAAGACCGAGTTAAGCCGCCTTTTTATTGTACCACCATTCCATCTCATAATGAACGGGAGATTTGAGAGTTTTAGTATAACTAACTCATCACACCCCCAGGAACTGGGCGTTAATTCTTTTTCAAAAATTATAAATATATCACATTGCTGCTATTCGCAGCTCAAAAAGCATTCACAAAATCCAGAACAATTTTATCTTTCAATTTACTCCTGTCAATATTAGCAAACTGCTTATGTTTAACAAGAACAGCAACAATATCAGATTGGGCTATTGCCTGCTCATAAGGACAGAGAGAGACATCACTTAAGTCTTCCGGCAATATGTTGATGTTCGGTTCAGAAGCAAAAATGGCACCAACCTGACTCGAAGCAAGTCTTTTCAAAATCATCAGTGCCGGACTTTCCCGCATGTCATCAATATCAGGTTTAAATGTCAATCCGAGTATGGCAATGTTGGGTTCACGAAACCGTTTGGCCTTGGTTATAATTTTCTCAAGCACATACTCAAACTTGGAGTCATTCACATTACGAGCGCATCGGATCATACGTGCTGTTTTTGGAGAACGGTCGACAATGAACCAAGGATCAATTGGGATGCAGTGCCCCCCCACACCAGGCCCAGGGGAAAGAATGTTGACTCTCGGATGACGATTAGCCAGCTTTATCAACTCCCAGACATTGATATTGATTTCATCACAGATCATTGATAGTTCATTAGCGAAGGCAATATTCGCATCCCGGTAGGCATTTTCGGTTACCTTGCTCATTTCTGCAGTACGGCTGTCAGTGAGAAAGCATTCTCCCTGAACAAAAATACGGTACAAATCAGCGGCCCGCTCGGCACATACCGGCGTAATTCCACCCATGATGCGATCATTGTCCACCAGTTCCCTCAGTACTTTGCCCGGAAGCACACGCTCTGGACAATATGCCACCTGAATATCAGCCTCTTCTCCGGCTGTATGAGGAAAAGATAGGTCCTGTCGGGTCTCGGCCAGAAGTTGAACCATTTGTTCCGTCGTTCCCACAGGAGAGGTTGACTCCAAGATCACCAAATTCCCCTTTTCCAATACTGGGGCAATGGATTTTGCCGCAGCAAAAACATAACTAAGGTCCGGAGTTTTATCGTCAGTAAGGGGTGTTGGAACAGCAATTAAAAAGGCATCAGCAGGTTCCGGTTTGACAACGGCTTTAAGTTTGCCGGTCTGGACAGTAGCACGAACCAAAATATCCAAATCGGGCTCAATAATGTGTATTTTACCTTGATTAATTGTGTTGACAACTTTTTCTGAAACATCAACACCAATTACTTCCACATTTCGACTGGCGATTATTGCTGCAGTTGGCAGGCCTATATACCCAAGTCCAACAACTGAAATCCGATTAAAAGTCGGTTGCATTCTCTAACACCTCCGCAATACGTCTTGAAGCCATCCCATCACCATAAGGATTATGAGCCATTGAAACTTCCTTGTAGAAATCCGTAGAATCTAATAATTTTTCTGTTTGAAACACTATTTCATTCGTATCTGTCCCAACGAGTAGCACAGTACCCGCATCAACAGCCTCAGGTCTTTCTGTCGTCTCCCGCATGACCAAAACCGGCTTGCCAAGCGACGGAGCCTCCTCCTGTACGCCACCAGAATCAGTAATAATTAAATACGATTTTTCCATCAAATGGACAAAAGGCAAATAATCAAGGGGATCAATAAGAAATATATTTGAACTGTCTGACAATAACCGACGCACCGGCTCTTGAACGTTGGGGTTAAGATGCATCGGATACACAATTTGCACATCATTTCGTTGAGAGATCTGCTGTAGTGCCCTACATATATTTTCAAATCCTTCCCCAAAATTTTCTCTTCGATGCCCTGTCACCAAGATAAGTCGTTTCTCTTTCTCCAGAAAAGGGAACATAGATTTCAATTTCCCTGAGATTGATTCTGACTCCAGGTAACTGACAACATCAAAAAGGGCGTCTACTACAGTATTACCGGTTACAAATATCCTGTCTTCGGAAATATTTTCTTGAAGCAAATTTTCACGCGATTTCTTTGTCGGAGCAAAATGATATGTGGATAAAGCACTCGCCAATTTGCGGTTCATTTCTTCAGGCCATGGCGCGTAAATATTACCAGTACGGAGTCCCGCTTCAACATGCCCTACCTGCACCTGTTTGTAAAATGAAGCCAAGCTGGCCGCAAAAGTAGTTGTGGTATCGCCATGAACTAAAACAATATCAGGTCCATACCCGTCGATAACTTTTTCAACTCCAGCAAGAACACGGCTCGTAATATCACCTAAGCTCTGGTTCGCCTGCATAATATCCAAATCAAAATCAGGTTTGATTTGGAAAAGATCCAGCACCTGATCAAGCATATGCCGATGCTGAGCTGTGACACACACAGCAACCTCAAACTTGCTGGTTCGCTCTTTAAGCTCCTTCACAATTGGAGCCATTTTTATAGCCTCAGGTCTAGTGCCAAAGACAATGAGTATTTTTTTAAGTTCTGATCGCAAGTTAACTAGCCTGATATTTATTTTTTTCTTTCAACACCCGCAGAAGAAAAAGAGGGCTCGATATACAATTTCTTCTCCATAATTTCACAGGCTGTCTCATAAAACGGGGCAGCCATTCAAGACCATATTTCTGAAAAAATGGATGCGACCTCTTAACAGTTCCAGCATAAAAATCAAAAACTGCACCTATTGCACCTATAAACTTTACATTTTCAAGCTGCTCTTTATTCCTGTAAATCCATTTTTCCTGTTTAGGGGCTGTCATACCGACCCATAGCACATCAGGTTTTTCTTTGTTGATAACTCTAAGCATTTGCCGGTTATCTTCATCATCAAATTCTTTCTTGAAAGGTGGCGAGTAACAACCTGCTATTCGCACATGAGGAAATTCGACAGCCATTTTTTCTTTAATTATAGATAGATTCTGTTCTGTTGAACCTAGAAAAAAACATGAGAGGTCTTTTCGCGCATTCATTACAGAGGTGAATCCTTCAAAAATATCGGACCCGGTGACACGCTCTGTAATCGAACCACCAAGGATTTTGGAGGCCCAAACAATACCTACCCCATCAGGGACAACAAGATCCGCGTTCAATATAGCTTTATGAAACAAAGGATCTTTCTGCGCTACTTCATAGGAGTGAGGATTTAAACAGAGAAAATACTTTTTTTGCTCTGCTTTTTCCATCCAATCCGCGACAGCCTCGATACAATCTTCTTTTGAGACATTAACAACCTGGTAGCCAAGAATATCTTCTGCTGCCAACAAGTCAGACTCCCTCTTTTAGTTTTGTTAGAGATGAATTTAAGAAAACAGAAGTTCTGATTTTATATAAAGTCATCTGTGTTATTGATCTTATTGAAGTTAAAATTTTTTTTCAGCAAGAATATTTATTGTGCACATGGTGAATTGCAGCCATAAACCCCTCAAGCATTTGCTCAGAACCCATAATTTCTATGACCCGTTTTTTCCCGACTTGGGCAAGTTTTTCACGCAATTGCGGGGCAGAGATCAGGCGATCTACTTTTGCAACCAGATCATCAACATTCTCATACTTGTAAGCGAAACCAGTTTCTCCAGGCACAAATGCATCTACCTCCGGACCATGCAGTTCTGGTCGATCAGAAATAACCAACGTTTTTCCATAGACAAGAGACATTGGCGCCTGGAGGCCAATCTGTCCTGGAGCAACAATCAAATCACAAGAAAGAATCCATGGTGCAAGATCTTTTTGATCTGTTATCGGGCCGAGGAAATGGACACTTTCAACTACATCCAGTTCTTTTGTCAACTTCTGAAGATTTTCGCGCTCAGGGCCTTCCCCTATCAAAACTAACTGGATTTCAGGCCATTTTTTTTGTAATGTAGGCAATATCTGCACAAGAAGATCCAATCGCTTATTTTGCGCCATACGGCCAATATGCATTAAAAGATGGGCTTTCCCGGCATCCACTTTTTCACGGCACCTTCTAATATCCTCTTTTGTTGTCCTTGCTATTGCGGCTTGAATACCTTCAACATCTACAGTATTTTTTGCAACAAAACATTTTTCCTGCGCCACTCCCATTTCCTGATATCGTTGGCTCTCTCTTTCACTATAGAGAAGCAGACCATCTGTTCGCTTGATCATCTGCATCCTAATTTTATCAAAGAGCGGTGTGGGATACTGGTGAAAACCGATCCCCCAGAGGATAAACCCGCTATTCTTTTTATGCAGAAGAGATTGCATTCTCCAGATGGACAGCATACGCAGGTAGTAATCGCAGATCACGACATCAAAACGCTCATTTTTAATTGCCTGTAACGCAAGTCCAAACCATAAAATTTCACGGCCCTTCAAACGTATGCCGCTTATTGGGCCACTGATGGTCCGAAACGGCATGCTACCTTCTGCCACACTGATCCCGGCATCGCCAGCCTGGACTGGAGGTGAAGTACCACAAACAACAGTTAAGTCGATATCTGGTTGGTTTGCCAGTTTCGTTAACAGAGGAACACGGTATGCCCGGTTGATTTGTTGGACAACCAATACTCGAATCGGATTTTTGTTATCCATTTGATATTCGCATTATCATCTACAAGGTTATTATAACCATTGGAATCAATAAAAGATGTTAATCAAATATTGACCTAAATTCTCCGGGAATGTTTGCTATATTAAAATCGTTAATGACTTTTTTTCTTGCAGCTTTTCCCATCGCGCTTCTCAACACCTTGTTATTAAGAAGAATTTCAAGAGCCTCAGCGAGTGCACCCGGGTCTTGGGGTGGAACTAATAGTCCTTCTGTCTGGTGTTCAACTAATTCTGGAATACCCACCGTATTAGTTGTGACGACAGGAATCTCCATAGCCATAGCCTCCATCAATGCCACAGGGATTCCTTCTCTCCCGCCTTTTTCAGTGATGATTGACGGGAGACAAAAAATTGAAGACTTTGCCAAAAGGCTTCTGACTTCGTCTTGAAGTTTTCGCCCAAGAAATGTTACAACATCCTCAAGCCCCAAAGACATATATTGGTTTTTTAATATCTTTCTATCTTCTCCGTCTCCAACTATATAACACTTGAATAAATATCCTTTCCCCTTAATTATTTTGCATGCTTCAAGAAGATAGGAAAACCCTTTTCTCTCAGTCAACTGACCAACTGCTAAGATAATCGGTACAGATTTTTTGCTAACTGCCTGTGGTCGAAATTCTTCTATATCAATTCCACAATGAATGATATGGATTTTACCTTCAAGATTTTCACCATACTTTTTCAATAAATATTGTTTGTTGTATTGGGAGATTGTTACAACCTTTTTGCTTATCAAAAGTTTTCTGCCGAGCATTATAGGATCAATAAAAATGTTTGAAGCATGAATTGTAAAACTGTAAGGAATCTGCAAAAAATGCGACAAAAAAAATGCTATAGAAGCCGGTCCGTTTAAAAAAGTAGCTTGGATCTGGTCTATACCCTTATTTTTCATAATTGTATAAAGATAACCAGCCCCCATAAAATGCCAGAATAACCTAACCCGATCCCTAAAACCTTTAATCTCGTTTTCGCTAAATACCACCCGAAGCATAGATAAAAAAATTTTAGGCCTCACAATAGCCAGTTTAAATTGTAGCAAAAACTTATAAAAAGTACTTACCTGATCCAGGTAAATAGTATTTTCATAAATTGGCAATGCTTCAGAATGAACTTCGCTTAAGTCAGGCTTGCTCATGGATATAGTTCCAATTTTGTAACCTGCTTTTCTAAGTACTTGAATTTCTCTATGAACAAAAGTTGTTGTAACAGAAGGGAGCGTATAAGAAATGTAGAGAATATGCTTCATGTCGGCATTTATTTGAACTGTTGGGAACGGTACTAAAAAAAGAGTAGTTTCAAAAAATATAAAAAAATTCCCCCCATTACACAAACAGGGGACAGACTAGGTGTATATCTTTTGTAATTGCAATATATTGACATATGAGTTTTGTTTGCACACCAATGCACCACATAAAATGACACGCAAGTTCAAGTTCCAATTGCAACAAAAGGGTTAATACTGAAGAATACTTGATTCGGCGTTTTAAAGTCGAGACATTTACGCGGTCTGTTGTTTAATTTGTTCGTTACCATTAAAAATATTTAAATATCAAGTTAGGTTGTAATGTTAAGTCCTCCAATTACAGCGATGTTTTTTTTTGCAGGGCCTTCAAAACTAAAACCGAAATATTGGATATCATCACAAAAGGTTTCAGCTACAATCTCTATAAGTTCGTCTGTATACATTTGCCGATAATCGTAATGATCTTTTGTTCTATTTCTACGAGGAATATTTATCTTTT
>Ga0102953_1000427_pt1 | contig 29359 bp, 22 predicted proteins | sample SalPon2A_C_D2_MG_FD_78509 | JGI IMG/M metagenome (GOLD analysis project Ga0102953, IMG submission 78509) | Soil microbial communities from South San Francisco under conditions of wetland restoration - Salt Pond MetaG R2A_C_D2_MG | ecosystem: Environmental > Terrestrial > Soil > Wetlands | place... | reverse complement strand
CGTCTGCTATTTAGTTTTCAAAGACCGAAATCTTGCCCCGCCGCACAAAAGCGACGAGAGAGAACTCTATCGAAACTTGCCTGAACTGTCAAGACTTTTTGTTGGGCTTTTTTCCTTCAACCGGCCGCCTACTCATCTGCCCCGGAGGGCACCTTTCAGCGACGAGCGGTGTTTATACCCGAACTGCGTCCCGACTGTCAAGAGAGTTTTTCCTCTCTTTAAACTTTACTCCCGACGATGAATCAGGTCAAGACCTGCCCGCATCGGAAGAAGCGGCACAATACCGAAAGGAGGCGACCGTGTCAACTCTTTTCGCCATTAGTTTTGATTGAACACAACGCGGGCAAAACGCCTCTTGCCGGCCTGCACAATCATCTCTCCGGATGGCTGGATTTCCTGCGAGGGATCGGCGGCCTTCTCACCGTCCAGCTTGACCCCGCCCTGCTTGATGAGACGACGGGCCTCGCCGTTGGAGGCGACCAGTCCCGCCTCGGCAAGAAGGCGGCAGATCCAGACCGGCTCGGCCGAAGCGATCTTAACCACCGGAATATCGTCGGGCACTTCCTTCTGCTTGAACTGCTGAACGAATTCATCCTCGGCTCTGCGGGCCTGTTCCTCGTCGTAGAAACGGGCCACCAGTTCCCGGGCCAGAGCTTTCTTGCTCTCCATCGGATGGGCGCCGCCCTCCCGGCCGGCCACACCTTCCCCGACCTTCCGCAGGGTCGCCAGGTCGACATCGGAGAGCAATTGGTAGTAGCGCACCATCAACTCGTCGGAGATGCTCATCGCCTTGCCATAGATCTCCCTGGGCGGTTCCGTGATGCCGATGTAGTTGTTCAGTGACTTGCTCATCTTGTTGACCCCGTCGAGACCCTCGAGCAGGGGCATGGTGAGAACAGTCTGGGGTCGCTGCCCCTCCTGCCTCTGCAACTCCCTTCCTACCAGCAGGTTGAATTTCTGGTCGGTGCCGCCCAGTTCGACATCGGCCTCGAGAGCGACCGAATCATAACCCTGAACCAGAGGGTAGAGGAACTCGTGAATGGCGATGGGCTGCTGGGAGAAAAAACGCTTGTGGAAGTCGTCCCGCTCAAGCATCCGCGCCACCGTGTGCCGGGCCGCCAGGCCGATCAGGTCGGCGGCGGACATGGGCCCCATCCAGTCGCTGTTGAAGACGACCCTGGTCTTTTCCGGGTCGAGGATCTTGAAAACCTGCTCCTTGTAGGTCTCGGCGTTGGCCAGCACCTGTGCCCGGGTCAGAGGCTTGCGGGTTTCGTTCTTGCCGGTGGGATCTCCGATCATGCCGGTGAAGTCGCCGATGAGAAAAAAGACCTGGTGACCCAGATCCTGGAACTGCTTGAGCTTCTGAATCAGGACGGTGTGCCCGACATGGAGATCGGGAGCGGTCGGATCGAACCCCGCCTTGATTTTCAGAGGAACTCCGGTGTTGATCGATTGGCGAAGTTTCTCCTCCAACTCCGATTCCACCAGAATCTCAACGGCCCCCCGCCGAATGATATCCATCTGCTCCTGCACCGACTTCATCAATCCATTCCCTTCGCTGAATGCTATGCGTTTTCCGTAATCTCTTCCAAAATCCTTTTCACCCCGAGGGCCCTTCCCGTATCGACGTCGATGGTAAAAAGCACCCCACAGAGAACGGGGTCTTTTTTCGCGACCTCGAAGCGCACCGGAAGCTGGGTAAGGAACTTCTCGATCGCCAGCTCCTTGCGGATCCCGATCACCGCATCGCGGCTTCCGGTCATGCCGGCGTCTGTGATATAGCCCGTGCCGCCGGGAAGGATGCGCTCATCGGCTGTCTGCACATGGGTATGGGTGCCCGCAAGGGCCGAGGCCCGGCCATCGAGATAGCAGCCCAGAGCCACCTTCTCACTGGTCGCCTCGGCATGAAAGTCGACCAGAACGATCGGGGTCTGCCGGTGCAATTCGTCAAGCAGTTCGTCGGCGGTCCGAAAGGGACAATCGAGCGCGTTCATGAAAACGCGCCCTTCGAGGTTGAGCACTCCGACCTTGATCCCGGCACTGGTCGAGAAGACGCCGCTGCCGGCCCCCGGCACCCCGGGGGGATAATTGGCCGGCCGCAACAGGGCCGGCTGGCGATCGAGGTAGCCCAGGATCTCCTTCTTGTCCCAGATATGATTGCCGGAGGTGATTACATCGATGCCGAGGTCGAAGAGCTCCCGAGCGATGTCGACGGTAAGACCGAAACCGGCGGCGGCATTTTCGCCGTTGGCCACCACCAGATCGACGGCATGCACGTCGATAAGGCGGTCCAGACGCCGGGAGACCGCCTGACGTCCGGGACGCCCGACAATGTCGCCGACGAACAGAATCCGCACACTCTCGCCTGACGGCTCTTGTCTACTTGGCGTATTCAACGGCCCTGGTTTCCCGAATGACATTGACCTTGATCTGGCCGGGGTAGGTCATCTCGGCCTCGATCTTGCGCGCCAGCTCGCGGGCCACCACGTGCGACTGGGCATCGGAGACCGCCTCGCTCGAGACCATCACCCGGATTTCCCGACCGGCCTGAATGGCAAAGCAGCTCGTCACGCCTTCGACGGAGGTACCGATGCGCTCCAGATCCTGCAGGCGCTTGACGTAGGTTTCGAGCATCTCGCGCCGGGCGCCGGGGCGGGCGCCGGACAGGGCGTCGGCCGCCTGGACAAGAACCGCAAGGATGGTCGCGGGCTTTTCGTCCTCATGGTGGGCGGCCAGGGCGTGGACGATTTTCGGCGACTCGCCGTACTTGCGGGCCAGGTCGGCCCCGATGACCGCGTGCGACCCCTCGATCTCGTGATCGACGGCCTTGCCGATATCGTGCAGCAAGCCGGCCCGCTTGGCCTGCTTGACGTTGATACCGAGTTCGGCCGCCATGATTCCGCACAGAAAGGCGACCTCCAGCGAATGCTGCAGCACGTTCTGGCCATAGGAAGTCCGATACCGGAGGCGTCCTATCAGTTTGATGATCTCCGGATTGATGCCGTGGACGCCGACGTCGAAGGTCGCCTGCTCCCCGGCCTCGCGGATTGTTTCGTCGACCTCCTGCTCGGCCTTGTTGACCACTTCTTCGATCCTGGCCGGATGGATGCGGCCGTCGGCAATGAGCCTTTCCAGGGCCAGCCGCGCCACCTCCCGGCGTACCGGATTGAACCCGGAGATGATGACCGCTTCGGGTGTGTCGTCGATGATCAGGTCGATGCCGGTGGCCGCCTCGATGGCGCGGATGTTGCGGCCCTCCCGGCCGATGATCCGTCCCTTCATCTCATCGGAGGGCAGGGGCACCACGCTGACGGTCTTCTCGGCCACGAAATCCCCCGCGTAGCGTTGGATGGCCAGGGCCAGCACCTCCTTGGCCTTCTTGTCCGCGGTCTCCTTGGCCTCGTCCTCGATCTGCTTGATCCGTTTGGCCGCATCGTGCCGGGCCTCGCTTTCCATCGTCGCCATCAGCCGGCTCTTGGCCTCCTCCGAGCTCATCCCGGAGAGCTTCTCAAGCTCCTCGGTCTGCTTGCGGATCAGGCCCTCGATCTCGCCTTGCCGGCCCCGCAACTGCTCTTCCCGACTGGAAAGGTCCTGCTGGCGCTTGCCGAGCTCTTCCTCGCGGCCCTCCATCTGGGAGACCTTGCGGTCCAGATGTTCTTCTTTCTGCAGCAGACGCTTCTCCTGCGCCTGGATTTCCCGGCGCATCTCGCGGGACTCCTTCTCCCATTCCGATTTCGCCTCGAGAACGGCATCCTTGGCCTGGATGACCGCCTCTTTGCGGATGGTATCCCCGTCTTTCTTGGCTTCCTCGACGATCTGTGCCGCCTCGCGTTCGGCGTTGGCGAGGCGGGTTTCGGCCAGCTTGCGCCGCAGCAGCATACCGAGGAAGACTCCGGCGGCCAGGGCTGCGCCAATCGATATCAGTGCGATTTCTATCTTCAACGTCTGAGTCCTCCTTCGTTGGGTGGATTGAGTTCGCTCGGGCCCGGCTGCTCTGCAGCGCCGAACCCGAGAATGCGCTCTTCGGTGACGATCATATCCATCCTGACGTCATGCGTTTCGGCCGGCAGCATCGAGATCACTTGAAACTCGAAACCCAACCCGACCAGGGATCCGCGCTCTTCATGGCTGTGCAGCGCGCGATCGTAAAATCCCTTGCCGTAACCGAGTCGATACCCCGCCCGGTCGAAGGCTACCCCCGGCACCACCAGCAGATCGATCTCACGCAGCGGCACCGGATCGGCCCCGGATGGCTCCAGAATGCCGAACGCTCCGCGGCGAAGCTCCCCGCGGCTTTCCACCTGGATAAATTCCAGTCCAGGATTGCCGACCTTCGGATAGACCACCCGCTTGCCACGGCGGTGGGCATCGCGGAAGATTTCCTCGGTAAAAACCTCGTTCAGAATCGGGCTGTAAAGCGCCAGGGTAACGGCACCCGAATACTCGGCAGAGGTCAGCAGCCGCTGCTGAATCCTCAGGCTCAGGCTCATGCAGGTTGCGGTGGCAAGACACTTGCGTTTTGCCAGCATCTCGTCACGGATGGTTTTTTTTGCCATGGTCAGAGACCCCGCTGAAACCGGTGGCCTCCGTAGGGAGGAGGGTAGATTGGAACAGGATGTAGGTGCGGTCGAGGTTACAAGGTCATCTATGTGCCCAGCTCTTTTTCCCGGCACCGAGCGTTGCCCGGACAACCGATGCGACGAAAAAAGAAAACAATCGTCGCTCCTTTCGGCAAAGCAGCCGGCCGGGAGGTTGTGGCAATATCGGGAACGGGTATGAACATTGACATCATCAAGCTCTTCAATGTTTTTTATGCAGGCACAGTGCTTATGAAACCGGACCAGCAAAACGTCGGAGACGGTCCGACGTGGTTAGCCATCTGTCAATCTATCTGAAAATCTCCGTACAGAGACCGAACTTTATCCCCTCCGATAACTTCAAAAAAACCAGGCCTGCGGGCACCCGGAAAAAAGGCGGCTACCCCCCTGCCCTTTCCGGACAGGCCCTCTCGAGACGATCGACAAGGGCCTCCAGGCGATCCTCGATCCTGTTGCCGCTTTCTTTTTCCCGGACTTCGAGGTAGGCTCCGGCGACATTGAGCAGGGCCAGCACCACCATGTTCAGCGAATCGGCCACCCGGGCCGAGGCGGCCACCTCCTCGATCCGTTCATTGACAAAATCGGCCACTCGCCGGACATCCTCGGGCGATGCCTCGCTTCTCACCACGTACTGTTGTCCGAGGATTGTTACCGGAACGGTACGTTTCAAGATCTCTCCCGATCCAGGCGATCCAGCTTGCCAAGTATCCTGTCCAGCTCGGAGGAAAAACGCTCTCGCTCCTTGAGGAGCACAGCATTCTCCTTCTGGAGCCGCAGGCATTCTTCCTGAAGGTCCTTTTGCCGATCCAGCAACTGATCGACCTTCTCCTCCAGGCGCATGACTACATCACTCAGGGTCACGATTTTCCATCTCCAGCCAAGAACAGATTCTAGGTAAATAGAAAGACAAAGTCAAGAATTTTCAATCTTTGTCGAACAGGGCCGCGACGAAGAGGTCGGGATCGAAGGCGCGCAGATCATCGATCTTTTCGCCGATGCCGACAAACCTCACCGGCAACCCGAGCTCGGTGCCGATCGCCACCACCATCCCCCCCTTGGCGGTACCGTCGAGCTTGGTCAGGGCGATCCCGGAAACCTCGACCGCCTCCTGAAACAGGCGCGCCTGAACCAGGGCGTTCTGGCCGGTCGTGGCATCGAGGACCAAAAGCGTCTCGTGAGGTGCCCCGGGGACTTCCCGGTCCAGGACCCGGCGGATCTTCTTAAGCTCCTCCATCAAATTGGCCTTGGTGTGCAACCTGCCGGCGGTATCGAGAATGAGCACATCTGCCTTGCGGGCGACAGCCGCCTTGGCCGCGTCGAACGCGACAGCCGCCGGATCGGCGCCCTCGGCATGCCGGATCACGTCGACCCCGGCCCGCTCCCCCCAGATGGCGAGCTGTTCGGAGGCGGCGGCCCGGAAGGTGTCGCCGGCGCCGAGTACCACCTTCTTCCCCTGACCGACCAACTGATGGGCCAGCTTGCCGATGGTCGTCGTCTTGCCGACGCCGTTGACCCCGACCACCATGAGGACATAGGGCGAGGCCGACTCCATCTCGAGAGGTGCGGCCTCGACATGGAGCCGGCGACCGATCTCTTCCCGGAGCATCCGACGAAGCTCCTCGGGCGTCGTGGTCTGCCCCCCGAGGACTCTTTTCTCCAGCGTCTGGATCAGGTCCTGGGTGGTCTTCATGCCGAAATCGGCCGTCACCAGGATCTCTTCCAGCTCCTCAAGAAGATCCTCGTCGACCACCTGGCTGCCACCGAGCAGGGCGTCGATGCGGCCCATCAGCGAGGACTGGGTTTTTGCCAGTCCGGCCCGCATCCGGTCGAAGAGGCTTGGCGCGGGGGCCTCCTCCTCGAGCGCTTCGGGGACCTCGGGCACCGGCACCTGCAAGGCCTCCGCGCCCCGGTCGAGAACCTCGTGCACCTCCTCGAGCTCCGCCGCTTCCGGGGTCTCCACCGGAGAAACCTCTCCGACCTCGCCTTCGACTTCCCCCCCGATCCCCTCTTCCTCCGAGGCCGGGGCGGCGCCTTCTTTCTCAACCGGGGGAGGCGGCGGTTCTTCCTCCTCGGGCGGGGCGGGCGGTTCTTTTTTCCCGGCCTCGGGACCGCGGCCACGGCGAATCAGCCGAAGCAGAACGAGCAGAAAAACCAGGACCAACAAAATGGCCAGGGCATACAGCAGGCCGAGGGCGCCTATCTCACGGTAGGCCTCCGGGACGCCAAGCTCCGCCAGTACTCCGGAAACAATTTCAACCCAATGGGTCAACCATTCCATCAAGGCAAGACTCCTCATTCACGATTCACATGGGATTTAATGCCGACCGGCAGCATCGGTCAGCAGATTTCCTTTTTCAACTCCACCAGACACCGCCTGGCCTCGAAAAGTGCGCGCCCCAGGAAATCTTCCCGTTCGAAAGTCAGCACCAGGTAGTACTCCGAATTAACCGGCAGGACCAGGGTTTGCACCTTCTCGGTGATTACGACGATTTCCTGCAGATCGTCGTTCTTCAGCCGCGCGGCCGATTCGCGCACATTCTGCAGGATGACCCCGCTGTGGGCGCCGACCACCTTGAGCTCATACTCGTCCATCGGCCCGACCTGGTCGACCGCTTCGCCCTCCCAGTCGGCAACGATGGCTCCCATGGCGCCGGGGACGTTTTTAACAAGGCCATCGAGCAGGCATTTAAACGGCATGGCGGCTCCCGGTCCGGCTTATCCATGAAACCATCTGCGGCAACCTGCGACCTCCCCCCGGTCTCGAGCCGCACCCGGCACCTCGACGGACCGCACCTCGGCCTACCGACTGCTCCGCAGCGCCTGGCCCGAACTGCCGCTCACTCATCGGTTTCATGACATCGCCTCATGGACGGACCGGGTTGAAAACTCATTCATCCTGACCGAAACCAGCTTCGATACCCCCGGCTCCTCCATCGTGACCCCATAGAGGGTATCGGCGATCTCCATCGTCCGCTTGTTGTGGGTGATGATGATGAACTGGGACCGCTCCGACATCTGCCGGACGATGTCGTTGAATCGTCCGATATTGGCATCGTCCAGGGGCGCATCGACCTCGTCGAGCATGCAGAAGGGAGATGGCTTGATCATGAAGATGGAAAAGATCAGCGCCACGGCGGTCAAGGCCTTTTCGCCGCCGGAGAGCAGATTGACGTTCTGCAACTTCTTGCCGGGAGGCTGCGCGACGATCTCGATGCCCGTCTCGAGCAGGTCGTTCTCGTCGGTCAACTTGAGCTCTGCGCGCCCGCCGCGAAAAAGACGTGGAAAGACCTCGCGAAATTTGGTGTTGACCTGTGCGAAGGTTTCCCGGAAACGCTTGCGGGTGGTGCGGTTGATTTTGCCGATGGCCGTCTGCAGCCCTTCGAGCGACCGGCGCAGGTCCTCCTGCTGGGTGGTGAGAAACTGCCAGCGCTCCTCCAGTTCCCGGAATTCCTCGATGGCGGTGAGGTTCACCTCGCCGACAGCCTCGATCAGCCGGCGCAACTCCCCGAGGCGCCTCTCGGCCTTTTCGCCGTCGAAGGCTTCCTCCCCGGCAGCGCTCTCCTCGGCCAGATCGATCCGGTAACGCTCGAGGATGCTCTGCCGAAGATGCTCGGCGTTCATCTGAAGTTCGCGCCCCTTCATCTGCACGGCACCGAGATCTTCTCGCACCCTGTTCACTTCCCGGCGAAGCTCCCGGAGAGAACTCTCCTGTTTTTCGATGCCGCCGGACTTCGCCTCGAACGCTTCCCGGATCCGGGTCAAGCGCCTGGCCTCTTCTTCCCTTTTGGCCACCAGCAGGTCAAGCTCGGTGCGCAGCCTTTGCCGTTCGACAGCAAGGCGCTCCTTTTCCTTGTCGCCCTCCTCCTGCCGCCCCCTGATCAGGACAACCCGGCCGCGCAGGTCGGACCGCATGGCCCCCAGATGCTCGAGACTGCGCTGTCCTCCTTCCTCCCGTTCGCGGAGGCTCGCCACCGCCACTTTCCTCGAGGTCACCCCTTCCCGCACCGTCTCCACTTCACGGCGCATCACCTGCAGTTCCTCCTGCAGCCGGGCCACCACTTCTTCCTGGTCGGCCTTCTGCCGATCCAGCTCGTCGCGACCCCGGGTCGCCTCCTCGATCAGGCGCTCGAGTTCTTCCTGCTCTTCATGCAGCTGATCCTCCTCGAGGCTGAGCACCTCGACCCGCTCTTCCAGGCGGGCCGAATCGGCCTCGAGGCGGTCCAGGTCCTTCTCGCTGTCGACCACCTTGAGCTCTTTACGGTGCAGGGCAGCTTCCACCTCCCGCAGCGCCTCCTCGGTGGCGGCCAGGTCGTCGCGCAGATCGGCCCGCCCGGCCTGCAGGGTCTCGACCTCGCCGGACAGGGAATCGACGCGGCTGGACAACTCCTTTATTTGGCGTTTTTTGTGCAAAAGACCCTGATCGAGAGCCTGGCGGCCGCCGCCGGTGAATTCGCCGCGCCAGGTGAGGGTCTCGCCCTCGGAGGTCACCAGGGACACCCCCGGTGGCAATGCAGTTTTGAAAAACGGATCGAGGGACGGCACCAGATAAGCCCCGGCGAGAAGGGCCGCAAGGGCGCTGCGGTGCTCCTCGCTGATCTTCAACAGCCCGGCGACCGATTCCCCTTCCGGAAAAGCCGCCATTTCATCGAGGGGCGTTTCGGGCAACAGGAAGGTGCATCGACCGCCCTCCCGGCCCAAAAACTCCAGGGCCTCCCGGGCATCGCGGCCATCGTGCGCCAGCAAGGCCTGGAGACGTTCGCCGAGGACGGCCTCGACCGCCGTCTCGTGGCGGGCCGGCACCTCCAGGGCATCGGCGGCCATGCCGGCGAAACGTTTCCCGAAGGCGGAATCGCCGAGCAGGGCCTTGATCCCTTGCCCGTAGCCCTCCAGATCCTTCTCCAACTGGCGCAGCGAATCGAGGCGCGAGCGACGCCGGTTCAGCTCTTCGCGGCGCACGAGAAGGGTCGCCTCGCTCTCGTCGAGCTGTCCTCGCAGCTTCCGGATCGATTCCTGGCGGGCGGACCGCTCCTCCTGCAGGGCGGCCCTCCGCCGCCGGAATTGCTCCAGCGATCCCCTGAGGGCGGTGACGCCCTCCTGGGCTTCGGCCATCTGCTCGCGCAGAGTGACTGCTTCGCTGCGGTTGCGGGACGTCCTCTCATCGAGGCCTTTCAGCCGCCGCCGGGCCTCCTCGTACTGGGAACCGAAGCGGGAGAGTCCGGTCAGCAGGGTATAGAGGTCGGCACGACTTTCCTCGAGCCGGTGAGCCAGTTCCTGCTCCTGACCGGCCAGCTCTCCCAGAAGGATCTCTCCCTCGGCAAGACGCTCGGCCTCACTCTCCAGTTTGGCGGCCAGCGAGACCCGGGCTTCCTTCAGGTTCGCTTCCTCCCGGTCGAGCTCCTCCAGGCGGAGGGAGGCCTCCAGGGCCTCGGAGTGGAGACGCTCCTTCTGCCGCTCCAGGCTTTCGACCTCCTTTTCGCCCAGTCCGATCCGCCCCTCCACTTTCTCGATCTCGGCGCCGAGGTGAAACACCCGCTCCTGCGCCTGGGTGACCTTCTTTTCCTCGGCGACCTGCCGCAGACGCATCTCCTCGAGTTGCAGCTCGCCCGCCTCAAGTGTTCCGGAAAGCTCCTCCAGGGCCTGCTGCTGCTCCCTCTCGCTACGGGAAGTGCGCTCGGCATCCTGCTGCAGCTCCAGAAATTGCTCCCGGGCGAAGCGGGTCTCGATGGCCTTGAGTTCCTGGCGGTAGGCGCGATACCGTTCGGCCTTCTGCGCCTGGCGCTTGAGGCTGTTCATCTGCCGGCGCACCTCGGAAACGATGTCGCCGAGCCGCAGCAGGTTCTGTTTGGTGGCTTCTATTTTCCGCAGGGCCGATTTCTTGCGCGACTTGTATTTGGTGACGCCGGCGGCTTCCTCGATCAGGAATCGGCGATCCTCGGGTTTGGCATTGAGAATCATGCCGATCTTGCCCTGTTCGATGATGGAATAGGCCCGGGCCCCGACACCGGTATCCATGAACAGTTCGGTGATGTCAAGCAGTCGGCAGGGAGTCTTGTTGAGCAGATACTCACTGTCGCCGTTGCGGTAGAGCCGGCGGGTCACCATGATTTCGGCGTAGTCGCGATATTTGGATGGACCCAGGCCGTCTTCGTTGGAGAAAATCATCGACACCTCGGCCATGCCGAGGGGCCGGCGCGATTCGCTGCCACCGAAGATCACGTCCTCCATGCTGCGGCCACGCAGGTTTCGGGCGCTCTGCTCCCCCATCGCCCAGCGGATGGCATCGACGATGTTGCTCTTGCCGCATCCGTTGGGACCGACCACCGCCGTGATCCCCTCCTGAAAGTCAAGAGTGGCCTTGTCCACAAAGGACTTGAAGCCGACGATCTCTATTCTCTTTATCCGCATTTGAAATACCGACCGAACCCGGTCCGGGGGGTCTCTCCGGGGATTATTCAGGAACAGCGGTCAATGGTAGCAAGGTCGATTTACCATGTAAAGCACTTAAAACGCCCCGCACGGCGCCCGACGGGCGAGGGAAGTCTTGCCTGCCCGCGACCGCCGCGCTATAGTGAATCTCATGACCGAATGGATCCTTAAGCGCGGCGAAGAGGGCTTGACCGCCCTGGAACTGATGCGCCGGAGACTGCCTGCGGCGCCTCCGGCCTACCTGAAGCAACTGCTGCGCAAAGGCCGCATCCGCCGCGGCGAGGAGCCTTTGCAGAGCGAAAGCATCGTCCGGCAGGGCGACCTCCTTCAGTTGCCCAACAGCCGCCGGCTTCAGGAACTGCTCACCTCGTGCCGGGCAGAGCATCCGGTCGAGATTCTCTACGAGAACCGGGGGTTCCTGGCGGTTTTCAAACCCTCGGGTCTGGCCGTCCATCGCGGGACCGGACATGAAACGGACCACCTGCTCGGACGGGTCCGGGCGCTGATGGACGGACGCCGGGAACCGTTCGGCGTCGCTCCGGCGCATCGGCTCGACGCACCGACCTCGGGCCCGGTGCTTTTCGGCAAGGGCCGCAAATCGACGGCCGCCCTCGGCCAGCTCTTCATGGCCGGCGGCGTCGAGAAAACCTACCTGGCCCTGGTGGCCGGCACCCTGGAGGGGCGGGGCCTGCTCTCCAGCCCGGTTCCGGCGCGGGGCAAATGGAAGGCGGCGGAAACCGGCTATCGATGCCTGGCCGCCGACGGAGAATTCTCCCTGCTGGAGCTCTCCCTGCACAGCGGCCGCACCCACCAGATCCGACGACAGCTCGCCGATGGCGGACACCCCCTGGCCGGGGACCGCCGTTACGGCGGGCCCCGGCCTTCCGGCCTGCGACGTCTCTTTCTGCACTGCCTGAGCCTGGCCTTCATCGACCCCTTCGAAGGGGAAAGGTGCGTCATCGCAACGGCCCTGCCGGCGGAGCTGGAACGGTTCCTCGCAAGCCGGAACCTCCATCTTCCCCAAGACCCTGCCGTAAAAAATTGAGATTCAAAACCCCTGTTAATCGCGGTAAAATATAAGAGGCCGGGAACCTCCCATCCCTGGCGCGAGAAGGGACCGATGAGCCGGACAGGCAAATTTCTCAGAATACTCGGATGGGCGGCGGCCCTGGCAATCCTGGCGATGGCGGTATTCGTCGCGACCTTCGACCTCAACCGGTATCGGGACCAACTGACCCGACACCTGGAGACGGCCCTCAACCGCCCCGTGCACCTGGGAGAGGCACACCTTTCACTGCGCCACGGCCTCGCCTTCGATTTCAGCCGGATGGAAATCGGCAATCCGGAGGCAGGGGCCGATCTGCTGAGCGCCGACCACCTCTTTCTCAAGATCGATCCGGTACGCCTGCTGACCGGCCGGATCTCCTTCGACCGGATCGTGCTGAGCGGCCCCCGCCTGACCATCACCCTGACCCCGTCCCCCGGTGAAAACCGCCGAGACCCCGCCTCCGCCCTGCTTGCCGACCGCAGCCTCCTGGAAAACGCCCTGATCCATTCCCTGGTGCTGGAGGACGGCCGCGTGCGCCTGATCGACCGCCGGGACCCTGAAAAAACCTTCACCGTCAATCTCGGCAACATCCAGGGCAGAATCGCCAATTTTTCCTGGCGAAGCACCGCAAGGGTCGAGCTGTCCGGCGACCTGGAACAGCCGGGAAAAGGGGGCGCCTTCGAGATCTCCGGAGGGATCGTCCCGAAGGGGGATTTTTCCCGCTGGCGCCAGGCCCATCTTTCCCTGAACATCGGCCTGCAGCACGTCGACCCCGGTCCCTTCCTCAGGCATTACAGCGGGACCGACAACGCCATTTCCACGAAGGGGAGGGTTAGCGGCGCACTCAAGCTCAACGGCTCGACGGCCGGCGGATTGCGTCTCAATGGCCAATGGCGCGGCGAGTCCCTTTCGCTCGCTCTGCCGCACCTCTACCGGGAGCCCCTGGCGCTTGGCACCATGGCCCTGGACGGAACCTGGACCTGGCAGGCAGAGGCACACCGGGCAAGCGACCTCAGTCTTCAGCTCGACGAGTTGAACCTTGGAGGCCACTACGATTTCCGCAGACAGGGGGGAGCACCATGGATCGAGGCAAACTTCTTCACACCCGATCTCGACCTGGCGCAGATCAAACGTTTTCTCCCCGATCGACTCCCGGCGGGAAATACCCTCAAGACGCGCTGGCGGGGCGGGTCCCTGCGGATTTCATCGGCACGATTCGCCGGCTCCGCGGAGGATTACCGGGATCGCCAAAAAATCTTCGCCCTGCAGCAGGCCGCCGTTTCGCTGCGGGGAGCTTCCTACCGGGACGACAGGCTGCCGGACGTGGACGGAATCGAGGTATCTGTGACCTGGCAGGATCGAGCGCTGCAACTGACCGAAGGGCGCTTGCGCGTGGCCGACATGCCGCTGATCTTCGCCGGCTCGCTCCAGGTCCCTCCCCAGGAAGCTCCGACCATCGACCTGAATGTCTCCGGAACCCTCCGGGGAGAGACGCTTCTCGCCATGGTCCCCGACGAAAAGCGGCAGGGGCTCATCCTGGAGGGACCGGTTCCGATCGACCTTGAACTCTCCGGGACCCGAGAGAAGCTGGTGCTCGATGCCGGCGGGGACCTTCAGTCTCTCGCCGCGGACATGGAAGGTAAAATCGGCAAGCCTTCCGGCCTGCCCGGAAAGTTTTTTCTCACCGCCGATATCGCTCCGGAGCGCATCGAACTGAACCACGGCCGACTCTCCATACCGCCGCTGGAGCTGCGCGGCCGCGGCCATATCGATCGCAACGAAAAGAAAGACTTTGCGCTGGTTCTCGACCTGGACCCTCTGGACATGCAGAAAACCGGGCTCCGAACCCCTCTGCTCGCCCCCCTCGAACCGCAAGGGAAAGTAGGCCTTCACCTCGAACTGGAGGGAGCGGACAGCCGGCTGCTCCGGCGCCGGGGACAGGTCATGCTGAGGGATTTCGGTATCCGCGTGCCCGGCCCGGTGGCGGACCTTCGGCGGGCCAACGGGGAGATAACCCTTAGTGCCGACCGGGGCGAAATCAAGCGTCTTTCGGCCCAGATCGGCGACTCGCCCGTCGCCATCAGCGGCACCCTGATCGGGGGGGGTAATCCGCACCTCGATCTGCAGGTCCGGAGCGATGCGATCCGCGCCCGGGACCTGATCTTTCCCTCCGGGGAAGCGGTGCTGCGCGACGTGGACGGTCACCTGATCATCAGCAAGAAGGGTATCGACTTTTCACCGGTCACCGTCCGCCTCGACGGAGGGACCGAGGCCACCGTGAAGGGGACGTTGCGCGATTTCAAGAATCCGCAGGTCAACCTGAAGATCGAGGCCCCCCATGCCAACATCGACGAGGTAATCGGCCTCTGGAAACGACCGGAGGAGCCGTCGCGACGAAAGGAGATAAAGAAAAAACACCGGGTCGGCCTCCTCATCAAGGCAGCGGTCCGGGAGGGCACCCTCGGGGAGCTGAAATTCCAGCAGGCCGAGGGGGAGATCTTCCTTCGCGACGGCAACCTGATCATCTATCCCCTGCAATTCGCTTCCGGAGAGGGGCGATGCAACGGCCGGGTCGTGGTGCAACGTACGGCCGGAGAAGGCTCGTGGCTGAAGATTTCCGGGCATCTGGTCAATGTCGATGCCGCCGGCCTGCACCGCACCCTGCTGAAGAGACGGGGGCTGGTCAGCGGCACGCTCAGCGGCGATTTCTATCTGGAAGGGAAAGCCGGCAAGGAGTTTCTCGCCTCCTCCATGGGCGGATTCGACCTGAAGATCAAGGACGGCGTGCTGCGAAAGTTCGAGTTCCTGTCGAAGGTTTTCTCCATCCTCAACATCACCCAGATCTTCGAACTGAAGCTCCCGGACATGGACCGGGACGGGATGCCCTTCGACCGCCTGACCGCCAACATCGGCCTGCAAAAGGGCGTCCTTTCCACCGAGGACCTCTTCATCAAGAGCAACGCCATGAACCTCTCCCTGGTGGGCGACCTCGACCTGGTACGGAAAAAGCTCGACCTTGTTCTGGGCGTAAAGCCGCTGAAGACGGTGGACAAGATCATCACCCAGATCCCGATCGCCGGCTGGCTTCTGACCGGCGAGGAAAAGGCCCTGATTACCGCGCACTTCCAGATTACCGGGGATACCGACGACCCCGAGGTAGTGCCGATTCCCATCAGCTCGGTTTCGGAGCAGGTTCTCGGCATATTCAAACGAGTGCTGGGGCTGCCCGGGAAGGTCGTTACCGACATGGGCGAGATTCTCAATCCGGATTAGTCCGGGACGCAAGGAGGGGGCGAGGGGGGACTCCGCAGGGAGCCCGGAATGGGGGATCAGCGGGGGCGTTCGCCGACGTAGACGGTGGCGATGCCGAAGGTCAGGTCATGATACCTCAGGGCGGTAAATCCGGCCTCGGCCATCAGGTCCATGAACGCCTCCCGGGAAGGAAATCCGAGGACCGAATCGGGCAGGTACTGATAGGCGCTGCGCCTGGAGAGAAGCCCGCCGATGAAGGGCAGGATGCGCCGGAAATAGAAATAATAGAGGCTCTTGAAAACCCGGCTCTTCGGGTTGGAAAACTCCAGGATGACGGCCCGGCCCCCGGGCTTAAGGGTGCGGCACATCTCCTTCAGGCCGGCCACCCGGTCGACCACGTTGCGGATGCCGAAAGCGATGGTGACGCCGTCGAAGACCCGGTCAGGATGGGGCATGGCTTCGCAGGGAGCATTGACCAGGGAGATTCTCTGCCGGTAGGGGGAGCGGGCAATCTTTTCCCGACCGTGAACGAGCATCCCTTGGGTAAAGTCCTCTCCGACAATCGATACCGATTCGGGCGTCTGGGCGGCGATCTCCAACGCCACGTCGCCGGTGCCGGTGGCGACGTCCAGAACCCTGCCGCCCGGCGGTATTTCCAGCTGACCGACGGCGAAGACACGCCAGCGCCGATCGACTCCCAGGGACAGGAGACGATTCAGCAGATCGTAGCGCGGGGCAATGGCGTCGAACATGTCGCGGATGCCCCGCCCCTTGTCGGAGAGCTTGAACATTTAAACCTTGATCTCCAGGTGAACGGCAAACGGACCAGCGGGGCAGTATTTACCATATCGCCCCTTGGCTGTCAGTAAAAAAAGCCTCTTTCCCGCGCCGGCCCGAAAGGTTATACTCGATCAAATGAATTACTGTCGTTCCATCCCTGCCGACCCTGCCGGCCGATGCTGCCCCTGATCGTCACCGCAGCCATCATCCGCAAAAACGACACCGTCCTTCTGACCCGCCGCCCGGAAGGAAGCCGTCATGCCGGCATGTGGGAATTTCCGGGCGGAAAAGTGGACCGCAACGAATCCCCGTCGGCCTGCCTTCGCCGGGAGTTGCGTGAAGAGCTGGGAATCGAGGCGGATATCGGCGCCATCTTCGAAGTCGTCTACCATCGCTACGACTGGGGACCGGTCCTGATCCTCGCCTATGAATGCCGGTACAGCGGAGGAACGATCCAACACCTCGGAGTCGCCGACCATCACTGGGTCGCTCTCGCCGACCTGCCCGACTACACGATTCTGGAAGCCGACACCCCCATCATCGACAAGCTGCTCGGAATCGGCTGACCATTCCCTTGCCCTCCCCCTCCCGCAAGCGGCATCGAACCGCAATCACCCTCCACCATCTTGTCTTTCCGTTTCTTCCTGGTAAACATAGTTTGATGCTTTCGCAAGAAAGCAAAATAGCAGAGGGCTAAGCAAAAAAACGCCAAATGCAAGGCGCGCAATTGTCGAGCAATGAGGCGTACCGACGTATGTCGAAGCAGCGAGAGCAATTGCAGCAACGCGGCAGTTGGTGAGTTGTTGCGACGCCATCATAGTTTCAGTGCCTGCTTTTCGAGCGGCAACCCCGGGGGACGACCCGTCACCTCGAAAGGCGGAGGCTCACGCGAAGCCGCGAAGAGGTGAAGGGACCTTGTATCGCCAGCGTGAAAACCGGCCGGTTTTGGCGCTGGGCGCACATTGCCCCTTTCCTGAACGCAAATTTCCCGCTCCGAAGCGATGAAGGGACAACGTCCCGCGACAACTGCCCTTTCCGGGCGGGGGAACGCTCGTGCAAGGAGCAATGACCGCCCCTTTTCCGAAAGAGGAATTGACTTAAGTAAAACGCTGTATTATTTTTATATCATTCGTGGTTTCAGAAAATCCGGGCGGCAAGAGGGCAGGCAAAGGGAAAGGTTGGAAAGATGGCAAAGGGAGATGGGCTCAAGGTCAATTTTTTCCGTCCCTCGACCAAAAACATGACGGCCGAAACCGGCATTGCCAAAATTATCATCTTCTGCTGGCTTCTGCTCAGCTACGGTATCCCACTCGTCATCTGGCTGGCGGGCCAGTCCGACCCGGCCGGATTGGGAGAATCCTTCATCACCAGGGCGCGATTCCTCGGCTTCCCTCTGCACTATTGGCTGCTCGCCCAGGGCTGCACCATCGGCTATGTCCTGCTGTGCAAACTCTACTGCACCCTCTGGGACCGCAAAATCGCCCGCAAACCCCGCTAACCACCCGTCTTATCCAGGACCCGGGAGGATCTATCCATGCGCAAGCCGTTTTCGAGCATCATGCTGGCCCTGTTTGCCATCCTCGCGGCCACCGGAAGCGCTCTGGCCGCCGGCGAAGAAATCTACGAAATCGAACGGGGATTCAAGCTGATTCCGGCGATCATCATGGTTGCCCTCCTGTGCGTCTATGTCGGCGTCGGATTTATCTCCAAGGTGTCGGAAACCTCCGGCTACTGGGTTGCTGGCCGCGGCATCGGCAAGTTCGGCAACGGCGCCGCCATCGCTTCGGACTGGATGTCGGCGGCCTCCTTCATGGGCGTTGCCGGGCTGCTCTACCTCAAGGGCTGGTTCGGCCTCGGCTATATCATCGGCTGGACCGGCGGCTACGTCCTTCTGCTCTGCCTGCTCGCCGCCCAGCTCCGCCGCTTCGGCAAGTACACCATCCCGGAATTCCTCGGGGACCGCTACGACTGTCATTCGGTACGCCTCATCGCCGCCTCGGTCACCGTCATCATCGCCATCACCTACTCCACCGCCCAGTTCAAGGGCATCGGACTGATCTGCGGCTGGATCTTCGGCTTCAGCTACACCGGCAGCGTCTTTTTTGCCGCCGGCGTCGTCTGCGCCTACATGCTGCTTTCCGGCATGGCCGGTGTGACCCGCAACCAGCAGATTCAATACATCGTCCTCATCTCGGCCTTTCTGATTCCGCTTTGGATCCTGATCAAGAAGGCCGGCGGGGCGGGCATCCTGCCCCAAGTCGAATACGGGTCCATCCTCTCCGACCTCATGCAGGGCAAGGTGGCCGCCTCGGCCGGAGGCCAGCTCTCGGGCGAAGCGCTGGAATCGGTCCGCCGGGCTTATCTTCCCTGGGGAAATGGCGATTTCTACCATTTCCTGGCGCTGGTCTTCACGCTGATGGTCGGCACCGCCGGGCTGCCCCACATCATGGTGCGCTTCTATACCGTCAAAAACGAAGACGTGGCTCGCCGTTCGGTCCTCTGGGGGCTCTTCTTTATCGGCCTGCTCTACTGGTCTTCTCCCGTCTACGCGGCCATGGGCAAATTCTGGAATCCCGCCGGCGGCAAGCCGGTCGCCGACGTGATCATCCTTTCCGCCCCCGAACGGGCGCGCATGGGGATCTCCTTCATCGGCTACCTCGCCTCGGGCGCGATGGCGGCCGGGCTTTCCACTGTCGCCGGACTTCTCGTGGCCGGGGCCTCGGCCATTGCCCACGACTGGTACGCCACCGTCTTCAAGCCGGACTGCACCGACAGGCAGGCGCTGCTGGTCGGCCGCCTCTTTACCGCCATTCTCTGCGGGGTGGTCATCATCACCGCCCTCAATCCCCCGGCGCTGATCGCCCAGATCGTCGCCATGGCCTTTGCCATTGCCGGCAACACCATCTTTCCCGCCTGCGTTCTGGCCGTCTGGTACGGCAAGGCCAACAAGTACGGTGCCCTCGCCGGGATGGTCTTCGGACTCGGCATGACCTTGCTGGCCATGGTCGGCTGGACCGCCAGAATCCCCATGTTCGGCCCCGAGGGGCTGCTTCCGGCGACCTCCTCGGCCCTGATCGTCTGTCCGCTGGCCTTCCTGATCAACATCATCGTCTCCAACGCCACCCACGGCAAGGTGACCGAAGAATCGGCGGCCAAGATGGATACCATATTGCGCCGCCTGCATAACCTGCCCAGTGATATCGAAGAGGATAACGGCAAGCAGGACGGCACCCTGACCGCAGGGTCCCGTTAACCCGGCAACTTTCGGATCGTACCGATGAAAAAGCTCTTTCCCCGCAAAAGACTGGCGATGGCCTTTGCCGTCCTCGGCATCTGCCTGATGGGCGTCGACATCATGATCACCCGCAATTTCTTCACCCATGTCGGGGAACTGATGATCGCGAGCATTCTCTGTTTCGTCATCGCCCTCACCCTGGACCGGGGCAAGGAGACGAGCAGGCCGCCGGAAGAAAGCTGAACCCGCCGCCACAACAGGGCTCAACGCCTGCGCAAGGCCTGCAAAGGGGTTGATATTCGACCATTTTAGTGCTTATATAAAGTGCTCTTGAAACCCTGTTCGACAGGCCTCCTCCCGGGGGCCTTTGCGTGCTCCGTTCCGGTCATCCGCTTTTATCCGCAAAGGTTGTCGCCATGCCCCTGATCACCCATCTCAAAGACGCCGAGCCCTTCAATCATCTGCCGGACGAGGTATTTCAGGAAATCCGCGATGCCGCCACCCTCGAGAAGTTTCCCGCCAACACCTACATTTTCAGACAGAGCGACCCGCCCACCGGCTACCTCTACGTCATCAAGGAGGGTCTGGTGGAAATCACCGTATTGACTCCGGGCGGCGGAGACATGGTTTTGAATTACCGCAAGGAAGGCACATTCTTCGGCGGCACTCCCATCTTCACCGGCGAGCCCTATACCGGCGGGGCGCACACCGTCAAGCCGACCGAATGCTATCTGATCCCGGAAGACATTCTCAAAAGGGCCGAGAAGGACTATCCCCAGCTCAGCGAATACTTCACCCGCATCGTTCACTCACGAATCCGCGACCTCTATGCCGAGATCGTGACCGACCACACCCAGAAAGCCCTCACCCAGATGGAGGCCTATCCGTTCCGCAAACGGCTATCGGAGATCATGTCGACCCCCGTCGAGATCTGCCGCCCGGATGAGACCGCCCAGCAGATCGCCCGGCGTATCACGGAAAAAAAGGTAAGTTCCGTCCTCGTGCTGACCGACGGCGAAGAACCCCTCGGGATCGTCACGGAAAAAGACCTGGTCGCCAAGGTGATCGTCCCCGAAAATATCGATTACAGGACCGTCACCGCCCGGGAGATCATGACCCCCCACCCCTATTCGATGACTCCCGGAACCTACATGTACGAGGCGATGGCTTTCATGACCGGGCACCGGATCAAGCACCTGCCGGTGATCGATCGCGGCGAGGTGGTCGGCATGGTGAGTTTGCGCGACCTGATGCGCTACCGCAGCCAGAAAGCAATGATGCTGATCGGCAACATCCGGGAAGAGACCTCCCTGGATGGCCTGGCCGCCATCCGGCAGGAACTGGTGACGGTAGCCCGCAGTCTTCTTTCGGAGACCCGCAGCACCCCCGAGGTCATGGAGATCCTTTCCTATATCCACCACAGCATCATCAAGCGGGTCTACAAGCTTTGCCTGGCCGAGATGAGGGCCGAGGGCAAGGAACCGCCTTCGATCCGCTTCTGTTTCCTCATCATGGGCAGCGGAGGCCGGCGCGAGATGCTCCTGGGGCCGGACCAGGACAACGGCTTCATCTATGAAAACGTTCCCGACGAAAAGATGGCGGAGATCGACGCCTTTTTCGTGCCTTTCGGAGAAAAAATCGTCGGCGCCCTGAGCCGCGTCGGCTACAGCCTGTGCCACGGCAAGGTCATGGTCAACAATCCCGCCTGGAGGGGCCGCCTGAAGGACTGGCGGGCCCGAATCCAGGACTGGGTCAACAACCCCGAACCACAGAAAGTCCGTTATTCCTCGATCTTTTTCGACTTCACCCCCCTGATCGGCGATGCGGGCTTGGCCGAACAGTTGCGCACGGTCGTCCATCAGGAGATCAGGGAGTTTCAGGGCTTCCTCTACCACATGATGTCCCTGGATCTGAGCTACAAGGTGCCGGTCAGCCTTCTGGGGCGCTTTGTGGTCGAAAAGAGCGGAGCGCACAAGGGAAAACTCTCACTGAAGCAGGGCGGAAGTGTCTATATCGTCGATTGCATCCGGATGTTCGCCCTGGAGAGGGAAATCCCGGCCCTATCCACCCTGGAGCGGCTCAAGGCCCTGGTCGACCGAAACGTTTTCGACCCCGAAACCGCCGAACACATCCGGGCGGCCTTCGAGGCCGTCACTTTCCTGCGCCTGCGCAACGAAGTCACCTGCATCGGCCAGGGCCGGGAACCGAGTCATTATCTCGATCCGCAAACCCTGTCGAAAAACGAGCAGGACCTTCTCAAGGAAGCCTTCAGCGCCGTCAGCAAGCTTCAGGACGCGACCAAGCGCCACTTCGCCCGCACACCTTTCTAGGACCCTTCCCCGAAAAGTTCGGTTCACGACACTGAACTTTCTCAAACCATTCTCCTGCACCCTGCCGACGTCGACGTGAGCAGGCAGGGACCAAGTAAGAATTGATTCCTCGGGTGGGCATGGCCCACCTCGTCATACCGTGAGGGGCAAATGGCAGGCGCCGCCGCCAAAGCTTCCGGGCGCAGCATACTGCGCCCCCCTCGTGGTTATCTATCTGAAGGCATTGCAGACCGCAGACGGGCGCAGCATGCTGCGCCCCTACCTTTCCATCGTCTGTCTTCCAGTGGGCCGTCCGGCTTATGGGAAATTGCCTTAAAGAATCCCCTGCCCGAAATGCCGGCGGGTCGAATCCTGCAGCTTGGCGGCGGCACGAAAGGCCTCCTTGAGCAGGTCCTGCTCGTTTTTGGAAAGGGCGTACGGGTCGATGTAATGTGAGGGCGGCCGCCCCTGGTCGATGAGGGCGATTTCATGGCGCAGCCGCAGGAAGGTGAAGGAGGCGAGGGCGGCCTTGAGGTGTTCGGCCGTTTCCTGATTGAAGATGCCGAGCCTGACGAGTTCCTCCAGACGGTCGACGGTCGTCGTCGCATCGATTCCCTGCTCTAGGAGGAACATGCGAATGCAATCGATGATGAAAACGCTGCCGGCCTGCTTGAGGGAGAGTTTTCCCTTGTGCTCCCCGCTCTTCTCCACGACGAAGCGTCCGAGAAGGTTGAGCGGGGGCTTGTGTTTCAGGTCGTTTTCCAGCAGGAAATACAAGAAAGCGGGATTGCTGCGGATCTCCTCATGCACGATATCGCGCAGCTCCTGGCACAGGGCCGGATCGCCCACCAGGGGCATGAAATCGAAGAAGATGGTGGAATACATGACCTTCTTCGGTTCCGGAACCGCGATCCAGTCGGCAACGCGCTCCTTCCACTCCTTGAGGCGGCCGCGCCAGAGCGGGTTGTTGGCCATCACCTTGCCGTTGCACAACGGATAGCCCACCCGGTCGAAAGCGGCTACCAGCCGGTCGGCAAAGGGGACAAAAAAGGCATCGACCTCCTCGACCATGGAATCGGGGAAATCCTCGTAGATGAAGCCGTTGTCCTGGTCCGGCCCCAGCAGCATTTCCCTGCGACCGCCACTGCCCATGATGATGAGACAGAACCGGATATCGGGCGGAGTCTTGCCCTGCCCTTCCAACTCGGCAAGGACGATTTCATAACAACGGCGCAGGATGCAGTGGTGAAGGTAGGAGAGGATCTCCATGGTCTCGAAGGGAGAACGCGTTTCGCTGAGGAGGGCCTTGGCGACTTTGACCACCTCGGCCCGGATGGTGACCAGTTCCTCTATGGTTTGCGCTTCCTTGACGCTGCCGACCAGGAGCATTGCCTTCTGGCTGCGAAACCGTGTCAGGTCGCGCAGGGAGACGATGCCGACCACTTTACGGCACTCAACCACCGGCAGATGCTTTATCCGGTGTCCGAGCATGTACGACATCGCCTCGTACATGTACCGGCTGGGAGACATGGTGAAGGGATCCGGAGTCATCACCTCGGAGGCGGTCGACCTGTCGCAATCGAGGGCATCGCCGGCCAGGACCTTGGTGACGAGATCCCTCTCCGTGATGATGCCCACAAGCTCACCGGCCTCGCCGCAGACGAGCAGGGAGGCGATCCTTTTTTGCGTCATCCTCCTGGCGACCTCCCGAATCGGGGTGGAGGGGTTGCAGATCTCCACCGGTGAGGACATGATCTCGGAAAGCTGCTTTTGAAAGGGGTAGGCCTCCATTTCGGTCGCGGCATTCCGGCCGTACTCGCTGACGATCTCGGCATAAAGGTTTCGCACCCGCGAGAAGACGACCTTGGTAAAGAACTCGGTGATCGGAGGAAAGCGCCTGGCGGCCGCGGCTAGTCGCTCCTGCGGGACAAGATAACACTCGGTCTGCGTGACCGTGCGGGCGCCGGCGGTATAGGCCTCGTTGGTGAAGACGGGGGTCGCCCCCAGGAAAGAACCTTCCCTGCGAACGTCGACTACCATCTCGACCCCGCCGGGAGTCAGGGCCACGATCTCCACCTCTCCTTCCTTGATCACATAGAGGAAACCGGTGGGAGGGTCGTTCTGACCGAAAATGTGGGAATGTGGAGGGAACTTCTTGACGACAACCGCCTTTGCGACCTCCTGATAGATATCGTCGGGGAGGCGATCGAACGGTTCGGCATCTCGCAATTGTTTAATCGAACCCATAACCTGCCCTCATCCTGCTTTCTCGAAAATAAGCGTTCAGACGGAAAAAGGCCTCCGTTCCGGAAGCCTTCGTCGCATGTAGGACTACTTTATCACAACAATATCGCGAAAAAAGGAAGTTAGGGAACCTTGCCGAGCCTCACTCCTCGAGGCGAAGGACGTTTCATCAGCCTTTTTCTTTCTTTTTTTTCCCTTTCCCCAGTTTAAAGGGATGCGCTTGACGGCTGACGATGAAATCAAAGATGATCTTGAACCACAGAGTCAGGCCTGCGTATTCGATCCAGGTTGCAAAATCGTAAAACCCGAGCGGAATGGTGATGATCAGGTAGACGACGATAATGCCGGCCACAAGGTTGATCAAGCCGCTGGCAGGAGCCCAGCGCTTGGGGTTGGGCGGAGATTGGCCACGCTTCAGGGCGACCTCTGAATAGTCTCGTTTTATGAAAATCCGCCACGCCCGGCGCAGCCAGAAAAAGGCCGCGAAGAACAGCGCCAGATAAAGGACCCAATTCAAGATGAAGCTGACGATTTCATACTGCATTCCGGACTCCCTTTTTCCCCAGCGGTGCAGGTAGTTTAAAGAAACACTTTTTTACCCGAGAAATGCCGGGGCAGGCAAGGAAAATTTAAAAAAACCCCGCCAGCGCAACTGGCGGGGTTAATCGAACAATGAAAACTCAGTGCATCAAAAACGGGATGGATCAGTGCGAGCCGTCGACCGCCTTGGAGCCGCGGGGGATACGGACCTGCTCGACCATGTCCGCGATGTCGTCGGGTACCGGAGCGGTCATGTTCTTGACGGCGAAGGCCACGATGAAGTTGACGATGGCGCCGATGGTGCCGAAGGCGTTCGGCTCGATGCCGAGGAAGAAGTTCGGGCCGCCGAGGGCGTCAACGAACTCGGTGCCCTTGACGAAGAAGATCCCCTTGTGAGCGAAGACGTAGAACATGGTGATGCCGATACCGGCGATCATACCGGCCATGGCGCCCTGCTTGTTCATGGTCTTGCTGAAGATACCCATCATCAGCGCCGGGAAGATGGAGCTGGCGGCCAGACCGAAGGCGATGGCCACGGTGCCGGCGGCGAATCCCGGCGGGTGCAGGCCGAGGATGCCGGCGACGACGATGGAGCAGGCCATGGCGATCTTGCCGGCCATCAGCTCGCCCTTCTCGGAGAGGTCCGGCATGAACTTCTCCTTGAGCAGGTCGTGGGAGATCGCCGAGGAGATGGCGAGCAGCAGACCGGCCGCGGTCGAGAGCGCGGCGGCCAGGCCGCCGGCGGCGACCAGGGCGATGACCCAGTTCGGCAGCAGGGCGATCTCGGGGTTGGCGAGCACCATGATGTCGCGGTTGACGTTCAGCTCGCTGCCTTTCCAGCCGGCCGCGGCCACTTTGGCCTGGAACTGGGGATCCTTGTTCGTGTCGTTGTAGTACTGGATGCGACCGTCGCCGTTCTTGTCCTCGAACTTGAGCAGGCCGGTGACCTCCCAGCGCTTCATCCAGTCGGGACGCTCTTCGTACACCAGGCTGGCATCGGGGGCGAAGACGTCGCCGCCGCTCATGACCGCGGTATTGATGGTCTTGTGCAGGTTCATCCGGGCCATCGCCGCCACGGCGGGAGCGGTGGTGTAGAGGATGGCGATGAAGACCAGCGCCCAGCCGGCCGAGGAACGGGCGTCCTTGACCTTGGGCACGGTGAAGAAGCGGACGATGACGTGCGGCAGACCGGCGGTACCGATCATCAGCGACACGGTGTAGACGAACATGTTCAGGGTGCTGATGCGGGTGCTGGTGGTGTACTGGGGAAAGCCGAGATCCTGAACGATCATGTCAAGCTTGTGCAGCAGGCTGATGTTGCTGCCGACCATGTCGGAGCCGAGGCCGAGCTGCGGGATGGGGTTGCCGGTCAGATGCATGGAGATGAAGATCGCCGGCACGGTGTAGGCCAGGATCAGCACGCAGTACTGGGCGACCTGGGTGTAGGTGATTCCCTTCATGCCGCCGAAGACGGCATACATGAAGACGATGGCCATGCCGATGTAGATACCGGTGGAGTTGGAGACGCCGAGGAAACGCGAGAAGGCGACGCCGACGCCGGTCATCTGGCCGATGATGTAGGTGATCGAGGCCATCAGCAGGCAGAGCACGGCCACGGTGCTGGCACCCTTGGAATAGTAACGGGTGCCGAAGAACTGGGGCACGGTGAACTTGCCGAACTTTCGCAGGTAGGGGGCGAGCAGCATCGCCAGCAGAACGTAGCCGCCGGTCCAGCCCATCAGGAACAGCGCGCCGCCGTAACCCATGCCGGCGATCAGGCCGGCCATGGAGATGAAGGACGCGGCCGACATCCAGTCGGCGCCGGTGGCCATACCGTTCAGAACGGGATGGACGCCGCCGCCGGCAACATAGAACTCCTTGGTACTGCCCGCACGGGCCCAGATGGCGATGCCGATGTAGAGGGCAAAAGTAATTCCGACAACAAGATATGTAATTCCTTGAAGACCCATTTTATCTCTCCTCCCTAATCTTCGTGGACGTCAAATTTTTGGTCGATCTTACCCATTTTCTTCGCATAGATGAAAATGAGCGCCACGAAAATGTACATGGAGCCCTGTTGCGCGAACCAGAAGCCCAGCGGATAGCCACCGAGGTGAATGTTGTTGAGCATCGGTGCCAGCAGAATACCAAAACCATAGGAAACGATAAACCAGACGATCAGGACGTTCCTGATCAGGGCCAGAACCGCTTTCCAATAAGCTACGCCGTCGGTTGTCATAATTGCCTCCTCTCTCTCCTCTCAAAAATAAGTGTTCTTGCGCAAAACCCTAACGAGAAATAGTTGGGTCCGCCTTCCTCCCCGGACCACAGTGTTCAATCGTCTTTTCTCGCCACCTCCTTTCGAATTCGGCTGATTTCCATCTGTTGATAATCAGGAGCCCGATGGATCGAGGTAATGTCCGACGTGGCCGAGTTTCGAGGAAACGACCTCGCCGGCCTCGCTCAGGCTCGGGAGCAAATCCGTCTCTATTTTTTCGGGTGTCAGGCGGAACTCGGGGCCGACCATGCAGAGACTGCCGGGAACATTGCCCTGAGCATCGACCAGGGGCACGGCAAGCGAGGCAATACCCTCGCCGAAAGTGCCGCTGTCGACACAACTGCCCCGTTCCTTGATCTGCGGCAACTCCGCTTCCAGGGGCGCCAGGTCATCGAGGCTGCAATTTCCCCGGTGGAAGGCGCTATGGGCCAGAATGACCCGTCCCGCCGAAGGACCGCCAATGGGATAACGAGTTCCCAGGAGGGAAATGATCTTGACCTGCTGCGTCGTATCCACCATATCGAGAAGGAGCACCTCGGTTCCCCTCGGAACGGTCAGGTAAATCGCTTCGTTGCAACTTCGGACCAGAGTTTCGATGACCGGCTTGGCTTTGCGCAACAGCCCCATGCGCGAAAGAAGTTTCTGCCCGATTTCATAGGCAGAAAGACCGAGGCGGTATTTTCCCGACTTCTGCTCCTTCTCTACATAGCCGCGACTTTCGAATGTCGCCAGATGTCGAAAAACGCTCGTCTTGTTCATGCCCAGCCGTTCGCTAAGGCGAGAGATGCGGACCTCATCCCCCTCTTCGTCGCAGAGAGCTTCCAGGACGTCAAGGGCGTTGTCCACAGACTGGATGGAGTAAGAGTCTTTTCCTCTGACAGACAACGGCAGGCTCCTTGATTTTCAATTAAACCCGGCAAACCCGGCATTTCCCACTGCTTCAGGATAAATCTAGAAAGTCGTTTTAAATATTCCGCAAAAAACCATTTCAATTCGTATACGCTCAAAAAGTAATACAGCGTTTTATTTCTGTCAAGATTTTTATTTATCGAAAACAAATATATTTTATGAGCAATGTAATTTCGCATAGTTATCATATTAAATTGGAGGCATCTAACATTAAAAGGGGTTCTAGTGAAGATATTTTTTCCCACATAAATTATTTCAAGAAGGCAAAAAAATATCCCGCCTCCTCGATTCTCTTAAAATTATGTTTTAGCGACAAGGGGGGTCAACCTGTGTAAAAGTAAATGCATCGCCCTAAAAGGCTTAAATTCAAGTACTTGGGCGCTCTCCCGGACAGAAAAGAGCTCACTCCACCCCCCCCCCTCTTGCCATCAGCCAAATTTAATATAATGAAGTTTACCCCAGTGTAACGGAGATGCAAATTGGATAGCATAACTTTACCAGAGCAATTCACGTCTCCAGAATTAACGCGGCAGACAAAGCCTTCTTACTCAATGCGATAAAATTAGAACGAAAGCAGACGAGCTCTTCATATAGGAGCCCCGGCTGAGATACGAAAAGGGCATGGGTACCGCTCGGCGCAGAAAAAGAACTCTGTTTCATTGGAACCGTATTGGCGCCTCATCTTTCCCATTTAGCTTGAATTTCCCCATGCTATCTGTTACACAGAGAGACAGAATTGCCCGTTTAAGTTCTGGATTTCCAAGGCGTTGCGCACCCCATCGGTAAAACCACGGACCTCCCAGGGAGCGTAAGGATGGAAGAAAGAAAGCTGCGGCTCCGACAGCTTCCCGCCGTAGACCGGGTGCTGAATGCCCCGCCCCTGCGGGAGCTGTCCGACCGCTGCCCCCACGCCCTGCTGCTCGAGGCCGCCCAGGAAGTGGTAAACAACCTGCGCCGCCTGATTTTGCGGACACCTCCCGCCGAGGCGGCAGCTCTCGACCTTTCGGTCGGTTCGGTTGCGCGGCAGGCGGCCCGACTGGCCGAAGCCGACATGAGGCCACCACTGCGCCGGGTCATCAACGCCACCGGCACCCTGCTGCACACCAACCTGGGACGTGCCCCCCTGGGCGAGGCGGCCCTTGCCGCCGTCGAAGACGTTGCCCGAGGCTATTCCAACCTTGAATTCGATCTCGCCACCGGCCGGCGCGGGCATCGCTACAGCCACGTCGAAAAGCTTCTCTGTCGTCTCACCGGCGCCGAAGCGGCCACCGCCGTCAACAATAATGCCGCGGCAGTGCTGCTGGCCCTTTCCGCCCTGGCTCGGGGGAAGGAGGCGATCGTCTCGCGCGGCGAGATGGTGGAGATCGGCGGCGCTTTCCGGATCCCGGAGGTCATGGCGGCCGGCGGGGTTCGGCTCAGGGAAGTCGGCACGACCAACAAGACCCACCTGGAGGACTACCGCCGGGCGGTCGGCGAAGAGACCGGCATGCTGCTCAAGGTCCATACCAGCAATTACCGCATCGTCGGCTTCACCTCGTCGGTTCCTGCCTCCGAGCTGGTTTTACTGGGACAGGAGCATGACCTGCCGGTAATGGAAGACCTGGGCAGCGGCATGCTCATCGACCTCTCCTCTTTCGGTTTGCCCCGCGAACCGACGGTGCGGGAGACGGTCGCTGCCGGTACCGACGTAGTGACCTTCAGCGGCGACAAACTTCTCGGGGGGCCCCAGGCCGGCCTGAT
>Ga0102953_1000426_pt1 | contig 29366 bp, 27 predicted proteins | sample SalPon2A_C_D2_MG_FD_78509 | JGI IMG/M metagenome (GOLD analysis project Ga0102953, IMG submission 78509) | Soil microbial communities from South San Francisco under conditions of wetland restoration - Salt Pond MetaG R2A_C_D2_MG | ecosystem: Environmental > Terrestrial > Soil > Wetlands | place... | reverse complement strand
TACCCAGAAAGGGGTATGGGGGTCATTGGCCAGCAGGCGGCCTGCGTAAACATAGGCCCTGAAAAATTGGAGCAGGTAATCGTAATCCAGGGTATCGGCTTCATCCCCGGGCTGATGGTAGTACTGGTTTACGGCATCGTCAAACGCGTCAAAACCGAGGGAAAAAGTGGGTGCCGGGATCCCTTTTCTCGCAAAGTACACGTTGTCGCTTCTGTTAAAGAGGTCTTCCTCGGGTGCAGGGTCTTCGATCGCTTCAAGACCGAAGGCAGCAACCGCTTTTTTAATATCGGCCTCAGCCGTGGTTCGTGTCAGGCCGATGATGGTGGCAATTTTGGTGTTGTTGTACCCCCCGTTATCACTGTTAAAACAATAGACCATCTGCTCCAAAGGAAATACCGGGTGTTCCACATAGTATTTGCTGCCGAGCAGGCCTTTTTCCTCTGCGGTAAAAAGGATAAACAGGGCCGATCGCTTCGTGGGGTATTTCGCAAGGTTTTCGGCCATGCTCAGGACGGTGGTGGTCCCTACGGCATTGTCCCGCGCCCCGTTGTAGATGCTGTCCCCGGCCGCGTCCGGTTTTCCAACGCCCAGGTGGTCATAATGTGCTGAATAAATAATATACTCATTTTTCAGGACCGGATCGGTTCCTTCAACCCAGCCGATAACATTTTGGGAGGTCACCGATTCCACTATTTCGCCATCGGCCTTGAATTTCAGGGGCACCTTGCCCTTTTCCCGGGCGGCTGCCTCCTTTTCTCCGCCGGCATCCCTAACCCACAGGTAATTGAAATCGGCAGGGCGCACCGGTTGGTTTCCATCCCCCGCCAAACTATACCTGGCCGTATTGAGTTCCTGATCCAGATAGTTCCACATGGATCCCTCAGCCTGTACAAGTTCGACCATCCCCAGGGCCCCGTACTTTCTGGCAAGCGCTTCTTTCTGTTGCCGCAGGCCCCAGGCGGTACGCACGTCCTGGGCAGAAGCATTCCCGCCAAGCAAAAGTACGATCTTACCGGTTACGTCCTGCCCCTTGTAATCATCTTCCAGGCCATATCCTATAAACACCGCATTCCCTTCAAAATCCAGGGCGGTACTCTTCAGCGGGATCACGGGGGCCCCCTCCTGCCCATCCCATTCCAGGTTCAGGTGAGACGGGATCACCTTTTCCAACGGGACCTCCTGGTAATAGTTTTGTGTCTGTGGATTGGGCCGGACACCATAGGTGCGAAACCAATTGGCCAAATAGGAAGCGGCGATCTTCAGTCCCCTGCTGCCGGTTTCTCTCCCCTGCAACAGGTCGTCGGTAAGGAAATAAATATTTCCTTCGATAGCGTTTTTGGTTACGGTTTCCGTAACAAGTTCCTGATCTGTTTGACCTTGCAGAAAGAAAATACCGCCGATCAGGAACATGAAACATATTGGATTCTTAAACATTCGATGTATAGTTGAAGGTGTCCGCTAAAAATAAAAAGAATTGTCCAACCAGATGGATATGGGATACCAAAAAGACGTACAGATTCGGATCGGCTGAAGGCCAATCCTATCGTTTAACCCGTCCCACACTGCCGGGAAGGGTCCAATTTCAGGAAAATTCAGCCTGGTGATTCTTCCCGGACGCCTCAGTGATCAGATGGGGTTAAAATTAAAGGCAATTCCATTTTTTCAAACGGCCATAAATAATTACATTCTCCCTCAGCGTTACCTGTCAGCAATAACCACAGCAACACTTTATGAGCAAACAGAATCTTTCGGATGATTCCCAGTATTGGTACAAGGACGCCCTGATCTATGAATTGCACCTCAAAGCCTTTTTTGACAGCAACGGGGACGGGATTGGCGATTTGAAGGGCCTGATCCAGAAACTCGACTATCTCGAAGACCTGGGTATTACCGCCATCTGGCTCCTGCCCTTTTACCCCTCTCCCTTGCGGGACGACGGCTATGACATAGCCGACTACTACAACATCAACCCCTCATACGGCCACGTGAGGGACCTTAAAAAGTTTATAAAGGAAGCCCACAAACGGGGATTGAAAGTAATTACCGAGCTGGTGATCAACCATACCTCCGACCAGCATCCCTGGTTCCAGCGGGCGCGCCGGGCCCCGGAAGGTTCTGAACACCGGGATTACTACGTCTGGAGTCAGGATCCGAATAAATACGGCGATACCCGCATCATATTCACCGACACCGAGCCGTCTAACTGGACCTGGGACGAGGAGGCCCAGGCGTATTTCTGGCACCGATTCTTTTCACACCAGCCTGATCTGAATTTTGACAGCCCGGCCGTACAGGCGGAAGTGATCCGGATTATGGATTACTGGTGTGATATCGGGGTGGATGGCTTCCGGCTCGATGCCATCCCCTACCTCTTCGAACGCGAAAACACCAATTGCGAGAACCTGCCCGAAACCCATGCCTACCTGAAAAAGCTACGAGCACATATTGATGCCCACCATGAAAACAAACTCTTTCTGGCGGAGGCGAACATGTGGCCCGAAGATTCCGCCGCCTATTTTGGCGATGGGGACGAATGCCATATGAATTACCATTTTCCAATCATGCCGCGTATGTTCATGGCCCTTAAAATGGAAGACCGATACCCCATTATTGATATCATTGACCAAACCCCGGATATTCCAGAGGCGTGCCAGTGGGCCATCTTCCTCCGCAACCATGACGAGCTCACCCTGGAAATGGTAACCGATGAGGAACGGGACTATATGTATAAGGTCTATACCAAAGATCCCCAGGCCAGGATTAATGTGGGGATCCGGCATCGCCTGGCACCCCTGCTGGACAATAACCGCAACAAGATCGAACTGATGAACGTCCTGCTTTTCTCCCTCCCCGGGACCCCGGTGATTTATTACGGGGATGAGATAGGGATGGGGGATAATTTTTACCTGGGAGACCGGGATGGGGTTCGCACCCCCATGCAATGGACAGCAGACCGCAATGCCGGTTTCTCAACGGCCAATCCGCACAAGCTCTATCTGCCCACCATCATTGATACGGAATACAAGTATGAATCGGTCAATGTGGAGTCGCAGTTAATGAACGGCTCCTCCCTGCTCTGGTGGATGAAACGAATCATTGCCATGCGCAAGAAATATAAGGCATTCGGCAGGGGGGCCATCCGTTTCCTGGCGCCGGAAAACGCGAAGATCCTGACCTTTATCCGCACCTACGGGCAGGAAGAGATTTTGGTGATCTGCAACCTGTCGCGGTTTTCGCAGGCGGCGGAAATTCCCTTGGAAGACTATGAGGGATACACGCCTGTAGAGGTTTTCAGCCATAACAAATTCCCCAGGATCGGGAAGGCTCCCTACCTGTTCACCCTGGGGCCCCATGGCTATTATTGGTTTTCACTGGAAAAGGAAATGTCGCAGCAGGAGAGTTCAGAACTTCCGGAACTCAAATCCACCTCCTGGAAAGCCTTGTGGACCAAAAGGAACCAGGAAAAACTGGAACAGGACGTCCTCCCGCGGTACCTACTGGCACAGAACTGGTTCGGGGGCCGATCCCGGATCATCCAGGGCATTGTGATAGCCAGGAGCACAGATGTTCCGGTGAATGGCACCCAGACAAGGGAAGTCCTGGTGGAAGTATCCTATAATGACGGGCTTCCCGAACTATACCAGCTTCCACTAGCCGTGATCCCTGAGGACGGGGGGGAAGCGATCGAATCTTTCCCGGATGAACGGGTCCTGGCTGCGATGGACCTCGGGGGCGAAAAGACCCTCCTGGTGGATGCCGTTTACCTGGAAGATTTCAGGGATGCCCTGTTCCGCCATATCCGGAAAGGTCGCCGGCTGACCTCAGGAGGCACAGAACTAAGTTTTTCGCATCAGGCCAATCGGATCCCCAAAAAGTATAGCCCGGGCCGCTCCCGTGTCCTGGATACCTATCAGACATTTACAGCGATCGTGTACGATAATGAGTACCATCTCAAACTTTACAGGGTCCTGGACCAGACCATCAATCCGGATCTGGAGATCACCCGTTACCTTTCAGAGCAAACCCGTTTCGAGCAGGTACCCTTATATACAGGGGCCATTACCTATACAACCGGGAGCGGAGGGCCGATGGTGTTAGGGATGATGCAGAAAGGCCTCTCCAACCAGGAAACCGCCTGGGAATATACCCTGGATTCCCTGCGCCGCTTTTTTGAAAAAGTGCTCGTGGCCAGTAAGGAGATCAAGCCTTCCCGCCGCACCGGAGATCCCAGGACACCGATAGAATATGAAGACCTGCCCCGGGAAATGAAAGAATTAATGGGCAGCGCCTTCCCGGAAAGATTGCATCTTCTGGGTCAGCGAACGGCCGAATTACACCGGGCCCTTGCGGCGCATCCTGAAATCCCGGGGTTTGAACATGAGGCGTTTTCCCTCCATTACCAGCGTTCTCTTTTTTCCTCTCTGCAAGGCCTCACCAGGGAGACCTTTGATAATTTAAAGCAACACTTAACAAGGCTACCACGCCCGGTACAAGAAGAAGCCCGACAAGTACTCAACAGCAAACCGGAAGTGCTCCGGGTCTTTAAACGAATTTTTTCACATAAGATCCCAACCGTAAAGATCCGGACCCACGGGGACTACCACCTGAATCAACTCCTGTGGACCGGGAGAGACTTTGTGATTAGGAATTTTGAGGGGGAACCTTTGCGCCCCTTTAGCGAACGACGCCTGAAACGCTCCCCGCTCCGCGATGTGGCAGGCATGTTACGGTCTTTCCATTACGCGGCCTATAGCGTCATTTTAGATCACGAGATCAATGGACAGCGGAAAGAGGGGCCATTGGAAGAATGGGCCGAGGCCTGGACTGCCTGCAGCGCCAGGCTGTTCCTCATGGGCTATTCGGAAAATATAGGCGGGAAGCCCTTTATCCCGGAGGCCCGGGAAGACTACTATATTTTGATAGACACTTTCCTGCTGGAAAAGGCAGTATATGAGCTGAATTATGAACTCAAGCACCGGCCAGACCGGGTATTCATACCATTGAGGGGGATCCGGTCTATCATAGAAAGGACTTCCTGAGGGCCACCACAGGCGACCGACGGGAGGCTGCGCCCTTGAATCAGAGTCCGGCGGCGATGGCAAAACCCAGGTAAGTGCCGAGGGCATTCCCGATGGAGCCGATAATGACTGCGGGCAAAATCAACTCATTCCTGTTAAAATTCTTGGCCAGTGCCATGGCAGTGGTTCCCCCGCCAATGTTGGCCTGGGATGCTATGGCTATTAGTTGCCAGTCATATTTGGAAAACAGGTTAAGACCAAAGAGGAAGAGGCCGTGGACCAGGACAGTTACCGTAACAAAAACAAGGAGTGACAGGGCTATTGCCCCGGATCCTGCCAGTGCCCCGAAATCGCAATACGCCCCAACAACGGCCAGGAACAGGTAAATGGCCCAGCTACCCAGCAACATGTTGCCCCTGAGCCTGTTCACAGCCGGGATCTGGGCAATCAGTAAGGCAATGGTCGTCAGCAGGAGGATAGATGGGACTTCTATTCCTATGGAAGACAAGGTATTACATATTGTATTCGAAACAAATAGTACAAGACAACCCAGTACCACCCAGATGGAAAGGGATTTCAGGCTGAGTACATCTTCTTCATCTGTAGACGGCTGTCCGGCCCCGGAATTTAAGACTGGCCCGGCGACCTGTTTTCGGGGAAAAAGGCGCTGCAGGCCGACAGGTAGGGCAACAGTGATAAAAAACCACAGGGTGGTGATCACATTGTCCACAGCAACGGCATTGGTGTACAGCACGCTTTTATCGACCACCCCGTAATGCAGGGCCACGGCGTTGAAATTTATACTACCCCCCGTATAGGTGCCCGCGAACATGCCTGCCAGGGCCTGGTACATACCCTGGAAATAGGGATGGTCCTGAACGAGGTAATAGGCCGTGACTATCCCCAGCAAAGTGCCCAGGCTCCCCATCAGGAAAACCAGCAGTACACGCAGCCCCACTTTTTTTAATTGAGACAGGTTTACGTCCAAGAGCAACAGGAAAAGGGCTATAGGCGCCACATAGGAAAATATTCCGTCGTATATGGGGTTGGACGATGCAGGCACTGCCCCCAGGTTGGAAAGCACCGCCGTCAGGATTATAACCGTGAGGGCGATCCCGAACTTGTTGAATACAGGTTTTTTGGACAACCAATCCGAGATCCATAGAACCCCGGCTAAAACCGCAAGGATATAAAGGGGGTCCTGGATTTGAAATGGCATAAAGAAATCATTCGGTATGGTTGGTAAGGTAAGACGAAACTGAAAATGATGAAAGGCGGCCGGGGATTTTGTGGTTTTACAGCCGAAATATGGTGGATAGGGAACGTATCATCGGCAGGAGTTCCGTATTTTAGTAAGTAAATTTACTATTCACTTTAAAGAAAACAACTTATGCCATTTTTAACACATAGCACACCAACCCTGGATGTAGATCTGTACTTTGAAGATTACGGGCATGGCCAGCCGGTTATCCTGATCCATGGATGGCCCTTAAGCCATAAAGCCTGGGAGCAACAGGTCTGGGCCATAGTCGAGGCGGGTTACCGCTGCATTACCTATGACAGGCGCGGCTTTGGCGCTTCTTCGGCGCCCTGGGGTAATTATGATTACTCCACCCTCGCTTCGGATCTCCATGCCATTATCCAACAACTGGAACTCAAGGACGTCATGCTGGTCGGATTCTCCATGGGAGGGGGCGAAGTTGTCCGCTACTGCACGGATTACGGGACCAAAAATATCGCCAGGGTAGCCCTGGTAAGCTCCATAATCCCTCTGGTAGCTCAAAAAGAGGACAACCCGGATGGGGTACCCCAGGAGATGCTGGAAGGCATTATGAAAGCACTGGAGGCAGACCGGGTGGGATTCCTGAAGGGATTCCATAAGAATTTCTACAATTATGAGGAGAATAAAGAATCCCTGAGTGAAGCCCAGTTGGAATACGACTGGAGCATCGCCGCCCATGCATCGCCACGGGCAACCATTCAGGCGGCAAAGGCCTGGGCTGAAACCGACTTTCGCCCTGAACTGAAGAATGTAGACGTCCCAACCCTTATTGTACATGGGGATGCAGATAATATCGTGCCCTTGGAGACATCAGCCGATCAGGCGGCCAAGGGCATCGCGGACAATACCTATGAGATAATCAAGGGCGGCCCCCACGGTCTTAACCTGACCCATGCCAAAGAATTGAACCGGCACCTCCTGGCATTCCTGAAGACTCCCAAGACCGTTTGAACCTGTCAGACAGCCCGGGTTCATTGCTTTCGACTACAGCACAAAGTGTATATCCCGGAGGATTCATTTTAAACTTATCCTCAAAAGGTTATCTTTAGTGGGTTGAACCCTATGAAACCCATAGTACAGATATCCCTGGACCTGACCGACCTGGATGAGGCCCTTAAAACGGCTGCCCTGGCTCTACGGGCAGGAGTAGACTGGCTGGAGGCAGGCACCCCCCTCCTCCTGGCCCACGGCCTGCATGCGGTAAGGGCACTGAGGCAGGAATTTCCGGATGTCCCCATCGTGGCCGACCTTAAAACCATGGACGGCGGCTACCTCGAAACCGAAATGATGGCCAGGGCGGGCGCCACCCATGTGGTGGTGATGGCCCGTGCCCACCCGGAAACCATCAAGGTGGTGGTGCAGGCAGGGAAGGATTTTGGTGTAAAAGTGATGGGAGATAACCTCGGTTGTCCGGACATGGTAGCAGGTGCCCGGTTCCTGGAAGCCATGGGTTGCGATTATGTGATCCATCATATCGGCTACGACCAGCGACGGGGGATCGCAAAGGCGGGAAAGCCAACCCCGAGCCCCCTGGACGAATTACAGGACGTGGTACGGGCGGTGAAAGTCCCCGTACAGGCCGTTGGAGGCCTGAGCCTTGAACAGGCGGTCAGCTGCCCGCGGTACGGCGCGCCGCTCGTTGTACTTGGAGCCCCCCTCACTATTGATGCGGAGGCATTCAAAGTTGCCGGGGGTGATCTCGAGGCGTCTCTGCGCCTTATCTGCAGCAAAATCCATAAGGAAACCCTCCCGAAAAACCAAAACAGCTAACCCTGATTCAATTGCGTGATATGAACATCCCAGCAGTAGTGAATTTCGCCCCTACATCCGGCAGCGTGGAACTGAGGGACATAAACATGCCCACCATAAAGGAAGACGAGGTGTTATTACAGGTTGAGCGCGTGGGCGTCTGCGGAAGCGACCTCCACCAATGGACAGCGGATCACAGCTGGCCGGTGAATTACCCGGTGGTCCTGGGCCATGAATTCGGGGGCCTGGTGGCGGAACTGGGGAAAACCGTGACCGGGTGGAAAACCGGGGACCGGGTAGTGAGCGAAACAGCAGCGGTGATCAATCCGGATAGCCCCCTGACCAGGCAGGGCCTCTACAATCTGGATAGTGGGCGCAAGGGGTTTGGATACGGGGTAAACGGAGCCATGACCACTTACGTGCGGGTACCTGCACGCTGCCTTCACCGCGTTCCGGAAGAACTCCCTTTTGAACAGGCCTGCCTTACCGAACCCTGTTCCGTAGCCTATAATGCCGTGGTGATGAACTCCCGCATCAGGCCGGGGGACCGGGTCGTCGTATTGGGGCCGGGTACCATAGGGATTTTATGTGCGGCCATAGCAGGCCTGTGCGGGGCCGAAGTGCTGGTAGTGGGCCTGGAATCGGACCAGGCCCGCCTCAAGATTGCCCGCCGGTACGGCCATGAAGCAATTTACGGGGACCCAACGGCCTGGGCGCTTGAAAAAGACGGCCTCGGAGCCGATTGTGTGGTGGACGCCACAGGCGAAAGTAGTTCGCTGGAAACAGCCCTTCACCTCGTACGGCCCAACGGACAGATCACCAAGGTGGGCTGGGGACGGGATCCCCTGAATTTTTCCCTGGACTCCCTGGTGCAGAAAAATGTGCGGATGCAGGGAAGTTTCAGCCACCACTGGGTGGTTTGGGAAAAAGTCCTGAGCCTGCTTTCCTCCGGTAAACTAGATGTACGGCCCATTATAGGAGGAGTATGGCCGCTCAACAGTTGGCAGGAGGCCTTTGAAAAGATGCATTCCAGGCAAATCGTAAAAAGCCTGCTAAACCCGGTTTAAAAATTTCTCAGCAAATGCCCAAACTGGCCGTTTTTCCAAAAGCCTTTATGCAGCCCCTCTGCAAGGACGGGAGCATGGCGCTGGATGAATGGATCACCCTGGCCGGACAGTTACAGGTCTCCGGCCTTGAATGGTATGCAGGCTTTTTGGAAATGCGAGACCAGGCAGTCTGGGCTGGGTTTCGGGAACGCGTGGAAGCCAACGGCCAATCCATCCCCATGTTATGTTGTTCCCCGGACTTTACCCATCCGGATTCCGGATTCAGGAAGGGGCAGATAGGCTTACAGACCTATTGGATAGATATGGCCCATAGCCTCGGTGCCTCCCTCTGCCGGGTACTCTCAGGGCAACGTCGACCCGGAATTAGCCTTGAAAAAGGGCTGGAACTGGCAGCCGGATGTATTGAGGAGTGCCTGCCCCACGCCCGCGAGAAAGGAATAACCCTCATCCTTGAAAACCATTATAAGGACGATTTTTGGGAATATCCTGAATTTGCCCAGAAAATGGAGGTGTTCTGTCAGCTGGTAGCCCGGATAAACCACCCCAATTTCGGTGTAAACTTCGACCCCAGCAATGCCTATCTGGCCGGGGATGATCCCCTGGAATTGCTCAACCGGGTCGCCCATCGGGTAGTAAGTATGCACGCCAGCGACCGCTACCTTACCGAAGGTACGCTGGAAGATCTGAGGCAAGAAGAAACAGGGGCTGTGGGCTATGCCCGTCGCCTGAAACACGGGGAAGTCGGGAAAGGGCTCAACGACTACGATGCTATCTTCACCAGGCTGAAGGCAGAAGGATTCGACGGATGGATCAGCATAGAAGACGGGGTGGAGGGTATGGATCAGTTACAACGCAGCGTGGAATACCTTCGCGGCAAAATAGCCAGGTATTGGCCTTCCGTTTCATAAGGATTGCCGGTAAAATAGGTTAAATAGCAAATCATATGGCCCCAACAATTTAGAGAAATATGGCAGGAGGTTCATCCCGGTGGAAGGAAAACCAGCCCGACCCCGGGACCATTTACCAACTGCCGCCGCCGCCGCCGCCGAACCCTCCTCCGGAAGATCCTCCCCCGGAAGAACCGCTACTGGATGGACTACTCACCATATTTCTGGAAACGCCGGACATGGTACTGGAAAATGTCTTCGAGAAATGCCGCATGCTAAGTTGACCCGCGCCGGCGGAATGGTACCACTCCGGGGGGCGGACATTCAGTGCATTGAATTTGGTTGCCCATTTTTCAAACAAACCGAAGGCCAGGGCATAACCCATGGTATTCTCAAAATAGCCCGGGTCATCCTCCAGCAACATTTTCAATTTATGTTCCTCGGCCACTTTTATAAAACGCTTAAATCCCTTTAATTCAGATAAGACCTGGTTGCCAATGGCATTTCGTTTAACCATATAAAGATTCAACCTGAGGAGCACTACGCTGGTAATGGCAATTGCAAATGCCGCCAGGAGCCCCCAGTTAAATAATCCCGCCAGGGTACCCAGAATTCCCACTACCAGGATTACGGCCACCATGATGTATTTCACTTTCCTCGATTCGGCCACATAATAGGGTTGCGCCTGTTTCTTAAGCATGCGTTTGGCAGCATTCATCGTGGTGTAAAAGGAGTTTTTTAAACTACTCACTAACACCTCCGGCTGATTTTCGGTTGTTCCCTCCCCTTCAGGGTGCCCGGAGGCAGCCGGTTTAGCGGTCGCACTTTCAAATAACCCGCTGAACATTTCCCGGGCGTAGTCCGGAGAGTCCGCCGGCAATGGTTTCAACCTTATCAACCGGGTATCCCCCTTTCCAAACCATCCCTTTTTTCCAATCTCCTCGATTTTCAGGTATCCGTTGGCACCCCAATATGGGATCAGGGCTATAAGATCGGCGGTATCACTCTTATCATCCATTAAAAATCCCGCCATCGAAGGGTCAATTTTACCGGGAGGGTAATAACTGGTTGTGCTTACCACCCTGTCATCCTTGCCAAACCTGTACCACACTGCGATAAAGCCCCCAAGGAGTGTGGCAACAATGAAAACCCATCCGTAGGAATCCCAAAATGGCCAGAAGGGTTTTTCCTCCAAAATGGAATCGACCGGAAGATTGATCAGGACCGTTACGCTCTCGCCCTGCCGAGATGTAAAGCCTTCCCTGCTCAGCCCGGTTAAGACGCCTTTTGAAAACCCCAGTTTGAAATCCTCACTCGGTTTGGAATTACCCTGGACACCTGAATAAACAAAACAGTTTCCCGCATTCAGTTCGATATCTTCGGGTACGTGGATCCTGAAATTAATTTTGTGAAACGGGGCAGCCCAGCCATCCGGCTTGATATTCCAGTAAAATCGAACGTATTCCTCACCAAATAGGAAGGCGTTATGGACACGGTAGCGGATTTCATAATGCTGAGGACCTATAAGGGTGATGTTTTTATCGCCTATTTTTATATCTATCTGGTCCGATAATTTTTGTACAAAATCAAATGGGGCGTCGAATTTATACCCCGGAACCCGGATGTGGCTTATCCTAATCTTTCTGTCTTCTTCCTTGCCCTGGTCTTTTACCAGGTCATACCGGGTTTGAATAGTACGGTAAATACCGTGTTTTTGGGTTTCAAATTCGAGGTCGTATTTTTCAACCACATCGAAATAACCCTCCCGGTGGACGGTGATGTCCACCGAAGCAGTATTAACCGTAAAATCCTGGGCAAGACAAATGCACCGGGCCAGGAGGAAGCAAAGAACGGAAAGCCTTAATTTCATGACAGATGCGCCGGGTCTTAAGAAAAGTGAATCAGGTTGGATCAATACGTAGGGTGGGGACTTAAAATTAGGCCGAAAAATCTACTTTGACATTTTCCCTGCTGGCGGTATCTGTTTCGAAATAATCGAAATGCTGGTAATTGAACATCCCCGCAAACAAGACCCCGGGGACACTCTCGCCATAGCTGTTATTTTCCCTGACCGAACCATTGTAATAACGGCGGGCACGTTCGAGGTTTTCTTCAATGGCATTCAATTTTTCCTGAAGGTCCAGAAAATTTTGATTGGCCTTGAGGTCGGGATACGCTTCGCTAAGGGCAAAAATACTCCGCAATGACTGTTGTAGCTGATTTTCAGCTTTAATTTTGCCATTAATGTCCCCATCCGGTACCTGCATCGCTGCATTTCTAACCTTTATTACCCCTTCCAAGGTTGATTTTTCATGTTTGGCATAGCCTTTCACGGTTTCCACCAGGTTGGGAATCAGGTCATATCGCCGTTTCAGGGCAACATCAATATTGCTCCAGGCATCCTTCACCAGATTGCGGTTCTTTACAAAGCGGTTGAAAATCCCAACAATTACAATAACGAGGAGAATACCGATGCCCAGTACGATTAGTAATAATGTCATGGTTGTTTGATATATGAGGTGGGTACCTCTTGTTTTTGACTAAATTACGCTAATTATAAGACGATTGGGGTGCGAAGCCATAAAAATCATCTCAGCGCTATAAACTTAGGCCTGATAGCCCCGGCATTTTAGACACCATGTTTCAAGGTGCCGTATCACTGAGCTTCTGAATAGGCGTGAGCAGGAGTTTCCGGAATTCCACTTCCGATCCCTCTGCCTGCAAAGCGATCTGTCCGCTACTGGCCGTGGCATCGTAGCCGTAATTCACAAGATCTCCATTTTCCCATACTTTTATGGAATTCCCAAGGCATTCAATAACCATTCGATTCCATTCCCCAACCGGGGCTTCAGAATCGTCTGTGAGGTTTTTGATCTGCCTCAGATCCCCCTCGGCGCTTCCCCAATCCTCTTTTGGGCCTCTGCGCTCGACCATATTGTCTGTTGTTATATCCTCGCGGATGACCCAGAAATCCCCTGCATTGCCGTGCTCCATCTGAACTTCTATCGACTTCGGGAACATTTTATAAAGGGCCCTTGGGGTTGATGCGAATACGAGGACACCACAATTTCCGGGTTCCCCCGCAAAACGATACTCCACCTCCAACCGGTAATCCTTATAGTTTTTATCTGTTATGAGATGCCCCCCCGGGGTGCCCAGGCTTACCAACATCCCGTCCCGTACGATAAAAGGGACACGGGCATCCGGGATACTGTCGAGAGCGGGAACATCCACGTGCCACCCCTCCAGGTTTTCTCCGTTGAACAGGGAAACGGGTTCCTGTGATAAACAACCCGTAGCTAAACCGATTGCCAAAAAAACCAATGCTAATTTTTTCATGAATGATTCTGTTAAACGGGAAAAGATACACATTTTTTTGCTCAGGCAGGGACCTGCTGGCTCAGGCAATGCAAGGTACCGAATCCCCAAATCAGGTCGGAGGCACCGAGCCCTATGACCTTCCGGTTCGGGAAACACCCCTGTATGGTTTCCAGGGCCTCGGCGTCGTGTACATCATTAAAAGTGGGAACCAGCACACAACCGTTCAGGATCAGGAAATTGGCATAGCTGGCAGGCAGGTTGATTCCCTCGAACTTTATGGCCTCCGGCATGGGGAGGGTCTTTATGTGGAGGGGCTTCCCGGTCTCGAGCCTGGCCCGGTGCAGGCGTTCCAGGTTTTCCTGTAATGGCCGGTAATTGGAGCTTTTTTTCTCCATTTCCACCACCGCAATAACCGAATCGGCGGCGGTAAACCGGCAGAGGTCGTCAATATGCCCATGAGTATCGTCCCCTTGAACCCCATTCCCCAACCAGATGACATTGGTTATTCCCAGGTACTGTTCAAAAATGTGCTGGTAATCGGCTTTGCCAAATCCGGGGTTTCGTACCTGTATGTCAGGGTGCAACAGACATTCCTCCGTGGTCAGAAGGCTTCCCTTCCCGTTGCTGTCAATAGCTCCTCCTTCCAGCACAACGGGCCTCCCCCGATAAACAACCCGCGTAAGGGGAATTTCCAGGAATTCTGCCACCTTGCCGGGTACTTGGCGATCGAGGCGGTAATTGCCGTATTTGGCCCAGCCATTGAAACCAAAATGGAGGGCTTCCCTCCTATCCCCGTTCCGGATAATGATGGGGCCGGCATCCCGCATCCAACTGCGATTGGTTTTCTGTATTAGGTAGAAAACCTGTTCTGTTCTGACGTGGGCGCGCTCCAGCATATCTTCCACCCGGTCGCGGAGTTCCTGATTGGCAACGAGGAGGAATACCTTTTCATAAGCGGCAATCTTTTTGATGAATTCCACAAAGGCCCACTTTACGGCCTGGTATTTCCCCGGCCAATCCTTTCCATCGGGGGGGAAACAGAGCAGGACCCCTTCCTGGGGTTCCCATTCAGCCGGAAAACGCCTTTGGCTACCGTTCATGATCTATGGCCCTTTTGGACAGATCCCCGAAGGCATCAATGCGGCGGTCCCTGAAAAATGGCCAGTTCTGGCGCACATCCTCCTGCAGGGCCAGGTCAACTGTGGCCATGACAACCTCTTCCTTATCCCGGCTGGCCTGGGCCAGGATCTCCCCCTGCGGCCCGGCAATAAAGGATGCCCCCCAGAATTCTATCCCCTTGGTACCGGGTACATATTGTTCCAGGCCAATCCGGTTGGCGGCAGCCACGTAAACTCCATTGGCAACCGCATGTCCTTTCATTACGTTCATCCAGGCGCCGTATTGTTTTTCGCCATATTGTTCTTTTTCTCCCGGATGCCAGCCAATTGCGGTCGGATAGAACAATACCTCCGCTCCTTTTAGTGCGGTTATACGGGCTGCCTCCGGGTACCACTGGTCCCAACATATGAGGGTACCAATGTTTCCCTTCTGGGTGTGGATGGATTGAAATCCGAGATCACCGGGCGTGAAGTAAAATTTTTCGTAGTAATGGGGGTCATCCGGAATGTGCATTTTCCGATAGAGGCCGGCTTCCTTTCCATCGGCATCCAGAATATATGCACTGTTGTGATAGATCCCCGGCATCCTTTTCTCGAAGAAAGGGACAATGACCACCACCCCCAACTCGCGGGCCAGGGCGCTGAACGCCTTGAAGGAATCTCCATGGAGTGGTTCTGCCAGGGAAAAATTCGCGGTATCCTCACTTTGGCAGAAGTAATGACTGGCATATAATTCGGGGAGGCAAATCACTTCGGCCCCTTTCCGGGCCGCTTTCCGCACCCAGGCCAGACCCTTTTTGAGATTGTTTTCCGGGCTGTCATTCAAATATAATTGGAGTACGGCAATGGTGTATTTGGTCATAGGTATATTGACTAAGGACATTTGCGGTACGCCAGGCGTACCAGGATAAAATCCGTTCCCAAAAATACTATTTTATCGGGAGATATATGAACCTGGCCGGCTTAATAGGGCTCGGATAAGTGAAAAGGGCTATTGCCGTGGAGATGTTGAAAACTACTGTAATTCAGGGGGATACTTTAAATATAATCCCGTATATTTAGAAAAAACAACATGGACCGAGCTAAAAAAATCAACCTGATCGCTTTTCTTTTGGGGGTCACTGCGGTGGTTATGATCGTATTGGGCTTTATGGTACAAATGCCCGCCCCTGCGATTACAGGCATTGGGTTTTTACTGATCGTTTGGGCCCTGCTGACACTTAAATAGGCATTTCGGCACAAGCGCGGGCTGTTGTTCCCGCCGAAGGCCAGCAGGATGAACGTGCAGGTTCAGGAATCCCTATATACCAGTACGTTGGGACACCCAAAATTATTGGGCGATAATCATCCCTTTCATCGACCATAGGATCCCGAGTACTTCATTCTGGGTTTCCTGGTCCAGTCCTCTGTTATGCATTACGCCCAAAATGTCATCTATGGCATGCATAAACTCCGAGGGGCTGATATTCATCCCCCGATGGGCCGTTACCATATCCCTTCCGGAATATTTGACATTTCCCCCGCTTCCCGCGCTGAAAAAATCTATGGAATGTTGGATGATACCGGCCAATTTATCAGGCTGTTCCCGATATGGGAGGAACCGTTTGGAGATTGATGGGTTCCCCATATGGGCCTCCACGGCCTCCTGTACAAGGGCGGTAACGCCGGCAGCTCCCCCCAGGCGTTCGAATAGGATGGTTTTCATGTGTTTGTGTTTTTGCCCCTAAGATATGCAATGCAAGTTGTGACGGATATGCCAAATAATTCGAATGATCCGAATTTTGGACCAGTGGGTAAAAGGAGATCCAACGGTCAGGCCAGGTGTTGTTGCACGTATTTGGAGGGAAGGATCCCAAAGGTTTCCGAAAAGCACTTGGAAAAGTAAGCTGGATTGTTAAATCCGGTTTCATAGGCAATTTCTGCGATGGATCCAAAATTGCGGTGGAGCAATTCCATCCCTTTCCGCAATCGGAAATCCCGCAGGAACCGATTGGGCGACATGCCCGTCAAATTTTTGAGTTGCCTGTAGAGCTTACTTTTGCTGTATCCCAGGGCTTTGCTCAACATGGGCACATTCAGGGCTTCATCATTATATCTTTTTTCACAATATTCTACCAGCCGGTTCAGAAATCTTTCTTCATCCGGGCTCAAGATCCTGAACACCTGCCGGTCTATCCGGGCATTCCTGTTTTCTTCCTCGTAAAGGGCTTTTATTTCAGAAGTTACGACCAGGGGAGCTTTCATATATTCGCACATATGGCGGGCCGTGGCGATCACCTCCCCGAAAATTGCCTTTTCCTTATTTACCGGTACTCCTCCGTGAATGCCTATATGCAATTTCCGGATATCAGGATCAAATTTGGGCGTGAGGTACTTGAAGCCTGATAATATCTTCAGGGCGCAAAGGATGGCATTGCTAACCGAGTGAAAGGATACCAGGTACCTGTGATTGTCCTGCCTGACCACACGGCCCTTGTATTCTTTCAGGCGATTGGAAATCCCGTGGTGGAATTTCTGGGTGAACAGGGTATATTGGCTGGCTTCAAGGCGATGAAGGTAGTTACTCGTTTCAATACTCATGATAACGCGAAAGGCCGAATCATCGATCACCAGCAGGTCTTCCTTTTTCTCGGTCTCCGGATCTTCAATCCGTCCAAGGAAAGATTCCACCAGCCTGGGATTTACTTCAATGACTTTATGCGGGATGGCGCCATGTGCTTGTTCATGCATGGCTTTTAATGAAGCCTCATCGGGAGCTTCTATAAGGCAAAATGCCTGGTGCCTTTTGGGGTCACACCAGTACGTAATCCCCTTACAACCGAACAGATGTTGTATTTTCAGGTCCTGCTGATGCATAAGGGCAACGTGTGCCGGGGTGATATCATCAGGGATATCGTGGCGGTCCATATAAATTGGCATGACCTTTTTTACGAAAGATACGGAATTACAGGGAATTTCGGAAGTTGGAATTACCCCTGTTTGCCGGACGATCTCAGCATTTCAACAGGCATCAGGTTTCCGTCTTTCGACAGACTTGCCGAAGGATACTTATTGCTGTACCGTCCTTCCCTGGATTCTTACAAAAACCGCAGGGAACAATAGGTCGGCATTCTATAGGATCCCAGCCGGTGTTATCGGGAAACCGGGTTATTGCCTTCTTTGGTAGAAGATCTGCCAGGCGGTCTTCCAGGTCTTCCCGCCATCCCTTGTTCCTTCCCAGGTCCAGGTAAGGCTGTCTGGCTTGATATCGGAAAATACCATACGATACAGAACCCCCCGATTATCCTCTTCGGTCATCCGGAAGATCCGCTGCCCGTCTGTTGTGTCTCCCACAAAATGGAAATAGCCGCCGCCGTTGTCTGCCCAGGATTGGTACCAGGTATTTGCCTGAGGGTTGTATACCGAAATGCTCGTGCCCCTGAACCCATCGGCGGGATCTTCAAAATGTTCTTGCAACACCTTGCCATCCAGGATTTTTTCGATGTGGTTGCTGCCTTTTACCACGGTAGAATCCGGGCCGTACCAGTGAACGTCCCACTCCCCTACCCAAAAATCAAAGTCGTTATGATTTGAGGTTTGGGCTCGCAGGAAGGCCAGGGGAAGTAAAAAAAACAAAGAGAATGTGCTGTGTCTGATGGTTTTCATAGGCGTTAATTTACGATTTATGGTGGGCCGTGCATGGCTGCGCGGCGGCAATTTCACAATTTTCTGTCAATAACCGCAAACCGGTTCTCATATGGTCCAGTAGCCCGGGCGATATACCGGCCAGGGCTGTCTCACGATTTTGGGCTATGACCGGGCGCAGGACCTCCAGGATATTTAAACCTTTCGCGCTCAGGGACAATTGGGAACGACGCTTATCCGTCGCATGCACCCGCCGGCATAAATACCCGTTTCTTACCATTGAGTTGATCATTCGCGTCATGGATGCGTCTTCCTTAAATAATATTTCTGCGAGGCGTACCTGAGACAATCCTGGCCGGTCATGAATGAGAAGCAACAACAGGGCCTGGTCTAGCGTAATATCGTTGGCTACAAAACCCAGTTGCTTCTGAGCAAATTTTCGGTAGGTTTTAATTGCCTTTTCTATGGCATAAAAAATCGTAAAAGTTGGTAAGGGTAGCACGTTCTGAAGGAATTTGATTTAATTGATATATCAAATATAGTCATAAATACCTAAAATTTACAATAAAAAAAGCGCCCTTAAGGCGCTGTCAAATCCAAATGTTACCGAAATATACGGAATTATGAATTAATATTCACTACCTGCAGGTCAAAAATAAGATCCTGCCCTGCCAGGGGATGGTTGGCGTCAATAATAATATGGTCGTCCTTGACTTCGGCAACGCGTAACTGGCGTTCAGACCCGTCAGGGTTTCGGGCCACGAGCCCCATCCCTACTTCGGGTTTGATGCTATCCGGCAGTTCTTCATTTTTGATGCTCTGGAAGAGTTCTTTACGTACTTCCCCATAAGCTTCCTCCTTGGGAATGGTGACCGTTTTCTTTTCGTTCACTTCCATATTGAGCAACCCTTTTTCAAAACCGGGAATAAAGTTACCCTGGCCCAGGGTAACCTTCAGGGGTTGTTTTCCCTCGGAGCTATCGAATACTTGCCCGTTTTTAAGCTTTCCTGTGTAGTGCACTTCAACCGTGTCGTTTGCTTTTACTTTGCTCATGCTTTTGCTATATCTATCAGGTTATCCATTTAATGAATTGCAAAACTAGGCATTCTCAGATAGTTCAGCGAATGATCTGGGAAAAATCCCGGGATTCCGTGGGCAAATATGGCCGGTAATGGTGTGCTTTCCGCCAGGATGTGGCTCTTTCTCAGGGTATCTTAGGGACTCCAAAAAGGATCTCCGGCCGGGATAAATTTCACCGGAACTTCGGGCACAAATTCCCGCAGCCAGTCGGCGCAATAGTCCATCCCCCCTTCTTCGGATATGGCGTGCCCCAACATAATGAGCGCTTTCTTTTTGCCCTGGGCGGCAGCGTCGCGAACGTATTCAACTGTTTCCCATTCATGGGTTTCCCCAATGATCAGGGCTTCCACATCTTGTTGTTCCAGGGCGGCGATCTGCCTTTCGGAACCGGCAGCCCCAAGCACCATTCCAACCTGGCTTAGGGACATTTCCGGGTTCCCCACTACCCTTATGTTGGCGGAAGGATAGATTGTTTGGAGCATCCCGGCCAACCCCTTTAGATCGGTCTGGGGTATCTTGTATACATAAGGCCTTTGCCGCGTTTCATATCCGGACCATCCCAATTGGGCAACTACCCCCTTATAGATCCCATCGGGATCTGTTTGATGGAAATGGTCGTGAAAACGGAAAACGATCATATGGTGGTCCCTGATAAAATCGCGTTTGGCCCGGAAGACGGAATCACTTTCCAGCCAGTCGGTTTTATCCAGGTGGTTATAAAAGGTAGGTTCGTGGGTAATGACCATATTCAGGCCAGCCGCGTGGGCCTTTTCCAAAACCTCCATGGTAGCCAAAAAAGTTGTGGCGATCCCGGTTACGGCCATGTCTGCACTTCCCCCTTTAAAAGTATCCACCGTTTCCTGTTGCCAGGGTACGGTCACATGGTTTTTGATCCTGGCAATCACCTCCCCGGCGGTCAGGGTATCCTTACCAATCAAATCGGGCGGTTTCATCCCCAGCAAAATGAAGGTTAGAAAGGCAATAAGGGCTGGTTTGTGTAATGGTTTCATCTTTCCCAGTATTTTAATGACATCCCAACCGGAAATTGGGCGGTGGCCATAAAAATACTTTAAAATCCCCATTGTGGCGGAAAACAATGGTGCGAATTCCGCTTAAGAATTGAGCCATTCCCGGAATTCCCGGGATTTGGCCTTGCTTACCACTACCCTTTCCGCAACGGGGGGCTGCAGGGATACGACCAGCTTGCCGTTAAAATATTGACGAATATTCGTAATAGCCTCTCGGTGGGCGATATATTGCCTGTTCAGCCGGCAGAATACCGCGGGGTCCAGGTCCTCTTCCATTTCCTCCAGGGTCCCTTCGGGAAAATACACCTGGTTGTCCCGGGTATGCAGTTTTACAATCCCTTCATCGATCCGCAGGTAAGCGATAGAATCCGTTTTCAGGGGGATCCAGGTATTCCCCTTTGCAACCAGCAGGGATGTTTTATAGGGGTTCTTCCTCAGGTTGACCATGTTCAGCAATCGTTCCATCTGCCGGGTCATACCCGCCGGGCCGTGGATCTGGGTTTTGAATTGTTCCAGGGCTGCGCCCAGTTCTTCTTCATCTATGGGCTTCAGGAGATAATCAATGCTGTGTACCTTGAAGGCTTTGAGGGCATACTGGTCATAGGCCGTGGTAAAGACTACGGGGACTTCTATGTCTACCTTCTCAAAAATCTCAAAAGAAAGCCCGTCGGCAAGATGAATATCCATGAAAACCAATTCAACGGGGTGCGACCGGGAAAAATAGGCAACGGTGCTTTTAACCGAATCGAGCACCTCAAGGATTTCCAGATTGGGGTCCAGCTTATTCAAAAGGAAAACCAGGTTTTCACTGGCAGCCCGTTCGTCTTCTACGATGACTACTTTCACGTTCCTGAAATTAATGGCAATTGCACCCTGAATGTGGATTCGTCCTTAAAAATGACGATTTTCTTTTTTCGAAGCAGGAAGTACCGTTTGTCCAGGTTCAGCAGGCCATTTCCGGTTCCGTCAATGGGAGTGGTACGCGGATGAATCCGGTTCTCCACCACCAGGAAATCGTCTTTGGAATAGATTTTAATACTCAGGGGGCAGCCTTTTGAAATTTCATTGTGCTTTACAGCATTTTCTACCAGGAGTTGCAGGGCCATCGGGGGAATTTCCATATGCAAATGACGTTCCGTTATGTCCATATCGATAGTAAAACAATATCGGTGGTATCGGGTTTTTATCAGGAAGGCATAACTTTCCAGGAATTTGATCTCATCCTTCAGGCAGACCAGGTCCCGGTCCCCACTTTGCAAGATATACCGGTACATATGGGAAAGCTTGTTCACGAATTGAGTCGCTTCCTTGTTATCCCGGACCAGAGAATTGAGGGTATTCAGGCTATTGAAGAGGAAATGCGGATTTAACTGGTTCCTGAGTGCGGATAATTCCTTTTGTAGGTTTTGCTGTTGCAGGCGCTCGTTCTCAAGGATGTTTTCCTGCCGGATGACCAGTAACCGCAAAATCCGGGCAACAAAAAGCATAATGATGTGGATGATCCCGAAATTGAAGTACAGGAACCGCTCTTCGCCCCTCGTAAATCCTATCCGTTCCAGCAGGCTATAGGTAGCAAAGGTTATCACCAGGGTAAGCGCATAGATCCCCAGGTTGATTAGGACGGTGAGCAAGCGGTTTATAGGTTCAGAAAATCGGTATAGCCTGTATTTGAAGTTTGCATTGAATTGCAAAACCATATACGAAAATCCAAAAAAATAGACCAGGCGGATGATGAGATAGCTGACCGAAAATTCAGGCAAATGGGCATCGGCAAAAGCCGGGATATGGAACAGCCCAATGGTGACAGGCAGGTTCACCAATACGGAGACCAGGCCTGCGATCCTCCACAGTTCAGATTGTTTAACCTGTTTCACTTCACCTTGATTTGCTATGCTGGTTTACAAATTTACATTAAAAATGCTCAGGGCAGAATCCGGAGCCATACCTAATAAGAAAGGCCCCCAAGCCTGCTGCCGGGAGCCTTTTATCAGTTCATGATTTCTTAGAAATCAATACCGGATGTGGTCTTAAGGCTTTTGAGTTCATCCCAGATCTGCCCGTCCTGCACCTCCATATAAGGGATCTGATCCAGATCAAAGGCAGCGGCCGCATAGGGGTTAAAATCCGCGGGTAAATATTCGTCCACATCAAACCCCAGTTCCACCGGTTCTTCCGGCTCGAGGTACACAATGTCTTCCAACTGTAATGCAGGTTGTGCATAGGGATCGAACCCCTCGGGCAGGTAGACACGGGTATCAAAGCCCAGGTCAACCGGTTCTTCTTCCTCTATATATACGATCTCACTCAGGTCGGGTTCCATCCCCGCATAGGGGTCAAAGTCCTCGGGCAGGTATTGCGCGGTATCGAATCCCAGATCCACGGGTTCTTCATCCTCAATGAATTGTATGTTTCCCAGGTTTATATCCGGGCTTGCTGATGCATACGGGTCGAAATCCGCAGGCAGGTATTCGTCCACATCAAAGCCCAGTTCGATCGGTTCTTCTGTTTCGAGATACACAATGTCATTCAGGCAAAGCGTCGAGGCACCTGCAGTATCGTCATCGCAATAGTCAGCCATTGCAGGTTTTGCATGGGCAGCAGCCTTTTGATGTGCAAGAGATGTTTCCTTGGCCGGAAAGGCGGTTGATTCCGGATAGAAAGGATGTTCCTTAAACGGTTCAAGCAGCACCCTGTTAATATGTGCAGGGTTGGCCTGCTTATGGGTCGGTCTGTCGTCGAGCTTCAGAAAAGTCAGCATTCCGATCGACAGTACTCCAGTCAGTGTCAGTAAACTAGTTGTTTTCATTTTAAAATACTTTTGATGCTATTTGATTTCGGGATATTTCTGGTATCCGGGGTCAAAAGTACTTCAAGGCTACCCCGGGTAGGGAAAGAACCTCACTGAAACGTCCAAAAGGGAGTCTGAAACGTCCAACTTACCAAATCAAATTTCCCCTCCAACTTTTATGGGGACTCTAAAGGAAGTGCTTCAGAAACAGGTTGAGTTCAATATCCGGATGGGATGGGGCCGTGAATAGGAAGCATACCAGCAGGTTGTGGTACCCTAAATTAAAAAAAACCACAGTCACCGGGGATTTACCTGTGGCCTGTGGCATTATTTTAAATTTGTAATTGGATCTCAGCCCCTCACTTGGCATCCAGTATCTTGGTGCTTATGTAAGCACTGGACCTGATTATCTTCCCTTCATCATTAAAATCATGGATATAGAGGGCAGGGATTACAAATTCCTTTTTGTCCGATTTCCGCAGCAACCTGAATTTCCACCAGGACTGCACTACTTTTGCATCTCCCAGGTCGTATTCCAGGTAATCCGGATAGCCCACCTCGTCAATGCTTGTGAAATCATAGGTTTCCCAAAGCTTTGCATTCCTGGCCTTGACCTGTTCAAGGGTCATGGACTCACCTTCGGGGAGTTCAAGGGTCGTGAATTCGGCAGCCGGATCATAAAAGCTGTAAGCCGTGTCGAAATCTCCGAATTCAAAGGCATGCATCATGCGCCGTACTGTGTTGATATTATCATGGTTGTTATAAATGGTGCCATTCTTCCGGTCAGAATAGCTGCGGTTGATCTCCTGAGGAATCCGCATATCGTAATAGGAAATCAGGGAGGTGATCTTATTTTCATCGTTAACTACAAACAGCCGGTGAACGGGCATGTCCAGTTTCACTCCGGTCTTGTTCTGAACTCCTTTAATATGCTCCCAGGTCTGTACCCAGGTACCACTATCCTTATATTCCAGGGCATCGGGATATGCACCTTTGGAGGGTTTAATTGAGAGATAACTGATGTTCGCAGACCACCAGTCCATCTGGTTAAGCCAATCTTCCTTGTCCTGCCCCTTCACATCCTTATCGGCGTTGGTCCCGTTATAGGCCTTGAAATCCTCCGCCATGTAAGCAGCTGCTTTTTCCTTGTCGCTTGCAACAAAAGCAGCCGTAAAAGCATTTACAGTTTCTATGGCGGGATGTTCAATAAAAATGGTCCCATTTTTCTTTTTCTGGGACCAGCTAACAAAAGTTAGCAGGCATATGGCAATTAGTGTCAATCTTTTTTTCATGTTAAAGGTTTTAGTTAATAATTATGGCTTTTTAGGTATCTCAATGGCACAACTAACAATATTTTTTACAAGCCGGGGAAAGATCACGGACCAATAGTTGGGATTAGTGTCCGAATGAGGCCTGTGGCTTCGCGTACAAACAGGCAAGTCTGGAACTGATGTGACCTTTGAGACTTAAAGTGTCATCCGCTTTCCTTTCACCTAACTCAAAAAAGGCTGTACTTTTGTCTAAACAGAAAGACGGGATGGAGCAAGGATTTGCGCACGGCATCATTGATTATTTACGGCAAATCGGGCTCAGTGAAAATTGGGCGAGATACGGAAACCTGGCCATTTTACTGGTAGCCAGCCTGCTTTTTGCCATTTTGCTCGATTGGATAATCTGGAAGGTCCTTAGAAGGGTAACCACCAATTTGGCCCGCAGGAGCAAAACCAATTTCGACGATATCCTGGTAGCCAACCGGGTCCCGCGTTACCTGGCCCATATCCTTCCGCTGCTGCTCGTGCTGGAATGGATCCCCATGATTTTCGCGGACTACCCATATTCCGGCTCCCTCATCCTCCGAATCTTTCAAATCCTGGCGGTGATCCTGGTGCTGCAGATCACCAAAAGCGTACTGAGCAGCCTGAGAGATTATTTCAAAACCCTGCCGCGGTTCCGCGACAAACCCGTGGACAGTTATATACAGGTGTTTATGATCTTCGCCTGGGTGGCCGGGATACTAACCGTATTTGCCCTGCTGACGGGAACGACGGTGTGGAAGTTCTTTACAGCCCTTGGGGCGGCTTCCGCTATAATATTATTGATATTTAAGGATTCCATCCTGGGCCTGGTAGCGAGTATACAGGTCAGCGCCAATGATATGGTGCGCATTGGCGACTGGATTACGTTTGAAAAGTATGGTGCAGACGGGGATGTGATCGAAATCAACCTGGCCACCGTCAAGGTGCAGAATTTCGATAAAACCATCACCACCATCCCCACCTATGCCTTGATTTCCGATTCCTTCCAGAACTGGCGCGGGATGAAAGAAGCCGGGGGACGCCGCATTAAGAGGGCTTTGATCATCCGCCAACGCTCTGTCCGTTTCCTGGATGAAGAAGAAGTGAATTCCCTGAAAAAAATTCAGCTGCTTACCAATTATCTGAACCTGAGAACCCAAATTATCAGGGAGTATAACGAACAGCATGGAATCGACAGGGAATTGGCATTAAACGGGAGAAATCTCACTAACCTGGGCGTTTTTAGGAAGTATATGGAAACCTATTTAGAAAACCATCCGGCCATCAATAAGAAGATGACCCTAATGAGCCGGCAACTTGCCCCCACACCCCAGGGACTGCCCATAGAAATCTACGCATTCAGCAGTGATAAGCGCTGGGAGAATTACGAATACATCATGGCCGATATTTTTGACCACCTGCTTGCCGCTATTCCATATTTTCAACTGGAAATATTCGAATTGCCCACCAGTCTGAAACCGGAGCAGGGAGTCATGGAGTAAGGGACAAGCGCAGGGAGCGGGCCCGGCATGGTTCAGTCCGTCATTTTACCCCAACCCAGTCGTCCCCTGAAACGCGAAAAAAGGATCTTCTTTTTATTCGAATTAATGAAATAAACCCCTGTAAGCAGGACTACGGCGGCAATTACAGACCGGAGTGTAATCAATTCATCCAGGATATACCAACCCAGCAGGAGGGCCACCACCGGGTTTACATAGGTGGAAGTTGCCACTTTTTCCGGAGATACGCGTTTTAGCAGGTAATTAAAGGAGGTAAATGCTACAATGCTTCCGAAGAGGATCAGCAGGATCATAGAAACCTGCACAGCTCCGCTCCAGGACGAAGGTAAAGTCCAGTGTTCCCCTATGGCCAGGCTGGAAACCATCAGGAGAACCCCGGCGGATACCATTTGATATGCCGTATTGACAAAGTAGTTGGCGGGCAGGGGTACCCTCGCTACGAACAGGCTACCATAAGACCAGCTGAGCATACAAATAAAAATCATAAGCAAGCCCAATCCGGCATGTTCCCCGGCCACCAGCTGATCCTGACTCACCAGCAGGTAAATCCCCAAAACACCCAGGATTACACCCAGCACGGACATGGCTTCTATCTTTTTGCCTTCCAGCACCCGCATCATAATCAGGATAATCAGGGGTTGAGCCGCAATAACCAGAGCTGCAAAACCGCTATCCACGTATTTTAGGGCCCAAACCATAATCCCATTCCCTAAAGTGAGGAATAGAAACCCTGCGATCAGCGTATTTTTATAGTGTACCCAGCTTATTTTCAAGGAAATCCCCAAAATCTTGCACAGTATAAATATCAGGAGGCCGGCCACGGTAAAACGTACGGATGCCAGCATAAAAGGCGGCAGCTCGGCCACAGCAACCTTGTTGAGCAGGTAGGTGGAGCCCCAGATCACATAGATGGAGAAGAATGCGAGGAGGATCAGGGGAGTCGGTGCGGATTTCGCCATGGAACCTTGATTCTGAAAAACGATCCAATATTACTTATAATCCCCGGATTGGCCTTGAAGAATGTGCTTAATTACGCCTGAATATTCACCAGCCCGAAAATGATAGCCTGCCAAGCAGAAAATCAAAAAAATAAAACAGGCGGGCATCCGGGCCCGCCTGTTCATAAATTCCGGCATTTCTCTGTTATCCCCCTGTGTTGGGTTCTTCGGGTAAGGGAGTAAGGTCAAAATCGAGTTGTGTCTTGTTGCCTGCCACTATGTCCACGTCTTCGGCAAAGGCAGGTTCATACCCGTCCAGGGTAACGTCCACGTCATAAGTACCTTCCAACAGCCCCATGACCATGTAATTTCCATCCGCATCCGTAAAAGTGGTGGTATTCAGCGTATCAGCGGCATAGACATCCACTTCCGCTCCTTCAAGTCCCAGGCGGGAGTCATCTTCCTGAATGGCTCCCACATTCCCGGCCAGGGTACCGGCAAAGGTATTGTTGATCCCTTTGATGACGGGTTTACAATTGAACCCCAGGATACCATCAAGGCTGGAAGCATTTCCCTTGGCCACAAAAGACCGGCTCACATCAAAATCCAGTAACAGGTCGGAGGTAAGACCTCCGGTCACCACCAGGTGGGGCTTAATGAATACCTTTATTCCGGATTCGGCTCCACTGGGCACTTTCAGATCGTAGGTTGTCCCATCGGTAAGCTCTATATTGATCCCTTTTACATAAACCCTAACAAGGTCATAGGATCCGGCTGGTACATCGGTTTCCGCCAGTTTTGCGGTAATACCATTGGACAGTTGCAACAGGTTTAACGGCATTTCTTCCTCCATAAGGACCTGATAGGGCGAAGCCCCGTCCATTCCTTCACCGGGTGCATCCTCCCCGCCATCTTCCGCCACCATGCGGGCATCAATTTTAAAAACGGTTACATTGGCTTCTGCAACCATACTGTAAGGAAATGGGGCGTCTGTTAATCGGACCACCACTTTTCCGGTTTCCTGAGTGGATTGATCCCCGTCTGAGCTGCAGCTAACCAGCGAAACAAAAGCCATTAGCATGCAAATGAGTTTTGCAGGATTTTTCATCATTTTCAATTTTAATTTCACAATGTAATTCAGGGCAATCGAAGGGTAAAGATACATCCGGAGCAGGCTTTTATAGGAAATATGCGCAGCTATTCGATGAAATACTTCCTCCTTCCACTCCGTATTCCAATCAAAAAAGGAGGCTTAAAGCCCCCTTATTCCTTAAAAAATGTCGAGAATTATCCTTATTTGAGTGTAGCTGAGAGTGTGATTTCTGCTTTCAGGAGCTTGGATACAGGGCAGATGGACTTTGCTTTGTCTGCTACTTCCCTGAATTTCTTTGCGTCTATCCCAGGCACATCGCCGGTAAGATCCAGATCAATACGGGTGATATTTCCGTCCTCAAAGGTAACGTTCGCGGCTACATCCAGAGTTTTGGGCGTAAAGCCTGCCTCCCCCAGAAGGAAACTCAATTGCATGGCAAAACATCCCGCGTGAGCCGCGCCCACGAGTTCTTCGGGATTGGTCCCCGGCTGGTCCTCAAACCGGGTGTGGAACGAATAGGGTGTATCCTTTAATACCCCGCTGTTGCTATATAAGGTGCCGGACCCTTCTTTCCCACTGCCTTTCCACTGTGCCCCGGCTTTTCTGGTAAATTTCATATTTAATTGTTTTTAAATTGATAAATGATTAAGTGTAAACACTATTTAAAAGTTTCGTTTAAAAAGTCCTGCAATTCCTGCCAGGATTCCTTATCCGCCTTTTCCTGATACGCAAGCGGCAGATTGAATTTCTTCCCTAAGGAATCTGCGGCTTTGCTTGTAAAAGAATGTTTCGCCCCCTCGTAAGCGATATATTTGTAGTCGGCCCCAATGCTGTCCATGGCCCTCGTATAGGCAGTTACCGCTTCCTTGGGTATAAAGGGGTCGTCCGCACCATTGCATACCAGTACACGGGCTTTCAGGTCCTTATTGGGCATAATGGGCAGTTGCAGGCCGCCGTGAAAAGCCGCTACGGCATCAAGGTCCTCCCCGGCGTCGGCCATGGTGAGCACCACGCTGCCTCCGAAGCAATACCCGATGGCCGCTATCTTGTCGGGGTCTACGGTAGGCTGTGATTTCAACAATTTCATGGCTGCTTCAAAACGGGCCCTGGCTACATCCATGTTTTGCATTACCATACTTGAAAATTTTCCTGCATCTTCCGGATGGCTGGCCTGCTTCCCGTCTCCGTACATGTCAACTGCCATAGCCGTATATCCCAGGGCCGCCAACATGTCGGCCCGGTGCCGGCTGTAAGCGTTGTGGCCCCACCATTCATGCACTACCAGGATGCCGGGCCTTTTTGTTTTCAGGGAGCTATCATACACCACGTATCCCTTCATTTGGGTGGAATCCGTGGAATACGTTACTTCTTCACCCTTAAGCTGAACCCCACTTTCTTCGGGAGGGCTTGCAACTGCTTTTTTGGGTTCGCCCTTACAGCCAAAAAGAAGTGATCCGGTTAAAATTACCAGGGCCGGAAAAGAAAAAATTCTGTGTTCCATAGGACTTTTTCATGTTTAGGTTGATATCCTTAAAAATACACAATATAGGCTGGAAAC
>Ga0102953_1000425_pt1 | contig 29397 bp, 31 predicted proteins | sample SalPon2A_C_D2_MG_FD_78509 | JGI IMG/M metagenome (GOLD analysis project Ga0102953, IMG submission 78509) | Soil microbial communities from South San Francisco under conditions of wetland restoration - Salt Pond MetaG R2A_C_D2_MG | ecosystem: Environmental > Terrestrial > Soil > Wetlands | place... | reverse complement strand
TCACAAATAAAATTACAATTAAAATATTCGGATGAAACTGCGTGGAAAACTGAATTTTTATTTTATATAGATAAAAGAGCACAATCTCATTTTGATTGGAGTTTAGATGGAGTAGAACAAATAAATAATTCAACATTATCTAAAGGAATTGATATACGTTTACAAGCAAAACGAACGTCTGCAGGTGAATTTGATGTTTCTTCTTCACTTACATTAAAACAATTTCAAGTTAATTAATTTACAAATTTAAAAGTTATTTAAATTTTGATGTTTTCTAAAACGTTTGCTGCATAATGTACAAATATTATCTAAATTTAAATTTATATGTGTATCACAATTTTTAACCCATATTTTTAATATGGCACCATTTGTTGGTTTTGTCATTAAATATAAACCAGTTATATGTCGATAATAATTTTCTGGAACTAATGTTTCGCCAATCATTCGAATTATTACTTGAATTAATGTTCCTTGAATATCTTCAGAATTATTAATTAAATAAGACCATGAACCTCCATGAATATTTTCAGTACATTCATATTTTGGTGGAATATTTTCTCGCATTATATAAAATTGATGTCGTGTAAAATCATGTACATTATTAAAAAATATCCAAAAATCTTCAATCGTATTGATAATAAATACTTTTTTATATGAATTATCTGAAAAATCTTTATCTAATTTATCATGAGCATAAATACACCAAAATGTTTGCAAAAAATGTTTATTATTATAATAATTGTGTTTGTTATTTTTCGTATTTTTGTTATTTTGATTGTTATTTCTAAAAAATTGTTTTTGTCGTTTTTTTCTAATATTTCGCGTATTTTTGCTATTTAAATTATTTAATTTTTTTTTAAAAGATGCTTGCATTTTTATTTTTGATATAATTTCTTATGTAATTTATATAATTTAAATAATAAGTAAAATGTGTTATGTATTGTATATATTGTCAAAAATGATGTAGATTTTAATATATTTAAAATTATTAAAATTTTCATTTTATATTACAAAAATATATCAAAAAAAATTATATAAAATTACTATAATCATAATCATTTTTTTTATAAGGTGTATATTCGGTATTTGGAAAATATAATGGTGCTTGTGATAAATCATTTGTGTCTTTATGAATAGTTTGATAAATATCAACTAAATCACGATTTGCTAATACATTATTTTTCCAATTTTGAAATTTTGTACTACTTGTTAAACTATCACAATCATTTTGGGTTTGTGTTAATGGTGTGGTGCTCATTATTTTTTTCGTGTCTAAATCATTTGAATTTTTTAAATCGTTTGCAAATGATATATATATATAAATATAAACCATCAAAACTAAAAAAATAATAATTATATTTTGAAAATTATTATGATTCATTGTTGTTATTAGTTCAAAAAAAAAAATTTTAAAAATATTATAAATAATTGGCACATTTTTTTTTTTATTTAGAACACTAAAAAAAATTACAAAAATGTTATGTGTTTATCCTGTTTGTCTTTAATAATTTCCAGAGTTTCAATTTTTTTATTTTTATAATTAATAAAATCGACGTACCATGTATTTTTATCATCTCTAATTTCATTTACAACAAATAATAAAATTCCTTTTAAATGTTCAAAATAAAAAACATTTATTTTTTTTTCATATTTTCGACTAACATATGTCGTTTTTGTATTATTTGTAAAAGGCATGATTAATTTGTAAAAATTATTGAATTATTTGAAAATATATTATTAAATAATTACGAAAATTTATATAAATTATATTATATTATTTGCCAAAATGAATAATCAACAAGAATATACACAACAAACGATTGATGGAACTACCTATCAAGTAATGAATATACCTAAAGTATTAGAGAGAATTACACAAGAAAAACAAAAAATCAAAAGAACAAAGTATGATTTAATAATGTCGATAGTAATTATTTTAATTGTATTTGTTGTATTGTTTGTGATTCTTTTTGTTTTTTTGACAAAAAAAAAATCAAATAAAAAACCACCGTTATATCCTAGTAATGTCAATTCTGTTTAAAAATGTCACTAACTGCAAATGTATGAAATAATTACAATTGTTTACCTTAATTTATTTTTTTATTTTTAATATTTTTTTTTTAGTTCAATTTTCAATTTTCAAGGTTCAAGGTTCAAATGTATCGTCGACATTATTCAACCACAAATAAAAAATGGATATCATGTAATTTGTTTCAAACCAAAAGTAGTAGAAGAACAGTACAAATAATTAACAAATTTATTGTTGTTAAAAATTCAACAGATATTATTTCATTTATGTGGTGTCGTTCAACAAAATCATTATTTATTAATTATTTAAATGTTTATAAAAATAAATGGAAATATACTGATTCATTATTTTTATTAAATCTTGTGGATTGTCAAAAAATTTATTCAATAGCATATAATAAAAAATTTTCAATTATTTTTATTTATTATGAACATCAATTTTGTAATGGATTTAATGCATTAATATATGGAAAATTAAATCATGATAAATGTAAAATTGAAAATAAAAGAAAAACTTTTATAGCATATAAAGTTCAAAAATGTTCAATTGAATTTGTAAATGTATTGGATAAAATAAATAAGCAAAATAAGCAAAATAAGCAAAATGAGCAAAATGAGCAAAATGAAAAAAATGAAAAAAAATTATTTGAAATACATTTAGTTGGTCCACGTACATTATATGGTGAATTAGAACATTTAACTTTAGGTTATCAAAAAGACAAAAAAAAAAATAAATGCAAATTATATGTAAATGAATTAACGGATTATTTTGATGCAAGAATTCACAATTATAGTAGTTTAATTTTTATACCACTTCATAATATTTTAATGTGTATTGGTGATTGTTCAATTAATTATTTTTGTTTACAAACACGACAATGGTTTAGAACTAATATTAAATTATCATCATTATATATTTCTGCTGCATTTTATGCTCCATTAAATATTATTTTTATATATCAACAAAATTCACCTATTTTATTATTAGATATATCAGATATTACAAAAATTAATATTATACAAACCACAATTAAAATGCCAATTTATTCTTTAAATGCAAAAATTTTTATATTAAATAATAATGAAACAAATGAAATATTAGTTCATAAATATTGTAATTATTTTTATAATTATCAAAAATTTTCATGGTATAAAATACCTAATCATTTAGAAAAATTAATTTTTAGATTTTTTAATAATATTTTTTTAATATTTCAAAGACAATTATCAATTTGGAAAACTGATATTGCACATACAATTAACAATTTACAAAACTCAAATAATACTGTACATTCAAGAATTTGATCCAAATTTTGTTCTGATATTTGACTTTGACATCCTATACTAATATTTTTTTTTTTTGGTGGTGTGTGATGTGTATTTTGAAAAAAATATGTTTGCAAAAAATGACTTAAAAAAAAAAATCTATAAAAAATATAAATAAAAATTCAAAACTTTTTCAAAAAAAAAATCGTAAAATTTCAAAATTCAAAAATGGAAACTCAAAATTTATTAGCATCTTGTCAAAAAAAAACTCTAGTCAAATTAATTAAATACTTTGAACTAAATGCTGCCGTTATTTTAAGAAATAATAGTGATTATTCCAAAGATCATTTAATTAATTTAATTTGTGAAAATGAAACTAATTCAAAAAAAATTAAATTATATTTATATTTTGCTCAAGAATTAATTAAATCAGATTTATATTATATTGCAAAAAAATATAATTCCGGCATTGTATATATTGGCACAACAAATATTCAACTTATAAAAATAATAAATCAAAATGAAACTAATGTCGAAAAATTAAAAAATATAATTCAAGAAAAACGGACTATAAATAATGCAGCAAATATTGGCAACAACACAAATAATATTGCAAATACATGCAACAATAATAATACAACATATCTTAAATCATACATTGATCAATTAGAAAAACAAATCTCGTTTTTACAACAAAGTCAATTATTAGATAAACAACAAAAAAATTATGAATTACTTTTATCAATTGAAAAATATAAATATAAAACACAATTATTATTAGAAGAATCATCATCGCAATGCTGCAAACAATGCCAGAAATTCCAAAAATGCCAAAAACAAATTTTACCAAAACAAAAACAAAACAATAAAAACTCTTTGGCAATCACCGCAATAAATGAAAAAATAATGAATACAAAAAAACAAATATCTGATTTAAAAAATAATTTAAAAAATAATTTGCAAAATTTGCAAAATAATTTGAGTATAGTTGATAATATAAATACTATTATAATATCAGGCAAAACAGTAGCACAAAATAATAAATCAAATATTGAGTTAAATCTTGAACCAAATATTGCGCCAAATCTTGATCCAAATCTTGAACCAAATCTTGAGCCAAATCTTGAGCCAAATCTTAAACAAAATCTTGAGCTAAATCCTGAGCCAAATCTTGAATCCAATCCTGAACCAAATCTTGAACCAAATCTTGAACCAAATCTTGAACCAAATTTTAAATCCAATCCTGAACCAAATCTTGTACAGACAAATATAGAGGCAAATATAGAGGCAAATATAGAAGCAAACATAAATAAAAAACATATTCAAGAAAAAAAATTTATGCCAGCATATCCACGAGTTGGTCGAATGGATGAACCTCAATTTTTAAATGAAACACCAACAATGCAACGAATAAAAAAATTAGCAGCAGAAGTTAAAAGTGGATTAGAAAATAATAAAGATTATCCTAATAAAAAAAATAAAAAAAAAGAAGAATTTGTTCCACCCCGACCATATTTTGGTATGCAACATGAATGTGAATTTTTAAATCATACACCTACAATGCAAAGAATTAAAAAATTAGCTGCCCAAGTTAAAACTACAAATAAAATTAAAAAAAAACAAATTAATGCAGTAAAACCTTTTGAACCACCTTTACCAACCATTGAGAGAGTGCATGAATGTATGTCTTTAAATAATACACCAACTATGTTAAGAATTAAAGCTTTGGCAAATCAAGTAAAACCCGGGATTAATAATACAAAACGATCTAATTTAGATATTGATGTTTCGCATGATATTAACGACACAAAAGAAGAAAAACAAATTAAAGAAGAAATTAAAGAAGAAATAAAAGAAGAAATTGATAACGACACAGATGATTTAAGTGATAGTGATTCAAATTATTTATATAATGATCCTCCATTAACTACAGATAAAGATTATATTTTAAAAAAATTACCAATGAAAAATTCAATAATAAAAAAATGTATGGATAATGCGGTTCAATTTAATGGTAAGTTATTAACAGTTTGTAATAAAAATCATAATGAAGAATATTGTAGTGCAAAAGAAAGTGATTGTTGGTTATTTTATCATTCAAAATATAATGTATTAATTCAAAGATGTATGCATAGAGATTGTGGTGCTGGTAAAAAAATTAAAATATTATATGAACCAACACCAGGTAAATATTTTAAAATGTTAAATTTAAAGAAAAAAAGATTGCGATGTAAATATAATAATGCTAGATATAAAGCATGTTTAGAAAAAAAAAAAATTCCACAACAATCAAAAAATTTTGAAAAATTATGGCAAAATCCAAAATTATTAGATAAAATTATTAATAATGATTATTATGAATGTGATGAAAATATATATGTTAAAATATCGGAATTACAAGAACAATTTTTTCCAAGAATGTATAATGAAGAATTTGGTGATGAATAATATAAATGCATTACAAAAAATTTGTAAAATATGGTAAAATCATAGGTATACCACCCCAAATAAATGATTCAAATTGATTATTGGCTGTGTAATATGTATATTGTAAAGTTTTCATTAAATTAAATTGTCTAAAAATTATATCTAAAATACCACCATAAATAAATAATAAATATAAATCAATTTTTAATTTTAGGATTTTTAAATATATATACATAAATAAAAACATCATACCACCAGCAATACATGCACTTTCTAAAATACCATGTAATTGAAAATACATTTTTAAATTAGCTATATTGCCACGTACATGTACAATAAATTGTAAAAATAAATCACCAAAAAACCCTATAAAAAAAGATTGTGTTTCTAAATTCATTTTTTTTTTTATGTAAAATATATAAAATTCATGTAATAAAAAATTAATTCAAATTTATATAATTAAAAAAATGAATCCCCAAAAAAAAAAATCTCGAAATATAGCTTATTTTTTTTTATTTTTCACCATTGTTTTTTGTATTAGTATATTTATAATTTTTCATTTTCTTTATTCAAAATTAAATTTTTTTACACTGAATTGGAAAGAACGAAAAATATCACCATCATTAATAACACCAGCAACCCAAACAACAACAACAGCCCAAACAACAAATCCATCTATATTATCTTCAGCTGCCACTACATTACCTACCAGCTCTCGTGCGGGACGTGTGCGTCGTATTTAATTTAATATAAATGTTGCAATAAATTTGAATATAATTGTTTGTAATAATTTGCAAATATTGGATGATCATATTGATATAAAAATTTAATTGGTACCCAACTTAAATTAACATTAGTGGTATTTACACCAGTTTTTATAAATGAAAAATTTTCATTTTTTTCAATACTAAAACAAAAATATGTTTTGACTTGTACCTTTGTATTATAAATTATCATTGTACTAGTTAATAATTCATGAATTTTTTTTTTATCAATTGTTATATTTGTTCTTTTTTTAAAATTACGAACAGCTGAATTTTCAAATGTTTCTAATATTTTATTTGCTCCACCTGGAAGTGCGTACATGTATGGTGAGTTATTTAAAATAACTAAAATTTTTTTATTATATTTATTAATTAAAATCAAAAAACAGAATTTATTGTTTGAATTTTGATATGGATTAACATAATTTGGAGCATCAGGATTTGTAAAATTAATAACATTAATATATTTTGGATCAATTAAATCATAATCAATATCTAAATTTTTTGAATTTAAAGAATCATAACGTATATCATCACTTAATTTTGTATTGCCAGTATTGTGTAATTGTCCTAATTGTTTATTTGAATGTTTTAACATTGGTAAATTAGTTACATTTTGTTTAGTTATATTTTGTGGTGTTATATTAATTTTATAAAAACTCATTGTTTTGTTTTAATAAATTTTTTTAAATAAATAAATAAAAATATTATATAACATAATTTTATATGTTATTTTTTATAAAAAATGAATTTTAATTCACAACCAAAAATTCAATATTATAATTATGAAAAATTAAATAATCATACAATTGGCATCAATATAAAAAATAATGAAATCATTGTCATTGAAAAAATACTTGATGAAAATGAAATATTAAGATTAGGCGAATTAAATAAATATTTTGCAGATTTATTTTTAACTAATGCAAACAATAACAACAGCAAAAATGAATTACCTCAAATATCTCAAAACGATCAAAAAAAAGTACAAAATGATAAAATTATTTTTCAAATATTTGAAAAAATATCTAAATTAATTAATGTTTCTCTAGATTATTTTGATGATTTAAAATTTTTAAATTTTACACAAAATCCAAACAAAAATAAAAACATAACAGAAACAACTGAAAATAATTATCAAATCAATAAATATGATAAAACTCATCAAAAAATTTTTGGCAATATTAAATATTATATTTTAATTTGTTTGGATACATGCGATGAAACAAATTATATTAAATTTTCAAATGTTAATATTGAATTACGTGAAAAAAATTTATATAATTCCGCAATTATTTGGCAAAAAAATTTAGGTTTAGAAAATAGTAATAATAAAGAAAATGATAATGATAATGATTTTGAAATTATTTCAGATAAATATATACAGATTTGTACAAGAACAAAACAAATACAAAAAATTAAAGAATATTCACATAAATTATCACAAATAATAAAAAAAATGCCAAATATTGATGATAAATGCAGCATGAGCAAAATATATGAATTACCAGAATTCCATAAACTATTTGGTGAATATCAGCAATATTTATAAATTTAGTTCAGCAAAATTTAATCATATAAGAATGATTGATAATGATTTAAATTTGAAATATATGCTTTACAATTCACAATAAAATTATTTAATTCATTTATAATTTTTGGATAATTTCGTAAAGAAAATTGTTTTCTTCTTTCATATCTTGTTTTTGTATTTAATAATTGTTTATTTTCAATATCATTATCATAACATATTTTATATTCATTTGGATAAACAATTATTATAATTTTATAATTATGAATGTCTTCAGGTCTTTGACACCAAATAAAACAATTAATATATTCATGAATATTATTATAATATTTTTTACGAATTCTACCAGAAAAATTTAATTTAACATTAAATTTATTTTGCAATAAATGTTTTAAATTTATAAGAGATTCAATTTGTAAACTTGGATATTCGATAAATGATCCTAATTTTTGTATTTTTAAAAAATCTGAATTAAATAAATTTGTTAAATTATTATTTACATTACCTGTAGATATTTCTTCATTAGTAGTACAAATTAAATTTTCATTTTCTTCCTCAATTGTTAGCTGATTTATTTGATTTTCTTGATTTTCTTGATTATTATTGGTATAATTATTATCAGTTATACTGCTGCTGTTAACACTTAGAAAATCTTGCCAATTTATCCATTTATTTTCGTAATATTTTTGTGGATTACTTGGGATTTTACAAAGATTTAAATTGTTATTGAATTTATCATTACTCCAACATTTATATATAAAATATTTAAATTTATCAAAATTATTAATTTCATTGCGAGTTGATTTATGTATAAATTTACAAAGAAATATTTTGCATTCATTATATGATAATGTTCCAATGCCAAAAAAATCACCATAAGAAATCCATTCTTTATTAAATTCTATATGCGGATATTTGCATAAAAAATTATTTTTTTTTATAAATTCTTTATATTCTTGTAATGAAGTAATTCCATGAAATCTTACTAGACTTTTAAATTTGTCATAATTAATATTTGCAATTGGTGTATTTATATTATTATTTGTAGTTGTTGTGAATTTAAGGGTATTGGCCATTTTTTCAATTTTAATAAAATATTTTTCAAAATATTGTAAATTATTTACGCAATTATTATTTTGTTGTTTGTAATTTGATTCACAATTTTTTATAGTTTTTTTGTTGTTATTTTTTTGATATTTTGTATAAAATGGTTTTGTATTATTTGAAATTTTCATTAAATCAATAATATTTCTAATTTTTTTATAACGCGATGAAAATTGTTGTACATCACCATTAATTGTATTATATTTATATAAACAAATAGGTATTAAAACATATGCATATTGTTTATTTGGATATTTACGTAAACAACGGCCAATATTTTGAATAATTGTTGTTGGATTTGTACGTTCTTCTGCAAATAATATACTATCAATAATTGGAATATCTACACCTTCATTATAAATACCAACACTCAATAAAATTTTTTTTGTTTTTGTATTTAAGGAATCATTTTTAAAATTATTTTCTGTTTTTTTGCGTTTTGTTTTATTATGATGTGATAAAATAGAATAAATTTCTATATTTTTTTTTTGTTTTTTTATAATCATTTTTAATAATGATTCAAATATATTTACTTTATTTTGATTAGGTAAATAAACTAATAAACGTTTTAAATTATATTTTCCAATTGAATCTAAAGCAAATTTACAAATTGTTGCATAATAATAAAATTGTTTTGTTGATTTTGTCCAATTATGTATATGAATTAAAAAATTTTTATTAAAATTTTCTGAAGTATAATTGGATTCTAGATAAATAGTTTTAAATTTACAAATAATATTGTCTTGAAAACCTTGATTAAATGAATAATAATAAAAAATTTTGCCATATGTTTTAAAATTATTCATACTATGCACAGGTATATTTGAAATATTTTTTATTTTTGAATATTGTGAATATTGTTGGTTATTATACATTAATTGAATTGGTGATGCAGTCATAAATAAATATTTTTCACAATTAAATTCTTTTTTTTCAAGTAAATAATTATGAAATTTATTTATATTATTATTACAAATTGTATTATGTGCTTCATCAAAAATAATTAAATTAGGTTGAATATTTTTAAATATATTTGCAATTTTAAATGAGGAATTATATGTGGCAATAATTAATAATGGTTTTTTATTTTTCTCCGTATTGTTTGTTAAAATTTGTTCTACATCAATACTTTTTTTTTCACTACATAAAACAACAAGATTTATATTTATATTTGGAATATAATCATTTTTATTTTTTAATAATTGATCTACTAATTTAATTCGCGATGTTATAATTATAAATTTAGATTCATTTTTTTCAACAATACATTTTTCAATAATTTTAAAAGCAACTAATGTTTTACCAAAACCACAACATGCAGCTAAAATACCTTTTTTATTTTTATATTTATAAAAATGTTCTTCAAATGACTCAATAGCATTTTTTTGTGATTTTCTTAAAAACATTATGAATAATTAAAAAAACTGTAAAAAAAAAATGCGCAATTATTGTTTTCTAATAAATATATATGTTTTTATTTTTATTAGAAAAAATATAAAAAATATGTCCAAAAAAAATGTTAGACAATAGTTCCATCATCAATAACAGTTGTAGTTAAATCAACTTCTTTTTGATTAATTTTATATATATAGCTAAAAATAACAATTAAAACTAATAATATAATATAAATAAAAAATAAAATTGCCCAAGGACTTGTCTTTCGTTTTTTAGAAGCAGTACGAGATTTTCTTCGAGATTCTGCCATTTTTTTTATCACAAAATTTACACGATTTATATGAATTATATTAATAAAATATTTTTAGAGATAAAAAAAAAAATATGCAAACAAAATATAAAATATATAAAATATATATTTATAGATATTATACATATTATACTAAAAAATTATGAAAAAATTTCAAATTTTATATTTCTATTTTTGTATACTTTTATTATTTTATTTATTTTTTTATCAAAATAAATCACAAAAAGAATTATTATCAAATATTAAAACATCAACTAAACCATTAGCAAATAAATTTATTGAATCACCACATGGACAATTAATACATAAAATGATCACAAAACAGGAACAAGAACAACAAGAACAAAAAGAACCTCAAAGTACAAATTATCAAGATTTATCTACTAATTATCGTTTATATAATACTGCTTATGAAAATATAAAATTTAATAATAATGGATTTTGTAATCAATTATTTTATAAAAGATATATGTATAATCCAATTCCACCAGCAACAAATTCTTTACATGATTTAAGAAATAATACTAATTTTACAAATTATCCAACAAAAAACTTTGGTATATTTTGGCATTCAGATATTTATGGTAATTATCGTGATCAACGAATTTGTAAAACTGAAAATGCAACAAAAACAAACAATGCAAACAATGCCAGCAATAATAGCACCAATAATGCCAATTAAATTGTTGAATTAAATATTTTAAGTAATGATGGATCTGTTAATGTTATAATTTTTGGTTTTTTTGGTTTTTTTGGTTTTTTGGTTTTTTTCGGGTTTTTTAGTTTTGTTTTGCCATAATTTTCATTAACACCGCCTCGCTTTTGTTTCGTAAATTGAAAAATTAAAAAATTTGGATTTTTATAAATAACATTATAATTATTATCCCGGAATTTATGTATAATATATGCTAAACATTTTTTAAAGTTAAAATTTAAATATATTTCATCAATTCGTGGTACAGCATAAGTTAAATTAATTTTATTTGTTTGATAAAAAAAATTTGTATTTGTTTCATTATCAATATAATTTTTAATTTTAGTAAATAAGTTATCATAAATTAAATTTTCATTTTGAATTGACGGAATTAAATTTTTGGTATTATTATAATTATTATTAACGTTCATTTTACAAAGTTAATTTTAATTAAATAATATACAATAAATTTTTATTATTTATTTAGACAAAAAAAAAAATGGATCATGAATCTAACAATAAATTGAATAATAATTTGAATAATGATTTAAATGATGATTTAAATGATGATTTAAATGATGATTTGATAATATTTTTAAATATTGATTTAACAAATACAGCAGATTATAAAAAACCAAAATCAATAGTAAAAATTATTGAAAAATTGAATGAATTTAAACAAGAACATAAATCTCAACCAGTGCTATGTGATAATTGCGATATTGGTGATAATATTATTAAAGAATGTCAAATATTATCGCAAAATAATAATATATCTCAACAAGAATCTAATTTAAAATATTATGATTTAAATACAAATAATTTTTTATATGATAATGGTGAAAATAATTGGATTAATCCAAAAAATGAATATTTATTAATTTCAGAAAGAATACAATATAAAAAAAAAACAATTAAATATATTTTAAATAAACATGATCAAAAATTTCAATCACAAAATTTAAAATCACAAATTCATTGTTGGCATTGTTATCAAATTATAAATAATAAAAGTTATGGTATTCCTATAAAATTAAAAAATAATATTTTTTATTTAAAAGGTTTTTTTTGTAGTTTTAATTGTGCATTAACATATAATTATTATTCAAATGAATCTACATTTATTATACAAGAAAGAGAATCATTAATAAGAATGTTATTCAACATGAATTCTGAAAATGCACAAAATGCACAAAATACACAAAATACACAAAATTCAAAATTAATATATGCTCCACCAAAAGAAGTATTAAAAATATTTGGTGGTAATATGACAATTTCAGAGTTTCAAAAAAATAATAATTATGTTAATATTATGCATTCATGTTTTGTATATGTAGATGAAATCATTGATGAAATGAGTGTCATTGAAGAGATTCCAATCAAAAATTTTTAATTAAAAATATTAATAAAAACAACAAAACAAAGCAGTCAATTTAATCTGCATACAAGTTTTTAATATTTAATATTGATGATGGTTTATTATATGATGTATATTATTTACCAAATTATCAATTAAATTTAATAATTGATTTTGTGAAAGCGGTGTACCAAATGTATGTATTTCATTTGAATGTTTTCTAAATTGATTTGTACGTTTTAATTTTTCTTTAATTTTATCACCAAATGATATTGCATGTGGTATTTGTACACGTTTAATTTCAATTGCACTTGTATATTTTCTAAATAATCGTGCTTCACCTTTTCGTTGTGATCTTTGTTGTACCGATAAATATGCATACATACAATTATCATTTCCAAATGTTCCATCGGAACTCATATATGCTTCCATTTCTTCTTCATTATCGAATAAACGATAAATAATATATAATGTTAATTTTTGTGGTGATCCTGGTTTAATTGCTCGTTCATTTTGACAAATTGTTCGAATATCTGTATGCATTGAACGTAATCGAATATTTGTTGATATTACTTGTCTTCGTACACCGCGTAATTGTTGTTTATGTTCATTATTTTGTTGCATTACTTCATTAATTTGTTGTTTATGTTCATGATTTTGTTCAATAATTGTATCTGCACGATTTGTTAAATTTTGAATTAATCTTTCTAAATTTGCAATTTTATCATCTTTTTGAGCCAATGCCATTTGTTGTTGTGCAATTAAATTCTTATTTTTATTTTGTTCAAATTCTAAAACCATTTTTAAAACACGATGATGATATTCTACATTTAACCATGTTGCAACTATATATACAAAACATTACAAAAAACATGAAAATTAAAAAAAAAAAAATGACGTTTTGACAGTGACAAATATCACAGACAAAAAACATAATTCACCATACAACGTACCTGCTACAGCAATATAAGGATGCACAAAACTTCCTTTTAATGCATTTCCACCAATTTCACTTTTTTCAATTACTGGTTTCTTCATTTCTTTTTGTAAATATGTCACTAATTCATTTGCTTGTTTTTGTTTTACCCAATCACGTAATTCTTTATTATCTTTTCGATACATTTTTACAAATTTGGATGCATTAATATAACCATCACTTATTCTAAATAATATTTTAAAATCACCCAATCTTCCAATTGCAAATTGAGGATAATTATTGATTCTTTCAAAAATAACTAACGTATTTGTATTATCCATTTGCATATTGTTGCGATTGTAAAAAATTTATATAAAAATTAGGAAAAAAATAGATTATTTGAGATAAAATTTTTTTTTAAAAAAAGAGAAGATTTTTTAGTAAAAAAGTATAAATATTTTGACGTCAAAATTCAACAAAAAAAATCATATTTTCGTCACACAAATGTTCTGGTAATCTGATTGACAACATATATTTTTTTTTAATATAAACCGTTATAAAATAAAAAAATAAACTACAATAATGAAAACTCGTTCGTTTGCTATAATCGTTTTTGTGGCAATATTAATTATTTTTGTTATTTTATTTATTGCAGTTTTAATCTTTCAAAAATATAAATTTGATGCGTACAAAAAAAAATTATTACATGTAAAAGACTGGGACGATAATTACAGAGCATCTGTAGCGGCTTTAAATGAAGATATTCAGCTTAATTACGAAGATCAACCACCTATAGTTTAATTTTTGTAAATTTATAGAATTTAATCATTTAATAATTTATAATATATTTATCAAAAAAAAATGAAAAAAATAAATTATTTTATTATTGTCATTTTTATAATCATTATTATTTTTATGTTCATTGTAATATTTACAATATTCGAAAAAATTGAATCACAATTTAATAAATCATATAATGTTTGGCGGAACACGTATAAAAATAAATCATTAATTACTTCTCCGATATAATTTAAGCAAATATAAATTGTCTATCCATGATTTCTTTTTTGCGTTGGTTTTGTAATTTATATATATCATTATCCAAATTTTTTGCATAAGGATTTCTAATTAAATTATCTGAATTTTTTGTATACTTTTCAATATTTTTTACTGAATCAATGGATTCTTTATTTTCATATGCATATTTAATATCAAAACATGATATTTGATTAGAATTATTTGTTTTATTATTTATAAAACTTGAAAAATCATCAATTGATTGTATATCTAATTGCCGACAATTATTCATAATTGAATTTTGTAATAATTTTGGTTTTTTTATGATAGCTACTGGTAATTTAATTTTACTATTATCTTTATTTAAAAAATCTAACCGTCCTTCATCATATGCATCTTTAATTCTATTTTTTTCAAATTGTTCATTAAAATTACGCGTTGTTATATTTTGATTATAAATATTTGGCATTTTGCGTTCCTTTCTATATGTACTCATGGTTCTATTTTGTTTTTTTTTATTTTGTAATTCTTCTGTTTTAATTTTATATAGGTATGAATATGCATTTTTAATTTGTTGAAAATATTCAGAATTACCTTGTTTTTTATCTGGATGATATTTTAATGCTAATTTTTTGAAATTATTTCTTATTTTATTTAAGTTATCTTGTGGTTTTATTTTTAAAATTTTACATGCATTTTTAAAATATTTTTCATCAAACATTTTTTTTTTATATTATATATAATGTATATATAATCATCAATTTTTTTTGACCAAAAAAAAAAAATAATGACAAAACGTGCATTATTAATAGGAATTAATTATATTAATTCAAACGCAGAATTACAAGGATGTATGAATGATATTGAAAATATTTATAAATTATTATTAAATAAATATCAATATAAATCTGAAAATGTTATGTTAATGACAGATAAAACAAAAATTAAACCAACAAAAAACAATATAATTAAATATTTAACACAATTAATACAAAACTCTAATGCTGATAATACAACTGATACATTATATTTTCATTATTCAGGTCATGGTACAAATATTTTAGATACTATGGATCAAGACGAAATTGATAATTTTGATGAATGTTTAGTACCAATTGATTATGCTAAAAATGGGTTAATTGTGGATGATGTAATTAGAAAAATTGTTAAACAATTAAATCCTGCTAAAAAAATAATCATGATTGTTGATGCATGTAATTCTGGTAGTATTGTAGATTTAAAATATGAAGTAGATTGTCAATCCGTTCAACATTCTGTATCTTTAGATGATGAAAATAACACTGAAAATAATAATGAAAATAATACTGAAAATAATACTGAAAATAATACTGAAAATAATGACGACCAATCACAACAGAATGAAGATGATTATTTATATCATGATTGGACATATGATTTTCAATTATCACAATATAATAATTATTCAACCAATGCCAATATATTTTCATTAAGTGGTTGTAGAGATGATCAATTATCCGCTGATGCATATATAAATAATAAATTCCAAGGTGCATTAACCCATTGTTTCATTAAGGTATTAACACAAAATAATTATGTCATAAAACTTAAATATTTATTAAAAGATATTCATTGTATGTTGCAAATCTTGGGGTATTCTCAAAAACCTGTAATACAAACTTCTAAACCAATTCAATTAGATAGTTTATTTACTTTATAATTTTTTTTTATTAATTTTTTGAATAAACACAAATACAACAAACATACATATAATTTTGACATTTTTCACGTCAAATAATACATCATAAATATCCTTTTTTTTTCAAAAATTTTTATTTGTTTTCTTTTTAAAATTAGCAAATAATTAAAAATAATTAAAACCATGTCGTCATCATCATCCGCATCATCATCCTCTCCAACTTGCATTCATTGTAATAAAACATTTGAGACATATTGTGTTTGTGGAAATCATCATCAAGTATGTTGGAAACATGCATTAATATGTGAAGAAAATGAAAATGATATTAAATTAAAACCTGTAGAAAATGAACCTGGTTTTGTATGGAGTAATATTGGACCAACAAAAATAATTATTAGAGAAAATGATAAATTTGTTAATATAACTAAATTATGCACACGAAATAAAAAATTTACATATTGGAATAATACTAAAAAAGCAAAAGAATTAATACCTTTAGTTAAGAAAATAATTAAAAAACCACCAATTGATTTATCAAGAGCAAAATCAGGTTCCATGGTACTTCGTGGTACTTATGTTCATGTAGATATTGCATATGCAGTTGCAATGTGGGTAAATAGTAAATATTTTCATTATATAATTAGAACAATGAGAAGATTAGATAATGAAAAAAGAAGACAAATTATTTTACAATCATCAAAAAAATCAACCACAAATAATACAAATAATGATGATTCTAAAATAAATAAAACATTGGAAGAAACAAATGCTTTATTGGAACAAATGAGCAAAACATTATCAATGGCCGAAGCTGACAATGAGATTTAATTTTTGATTATATTATTATTTAAAAACAATGATTTCTTGACATTTTTTATAATTTTTTTATTATTTGATTTTTTTATTATATTAAAAATTTTTTTTTAAATTAAATTTATTTTTCTAAATTAAAATTATTATACAAAATTATAAAAAAAATATTTACTTCTTGTCAAATCATTCACAAACATTTAACGCGTAACACTTTTTAAAAAAACAATGTATTTGCCAAATACATATTTTTTTACATTTGCTACAATATTCATAATATTATTATGTATTATTTTTATAATTATTTGCAAATATTGTTTTCGAAAATTTCAAGCAACAAGAAAAAAAACAATTCAGCTAACTAACAATCTTGATTTTGGTGAACATAGCAGTAGTAGCCAAAATCTTCATTTATTTGCTTAATTTTTGCATAATGTATTTTGACGCAAAGTATTTATAAATCTTACATCACAAAAAAATATTTTTAAACAAAATTTTTCCATTTTTTTTGATTTCTAAATTTTTAAAATAAAAAATAAAATAAATTACTATTTTAAAATAAATAGAAAAATAAAAACTAAAGATTAAAATCTACTTTAGGATGTCTTTATCACCATCAAAATGCATTCATTGTAATAACGCATTTGAAACATATTGTATTTGTGGAAACCATCATAAAGTATGTTTTAATGTGTGAAGAAGATGAAAAAGATATTCAATTAGAACCTGTTGCAAATGAACCTGGTTTTGTTTGGAGTAATATTGGAGGAACAAAAATAATTATTAGAAAAAGTGATAAATTTGTTAATATCTCAAAATTATGTTCACGTCGAAAACAATATTCCGCTTGGCAAAAAACAGATAAAGCAAAAGAATTAATAGTAATGGTTGAAAAAACTATTAATAAATTTCCTATTGATTTATCTAGATCAAAATGTGGTTCAATGTTAACACGTGGTACTTATGTTCATATAGATCTTTTGCCGCCAATTGCTTTGTGGATATCATCAGATCTTTATTTAAAAATTATATTATTTCTAACAAAAAAAACAAAACAATATTTTGAAATTGTTTCGCAAAAAAAAATTCAAAATAAAAGCCAAAATCAAAATGAAATAATTAAAGGCAATATGAGTTTTGAAGATTTAATCAAATGTACTAAAGAATATTCAATAGGATTTGAAAAAAAAAGAAAACAATTTCAATCATCAATTAATAGAATAATTCGTTCAGCGAAGGATTTTCCAATATTTGTTATTTTATTTTTTATTTTTTTTGCTTAAATATTTTTTTTCACCGAACACACACTTCTTCTTGTATTTAACTGCTGTTTTTTTTTAAATAATGTTGAAAAAATATTTTTAATTTTTTAATTTTTTATAATTTTTTTGCGCAATTTTTTTTTTCAGTAGTTAAAAAATTTTCAAAATGTAAAAAAATAAATTTTATATATAAAAAAAACAAAATCAAAATTTTTTATTGTTTATAAAAATGACTACTACAATATTAAACATAATAAATTATATAATTCTTGGCATCATTTTAATTTTAATTTTTATTGCTTTAGTTATGACTTTTTACAGTCCAACAAAAGTGGATTATCTACAAACCTTAAACGAATTATCATCAGAAGACAAAATAAAAAATCCACAAAAAAAATTCGCACAAAGAGCAGCACAAAAAGCAGCACAAGCAGCACAAGAAGCACAAGAAGCACAAGAAGCACAAGAAGCACAAGAAGCACAAGAAGCAAAAGAAGCACAAGGAGCAGCACTAAACGTTTCAGAAAATGTACCAATTAACGAATCCAGCATGATAAGTGCGCAAATTATAAATAAAGATGATGATAATAAACACGAGCATGCCAAATTATTATCACCTCTTGCGTCTGCGTCTGAATCAGAAAGCTCAAATGATGAATCAGTATCACGTTCTTCGTCTTCATTAGACAAAAGTGCCAGCAATGATTCCACCAGTTCGGATACTATGGCCATAAAAGCGATGTCTAAACGAAAATTTGGTTGATACATAACTAATAATAAATATTACGTATTAAACCTTAAAAAAACTCACCAAAAAAATATTACTTTATTTGTTTTTTCAAACTCAAAAAAAATTACAAACAAAATACGCAGCAACACTAAAGAAATAAAAAATGGATTCAACAAATCCGCATTTTTTTACATTTATTTTAACATCAATATTATTCTCATGTGTTATTTTTGTAATTATTTGCATATGTTGTATTAAAAAAATTCGCAAAATACAAAGAAATAACATAAAAAAACAAAATAAAAAAATGGCAATGATGATGCAAATAAATAATCAAAAAATATTTGACAATGAAAAAAAAAAATCACAATCCTATGAAAAAGATTTAAAACCACTTAGTGTTCGAAATCTGGATTTAGACAATGATAGTAGTACCTCAAGTTCGGATGATGATACAAACACAAATAATGCAGAAAATATTTTAAAACAAAAACAATTAAATGTATTGGAAAGAGGTGTAGAAATTCCTTTATAATTAACTTTCACAAAATAAAAAAAATTAATAAAACATATATCAAAAAAATATGAAAGAAACCAATAATTTATTTATTATATTTTCAACTTTTATGGTATTTTTATTATTATTTTGCGACGGTAACAAAAAGAAAAAAGAAAATTATATTTATCACAAACTTCAACCACATACAGAAGAATTGCAACAATTGTGGAAAGATCATTATTTTTATGATTATAAAAATTTTGATTTTTCAAAAATAACAGATTCAAATATTAATTCAATTGTACCAGATTGTCAATATAAAAATGATTCAGGTAGTTTTAAACCAAATTTAATATTTTCACCAGTATCCAAATATAAAAAAATTAGAAAAATAAATAAGAATATTGCATTACAATTTCCTGTGGAACCTGACAATTTTGATAATTAAGTTAAAAATTTAGCATGAATACCCATACCCATAATTTCATAAAATAATAATTTAGATGAATATGGTAAACGTATTTTACTAAAATTATTTGATTTTTGAGTACATACTCTACAATAAAGTGTGTGTTTTTTTTCATTAAATATAGCAATATTGTTACATTGTTTACAAATATAAACATAAAATGGATCTGAACCATTAAAAAATTTATCTTTAAGAAAATAATTTATACCATGTGCATGCATACAATCTAATTCCATATTACCTAATCTTAATCCACCAAATTTTCGTCGACCTTCGGATGGTTGTTGTGTTAAATTATTTGTGGGACCTTGTGCACGTGCATGTATTTTATCACTAACTAAATGTTTTAATCTTTGATAATATGTTGGTCCAATAAATATTTTTGCTAATAATTGTTGTCCAGTTTCTGCATTATACATAATTTCTTTACCTGATCCAGAAAAACCGCTATTAATTAATAAATGATCAATTTCATTTGTATTTATATTATTTTGAAAAGGTGTACCATCAATTAATTCTGCATTTGTACTACCAACTTTACCCAAAACACATTCTAAAAGTTGTCCAATTGTCATTCGACTTGGTAAACAATGCGGATTAATTATAATATCTGGTATAATACCATTTTCAGTAAATGGCATTTGATTTTCATTTAAAATTATTCCAATTGTACTTTTTTGTCCATGTCTTGAAGAACATTTATCGGCAATTTCTGGTATTTTTACATTTCTTATTCTGATTTTAACTACATTTTCTGAATTAATATTTTCTGTGAATAATATTTTATCCACAATTCCAGTTTCTTTTTGTTTTGCTAAAATTGAAGTATCCTTATAAATAATTTTTTTTTTTGTAAATGAACATTTTTCATTATTTAATTCATTTTCTAAATTTTTTAAATTATTTTTTTCCATAACTGGTGTTATTTTACCAATTATAATATCGTTTTGTGAAATTTTTGATCCTAATTTAACTATACCATTTTTATCTAAATTTTTTTTTGAATGTGAATTAATATGTATTACTTTTTCATTTACTTCAGTAGGAATACAAAAAATTTCTTTTGTTAATGCAGACATATCTTGTTTTGTTTCTGTTTTATATGTACGATAAGTAGATACATGAAATAAACCTCTATCAATTGAACCTTTATTCATAATTAATGAATCTTCAATATTATAACCATCAAAACATGCAATAGCAACAATTAAATTTTGTCCTGATGGTAATTGATTCATACCAATTAAATCACTTGTTCGCGTATATACTAATGGTTTTTGTGGATAATGTAAAATATAGTTTACTGTGTCCATACGTTTTAAAACTTCTTTATTATTTAAACCAATAGCTTGTTTCACTTGTGCACATTGATATAAAACTCTTGGTGCTTGATTATGTTCTGGAAATGGTATAAATGATCCACAAACACCAAAAATTAAACTGTTGTCAATCTCACAATGTGAATATTGAACATTTTTATTTTTTTGTAATTTTAATTCTTTATAATTTTTTGCAATCATAATTACTTCGGATTCATTTGGATCAATATATTCAATAACTCCATTATTTAATAAATCAATTAATCGAAAATTATTTTGCTCAATTTTTTTTAATATTATATTATTTAAATTAATATCATTTGTTTTTTCATTGACAATAAATAATGGTCTTAATAATCGACCTTCATCTGTATAAATATTAATTTCTTGTGAAATGGGTTTAAAAATAATTGAAATCATATTGTTGATTTGACCGCATCTTTTTTTTTGTCGTAAAAATAAAACTATTTCTATTGGTTTAAAAGTAAATCCAATAATTTTACCATTAATTATAATATAAATAATATCAAATTTTAATTGTTTTTGAATTGAAATTTTTTCTATAGATAAAAATTCACAATGTTGTTTTAATAAATAAATAATAATATCAGGACATGAATATGTAGAAATAATGGTACTTAATGATAAATTTTTAATTAAACCTATTTGATGACCTTCAGGACTTTCAGATGGACATAAATAACCATATTGTGAATTGTGTATTTTTCGTGGATCAACTAATTTACCAGTATTATTAATTGGTGAATTAACTCGTCTTAAATGTGATAATGTTGCAATATAAGTTAAACGTTTTAACATTTGAGCAATTCCACATTTTTTACTTTCGGAACTCATTTTTGAATCCCAATTACCCGTTGCTAATGAACTATTTAATTTATTTGTAATAATACTTTGTTTTAAAATTTGTTTTTCTTTTGGTATCCAATCTGTTTCTTTATAAATTGTATTTTTTAATGATGTTAATGTATCTTTATATAATTTTCTAAATAATTGAGCTAATAAAATACCTGGTGTTTCAATTTTTTTATTTATAAAACTATCACGATCCATACTTTTAGTTTTATTTTGAATATGTAAACATAATTTTTTTGTTAAATAACCTAAATAAATTAATTTTTCTTTTTTAGTTTGTATATTTGGTAAAACTCGATGATACATTAAATATTCTAATTGTATTTGTGTATTATTAATTTTTTTAATAATATATTTATTTAATGTTTCATTATTTTTTTTTAATTGTTGTAATACATGTTGGCATTCAATAAATGAAGGTATTAATAAATCAATAATTGAATTATTTTCAATATTTATTTTTGTATTTTGTCCAATAATATAATTTAAAATTTGTTTATCATTTGTTGCACCATAAAAATAAAATAATAAAAATAATGGAATTGGATTTTTTTTTTTAAAAAATAAAACTTTTAAGGTTCGATCACCTTTAATACCATCTTTAGATAAAAATAATATTTTTAATACATTTGCCATTTGTGTCATATTTTTATTCGATCTAATTTCAATAGTATGTGAATATTTACCATCTTTATGTTTGGTAAAAAATGGTTTATTATCTACAATACGTTCTTGAGATACAATAACTTTTTCATTACCTTTAATTATAAAATAACCACCTTTATCAAAGGGGCAATCATTTTTTTTATTATATATTTTATTGGAGGTTGAACAAAAACTTGTTCCTTTCATAATTGGTATATGTGCTAAAATTTCATTTTTAAAAATAGTTTTTTTTGAAAATATTTCTTTATTTTCATAAAATAATTTTTTTTGTATTATTAAATTAATATATAATGGCAAAGAATAAGTTAAATTTTTTTCACGTGCTATATGTGGATATAAAATATTTTTTTTAGTATTTGAATCATTATATATAGCTTCACCATATGTTGGATTGTGTAAAGTAATTTCATATATTTCTTTATCAAAATTTTGTTCAATATTGGCTAAATAATTTATTGTTGACGCATCATTTATTTTTTTTATAATTGTAATTTTATTATTCTCTTCAATAATATCTGGAATATATTTGTTTAAAAATAATTCAAAAGATTCAATGTGATGTGATATTAATTGTAAACCTTTTTCACCAACTAATAAACATTTAATTATATTCCAAATATCTTTATTTTTTAATCTATTACATTTATTACATATTTTTTGTGTGAATTTTTTTGATTGTAGTGTAAATTTTTTGGTTTCTACTAAAGGCATTTGTTTTTTTTTCAATTAAAAAATAAAAACACGTAAATTGTAAAATAAAAAAATGAAAATATTATTTTGTGTTTTTTGTTTACAAAAATTAAATGTTCGAGAAGAATTAATTGACGAAAAATTTGCTAATTTATTTTATTATTGTGAAAATAAAAATTGTAATTATAAAAAAAAATGTGTAAATTATCAAATTGAATATAAAAAATATTATCATAATAAAAATATAGAAACTTTATATTTAAATCAATATAAAGCTAAAGATATTACATTACCATTTAAAAAATCAAAATGTCCTAAATGTCAAAAAAAAAATTATAATCGTTTTGAAAGAAAATATTTTAATCATAAATTCTATATTAATAATATTTGTTCTGAATGTTTTTATAATTGGTGATTTCAGTAGTAATAATTATTCATAATGAATATCTTTTCGGCACAACGGACATTTAAGAGAATTCAAATTATCCGAATATTGCCATTTGCGTATACATTGGTCATGAAAAATATGTTTACATTTTAATGTTTTAGTTCCAGGGTTTTTTAATATTTCCAGACATATAGCACATTTAAAATCTTCATCAGTTGCACATTTTTCCACAATTATTTTATTGCAATTAGCACATTTTTCATTATTTTTATTTTCTAAAAAACATTCTATATGAAATTGACATTCACAATATAAAATAATTTTAGCATATGTATGAATATTTTTTTTGCATATCTTGCAAGTACTGTCAATACTGTCAAATGGTGCTAAATTTAATAATGGTCGAAAATTCATTTTTTTTTTCGAAAACTATCAAAAAAATATTTATATTATTTATTGTAAACATTTTCAATTTAAATATTGAATAAAATTGCGACACATTGGACATTTGGAACAATTATAATTTCCTGAAAATTCCCAATTACGAATACATTTTTCATGAAAATTATGTTTGCAAATTAATTTTCGAATATTTGTATTTAATATTTCTAAACATATTGAACATTTACGGTAATCTTCATTACATTTTTTAAAAATTATATCTTGACAATTTAAACATTTTTTTTTATTTTTATTTTTTAAAAAACATTCTAAATGGAACTGACATTCACAATGTAAAATTACTTTTGCACATGTGTCCACAATTTCTTGATTACATATATTACAAATTATACTTATTCGTGAAGAAAGTGGATAATTTTGATAATTGTACATGGTTCTAGAATATGGTAAATTAGAAAATAATTCCGATGGTTGTATTGGTTGTATTTGATATGTTGTTGTGGGAAATATGTTTTCTATGTTTTCTACAAATGTTGTTGTTGATTCTGCTACAATATAATTATTATTTTCATTATTAATTATTATTTCATCAATTTGTGCAATTGTAGAGTCGTCATTACTAGCAGTATTTTCATTTTCATTTTCATTTTCATTTCCATTTTCATTTTCATTTATATTTTCATTTATATTTTCATTTTCAGTAGAATTACTTTCGTCATTATTTAAATGTCGTTCATTATTGTCTTGAGTATTTTCTTGTTCATTTTCTTGAGATTTTTGATCATCTATTGTTGTAAAATCATCTTCTTCTAATAATTCATTTATACTATTATGATACCAAGATCGTAATTGTGGGGATGATTCAGGTAATTCATTTGTTGTATCTACTAAATAATCATGCAAAAATATAATTTGTCGATTATTATTATTATTGTGCGTGTTCAAAGTATTATTGGCAACATCATCATTTAAAATAATAGATTGACCCAAAAATAAATTTCGTAAATGTATACATAAATTATAATGATTTATTTGTTCTTCAGTTAAAACAGATGATTGTTCATGAAATTGTATAAAACTTGTCAATTGATTAATAATTTGTTGTAAACAATTACCAATTTCAAGGATATCTTGATCACTTTGATTTTCATTGTTATTTGCATTATCATTTTCATTTGAATTATTATTTGAATTATTATTTGGTGACCATGGTATGATATGTTGCAAATCTTCTTGTATTGTATCAATATCAATTGGTTCAATTGGTTCACTTGGTTGTTGCTCGTTCATAATTATTCTATATAATTTTAGTTTTTTTTTAAATTATTATTATAATATTAGATTCAAAAATTTTTAATTTAAATAATTTAAATAATTTTAAATAATTTTAAATAATTTTAAATAAATTTCAAAAAACAATTACACAAAAAACACACATTTTTTTCACATTCAAAAATTAATTTTTTTTTCCAGTCAATTTTTTATATTGTAATATAATAGCTTTATCAATTTGAAATGTACCATTCATTCGAATATGTGGTAACATAATATTGTCAACAAAAGTAGTGAAACTTTTAGCAATATTATGTCGTGATATACGAAGTAATTGATATATTCCTGGTTCAGTTATTAATATTGAATCATTTGTTATTTTTGATGATGATTTAATTTTTTCAAACATAATTTGAGGAGAAATATTTATGTTATTCAAAGTTGTACAATTTGTACCAAATGTCCCCATACCAATTTGTTGATGAATATTAATTATTTTTACATAATTTGGCAAAGAATCATAAAAAAACCAAATTGTATTGTTATTATCACAAATTATATTTTGTAAATATTCATCTTTGTTAAAATGTCCGAATAAATCACCGAATCTTTTATCTAATAAAAATAATTGATTTTGCCAATTTTTTAATTGTTTCAAATTAAATGCGTAATTTGGATAATTTATTTGACTTTCTATTTCTTCTTCATAACAACAACCACCATATAATTGGTGTGCTTCCATATTTGAAATTCCTTCAATACATGCAGAACATACCGAATTATTAGTATTATTATTTTGCATTTTTTTTAAAAACAACAAATGTTAATTTTTTGTATATTTATTTTCTATTTATTTTATATTTATTTGACGAAATGTTTTGATTGGTTATGTATATTTAAAGAATAAAAATATCATAATATATCAAACCAAAATGTTATTTTTTGCCAATAATATTGATAATTATTATTATTTTTGTTGGTTTATTTGTGTTTTTCTGTAGATGTCGACGTGTGATATATCGTGGAAATGGGTTTCGGCAAATGCAGGGACATTCTTGTTATGAATTTACATCCTTCGATAATTTTGCTTGGTAGTCTTCCATATTTTGCAAATTAAGAATTAAAACACAAAAAAATGCAATAAATATATAATTAAAAATGTTTTCTTTTTCAACTATAGTATTAATTATAAATTTAGCATTGATTTTGTTGTGGTTGATAATATGGTTATTTTTCAACCGATTTGATTTGCTGCAGTTTACGGTGTAGTGAACTAATAGTAAATTTAAATACATACTACTGCATATGACAACATGAACGTGAAATTAGTGAATTAAAAAAAGAAAATGCCAAATTAAAAGAAGAATTAAAAATTCAAAGAATTATTGCTGAAAAAGATAAAATAATTGCCAATAAAGATAAAGAAATCGCTCAAAATGAAATTGCATATTTAAAAGAAAAAATAGCAAATTTACAAATTGAAATTGCCAAAAAATAATTTTAGTTTATGACATATTTAACATTTTTTGTTTTTTACCATGTGTTTTATCAACACTAACTTTTTTTTAATTTTTATTGTTTTAAAATGAAGATGACAATATATTGTTTGATGATTGTAGTTGTTTTTTTTTTTGAATAACTTGTTTCCAAGTATTTTCTAATTTTTCAGTTACATTATTAATTTTCCACCATTTTTTGTCGCGTTTAATTTCTGTATATGAAGAATTTTCTACTTTCCAATAATCAATATACATATGTATATTTTCTTTTTTAAATTCTTTTTGTTTTTTTTGTAACCATTCATATTGTTCTTGAGAAGTAAATTCTATAGGTGGATAAAAATATTTATTTGTATCTGCAGCAGAATATTTTCCAATTCTACCAATCATACCTTTTTCTAATCCATCTTCTGTTCTTCTATCATTTGGTACTTTTACATTTGATAAATTATTTGTTTTTTGAATAATATCTAGAAAATAATTATCATTTTCGACATATATATCTTTATCATATAATTCTTTATTGAAATATTCACGAATTTTAATTTCAAAAAAATCGCATACATTAATATCGCATACTTCCATTTGTGTTTGTGTTTGAATAAAATAATTTTCTGGTACATTACCGGTTAATTTCCGAGTATATGGTATTTTAATTTCAACAATTCGCCCATCTGTAGTAATACCATCTGGACTAGCACCTAGACAATTAATTGTTGGATGTTGAAGTAAACCAAATTCTAAAACTTTTTTATTATATCGGCTTTCATATATTTGTACACCAATTTGTTCATATTTTACTCCATGATTTGTAAATCTATTACCCATAAATTTTTTACCTAAATTACATTTTTTATTGATTGTTTTTTGTACACATCCATTATATTTGGATTTACCTAAAATATCACATACATCTGTAGATGCAGTAAACATTGTATTTCTCATAGTGAACCATTCATTTGTTCGTTGTTTCGCTTGTTTTCTTTTTTGTAAATATGATACTTTATCCCGAATTATTTTTTGTTTTATTTTTTCAATGTCATTAGAAAATATTTGTAAACAATGCATAATTTCTTCAATATCATGTATTTGTTTCCCAAATGATAATAATTGATCTTTTGTTGTATTGTTTTCTTGATTGGAAAAATTTGGCATTATTTCTTTTAAAAACGCAAATAATTTAAATGTGATATCTTTATTTTTTTCATTATTTTCATTATTTAATTGTGTGTAATATTTAAAAATTTCAAGAACCATTGACATGTAATGAGTATCCATTAATTTAGAATTCGTTTTTTGTAATGTGGTAATATTTTTTTGTGATTTTTTTGAATTTATTTGTGAATTATTACTCATTTAAAATTAAAAAAACGTATCTTAATTTTTTTATATGATATTATATGATATTATTAATATCGTAAGTTTTAAGATTTTTTTTGATAGTTTTATCAAAATAATTATTATTATACGGAGCTTTCCAATAATGCGGATTACCTATATTTAAAAAATCAAAACTATAATAATCTAATAATTTATTGTTTTTATTAAGATATTGTAAACTGCAATAATTATTTGTTAATTTTAATGAAGAGTTTTCAAAAGATTCTGTACCAAAAGGTGAATCTAAATATTGTTTATATTCTTCATGTAATTTTTTTAAATTACGATCTCGTTCTTGTTGTGCTGTTTGTGGATTGACCATCATTGCTAAATCATGTTTATATTTTGCCATGACTTGATGTATTTTACGATCATATTCTTTTAATTTTTCTTTTTTAATTTCATCTTGTTTTTTCTTCTCTTCGGTTTCTTTTTTAGTTTTTTTAGTTTTTTTGCCTTTTTTTGTTTTTTTAGTTTTTTTAGTTTTTTTAGTTTTTTTAGTTTTCTTTTTTTTCTTTTTTTTCTTTTTTTTCTTCTTTTTCTTTTTGGTGGATTTTTTTTTGGTTGGTTCGTCATCATCTTCCTCTTCTTCATCATCTTCGTCTTCATCCGTATCTGTATTTTTATCTTCATCTTCATCTTCTTCCT